>Ga0308160_10001161_pt1 | contig 39595 bp, 53 predicted proteins | sample PhyFR1_FD_201036 | JGI IMG/M metagenome (GOLD analysis project Ga0308160, IMG submission 201036) | Phyllosphere microbial communities from UC Gill Tract Community Farm, Albany, California, United States - DLSLF.R1 | ecosystem: Host-associated > Plants > Phyllosphere > Unclassified | place: USA... | reverse complement strand
CCGCCGCAGTGTCAGCAGCAGTAGCCGCTCTTGTCAGCGTTGTCGCTCCTCTCGTTCGCTTCCTTTCGCACCCGCAACCCCCTTCGCATGTATTACACACCTCCCGTCCAGTCGGCGGGCCTCCTGTACCCTCTCCTACCCTCTATCCGGATGGCAGCCCATCCTGATCTGCGCCAAGCAAAGGAAGAGAAAGGGGCCGCTGGATCCGCGTTTCAGGGGGGACGCGCCGGGGCGCGAGCTGCCGCTGCCTTCCCTCCCACCCTTCACCCCTCACCGATTACTCCCACCTGCCGACCGCATCTACAACCCCAGCACCTCGCCGCTCTCGGATAGGGTTTCTCAAGCGAAACCACTCGACTCAACGTGAACCGACCGGAAGCCCACTTGCCCAGAAGCCGACACCCGGCCAAGCCATCTCGAGCTCCCGTGAGCTCCCGCGACCAGCCCTCCTCTTCCCTCGGCCGGCCCTAGCCCACGCTCGTTCCCTCCAGCCTCAACCCCCAGCCCTCTCGTCCCGCATCGGCAGCAAGCTCATCGCGAAGGTCTGCGACTGCTGCTGCTCTAGTCCTCCAGATTGCTCGACAGCCGTCGACCGGCTCCCTCCACCTCGAGCTCGGGCCCGAAAAGCTGGGGCGAGGTCGAACAAAAGGACCTCCCACCCGTCGGCTGCCATGGCCGCCCTAGTCGCGCCGACCTCGACCGCTCGGTCCAGCGCAGACCTGCCGTCCTCAAACCATCCCAGACTGGCAGCTGCCGCACCGATCATCGTCGGCTCAGCAGAGATGGCGAGACCGGTAGCTCCAGAAGCAGGGCCGAGTGATCGGCTGCGCCCGGCAGGCGTGCTAGGGAGCCGGCCTCCGACTGAGCTCGAGCCCCGACTTGCTGGTTCGTCCTCCTGCCGTTCTCGATCTCTCTTCACCAATCACCAAGGGAGCCTGCAGTTCGCCCGATGCTGACAATGACGCTCCTCTCGCCCCTCAGGGCTCGCGCTGGTCGAGCCGTCCTTCCTCGCGGCCACCTCTGGGCCGTCACCCGCCGCCAACTCGGCTCCGGGCGACTCGTCGCGGGACGACTGCGCGCTCCTGAGCACGCCCGTTGAGCCTCTCAATCGGCCAAAGCCCAACGCCAGCTCCCTCGGCCGGCAGCTCTCGCCCTTGTCCAGCTCACCCGGATCATCGCGCACCTCGCCAGCCGGCCGGCCGCGTCCGCCGCGCTTGACGGTACAGCCGGTGTCGGTCTCGCCTCCGCGTCAGCTGCATCCCTCGCCCTCCGCGCCCGACCTTCGGCAGACGCAGGCACCAGCGACTTCAACCCTTTACCTCCCGTCAAGCTGGGGCGGCGGTCTGGGCGATGGTCAGTCTCCAGGACCTACGCCGAAGGGCAAGGCTGGAGGTCGGAACGCCAAAGGTCTGAGCCTGGCTCTCGGCCGACAGTCGGCCGTCGACTGGGAAGCCTCGTCGTCAACCGGCTTGCACTCGCCCAGACCCGCCTCCAGCTCTCGACGACCGCCGCCGCTGCGGACGGCGTCGTACAACGGCCACTTTGAGTCGTCGGTTCCACCAACGCCGTCGTCCGCTGCCTTCTCGCAGTCTCCGGCCCAGCTGCGCTCGCCGCCGACGGCCGTCAGAGGCCCCCCACTCACCGCGCTCATCACCAGCTCAGAGATACGCGACCCAACCGACGGACCGTCATCATTCCCATACGAGGTCAGGCCGTACACAAACGGACCGGTAGAGGTCTTGCCGCACCTTTGGATCGGCTGCGACGAGAACGCTCGCGACTGGCGTCACCTCAGCGAGCGGCTCGGTGTGCGGCGAGTCATAAACGTCGCTAAGGAGCTGGTCGGCATCCTCGACGACGAGCTGCCCCAGGAGGATCTCAAGCCGTCAGAAGCGGCCCCGACGCCACTCCTACCGCTAGCGCCCTCCTCGTCGCTCCGACCCGGCTGGCCGAGCCCGGAGCGCACCTTGCGGACGACCGTCTCGACGCCAGACCTCCGCGACGCGCCGGCGGCCTTGACGGGCGGTACGATCAACGGCATACCGGTCGCCGAGAAGCACTACGACCTGCCGGACGGCAAGGCCATCGACTATCTCCATCTGCCTTGGAGCCACGGCCAGGCTGACCTTGTCTCCGGTGGCTCGGACGGCCGGGCCGGCTTTGTCCGTGCTGGCGAATGGGCGATCGAGGCCATGGACCGCGGCGAAGGCGTCCTTGTGCAGTACGTCTTTTCGGTCCGCCCTGCCAGACTAACTCGCAGAGAGAGCGCTGACGTGCTCGCACGAATAGCTGCCAGTGCGGCATCTCGCGGTCGGCGACACTCGTCATCGCGATCGTTATGCAGCTGGCGGCCGAAGGCAAGCTGCCAGACCTCCTCGGCGAGATCCGCGGCATGCATGATGCGTACGAGTTTGTCAAGGAGAAGAGCCCTTGGATCGGCCCGAACGTCTCGTGCGTCCTTCCTGTCGCTGCTCCTCGCCCTATCCATCTCGCCTGACGAACTCAGCTCTGCAGCCTGATCTACCAGCTTCTCGAGTGGGAGCGCGCGCTGGCTGCTCGACTCGCCGAAGATGACCGGGCCGCCGGTCTCGATCGGCGCATTATTCCACGTCTCGGCTTCGCCACCGACTCGGTCGAATCCGAGCAGGAGTGGTCTGTCCGCCGTGCTGAGCTTGAGGCCCAAGAGGAGGCCGATCAGATGGACCGCGACATGGTCGAGCGTCTGCGGCGGGCCAAAGGCGACACGACGCCCGCCAGCTCTGGGCCATCGTCAAGGTCCTCGTCCTTCTCGTCGACGAGCCTCGGGCCGACTCCCAAAGGCTCTTGGCGCGTGAAACGCCGGCTTAGTCGAAGCAGCCTGGCCAGTGTGACGACATTCGAGGAGGACGAGGACGAGGACATCGTCGACCGCGGTGGCGGCTCCGATGGACCATCGCGCGTCGAAGCTTGGGCGGCTGCTGGCCAGCCAACACCATCCACTGCCTCAAGCGACGTCGACTCTCAGGTGATCGAACCCCCGACGGGCAGCTCAAGCGTACCCCCAAGATCCGTTGCCGACAGGAAGCACGAACGGCAACGATCCTCGACAATGTCCTTCGTCCCCTCCCTCGCTACCCTGCCGCCCTCTCCGACTCAGGCAACGGGCGGCGACCCTCTTGCCGCAGGTTTCCAGGTCGAGGCGTACGCTCCTCGACCTCTGATCGGCCGACCACGGTCCAGGACGCACCTTTCGACGTCGTCACCGAGCCATCTTCCCGGTACTCCTCAGCGCTCGCGAGGCCCGGCCGATCCGGGGGCATTCGACACACCTACCGCCGCCGCCAACGGCGCTGAGACGTCTGCGCCCGTTTCGTCCTTACAGTCCCCGTTGTCCGCTTCTCCAATTGCTCCACGCGTACCGACGGTCACGGCCGACACATCTCCAAATCTCGCCCAGCAGTCGACGCCGTCGCTGTCACCGAGCCGCAAGTTTGGCGTTCACGCGTCTCCAGAGCAGCGCAGAGAGTCAGCACCTCTTCTTCTCCCTCCGCGAGGTTCCCCGCGTCTTGCTGAACAAGCGGTCTGTCTTATGCTGCAGTGCGCATCGCCGGTCGTTCTCTGTCGACCCTTTGCTGCCGCCTCTTCGGCCCTTGCAGCCCAGCCGTGGGCATCGCCGGTCCATCAAGTCGATCTCGCACGTCGGGCTCGGCACGTACACGAGCTCGAGCGTTGCTGCACCCGACCTACTGCATCCCGCTGGGTCGATGCCGGAGGTCGCGTGCAACTCGTTCGTGGCAGGCTCGCGAGCAGAAGAGGCCGATGGGCGCGCACCCTAAATTTGTCAACGCCTGCCCTTCCATCCCTTCAACCCCTTCCTTTGCTCTCTGCATGACGTAAGAATGCGGTTACGCGCACGACCGCTTAATTCCGAGGCCATGGCAGAGCAACGGGCGAGACGTGAAGGGGTTTGAGATGCCGAGAGTGTGAAGGCCAGCCAGGGGACTGATGCAGAGGGTTGAAGAAGTATGCAAACGGGGTAAAACGAGGGCTGGCGGCGCGAGAGCTTGAAAAAGATGGCTAGGCTGAGCGCGCAAAAGTGCAAGGGAGGGTATTGAGGAGCGGCGCCTAGGAACGGGGGTAAATGGCCGGTCGGCCAGACGCCGAAGACAGGTGGGAAGGATCAGGCGCGTTCTGCGCCTGAAGATGGAATGACCGCCGCGGATCTTCACTCAGACTGGGCGTCGACATGGGCGAGCTGGCGGCGGAGGGGTGGCCGACGCGACGCGGCGACGAGGGCTCAAAGGTTGAGTGAGCCGACATCTGCGAGCTCGAGGACATGGGCTGATGGGGGGCGGGGGGGGGGGCCCGGCAGCCGGTCGAGAGCCCAGCTTGACGGCCTAGGCTGAGAGTCTGACCGCGGGCGGGTCTCGCCGCCGAAGGGCGACGGCCCGCTGCCCATGTGCATCGGCGACGACGCGCCCGATGGGACGCGGCCACTCTCGGCCAAGTTTGTATCCGATCGGTGCGATGAGAGTCGGTGAGCTGCAGCGTCGCCCCTCGAAGGCGGCTGCAAGGGCGGCGTTCGCGTCGTCTGCTTGGTCCGACGGTGTTCGCCGATTTGCGTGTGGATCTACGAGTGAGAGGCCAAGGGGCGGGTGAGTGAGCAGCCCCATCTCTAGAGACAGATGAGGGTGCGACGCACCTTAGAGCACGTCTTGAGCATGTCCTTGGGCGGCAGCTCCGGGTTCTTCTCGAAGAAGTCGACAATGTTCGGGTCGAGGTACGGCAGCAGCTCGTCCGGGACGGTGTAGAACTCATCTTGGCAGTGCAGCAGCTGGCTGACGGCCTTGATCGACTTGAAGCTCTCTGCCGGGCCGGGCTCGCCCGTCTTTGAGTAGAGGATGCTCGGCGTGATGACGGTCGCGAGGTTCTCGAGGTCCATCTTGCTGCCGGTCTCTTCGTCGACGTGCGAGAACGAGGCGACCCACTTGAGGAAGACGAAAAGGATCTCCATCATGTCGCGGTTGCATCGCGGCAAGAGGCATACCGTCAGGTGAAGGTACCGCTTGCGGTCCAACTCGGAGGCCATGACTGGTTAAAAGGAAGGGGGAGGGAAAAGGCGTCAGCGATCGAGACCCGACGCAGCTTCTGCGAGCTGATCCAGAACGCACTCTGTGACTGGCACAGCAGCTTGTAAAGCCGGAAAGTGAGCAGAGGCTCGGGCATGTCGCGCAGGAACTTCTTGAGTAGTGCTGCGAGCTGGACTGGGTTCTCCTCGGTAAAATTGACGCTGCCAGGATCCTGGTCGAGCGCCTCGCTATCATCTTTCAGCCGTCGGATGTTTCCGTTCTTGCGGAAGATGCCCTCCACCGACATGTCTGCGGCGCAGAGGGAGTCGTGTTGCTCGTCAGCGTATGGCAGCTGCCAGTGGCAGAGTCAGGCAGAGTTCGACATACCCATCTGACGCATCGCCGCGATGACATCCTCGACGAAGGTCGGGACCTTGAGGTGGGCCGCCGTCGCGCCGAGGACCGAGTCGGAGCCAGACCGGTCGACGAGCTGGTCTAGCGGGACACCAAAAACGCCGGCTGAGCAGAAAAGGCAGAGGGATCAGTAGCAGTCGATGCGCACGAGTCAAACGCGGTGCGCACCTTTTTTCTTGACGTCCTTCTCCTTCTTTCCGGCCTTGAAGAGCTTGTTCCAGAAGTCTTTGCGCTTCGAGAGCAGGTCGAGGACCTCGTCCGTGTCGTACTGGTCGTTAAGCGCCGACCGCTGAATCTGGAGCAGGGCAAAATACTTGATGACCATGCCCTCGACCGGCGTCAGGTCGGCAATCAGCCGCCGGTCGGCGGTCCGGTCCGGATGAAGACGCGCCTGCTCAACCTCGATCAGGTGCGGCAGGTCACCGAGCGTGAGCATGTCGGTCGCCATTTCGTCCGGGTCGATCTGCAAGTTCTCTAGCGGCTGATGACCGGAGTCAGGCAATGGCTCGTTGACAATGCGGACCGAGGTGTTGTTTCGTGCGAACGCCGGCCGCAGGACTGAGGTCGTCCCTGGAGGTCCAGGCTCGAGCGCATTGCGCGAGTCGGGTCGCGACTGCAAGCCCGACGGCGACTGGTCACGGCGATGCGAGCCCTGCAGCTGGATCGGCGGGCGCGACGAGGAGTGACCGGCTTGAGAGCCAAGCAGGCTGCTCGGGCGGCCGCCTACAGACGCGTCGCCGTTCGTCGTCTGACCTCCTTGTCGGGAGGGTGCCGGAGTGAGCTTCGGCTGAGCAACCGACGACGAGTTGGTCGCCGCCCGGCCCGACGGCGCCTCTACGACCGTCGATCGCTTCGGCACCTGCGCCGCCGTTGACGACAGCTTGCGATCCAGGCTAACAGACTTGACGAGCTTCGTCTCGTTCGAATCGAGCGAGTCTACGCTGTCGAGCGACTCGTGATCGGCCGGTTGCGGCAGAGCCAGGGCGACCGCAACGGGAGGCACTCCCTTCGACTTGAGGTAGAAGAAGAGGCGCCGGAGTGCCGCGTTGAGCAGGAACGAGAATTGCTCGAGGCGCGAGACCGTCTCGAAACCGCGCTGAGCACTAGCGGGTGCGGCCCGGGCGTGGAAGATCTTGTCCGGGACAAAGAGCAGCGTTGCCGACGTCGGCGGCCGGGCTGGGACGTAGAGGAAGCTGGAGAAATCCGGTGGGGGCCGGCGAGGCCGGATCGAGCGGCCCTCGGCCTCGGCGGCGGCCTTGCGCTCCTCCTTCGTCTCCTTTGTCGCCGCAGCCTCGCCCGAGATGGAGCAACGAACACAGTACGAGTGCCAGTGGGCAAAGTAGCCGAGCCGGGCACACTCCTCCTCAACCGGCTTGCGGCACGCGACGCACAGGTCGAGCGGGACGTCACCCGCGGCTGGATCGGCGCGGATGAGTGAGTCGCCCTCGACGACAAATAGGCTGGCGTAGCCGTAGTTGTACTTGTCGACATCACGCTGCGGCTCGCCGTGCGAGTCGGTCGACGACCGCTCCCGACCGTCCGACTTTTCACGGCTCCGAGCGAGCCGACGTCGGCGGGCCATCGGATCGCCCTTGTCATGCGCCAATCGGGCGAGCCGGTCGAGGAACTCGACGAGCGCGGTCGCGTTGCCGAACTCGCGCTCGAGCTTGAGCGCGCCGGTGAGTGCGATCCGGATGAGAATTTTAAGGTAGTGTGCTAGGCGGGTGACAAGCGCCAGCAGGTCTTCGGTGATGCCGCTCGACCGCCACGACTCGGTCTCGTGCGTGTGCGCGAGGAGCGAGAAGAAGTTGACGGTCGTTCGGCAGAGGAGCTTGGCCTCACGAACATGCGACATGCCTGAGAATGCCGACCGAGGTCAGCGACTGAGCATCGAGATTGAGTGATGAAAAGGAGCGGTACGCACCCCGGACGTTGGCCTCTGCGAAGTGCAGCTCGAGCTGGTCGATCGAGGCAAACAGCACCTCGACGTGGAAGATGAACATCTCGGCCATGGCGACGGCCTCCATGTACTGGGCGTTGCTGACGTGCGTCAGCATCTCCGAGATGCACGCCGCCGAGGACTCCTCGAACGCCGACAGGACCGTCCACACGCGCGTCACCTGCTGCTCCATGTCGATCTGCTTGGCCTTGAGCGACTCGGCCGTCTCGTTGCTTTCCTCGTCGGCGTGATCCGAGATGAGCGGGGTCGTCGTACCCGAAGCGCCGGGGAATCGCGACAGCAGCTTGACGTTCCAGAACTAACCAGAGTGCGATGAGGACTCGGTTAGCGACATAGGCCCCCGGCGAGGTCGGCAGACGACGCTGGTGCATCGGACGGACCTTCTGGATCATGTAGCACTCCGGGTGCCAGCACTCGTCGCGCTGATTGCGGTTGACCTCAACAAACTGCTTCAGGATCGCGACGCCGCACCCAACGCACTTTGTCGCAAAGCGGGTGCTGTAGTGGAAATGGCAGTCTACGGAGGGGGATCGGATCAGCAGCGAGCTCACCGTCGCGCAAGGGGGCAGTCAAGAGGCTGGGCGCGCGACTTACAGACATCGCCGTCGTGCTCATAGTACGAGTCCTGCGGGCCAAACACAGTCGGGCAGGCCGAACACGTAAAGTGCTCGACGTGAAACTTCTTGCCGCAGGCCGTGATGTAGCTTCCGCGGAGCGCCTGGTTGCACGTGTTGCAGATGAGGTCGAGGCGCCGAAAGTAGTCGCGCTCGCACAGCGGGTACTGCCGGCCATCCTTCGCCTCGACCGGGAAGAACTTGGCGGCGACGACGACGTCGCAATCCTGAGAGGGGCGGCGTCAATGACGATCAGGACTGTCAGTGATCAAGCGAAATGAAAAAACCAGATCCAAGGAGGCACGGAGGTCGCACCTGACACCGGAAGCAGTCGAGATGGTAGATTGTGTTGAGCGCGCGTACAAACGGGCCCGTGACCGACTGGCCGCAGGCGCCGCAGGGCGTGCCGCCGTTGACGGTGCCGGACGCCGTCGCATGACTATTGGCCGAGTTGGCCGGCCCGGTTTGTGACGAGTGCGACAGCGCCGAGGACGAGCCGAGCCCGGGGCCCTTGTACGGGTAGGGCGAAGAGGAGCCGTGCGGGTAGCTGTGCTGCGACGGAGGAGACGACGAGAGGAGCGACGGCGGGCGACCGCTCGAGTCGTACGCGCCCTGTGACGACGGTGTGTTGGACCGCGACGAGGAGGACGAGAAGGCTGGGTGCGGCGGTGTCGGGTGGAACGTCTGAGACGAGTTGTGCTGGTGCGCGTAGAGCGAATGAGGGATCGCGTGGTCGCCCTGCGAGCCATGAGAGATCGGCGGAGGGCCGTACGAGGGGTGCTGATGGTTCGACGAGCTCGGCGGACCCGAAGCTCCGAGCCCGCCCGGCGACGACGCGTCTGACGGTGATCGGTATGAACGCGGCCCGCGCGAGCTGCTGCCCTCGGCTCGAAGAGCGCCCTGCGTATCCGAGTGATGGCTCGAGACCGAGCTCCGACCACCCTCGCTGCTCTGAGCACCAAGCGAATCGTTACGCCGGCCCGCGCCGAGGTAGGCGAGCCCGTGATGCTCGTCCTCGCCGCCCTCGTCGTCGGCATCACCGCCGTTGCCGGTCGGCTCGCGCCAGTCACGGCCCCAGCTGGTTGGGAAGCGGCCAGAGGGCGACGGGACGAGCCCACTCGAGGCGCTCGGCGCAGGTGACGGAGACGTCGACGACCGCGGAGGAGGCGCGTTGAACGGCGAGAGGACGTGGCTGCCTGATGGCAGCGCCGGCGCGGAGGATGGTCCGCCCTGGCCAGGCGACGTCGGCGGCTGGACGAGCAGCTTGGGCTGCTGCTGGGTACCATACGGCTGCTGCTGTAGCTGCTGACTCTGGCTCGAGCGGTGGTAGGCCGAGCCGCCGGGAGGGTGAGGCGGCTGGCCGAAGGCCGCCAACGGCGGCTTCTGCTGCTGGATCGCCGACGGCCCTCCTGGCGGGAAGGCCGGCAGCGGGCGCGAGCCCGACGAGTGGGAAGATGGCACGGTCGATGGCGATCCGTAGCCATCGGGCGAGATGGGCGACCCGTACGACGAGTGGCTCGAGAGGGGCGGCGGGAAGGGCCGCTGGCTGCTGCTGCCGGCCGTCGAGGAAGACGCCGGCCGGCCGGTCGAGGGGCCTGCGCCCGCGTCCTGCGACTGCCTGCGATCCATCGCGGGCGAAGGGTTCGACAATGAGGCTTGTGCGCAGCCGAGCGGAGGTTGCGGCGAGAAGGGAGCGCGCTGCTAATGGGAGAGTGATCGAGGGCGAGAGAGAGTCGGATGAGGAGTGACAAGGTCGGGTTGCTCGGGAAGGGGGTGGGGAGGAGGTGGCACGGCGGGGACACGGACGCGGCGCGTGCAAGGGTTACGCCGGTTACGACCAGGGCCTTTACGCGAGGCGACCCAGCAGCCTTCAGCAGTGCGCCCTGTCCTCGAGCCGGTAACACGATCGGCTGGCAGTCGAGGTCCCATCTAATTACATCGCAGAGAAGTTGAGGCCGTGCAGAGCCCGCCGTCGCTCGGCCTCGTCCTCGCGCTGCCGGCGTCCGTCGTTGAGCGGACACGTCAGCATTGATTCGCCGCGCGAGAAGCACATCAAGCAGACGAACCTGTTCCCTCCGGTGTAGCATCGTCACAACGCCGCACAGGGCCAGCGTCGTCAGGACGACAAAGATCGACACCCACGGGACAAAGTCGCTCGGGTGGAGATAGAGGCGCCAGCGCCAGCTGCTACTGCTGCCGCCAGCGGACGCGACCGTCGGAGGCGAGACGACGACCTGCGAATTGGGGATGATGCCCTCGATCGAGGTGAAGTGCGGATCCGCGCGGAGCGTCGAGCCGACAAAAAGGTTCTGTGGGGGGAAAGGGGAGCCATTGGTCAGTGCGCTCTGAGTGAGCTCAGATGGCGAGGCAGGACCGACCTCGACGTAGTTGTTCGTTCGCCCGAGGCCGAAGAGCGAGTACGGTGTTTGGAGGCTCATGTACGACGTCTGAGGTAACTGGGCGACTGTGGAAGTCGACGTGAATCGTGTCAGTTCATCTGCCGCCGGTTATGCGCGCGCCCTCGCTGACCGAGAGTGCGCACCCTGCGATATCGTCTTCCGGCCGTTCGTATCGAGAATGACAAACTTGAACGACGGGCCAGAGTAGGAGACGCCGACCGGCTGATAAAGTCGTCTTGTTCGTTAGGATTTTGACGCTCGGAATGAGACAGCCGTCAATGCTGACGTACCTCGTACGGCTTGCCCCGTCCCTCCTTCGAAGGACACGTGCCATCACAGACGCCAGTGAGAACTGTGCACATGACGAGATTCGGTCAGTGCCGTCGCTGACTGTCGAGTTTAGTAGATCGACCCACCGAGAGCTTTGAGGAAGAAGGCGTCGTTATAGAAGCCATTCTGGATGAAGGTCAGGTGCTCGCCCGACTGCTTGCCCGTCCGTTGCAGCAGGATGTCGAGCGAGCCCTTGATCGGATGGAGAAGCGGCACCCGTCAATACCAAGCACGGGAAATCTTTATCAGGGACCAGGACGCACATCGTCGTCGACGTCGAAGAAGGTGGCAACCCGAACGTCAAGGACAACGTCGAGCGCTGCCGTCCCCTTTGCCGGCGCACGGAAAGTTCGGCCGGTCGCGCACTCCTTGTGATGCGGCCTGCATGGCAGCGACTCGAGCAGCTTGGCCTGCGTGCCGCCGCCGTGGGCGATGACGGCGAGGAGGTCAGGGTAGCCGTCCATGTTGTAGTCGCCGATCCGGAGCGGGAGCGGCAGCGCAGGCGTCTGCGTGGTGTCGAGCATGACAAGCGACGGCGAGCGGATGTCGGGAATGAGCTGGTCGAGGGGCAGCACCGTCGTCGTCTGCAGGCCATGATGGTCCTCAGTCTCGGCCAACAATCTCGTACCCACTACGTCGACGTCACTCACAGAGCTCTTCTTGGACAGGTCAAACGCAAAGTCAGGGTCGGCCGTGCAGAGATTGGCCGCCGGCCGACAGCGGTCGCCCTCCTTCGACTTGGGTGTGCAGAGCGGCATCTGGCTGTTGTAGCTGATGTGAATGGCGCAGTCCTGACCAAGGCCCGTCTTGGCGTTGACAGAGGCGCAGACCGGGTAGACCATGTCGAGCGTTCCGTCGCGACCTGCAAGCGAGGCGGCAGGATCAGTCGGTCTGCATAGAGACTGGGCAGAGAGGCGTCAGGCGCGACTCGCTCATATCAGCAAAGGTGACGGGACCAGAGCCGGCAGGGAAGCGGCCATCGCGCGCCAATTCGAAGCTGCCTTGGCGATTGAGCCAGATCTGGTAGGTGTGCTCGCCGGTGTAGGGATCCTGGCAGTGCAGGAAGATGTCTGCAGGGTGATTTGGGCGAGACATCGATTCAGCTAGAGGGCGCGGGTTGTCGAAGCGTTGCGCCAGAGGGCCAACGCACCGGCCAAGCAGTCGCCATCGAGATCGATGAAAGCGCTACTGTGCGGGCTCGCTAGCTTGCACGTCTTGAGCGGATCGAGAGGTGAGTCCGAACTGCGCAGAACGGGGGGACCAGACGCTGTCAGCGACTTGCGGCCTCAAACGGAACCTCAGGCGGGAAACCCGCGCACAGGTCGAAGGCGCCGGCCGAATTGCGCCAAGACTTGAAGCTCGTCGACTTGCCGCCGTTCTCGGATGCGAGGCCAAGCAGATCGGGCTGCATGTCGCCGCTGATGTCAACGATCATCGGCTGGGCAAGGGCCGATCTCGGAAGCGAGACGGGCGTCGTCGCTGCGCGTACGGACGGTCAGCCCTCGTCGACAGAGCTGAGGCTGGCTTTCGCACCGGGACACACCGAGCTTCCCACCCTCCACCTGGACGTGTACGTCTAGCTGCAGTTCTGACGTGTCGGTCCACCATGTGCCGTCCTCGGCTTCGGACATGACGAGCAGGTCGAGCCGGCCATCGCCGTCAAAGTCCATCGGAATGACGTTGTGGATCTTGTGCGGCTTCGTCACCGAGGCCGCGCCCTTGCGATACGTATACGCAGCTGTGACACCGCACGTCAGGAGTAGATCGGTAAGCTTGCTGCGTCAGGCGGCTAATCTCAGACCAACGCAAGCGACAGACCATGACCCCACGTCCAGACAGAGACCGAGCGTTGGTCTTTTGACAGCTCGAAGAGGTCGATGCTGCGACCAAGACGAGATGGGCAGCAGTCAGCCGACATGCCAGTTCGGTCAGATGCAGACCAACCGACGTACAACTGGTCGCCGTTCCAGTCGCCCAAGGCGGCGACGCGTCCCTCAAGGTGTTCGAGGCCAAGGCCGCCTGCGGGCGAGAGCGCGTCCTCCTTGAAGCGCGGCTTGGCCGTGGCTGACGTCGTCCAAGGCAGGCTGAAGCTGAAGGCCTGAGCATCCGAGGCCGCCGTCGCGAGCAGGAGGAGAAGGCTTGACGGCAGCAGGCCGAGGAGCCTCACCATCGACGGGTGGATGAGCGGCGAGCGGCGGAGGGGCAGGCGAGCAAGTGAGCGTTGGCGGCGGGGAGGAGAGCCGGCTCTCCTCGTGCCCCTCCGAGCTCCTGACGATCACCTCGCCGCCCGAACCGAGCGCCCTAGACCCTCAACGAGACAAGCAGCATGTCTTCCCACGAGTACGTAGAGTCATAAAGAGAGAGCAGCCTCGTTGCTTTCGTATGCTGATCAGGCTCGACCCCTCCTGCCCCCTTGCTGCCGCGGACCGCAGTGAGAAGCGCCGCCAGGCAATGCTCGAAGACAAGCGCAAGGCCATGATGGACCAGTTTGAGCAGGAGAAGCTTGCCATGGCCAAGGTACGTCTTGAGCCCCAGCCGATCGTCGCTGGCAGGCACCTAGTTTGACCGTCGACGTGACCCCGTCCGAGCTGCAGGAGACCGAGAAGAAGAACGCCGGCGCTGAGCGCTTCGTCGCGCACGTCGAGTCGATGGACGAGCGCCTTAAGGGTGCGACCGTCGGTCTCGTCAACCTCAAAGACTTCCAGGAGCGGCGCAAGGCGCTAGAGGAGGAGCAGTCGCAAGCGAGCCTGCAAGCTGCCCCGTGAGTTCAATCGCCCGTCGCAGCAGGCAGTGGGGCGACCGCGAGCTCGCCTGTCTGACGGCCCGCCGGACTGCATCCCGCGCCACGCAGCATCGACGAGGTCAGGAAGAAGAAGAAGAAAAAGGAGAAGTCGAAGCTCTCGTTCGGCGATGACGAGGAGGAGGGCGCCGAAGAAGGTCAGTTTCCCTGGTTGCAAGCGGGTAGCGTCCGGCGTCGAGGTGCTGACCGCCGCTGCTCCGTGCTGCGCCTCTGCGTCCGCCCTTCCTCTAGAGCCGCCGAGCAAGAAGGCAAAGGTGCTCAAGAACCCGGCGGTCGACACGTCCTTCCTCCCCGATCGCGAGCGCGATACGCGCGAGCGCCAGGAGCGCGAGGAGCTCCGGCGCAAGTGGCTCAAGGACCAAGAGACACTAAAAAATGAGGACGTCGAGATCACCTACTCGTACTGGGACGGCGCCGGCCATCGGCGCGTCGTCAAGTGCAAGAAGGGCGACGACATTGCCGTCTTCCTCGAAAAGTGCCGCCAGCAGTTCCCGGAGCTCCGCGGCACGAGCGTCGACAACCTGATGTACATCAAGGAGGATCTGATCATCCCGCACGTGAGACCCGTTGTGCCCTTCGCCGCGTCTTCCATCATCAGCTGCTCAGGGAGCTGACGCTTGCGCGACTGGCGGACCCGGCAGCACTACACATTCTACGACTTCATCGTCAATAAGGCGCGCGGAAAGTCGGGTCCCCTCTTCAACTTTGACGTTCACGACGACATCCGGATGGTCCACGACGCATCGATAGAGAAGGACGAGGTGCGCCGCCGCGTTTGAGCTGGCGCACGCCCGTTTAGGCAGTCGCTGACGAGAAGCCGCTCCTGTTTCTAGTCGCACGCGGGCAAGGTTGTCGAGCGGTCGTGGTACAACCGATCGAAGCACATCTTCCCGGCCTCGCGCTGGGAGGTCTACGACCCGGCCAAGGACTATGGTAGCTACAAGATTGGCGGTGCTTAGAGCCCCGACCGTCCGCCTGCCACCCCTTGTTCCATCTACTTGCCGCCCGCTGTACGACCCATCATGACCTATGAAAGCCTCCCCCCATGCTCTGCGCGGCGCCCACAGTCTCGACGGCTCGACTCAGACGAAGGCATGTGTATCATGCGCCGCCCTTGAGGAGCGCCTCAAAGCCCTCCTTGGTGACCCGGGCATCCTTCTTGCCGCCGCGACCAAGGATGTTGTCCTTCTCCTTCCTAAGACTCTTCTTTGGGTCGCGGGTCGGTTCCGGCGCCTTGAGGCCCTTGCTGCTGCTCTCGGCCTCCTCCTGCTTCTCGGCCTGAAGCAGGATCGTGTTGAACAGCCGGACGACACCCTTCTGCGCCGTCTTGCGCAGGTTGCGCTCCCACTCCTGACCACCAATGCCGTCCTCGCGACTCCAGCCGGTGACGACGTCGCGGATCCGGCCGCGGTCCTCCTTCTCGTGCCGGGCGACCTGGAGCACACGCTTGGCCTTGCTCTCGAGCGTTCGGGCAGCGATCGTCTTGCGGACCGAGGGCGCGAGCGAGAGGATGTTGGTCGACTGAACCTGCGACGTCGACGCCTTGGACGGCTTCTTGGCCGCCACCGCGGCTGACGCTGCCGGCTGCGTGTGGAGGACGCTCGTCATGAGCGAACCGAACGTCGAGGGCGACGTCGCGCGGCGCTTGCGCTCTGGAGGAGGTGGAATGGTCACGGTCAGTGCCTCCTCTTTCATCAAAGAGAATATAGTCAAAGGCAGCTACGCACTCGCCGTCTTCTTGCTCTTGCTCGCCGCCCGGCCGGCCTCCTCAATCTCGTCGTCCGTGTCGGCTTCGCCGCCACTGCCGCCGTCGCTGGAGGCCATGTCGGCGTCGAGGTCGAACTCGTCGTCGCCGCCGAGCTCCTCGTCGTCGAGCTCAAGTTCGTCGGCACCCGAGCCGAGCCCGTCGGCCGCGTCCTCGTCGCGGTCGCTCAGCTGCTCCACCTTGGGCTCAGCCCGCTTGCCCTTGGCCTTGTAGGACGAGCTGCCGGCCTTGCTGCCGCCGGCGCGACTGCTGCTGCCGGCCGCAGCCGACGAGAGCGTGAACTTGGACTTTTTCGGTGCGGGTGCCATCGAGCGCGCGGGACCGATCGAGACGATTCAAGAGGAAATCTGGGTGTGAGAGGGCTAGCCGAAAGACAAGTATCGAGGAAGGGGAAGGCGAGGTTGGTGAAGTCGGGAGGTCTGGCTGGTCGGTTGGATGCGCGGCGTGCTGCGAGCCGTCGATTTGGGAGACGGCGCGGGAAAAATAAATAAATACCAAGCTCCTGCCCCTGACCGTCGCGCGCCCGTCGCCGGCGTGCCGTCCTCTTGACACGACGACGACGACGACTCCTTGCGACGCCCGTCAGACCTCTGCGCCAGCTCACCTGATCAGCATTCCCATGTCATCAATCGACCAGAAGGAGGACTGCGACCGGCTCACGCAGGAACAGGTCGCCTCGGACAAAGCCAGCCAGGCCGCCGAGGACGCGATCCAGGCCGGCCTGCCATACGTCTGGCGGCAGGAGCTGGACTCGGTGACGGTCGATATCGAGGTTCCTGCAGGGACCAAGGCCCGCGATCTCGCCGTCTCGATCAAGCGGACCTCGATCTCCGGTACGTTTGAGGGTAAGCGGCGACGCGATCGTCGCTGACGAGAGCTCTTCCTTGCTTGCGTCCGCAGCCGGTCTCAAGGGCAAGGAGCCCGTCATCGCCGGCGAGCTCTTTGCACCGATCAAGGGCGACGACGACTCGACCTGGTCGCTCTCGGATGGCATCCTCTCGCTTGAGCTGCAGAAGGTTGGGAATAACTGGTGGCCGCACATCGTGCTCGGCGCGCCCAAGCGCGACACGACGCGTATGACGCCGACGACGTCCAAGCTGAGTGATCTGGACGGTGGGTTCTCCTCGATCCGTCGTCCCAGGAGGTTGAAGAACTGATTTTGGCCGTCTGGTCCTTTTCCGGCAGGAGAGATGCGTGGCGTCGTCGAGAAGATGATGGTGCGTTCAAGGCTTCTCCCTGAGGCAGGGCGAGCGACCGGGGTCGCAGTGCTGACCGCGCCACCTCTTCTGTATTCCAATACAGTTTGACAACCGACAGAGGGTCTGTCCCTTGCTCGCTGTGGAGCAACATCCGACGACGACGACTGGACTGACAGCCCGGACCGCAGGACAAGGGCTTGCCGACGTCGGACGAGATCAAGAAGAAGGAGGTGCGCCTCTATTGTCACGCATCAAATGTTCCCAGCTCACGAAAGACGTCGCCGCTTGCGTTTCCCAGAACCTCGAGCGCTTCATGAAGGAGCATCCCGAGATGGATTTCAGCCGGGTCGCCCAATGAATTTATGTGTTGCCACTGCCTCTCTCGGCCCCGCGCCTGCGACAGCTGTCCCAAGCCTTCCAAATCTCTCGCTGCCCTCACTCAGAGTTTCATCGTCGAGCCCGGGTTCTGTCAGGGTCGCCGGCCAGAGCCGAGCAGTCGAAGGGTCAAGCGCTCTACTAGCGTGACGAGCCGCCGGGGCGTCGCGCTCCGCCGACGGGCGCCAGAGCCGACGGCTTCAGCCGCGCGCCCCCGCAGCCTGCTCGTCCTCCACCCGACCACCGACCCCCTTAACTCTGCACCACCTCCCTCAAGAACCTCCAAGGGCCCCCTTTTCGGTTCAGGCGCCTTCCCATGTTCGCCCGTCATCTTGCTCGCTCGAGCCGGCTCGCGCTCGCGCGGCCCTCGATCCGCTTGGCCTCACATGTCCCGGCTCGGCAGCCGTACGCCAAAATCACGCCTTCCTCCCTCCAGTCGCTCGCCCAGCTCGTCGGCTCGCCGAGCCAGATCGTCAGCTCGATCGCGGCCGAGGGCATCAAGCCGGTCGAGCAGGAGGAGCTCGACGTCTACAACGAGGACTGGATGGGCAAGTACAAGGGCAAGAGTGGCGTCGTCGTCAAGCCCAAGACGGCGCAGGAAGTCGGAGCTATCGTGCGTTGCCGCCTTCCACATCCGTTCGCGGCTCTTCGGTCGGACCTGCCCAGTCTCGGCGCATTCGGATGTAGCAGCTGCAGCAGTACCGCCTGCAGATATCAGAGGCGGCGCATCTGTTAGCGAGCAACGCTCGTCTCGAGCTCGCAGGCTGGGAGGGGGGGGGGGGCAGCGGTCACATACCTCGGTCGGGTGGCGGACCCGACGCCGATGACGCCGCGCTAACCCGTCCCCTTTCCCTACGTCGTTGGCCCGCCTACAGCTCAAGTACTGCGATGACAACAACATTGCTGTCGTCCCCCAAGGAGGCAACACGGGACTCGTCGGCGGCTCTGTCCCGGTCCATGACGAGCTCATCCTCAACCTCTCGGCCATGAACTCGATTAGGAGTTTCGACCCCGTCTCTGGTACGCCGCTGTCCGCCTTTCGGCTCCAATGGGCCCGCTCGACAACGTCCTGACCAGCTCGCTCCATCGCAGGTGTCCTGACGGTCGATGCCGGCTGTATCCTCGAGGTGCTCGACAACGAGATCGCCAAGGACCACTACATGATGCCGCTGGACCTCGGAGCGAAGGGCTCGTGAGTGCGCGACGCCTGCGGGAGGGAGCCGGGAACATGGAGATTGACCTTGCGCGATCATGCAGGTGCCACATCGGCGGTAACGTTGCGACCAACGCCGGTGGCCTGCGTCTCCTGCGCTACGGCTCGCTCCACGGCTCGGTTCTCGGCCTCGAGGTTGTCACCGTCGATGGCAAGGTCATCGACTTTGGCTGCGAGACTGGCCTTCGGAAGGACAACACCGGCACTGACCTCAAGCAGCTCTTCATCGGCTCGGAGGGCACGCTCGGCATTATCACCGGCGTCACCATCCTCTGCCCCCGCCGGCCGACGTCGACCAACGTCGCCCTGTTTGCGCTCAGCTCGTTCGAGGACGTCCAGAAGTGCTTCCAGGCGGTCAAGGGCCACGTCGGCGAGATCCTGAGCGCGTTCGAGTTCTTTGACAAGCAGGGCTACGAGCTTGTTCAGAAGTATGCGACGGGTGCGATCGCCAAGAACCCGCTGGAGGAGCTCGCCGAGTTCTACGTCGTGCGTGGCGCTTTCCGGACAGCGCTTTGCCGCATTGGGACTTCGAGCTGACCAGCTTTCGCTCGTCCAGGTCATCGAGACTGGCGGTTCGAACGAGGAGCACGACGGTGCCAAGCTCGAGTCGCTGCTCGAGCACCTGCTCGAGTCCGAGATCATCTCGGACGGCATCCTCGCTCAGGATTCGACGCAGCTCGCCGCGCTCTGGGCGCTGCGCGAGTCGATCCCCGAGGCGGCCGGCAAGTGTGGCTCGGTCTACAAGTACGACCTCTCGGTGCCGGTCCCAAAGATGTACTCGCTCGTCGAGAAGATGCGCGAGCGTCTGACGGAGAAGGGCCTCTACAAGGAGGGTGACGAGGACGGCCACAAGGTCCGGACGATCGTCGGCTGTGAGTCCTCTCTTCTCATCGGGCTGCCGGGAGACCGTGCTCCCTCGACGCATCTCGTGCTGATGCTGTATTGCCCTCCGACAGACGGTCACATGGGCGATTCGAACCTGCACATCAACATCTGCGCGAAGAAGTGGGACTCAGAGGTCGAGGAGGCGATCGAGCCCCTGATCTATGAGCTCACTTGTGCGGCCTCCAGATTCGACTCCAGCTCAAACCGTCGGAACGCTGACGACCCACTCTCCTCTCCGCCCTTCTGCAGCTGCCGAGAAGGGCTCGATCTCGGCAGAGCACGGCCTCGGCGTCATGAAGGCCCCGCACGTCCACTACTCGAAGTCGCCCGACGCCATCGCCATGATGCAGGCCATGAAGAAGCTGCTGGACCCCAAGAACACCCTCAACCCGTACAAGTACATCCTTCCGTAGAATATATCATTGCCATCAGAGATTGCGGGTAGTCGAGCTTGGCCGCCGACGCCCTGGCTCAGCTCTATTCCCAGCGGCCCAGTCGGCGCTGGCGCTCGCGCACCCACTCGGCCCAGCCTCCCCAGCCGCTGACGGCGTCGTCGGGCACCAGCCGCACCGACTGTCCACTAGCGGCGTGCGAGACCATCTGCTCGACGGTCCACTCGGCCTCGGCCCGCAGCGGCTTGGTCTCGTTCGTGACCCGGATGCGGCCGTCGAGCTTATAGACCAGCGGCGAGAACTGCTTGACGTAGCTGACGATGGAGTCGACCTGGCTCGCCACGCCTGGCGGAGCAACCTTGAACGGATTGGGCAGGATCGAGTCGCCGCCCGTGGCGCTGCGAGCGAGCGAAAGAGGAAGCCGGCAGGTCAGTGCAAGCCACGGGCATCGTCCGCTGCCTGACGCACACAAAGTCGACGGTGACGATCGCTTCGGTGTGAGAGCAAGAGCGCGGCTGAGTCAGTCGGTGATTGCAAAGCTTCGAGCTAAAGCATGGTCTCACTGTACGAGCGATCCATCACGACGTCTTCGAGATCTGGTCCAATTTGCAGCGAGATCAGACGCAATCCCTTCTTGTTCTTCGGGTTGTAAGAGAACTGGCAGGCGGCCGAGTAGGGTCAGAAACGGTCGCTTGGTCAAGTCGTCGAGTGGGACTCACGCGCATGCCCGAGACCTGGAGCCCGGCCGTCACGACCTTGCCGGCCGTGTTGACCTTGCTGACCGTGCCTTCGATGACGTCCCAGAGCTCTTTGCCGGTGAGGACGATGTCGACGAGCTCACCGGGCGTGAAGGGGAAGGCTGTCGCGATCGAGCCCATTGTCACGTTAGGAGCGCTCACGCCGTTGCGGATGCCGCCGCTGTTGTGCATCGCGGCGTCGACGTGAGCACCGATCGACGTCCGCGCCCATAGGAAGGCGTCCGCCGTCATGTCGCCCATTGTGCCTGTCGCGGAGGTCAACGCAAGAGGTCAGGCGGGGAGGCATCTTGAGGATGTGAACCGAGGTTTCGGTACGCACACTCGCCGTCCTTGCATCGGCTCTGGTCGAGATCGTACTCGGTCCGACCGATGACCTTTCGCGCGTACTTGTCAAACGGCTTGCGCCACTTGTCGACCTTGGCTTGATACGTCTCGTCTTTCAGGTTAGGAAAGGGGGGGGTCAATGGACGACGATCAGTTTCGTGCAGCCGAAGGGCCTGACGTCCGGGAAGCAAGCACGGCCGCACTCTGCGAGAACTCGTCAGTCATGCGCATGACGCCGCCTGTGTACGAGGCGAAACGACCCGAGTCGGCCTCGAATTCGACGTCGATGCGACCGAGGTGCTCGCCCCATCTTTGAGGAAAAGATAGGCTCGGTGAGTGACCAAGGGACGACACACGAAGCCGAGCGGACGGGGGAGCTCGCACCGGTAGGACGTGACGATTGGAACCTCCTCGCCGTCAAGGTTGGTCCGTAGCGTCGGGTACGGGCCTTGAGAATACCACGCCTCGCCGCCAAGCGGGGTATGTGAATGGCCGCCGACGATCATCGAGATGTTGCGCGTCGACTGGGCGAGCAGCTGGTCCTGCTCGTAGCCTATATGGGTGAGTGCGATGACGCGCTTGACGAAGGGTGCTCCATCTGCGTCCCGGCCGCCGAGCCGGCCATCGAGCAGCTTGTCGACCGTTTCCTGGACGGTGATGACCGGGTCAAAGTGGGTCAGGTTGCTCGGGCGCGAGATGTCTGGGGTATCGACCGTCGTCAGGGCGACGATGCCGAGCGAGTGTTCTGGCAGGACGAGGAACGGCACGAGTTGGGCGGCGAGGGCCGGGTGCGTCGTCTTGATGTTGGTCGAGACGGCCGGGGCATTGAGGCTACCGAGGAAGTCGGCTAAGACGCCGTCGCTGCGGTCAAACTCGTGGTTGCCGATGGTGAAGGCATCAAAGTCGAGCAGGTTGAGCGTCTCGGCGATCTTGGTCGGACCATAGAAGCTGAAGAAGAGCGAGCCCTGGAACTCGTCTCCGGCGTTGAGGAGCAGCTGCGATGGACGACAAGCGCAGAGGAGTCAGATACGGCGATGGGCTGCGCGGGCGCGAGGGGCGGGCGGTCTCACCACCGGCACGTCGCCGTTGCTGGCCCGGACTCGAGCGACCTCATCGATTATTCGGGCGTAGCCGCCGAGGCACGGCTGGCTTCCGTCCTCGGGGCAGTCGGCTCCGGAGGCCGTGTACTGATCGAGGTGAGAGCTGCAAAGGTCCCGGCAGCGACGGTCAGCCCCGGGGTGGGGTAGCGGCGGAGCGGGCGAAAGCCGACCACTGGCGTCATACGCACTGGATATCATTGACATGAAGGAGGGTCAGGTTGTACGTCGAACGCGATCGCTTGCCGAGCCTGGTAAGGCGGCTCGAGACCAGATGGACGTCGTCGGAGGCACGGACTACGCCGAGAGCGGCGAGCGCCGGCAGGATGACGGCCACGAGGCTGGCCGACAGCATCTTGCTCGAGCGTCGTAGGCCGAAGCTGTGTGAGTCTCGAAGAAGTCTGAGGCTGACCGAGATGTGTTGAATGAGGCCACTCCGAGTAGATTCGAGTGCGCTGGTGCGAGCGATGGCCGAGTCGGGTGATGGCGAGCGGGTGGCGACGAGAGGTCGGCCAGGCTCCTTCCCCTCCCGACCTGCATGCCGACCATCACTCTCGCCAGAACTCCTACAAACCACTCGACCTTTCACCTGCCAGCATGGCGCCACTGCAGTCAGGCCCCTCGTTCCTGGCACAGATGCCGGACGACCTTGCACTACTCGCCTCGCTCCCAGACCGGCCGGATCTGCTCTCGCTCCTCTCTTCCGCCGGCCGGTCGTCAGCAACGCCGCCTTCGATCACGGAGCGGCCGAGCGCCCCTGAGCGTGCGCCCGAGGCTCCTCCTCAGACGGCCGATGCGGCTCTGCCGATTGCCCGGCACTTCATGACGGCCACTGCGACCGATGTCGTCGGTCGGGAGAAGGAGGTCGAGCGGCTCGGCGAGCGGATCGACGGCCTGCGCGCCCAGCTCGAGGAAGTCCGCGATGGCCTGCGGGAGGGCTCATCGAAGCCTGGCTGGACCGCCCGGGAGGACGACAGCAGCTTGGCTTGAGACACAGCACTCGCCGCCTGCTTGTTGCGAGACTTGCGTGCTGCACTCGTGCGCTTCACTGTTCGTCTACGCATCCAGACGTGACGGCTCCCTCCTGGGGCGCTATGATATCGCCCACCGGCTGACCTTCTCCCATCCTACAGGCAGAACGCCCACGAGCTCAGCTCAGGGTCTCATCCGGTCGCCTTTAGGCTTACCAGTCTGGCGCCTCTCCTGACGGCACTGTTGCCTGAGCTGGCGTCGACTGGCGCGGCTGGGGTGGAAGTACGGCTGCCGCTGCAGTCTCGTCGTCGTGCTCGACTGTGCGCATTGTGAGTTGACCCCCCTCTCAGTCTCTCCATCCGAGGGTCATGCTGACCTTATCCATTCTTGTCAGCCGAGCGGGCTGGCCGGCAGGCGACCGTGCTTGCGACGATAGAAGATTGCGGCCTTTGAGCGAGGAGATCGCCCCGCTACCCACCGTGACCCGGCCAATCAGGTGCACGGCAGTCGCTCTCGGCCGGCCGTGCTATGGATGTGAGAGCCCCGACCGACGACGACTGGCTTCTAGAAGTCGGCGCCTTTGGTTCGAGGAGAGATGCGAAAGCGCAGCAGACGTACCGCGGGCCGCCCCATTCTCAAGCGAAGGCCGTCAGGCATGTCTAGACCTGGACAGAGCCCTGAGGGACTCGCAGGGGTCGTGATTAGCCAAGAGCTTCTGGCAGCAGGGCAGCGTCGAGAGTGCGGAAATGAAAGGGACGCCGAGGACGCGTCGACGTGCCCGGCCTTGCGCGTGCGCGCGATGGAATCGGAGGCCGCCGCCTTGTCCTCAGCGAGACAGACCCCTGCTGGCCTCCGAACCCTCCTCCTCCTCGACCCTGTCACCACCAAGCGGCCCTCCCATTCTCCTTGAGTACCCTTCCCGGACCCATTTACACAAGCAGAGCATCAGCATCAGCATGTCGCACCAGCAGGAGGTACGCCCCCTTCCCTTTGTGTTCCTGTCGCCGGCGGGATCGCTGCTAACAAGCACAGACCTTTCCCGCTTCTGCCCCAATGCTCGCTCCTGGCTCCCTGTCGCTCTCGTCCGGCCCGACCTACAGCAGTCTACGATCGGCGACGAGGATCTGATTCCCTCTCAGACGGCCGGCTACAAGCCCGGCCAGGAGAAGACGCTCGCCGAGCTCGCCGCGCTCGACCAGGAGGACGAATCGCTCGCCCGCTGGAAGGCTAGCCTCGGCCTCGCGAGCTCGGGTGCTGCTGCCGGCGCGAAGAAGGTGTGGCCCTGCCCGTCGTCTCTTGTCATGTAGCTGTCAGCCCCGGAATCCGGATCGCATGGCGAACAGCTGTCCCCGGGAGGGCGTCCGCTGCTGGCCACGATGCTGTGGTCTAGGGAGCCGTCGGCCGGCCAGCGCCTTCAAGATCGCGCAGCGGCACCCCTTCCCTCCCGCTTGGATCGCATCACTGACCACCTACCTGGCTCTCGTCGCTCTGGCCAGGTCGTTCCGCTCACGCTCTTCCTCGAGTCTCCGACGCTCTCCACGCCGCTCATTCTTGACCTGACCAAGGGCGAGGCTGAGTTTGCCCGCCTCAAGAAGGAGCCCAGTGCGTTATGACGCTCTCCACCTCCTGTCCTCCCGTCAGACCTTTGACGCGTGGCCCCTATCACTCCCAGTCAACATCAAGGAAGGCGTCGAGTACTCTGTCGGCATCACCTTCAAGTGCGTCTTTCAAGAGCGTCGCCACTACTCGTGCTCGCCGAGCCTTCCGTGCTAACCTGCTCTCGGAACGGCTGCTGCGCGTGCTCGCCTTCGCCTGCTACCGCCTGCTAGGGTCGAGAACCAGATCGTCAGCGGCCTCAAGTACCTCCAGGTCGTCAAGCGTGGACCCCTCAACCGTGCGTTCTTCCTTTCGAGCTGCGCTGAAAGCTATGTGCGCCTCATCGAGAGCCTGACTTCCCCTTCCGCATCGCCACGCGCCGCTTTTTAATCTCGTGACGCCCCTCTAGTCGACAAGATCGAGAAGATGCTCGGCTCATACGGCCCGCAAGCCGAGGCTCACCGGCGGACGATCGTCGAGGAGGAGTCCCCGTCCGGCATGCTCGCCCGCGCCGGGTCCAACGTTGTCCGGTCGCGCATCGTCGACGACGACGGCACCGTCTGGCTTGACTTCACGTGGGCGTTCAAGCTTACGAAGGAGTGGTGATGGGGCGACTGCCGGGTCTCGTCAAGGGAGTTGTGGGCACGATGGTCATGCGCATGGTATTCTAGACGTCTAGGTGGCCCTGATTGTCATCGTCGTCGTCGTTGCGGGTAAGGGAGGTCGTCAAGGGAGGGAGCGTCGTGATTGGGCAAGAGGGGGAGCAGGAGGTAGCCGTCTAGCGCGGCATTCCGGCTGCCTTTGAGGCGCGGACGGCCATGCCAGTCCGGACGAGGTCCTCTTTGGTGGCGAAGCTATGGTAGCAGAAACAGGAGGCAACGGTGTTAGTCGGCGCATCGCAAGAGCAAGAATACGGGTGCAAGCAGCAAAGACGTACGTCTCGGCCAAGATGAATGATGCAAATGCATCCGAATTCCAGTATCCTTGGTGCGCAAAGAGCAGCTACGACGAAGACGTATGTCAGCCGCAGCAGGACAGTCGTTTGAAAGACACTTTGGACGCACGTCGACGTATTCCGAGATCATCCCGTCCGACTGCAGGCAAAAGTCGACGTTGCCGTGCGGGTTCAACGCGGAGAAGCGCCGCTCGGCCTGAGTCCCTCGCAGCCGCTCGGAGCCGACCGGACCTGAAAGCTCGACGCCGCTCGGGAGGCGGATGACTTCTGGGCGGCGCTTGGCCGCCGGGGCACCTTGCGAGGTGCCGAAGGGCTGCGGACGACGATACCGGTTAGCGCTCGATGATCACATCAAGCATTTGCTGTCAACAGCGCGCTTACGTTTGGCAGGCCGTCGAAGATCTTGCTGAAGCTGCCGACGCCAGTCTTGACCGAGTCAGTGAAGGACGCCAGCAGGCCGGCCGTCACGCTGGCGATCATCAGCGGCTCGATCTTGCGCGCGTGTTCAACATCGACCGTTGGGTTCTAGCCAAGGACCAGCAGGAAGGGTCAGTCAAGGATAGGCAAGGCGGCCGCGCCGGTCACGACTCACGAGCGCGTAGGCGATTGGGTCAGACGGGTGGAAGATGTTGGTGAGTGAGTCGACGGCAAGGCAGCCGAACCGACCGGCCCGGTCGAGCGCCTCGTCTGGCGGCGAGTTCTTGGTCCGCTCCCGTCCCCGTCGAGGGATTAACTGGGCCTGCCGCAGGTGCAGGAAGAGGCCCAGCGGGCTGCCGACGAGGTAGAGGTGGTTCGTGTTGAAGATGAATCGGTCTCGCGTCTCGTAGATGACCTGTCGCCGGCACGTAACGAGAGTATTGATCAGCTTGACGATGACCCCCGAGCCAGCAGCGTGAGAGAGAGATACGCACCTGCTTTGGCAGCGACGACAGCTTCGGCAGCGTTGTCGCCTGGACGCTCAGAATCTCACTGACGAGCGCAGACCCGAGCTACGCGGAAGCAGAGGCGGGGACAGAACTCGCTTCAGCTCAAATCGGAGGTTGAACGCCATCGCGCCGCGAAAGACGCACTGAATGGGCGATGATGTGGACCCGGCCCTTCTCCTCGAACTCGGGATGCCGTTTGACCCAGAGCCGGTACGTCTTGTTGCACGCAACTGCAACGGCGTCGACCATCTTCTGCTTGTGCTGCTCGCTCATGAACTGTCGGGGGGCGCAACGTGACATGGTCAGCGCTGGCACTGGATCTTCGCAGGGTGACGACACACTTACGTAAGGGATGTCGATGAGGACATCTTCGCCGCCGTCAGGCAAAGCACGTCAGCATGAATGCCGCTGATCGCGCGGGGCGGGAAAAGCAAAGGCCACGCACTGTTGGTGAGCTCCCGGACGTAGGGGATGCTCTTTTTGAGCGTGATGTCGTCGAGCGTGTAGCTGAAGGGGCCGCAAATGTCAGCATCCGCTGCGTCCGATGCCGCTGATCCATCGAAAACGCACCGGTTGTGAAGTTCGTGCTCGATATCCTCTTGGGCCTCGGCGCTCGAATGGGTGAGCTTGAGACTCGCCCGCCACTGAATCGGCAGGAACTGGACCTGGCGGCCGCGCATGATCGATCGAAGCGCCGGCGAGGTCGCCTGCTTCTGAGCCTCCTTGCGCAGGTCGTTGGTGGCCTTCGAGATGGATTGGGCGTCAGCTAGAGGCAGTCAGCATATGAATTTGCATCATGAGCGTTGGAGTGACTCACGTAGACGAAGTTGAAGCCTTCGTGGGTGAAGGCGAGCTCTGCGGGTTTGGTCGTGAGACGGAAAGTTAGCTCGGATGCACAGCCGGCGTCGAGCGACTGGGCGGCACGTACGCTGTCCGATGCCGTGAACGACGAGAATGAGGTCCGTAACCTCGTCGCCCGGCGGTTCACCGGGCTCGCCATTGCCGTCCTTGGTCGGCAGGTCGACGCCCTCGACCTGATCGGGCTCATCCGGCCGACCGCCGCTGAGGCTCGGCTTTGCGCCCGCAGGCTCACCCGGTCCAAGTCCAGGTGCACCCCGCGTCTCCAGTGGGGTGATGCCGACGAGCTCGCCGACGCCGCGACGCATCTCATCCCCGAGGTCCTGAGCTGCATCGCCCAGGCCCTGGGCAATCTCGCCGCCGAGCCGGAGCTTGTCGCCGAGCGACTCACGCAGCTCGTCGAGCGACTTGCGCGAGCGGAGGGGCGGCTTGCGCCCAGGCGAGGAGGCCAGCTTGCCATCCTTGCCGCTCCTCGCAGAGGGTGCGGGCGAGCCCGAGCGCACGGAGCCGGGCCGAGACGAGCCAGGACGAGCTCCATCCAGCGAGACCCGAGGCGACCGGCTCGAGGTGCCAGCTGGAGGATGAGCGGCAATGTAGGCGGCTCCGAAGCCACGGTAGACTAGGGTGCCACCCGTGTTGGAAGCGCCACCGTAGCGCAGAGCGCTCCAGAGTGTAGCTGAAAGGCGCGAGGTCATGCTCTCGCTGTAACGACGGAATGCATCTTCGCTCGGTCAGTGGCAGATCTCAAGCGCTTCAAGGAAGAAGGAGCGAGAGGAGCGCACGAAATGATGCGGCCGACGCCCTCATCCTGGTAGATTATGAACTCGCCCCCGCCCGGAATAAGGGCCTTGCTCTTCTTGAGCTCGAAGCGAAGCTTGGCCTCGGCCGACTTGCCCGTCGTCAGTGCTGTCTGAAGCTCGTCGCCGTACGAATCGACCCACGGCTTGATGGCACTGCAAGAGAGGACGGTTGGCTAGATCAGCGATGGTCAAGTCGAAGGGACGAGCGCGGCTAGAGAGACCCACAGGTAGCCCTCCTCGAGCTCGTCCGACAGAGCCTCGGCGCACGGCCGGTCCTCAGCGAAGAACCACCGGCCGCGCCGGACCGGGATATTTGGGCCCCGATGAAGCCAGTAGACTGGCTGCAACTTCATGTCGGGGACCGAGACCTCGAAGAGCCCGTCCTGGTGAGCGCAAGGTCGCCCATGCGGGCAAGTCAACATGCGATTCTGCGCGCAAAGCGAGGCTGAGAACAACAAGAGAAGGACGCACCTTGCCGATCGGGACGCCGACCTCAGCCTCGGCCGCCTCGATCTCTTCTGCGCTCTCGGGCGCGCGATCCTCGAGCTCGGCGCCGTCAGCGTACGGGTCGCTCTCGTCGGCCTCAGCAACCGTCTCATCCTTGTTCGGGCCGACCTCGACGATGACCTCCTTATTGCGCCGGCGCTCGGCCTCTTTGGCCTTCTCGCGGGCCGCCTTCTCCGCGGCAGCGAAAGCGATGTCTTCAGGTGAAGGGTTGAGGGCGAGGCATGTCGCCTGCGCCTCGGGCGAGAGCTCCTGGAAGACGGACTCCATCTGGTCCGACTCCGCCTGGCTGAAGGCCTCGAAGGTCGATGCCGGATTCGTGACGGGCACGCCCTATATTGATATCGTAGCCGGTCAGCTTGACGTGTTGAGTGCAGAAGGCGAGACGAAAGGACGAACGAGCAGGTCCAAGAATGGCCGGCCGAGGTGCAGCCAGCGCACGTCGAGCGCCGGCGGCTCGTCCGCCGGGTCGTTGCTCCAGATGGTCATGCTCCGATGGCGATGACAAGTCTAGCAGGGTAGGCTCGTGTCGATGCTGCGATGATTCGGTCAACGGTCGAGGGTCTGCTTGACGCCAGCAGGGAGACATGGGTCAGCCGCATGCGTCGGGGGCTGTACCTCCGGCTCACATGTCGGACCCGCCCGGCAGGTCGTCCGGTGAGGTCAAGCCTCCCCACCAGCTTGTCAAGCTCGAAACGACGAAGTCGTCGACCCGCCCAGATGCTCAGACTTCCGTCGGCACTGAGCCAGATGCGCGCAGAGCAGCGGAAAGACCAGGTCAGACAAGCAGGGCCACCCGTGCTGCTCTCGCCCGTCCTCGGGAGTCGTCATCCGCCCTCAAGCCTCGCCGGGCGCGCATCCGTCCGACGCCCAAGCTCGCTCGCTTGTCCGACACCCTCCGGCGGCTGGTACGACAGCTATGGGCAGATGCTTCGCTGGGAGGACTCACCGAGCTTTGATTAGGTAGCTGGCGTAATGAGAAGGGAGGTCGACGTCGAGGGTCTCGCTTGGACATGTGCCTCCGCGCGGTCGGGCGTCATTCCATGTGACTCCCGTGCCTTTCGGTTACGCTCCGTAACGTCGCAGCATTCTCGACGACGGGCCGAGCGCAGGGCGCAGGCGACTCGCCCGCTCGCACACGACCGCCTCTTGGACCCGGACCCCCCCCACTCCTCCTCCTCCTCCTCCTCCTCCTCCTGCAAGGAACAATGTCGGACGCACCTTACCGGTCGTCGTCGCTCCTGCCGATGAAGCGTTCGCGCCAGGCGGCCGCCTCGCCGGGCGACCCGCCGACGGACCTGGCCGCGCCCGCGCCCCGGCGGGCAAAGAGCGTGTCTGACGTCCGATACCGCGAGCCGCTCGGTCGGACGAGCACCGGTTTCGCAAGGGCCGACAAGGGCAAGGCCAAGGCGACGGTCGGGACCTCGTCTGGCGGCCGGCTCGGAGCAGGCGCAGCCGATGGTTGGAAGGGCGATATGTTCGGCCGCTTCGTCGAGAAGGCGCTCCGCGACGCCGAAGAGCTGGTACGTCGGACGCTCCCCTCCACCTCGTCCGGCCAGGCCGGTGGCGAGGGCTCTCGCCACCGGCTGATCAGGGCATCGCCCTCATCAGACTGGAGCACCGGACGACTGGCATAAGGGATCAAGGCGCTGACGGATCCGTGCTTGTGGCCACCTATCTGCAGGGCGACGCTACGACGTACGACGAGCTGCTCTCGCAGCTGCGCCCCCAGGCGCCGGACGCCGCGGCATCGACCTCGGCGGCGGCCGCCCACCAGCCGTCGCTGATCTACCCGCTCATGCTCGCTCTGACGACGCACGCCTCGCTCCTGTCGTCGACCGCCCACCGGTCGCTGATCGAGGCCGTCATCCATTTCCCTTGGTCGACGGCCGACGAGGACTTTGTCGAGACGTACATGCGCTTCATCGGCGTCCTCGTCAGTTTGCGCATGGAGTGGCTCGGCGAGGTCGTCAAGCGCTGCGTCAAGGGCCTCAAGTTTCGTAAGTGTAGCCTGCCCGACGATGCGCTCCCAGACGAACCCACTGACGCCGACCGCGAGTTCCCTTTATCGCTGCCAGAGCCTCATTTCAAGCAGCTCCTCCCGCCGTCGAACTCTTCCACCACGGCCCCACTCACGCGAGGCGCACTCTATCACCGACAGCACGTCCTTCTCGCCCGCCTGCTCGCCCTCATCCCGACCCTCCCCTCGCTGCTCCTGCCGCTTTTGCTCGCCGGCTTCCCACCCAAGCGCGAGCCGCGCGTCGCCCACACCGTCTGGATCCGCAACGTCCTCCGCGTCAGCGGATACTGTCCGACCGTCGGCGAGCGCGTCTGGGGTGCTGTCCTTGGCCGAGCTCTTCAGATGGACGTGAGTATGGGTCAACTGTCCGACGACGCGGTCAACGCAGCTCAGCGGCTGAGCCTTACTTTGCGCTTGCACGGTCGAACAGGTCGAGATCCAGGTCGAGTGGGACGAGCTCGAGGATGCCGACGACGACAACGACGACGCCTTCTCGGATGCGTCGTCCGACTCGGACGCCGACGCCGACCCGTTCGAAAAGCTCGTCGAGCTCGCACTCATCGACCCAGACGAGGACGACGTCGAGCCCGAGGAGGAGGTTGCCGGCCAGGACGACTCGGACTCGGAAAGCGACGCCAGCGTCGAGGAGGAGGAGCTGAGCGAGAACGAGGAGGCTCGGCGGAAACGCCTGCGGGGCATCAAGGAGATGGCGGCCAAGCTCGACGCCGTCCTGTGCGAGACGTTTGCCTTCTTCGCCGCGGGGCAGGAGGACGGCGGTGGCAGCAGCAGCAACGATGGCGGCGGCTCGGCGACACCTCTCCCGGCCGCATCAGCAGCGTTCAGTGCTCTTCCAACGCCGGCTCCTTCGCGCTCGGCGACGCCGCAGACGGCAGCGGCCGCAGCCCAGCAGCTCATCAAGCAGCGCCAGCACCAGTTCTCGACGCTCCTCTCCATCTTCGACGCCCTGATCCTTCGGACGTTCAAGTCGCGCTACACGCAGTTCCTCCTCTTCTGGTACGCCTCGCGCGGCGCGTCCTTCACCGAGGATTTCCTCGGGCTCCTCGTCAGCAAGGCCCTGTTTGAGCGCGACCAGCCCGAGGTCGTCCGCAAGGCCGCGGCCTCCTACGTCGGCTCGTTTGTCTCGCGCGCCGTCTGGGTCGACGGCCCTCAGGTCCGGCGCGTCGTCGACCTCCTCTGCCAGTTCCTTGAGGCCCAGCTCGAGGTCGTTCGCCTCCGGCCCGAGCTCCTCGGCCAGTTTACCAAGGCCGGCCAGCGCCAGGGCGGGCTCGGCGTCTTCTACGCCGTCGCGCAGGCCGTCTTTCTTATCTTCTGCTTCCGCTGGCGCGATCTCCGCCTCGACGAGGACGAGGACGAGCTCGAGATGGACGACGACGGCGATGACGGCGCCCACGGCGCCAAGGGCGGCCGCTGGGTTGAGGGCCTCGATGTGCTCGAGCGCGTCGTCCTCAGTAGCTTCAACCCACTCAAGGTGCGTCGCCCGTCGAGTGGGCAGTCCTCGTTTCGCAGAAGCTAACCTCTTACGTGCTGTCGCCCCTGCTGCAGGTTTGCTCGCCCAATGTCGTCACCCAGTTTGCCCGGATCGCGCACGAGTCGGGCTTCCTCTTCGTCTACCACATCATTGCCTCCAACAACCGGACGTCGGCCGCACCGAGCTCGTTTTCGAGCTCGCTCCCTCCAGGTGGCAACCTGACGACCTCGGTCCACCAACACGCCTTCCTCTCGGCCAACGGCAAGCTGCCCGCGCCTCAGCCCCGGCAGGAGCGCGACGCGACCCGACCCGAGGCCGTCGAGGAGGCCGACCTCGACTCATTCTTCCCGTTCGACCCATTCCGGCTGCCGACGAGCGCAAAGTACATCGACGCCATCTACCGCTCGTGGGAGGGCCCCGAGGATTCTGACTCGGACGACGACGACGACGATGAGGAGGACGACGAGGACGAGCGGGCCGACACCTTCTCGACCGAGCCGATCAACGCCATCCCGGGCAAGCGGCGACGCATGCGGCTCAGCGCGGGAGCCGACGCCGAGGGCGACGTTGCCGAGCTCGGCCGGTCGTTCGAGCAGGGCCTCAGCATGAGCGTCAGCCCCGGCCTCGGCATCGCCGGCCGGATGGGCGTCGTCGCCTGAGTCGCCTACTCGTCCCGCGCCTTTCTCTCTCTCTCTCTCACGACTCGCCGTTGTATGATGCTATTCTTTCCATTGCTCTGCTTGGCTCGAGTCGTCCTGTCGCTCGAACGCCGCTGATGCGGTACGTAATCAGTCGGGGACTTAGGGTTCTTGCGGGCGGCTTGATGACCGAGCGCGCGCCCTTGCTCGCTCGCTTCCGCTCTCGCAACACAAGCACGCCGCCGCCCTCCATCCGGCCGCACCCTCCTCCTCCTTCCCCAACCAACGCCAGGGTCGGCATCGCTCGAGAACACACCCACACCCTCGCCGCGACACCTCTTTCCTCTTGCCAGCCTAGCCACTCGACTCGCCCGCTCGATCCGCCGCTCATAAGACTCGCCTCTGTGTCGCCGCTCGGCCCCCTCCCTCCCCGGCCTCCCACCGCGCCCTCCCCACTGGCCCGTTCGTCCCGCCGGCCCTCCCTGTCTCGGCGTCCCTCCCGCCACCGGCCCTCGAGCGCACGCCCAGCGTCCTCTCCGAGAGAGCTCGCGAGGACAGCTCTCTGCCTGCCCTTTGGTCGTCTTCCTCTTCCGTCCCAGCCTTCACTCCTCAGCCCCGATGGCGCCGGCGTTTTGGCCGCCGTTTTCGTCGGCACCGCGCGGGCCTGCAAGCTCGCCAGAGCATCAACAAGCCCTCCGCCGGCCTGAGGGCTCGCCCTCAAAGGCTTCTGCCGGCCTTGCGGCCGACGAGACGACTCTCGGAGGTATCGTCGAGCGCTCATCCGCACTAGCGAGCCCAAGTGGTTTCCGCCAAGGGCAGCAGCAGGGGCCGACTGCCGGTGACCGCCCGAGCTCGGACCCGACGACGACGACGGCCGGAGCGCTCTCGTCGAGGCCACCGGCCCTGTCGCTGGACCGGCTGCCCTTTAAGACGGGCTCGCTCGCGCTTTCATCGGCTACCCGCTCGGCCTCGTCCGACTCTGAGCAGTCGTCGACGCGGACGGACGATGCGGACGAGGGCAACGGTACCCGCCTCTCGGCCGCCTCGTCCGTCTCGTCCCTTCACGCCTCGGACGACGGACGGTCCGTTGCCGCCGGTCTCGACCACTGGCTGAAGGACGCCATCGACGGCCGGCCTTCGAGCCTTGCCGCCCCATCGGTCACGCGCGAGGAGGCGACGCCCAGGGCCGAACGGCCTCCGGTTCTGCAGCTGACAACGGCTGCGACGACCGTGGACGCTACCTCTCCCGGTATTTCGAGCGGGTACGTCCAGGCCGATCTGTCATGCGAGTCGTCGTGTACTGTCTTGGGTGGCCCACTGACATTCGTTGCGTCTCTGCTCAGATCGACGAGCCCGTCTTACTTCCCCTCGCCCACCGATTCGAGCTCCGTGTCAAGTTCGGCAGCGGACAAGCGCGGCCGCATCGTCTCGCCTCCGCCCGCCAGCCGGTCGCCGTCGTACCCGCCTCCATCGGCAGCGTCTCGGCCGATCTCTAGCGGTCGAAGCAGCAGCATCGACGCGCCTCAGGGCGGCGAGCACCCGTCGTGGCGGTCCTCCGTCTTCTCGACCTCGTCTTCGAGCGGGGCAAGCTTCTCGACCGCCGCGAGTAGCTCCATCAGCAGCCAGTATGGTCTGAGTAGCAGCTTCGGCAGCATGACGAGCGCCGGTGGCGGTGGCAGCAGCAGCAGCAGCGCCTGCTCCGTCTCAACACCGGTCCTGCCCCGGCCTTGGCTCGCGAGCGACCAGCTGCTGACCAAGGCAGGCCCGGTCGACGACATGCGTGACGAGGCGGCCTTGCTCGTCGAGACGACCGACGAGAGCTACGTCGTTGTTGCTTGCCTTCCGGGCTTCTCGTGCGTCCTCTCTTCCGCCACTTTGCCCTGCGAGAAGGCCCCTCGTTCAGCGGCTGACTTGGCAAGGAGCCTTCGCCAGGCTCGACTGCATCACACTCGCGACCAAGTCGCGCCGGACGCTGCATATCGTCGCCGACCGCTGGGAGCGCTCACGGTCGGCTCACTTTGAGCGCAAGGTGACGTTTGGGGCCGACGCCGACCTCGCTCGAATTCGGGCTCAGTTCGACGGCGAAATGCTTCGCGTTACCGTTGCCCGCCGGCAGGTCGACGGCCTTGACGGCGCCAGCGGCAAGGCAAAGAGCTTCACTAGCCTCGCGCCTTCAGACGGCGGGTCCTTCATCGGCCACCAGCATCGCGCTTCGGCGCCGTCACCCGCGGCCGGCGGCCCTTCGCCGTGGGGTACCGGCAGCGACGGCTGGGCGGCATCTGCCCTCTCGACCGCTCGCCCAGCTTCGACGCGGTCCGCTTCGTCCTCAAATCTGCTCTCCGGCACCGACGACTCAGCCCCGGCGACGATCCGCGCAAAGCGCGCACCGGCCGACGCCATCCTTGCTCCCGACGCAGACCCGGACGTGGCCGTCCGACGGGCGGCCGAGCTTGCCCGCTCGGCTGGAGGACTCGACGAGCTCCTCGCGCGGGCCAAGGCCAGGGACGGCGGCCAGTACATCTAGATACAGCGCCGTTCCACTCGCTTACGCTCGCGCCTGCCTATGCCTCCTACCGCCCGGCCGGATCGATCTACGGCATGCGCCTCCGTCTGCCCCTCCTCGATCCCATCTCTCGCACTCCATCTTCGCACCCGCCCGACCATCCCTGCGTCTCATTGGGCGCCTGGACCCTCGCTGCGGACTCTCTTTCTCTCTCCTTCGCAGCAACGTTCTTCCGCTTCGCTCACCCTCGCTAGCTTCTCGCAACCTCCTTAATGACGGACCCTCTCTCTCTCCTTCCCCGCGCGCCTCCCCACCTTCCTGCCCCCACCCCCCCCTCTCCCATGTCACGCGCGGCGCCCTTCAACGTGCCCTCGAACTGTATCCCTCCCTAACGCTCCCGCCCCGTTGCCCAATCTGAAGAAAGCTCTCTTTCCAAAGCCTTGCTATCTAGCCCGGTGTGCGCGCGGTTGGTCGATCTTCGTGAGAGCGTCATGAGGCATGCGGATAGGCGTGCAAAGGGGATGTCGTGCGAAGTGTGGGAGCCGGCTGTTGCTACAAGGGAATGGAAAGGGCGACTCTATCTAAGCCTCGGTGGCCGTCGGCGTGGCCTTCTGTTGCTCGGGAGCAGGTGCAGATGTTTGTTAGTAGGGAGCGTGCAACGACCAGAAACAGCGCAGCCCTGGACGTACGATGGCGGCAGCGTCCATATCGTAGTCGATGCCGAGGGCGGCGACCTTCGCCTTCTTGGCCGCCTGGCGCTTGGCCAGCCGCCGCTCGGCCTTCTCGCGCTCGTCCTCCGTCCGCGGCTTCTCGAGCCGGGCCCGCTCGAGCCGGACACTCGGCACGGCCCGGAACTTGCGGTTGGCACCCATCCACATCTCGGGGTGGACCTCGTCGGCGGGGAGAACCTTGCAGCGGAGGATGTGACCGAGCAGGAGGTAGTTGTCCATCGTCTCGGCGACAATCTCGGCGACCGAGCTCTGCGCCATCTGGATGAAACCGTAGTGCTTCGACTTGCCGGTCTGGACGGGCAGCAGATGCGAGCCAGGCACGAGACGTCAGCAGATGGCCCAAATGAGATACCATGACCGGCTGCCCTCGTGGCTGCACAGCACCGTGACGCAAGGAGGTCCGACGTCGGGGCATTTGGAAGCGCACCTTCTTGTTGCGCGCCAGGCGAACTTTCTCGACGTCGCCAAACTGCTCAAAGTAGGCCTTCAGCTGCTTCTCGTAGAAGCCGTGCGGGATCCGACCGAGGTAGAGCGTGCCCGGCGTCTTGTCCTGGTCCGGCCAGACGAGCAGGGTCAGCGACGGGCGTCTGGGGCCACACCTAGTGCGCAGGAACAGGCCCGGACCCACCTTGCTCTTCTTGGCCTTCTCGAGCTTGCGCTTAACGGTGGCGTCGTCCTTGGCGATCGTCGGCAGCTTGGTGATCTCGATGCCGGCATCGATTGCCCCCGAGTCGCTCATGCCATCGTCGTCGTCGGACGAGTCCTCGCCCTCGGAGCTCGACGAGTGGTACGCCGACGGGTCGAGGCCGGTCAGCAGCGGGGCCGCCTGCTCGGCCGCGCTCTCGCCCGCACCGGCGCCGTCGTTCTTGCGCTTCTGCGAGAGGAGCGACTTGGGCAGCGGCTGAGGCGCCTCCTGAACCCGCTTCGACCACGGCTTCTTGGTATCCTTCTTGGACGACGACGACGCGGCAGCCGAGGTCGATGGCTTCGCGTCCGACGACGCGGCAGCAGCAGCAGGAGCGGCGGCGGCAGCCTTGGCCTTCGAGGCCTTGGTAGAACGGTCGGCGGGCATGACTGAAGGGGTTTGAGAGATAGGGTTGAGGGGGTGGTTGGGTGCTCGAGGACCAGGAGGCAGGGCTGGCCGAGTTCGAACTGGTGCTGGGCGGCCGGGGTTCGCTGCGGCTGGGCGAAATTCTGGGCGGAGAGCCAGCAGGGCGCGCAGCAGACCCGCCGCCGCCGCGAGTCGCCGCGCCTGCTGCTGTCGAGACAGCGGCTCACCTGTCCAGCTGCGTCGACCCTGGCCTCACTGCAACACCGCTGCTCTTTCCCATGTTCAAGTTCGGCTTTGATCTCGATCTCGAGGTGGGTGCTACCAGGAGCTGGATGTCAGCCGGACGCCGTCTGACCCGACCTGCATCTCGCCGCGCCGCTCAGGACGAGGACGAGACGCTCGGTGCTGTCGAGCCGACGCCGGCCTCCAGGGAGGCCGCGAAGGAGCGATCTGCTGTGCCGTCGCAGCCCTTCCGTGAGGTCCATTTCGACGATCTCGTACGTCTTCTCGAGTCATCAGGAGATCGGTCACTCAACCAGCCGCTGATCGGCCCGCCGTCGCTCGCCCGCCTGGCCCTGGCCGGACACAGTTCGCGACGCTGCCGCCGTCCCTGTCGTATTGCCCGCTCCCCTTACCGGCGCACGTGCCTAGCACGGTCGCACCTATCGTCCGGCGCGACATGTTTGACGCGCACTTTCAATTGATCGCCTCGGCCTCCGAGGAGGACGAAGGGGAGGCGGCCGGTGCCGACAACAACGAGGAGCCCGAGACGAGCGCGGCCGCCGCTGGGGGCGAGTCGGCTGTCCCAGCCCCGGCTGCCTGGGGACCGGAAACAGACCTCGTCAAGGGCGTCTACGAGGGTGGGATGAAGACGTGGGAGTGCGCGGGCGATCTGGTCGGCGTCCTCCAGGCCGAGGTCGTCCAGGACGCCAGCTGGAAGGCCGTCGAGGGCAAGCGCATCATGGAGGTGCGTTGTCGCAGCGACACCTCCGACCTTATTAGTCAGCTGACAGCGTCGTCACGGGTATCGGGCAGGTCGGCTGCGGAACAGCGATCCCGAGCATGTACCTCCTACAGGAGCTGCTAGCCAAGCCGGACGCCGACGCAGACCTGGCCAAGCCGCCGCCGCCACGAACCACCTTTTACTTCCTCGACTACAACGAGCTCGTCCTCAAACTCGTACGTGGGCCTAGTCTTCTCCAGATTCCTGCGCTGCCGACACTGACAGACGTGTGGCGCCGTTGTAGGTGACGCTGCCAAACATCGTCCTAGCCTTCCGACATCTGCTCGCTCCGTTGACTCCAGCAGCAGCACCGGCGACGGCCGAGCGGCCACCCGTCGCTGACCCGACCGCCCGGCGATCCACTTCTCCCGCTCCATCGTCGGCCGACGGGGCTGCCGCCGACGCTGATGAGGAGGACGAAGACGATGAGGACGACGACAGCGACTCGCTGACTCTCAGCCCGGCCCGGCTCGCCCGCTTCCGCGAGCTCCTCGTCAAGCGCAATATCGACCTGCGCTTTTTTGCTGGCGGCTGGGATTCTTTTGCCCTGGCGGACGAGGCCAAGATGGACATCGTCTTGACGAGCGAGACCGTCTACCAGATCGCCAACCTCCCGGCCCTCGCCAGCCTCCTCCGGCAGGCGTCCTATCCGACCGCGCCATCGGCTGAGGCCGATTCGGCAGCGACATCGGCGAAAACAACCGCCCTTGTCGCCGCCAAGGTCCTTTACTTCGGCCTCGACGGCGGCGGCGTGCCCGCTTTCGAGGACGCGGTCCGCGCGACGTCCGGGGTTGCAGGATGGATCGAGGAGGTCTGGCGGAGCCAGAGCGGCGTCAAGCGCTGGGTCGGCCGTATCGGGTGGTCCTCATGAGATGCATATCGCACAAGCATCTTGCGTGTGCCGCACAAGAGTCAGAGCGATCAGGAGGTGAGGTGAAGAACAAGCCTATTGCGACAGCCGACTGGCAGGAGCTGATCAGGACCGTCGCATAAGACGTAGGATGAGGATGATTTTGGGCGCTCGGGGGGCGGGTGGTAGACAACATGGGGGGTTTGGGGACAGAAGGATGGAGGAAAAGACTGATGGGCGAGTGAGAGAGGAGAGAGGGGGCCGGCCGCGCTGGGCGGAAGGCAGCCTCTAGGGACAAGGCTCGAGGCACTAGGCCGCGGACGGAGGGACAAGAAGAAGGGGCTGAGAGGGAAGGAAACGATACATGGACGGTAGGCTGAACTGCGTCCGGTGGAAACATTGGGGAAGGACCGAAGCGTCCGGCGCGAAGGACAAGGGAAGCAGAGGAAGAAGCGAGCAAAGCCAGAAGGGGAGAGGCGATGGGTTGCCGTGGCCTGTCTGATGGACATGCGCGACCCTGCCGGCTTTAGCAGGCCGACGCGGCGCCGCAGTCGCGGCAGACGGACCAGAGGGTCGACTCGCCGGCCGGGTTCGGGTGCGAGAGGACGACCTTCGGGATCGAGCGGCAGTTTGGGCTATCAAGAGGGCGCCGGAGAAGAGTGTCAGAGCTGCTTCAGGTGCAGACTGAGACGGAGGCAGCGACGCACCCATGGACGCCGGTGCCAGAGTCTGTCGGGCCGAGGAGGCCGACCGAGGGCGACTGCTTGTCGACGGCCATCCCGCTTCCGACAGAGACGGCCGGCGTGCCAAACGGCCAGGCGAGGTTATGCGGGTAGACGGGCGTCCGGAGCTCGCCCTCTTCGGAGGACGAGCCAGACTCGTCGACGTCCATCCCGCTGCCTCCAGCCTCGGCGGAGAGGCCGCCGTCTACGAACGCCGCCTGGCCGGAGCGGACGATTGGCGAGGAAAAGGCTCCCCCAAAGGCGCACGAGGTGCCAACCGTCAGCGAGGATGGGGCGAAGGACGCCCGACGAGGCAGATTGAGGGCAGGCAGACGAGGGTGCTGGAGGGCCAAAGGGCTGGTCAGCGCCGGATGGTTTGGTCGCGTGCGGCGCGCCGGGCGCCG
>Ga0308160_10001160_pt1 | contig 39639 bp, 31 predicted proteins | sample PhyFR1_FD_201036 | JGI IMG/M metagenome (GOLD analysis project Ga0308160, IMG submission 201036) | Phyllosphere microbial communities from UC Gill Tract Community Farm, Albany, California, United States - DLSLF.R1 | ecosystem: Host-associated > Plants > Phyllosphere > Unclassified | place: USA... | reverse complement strand
CTGATCATGAACGGGGTCGATACGGTGCGTTTCGCGCCTGGTCTCGCGGCCGCCGTCACGCCCTGGGCTGGTGAAGATGTGTTCGTCATCGGCACCGTCGGCCGCCTGCAGGACGTGAAGGACCAGGCCAGTCTGATCGAAGCGTTTGCCCTGCTCTGCGCGGCGCGTCCCGAGCAGCGCGCACGCCTGCGCCTGGCGGTAATCGGCGACGGCCCGCTGCGCGACAGGCTGGCGCAGAAGGCGCGTGACCTGGGCGTATCGGACCTGGTCTGGTTCCCTGGCGCGCGCAACGACATCCCGGAACTGATGCGCAGCTTCGATCTGTTTGCCCTGTCTTCGATTGCCGAGGGCACGCCGGTGACCCTGCTGGAAGCCATGGCCTGCGGCCTGCCGGTCGTCGCCACGGCTGTCGGCGGCATTCCGGAAGTGGTGCAGGACGGCGTGAATGGCGCCCTGGTCCCGGCCAGCAATCCGCAGGCGCTGGCCGATGCCCTCGGCCTGTACGCAGCCGCCCCTGACCGCGTAGCCGCCCACGGTGCGGCGGCACGCACGAACATCGAACGCCATTACAGCGTTGCCGCGATGGTCGGCGCCTATACGGCGCTGTACGACCGCCTCGGCAAGCGCACGAACAACCTTAACGAGATCACTCAACCATGTGCGGAATAGTTGGCATTTTTGACCCGCGCGGCGGGCGCAATTTCGAGCGCGCCGCCCTCGAACGCATGAACCAGACCCAGTTCCACCGCGGTCCGGTCGAGGGCGACGTCTACCTGGAACCCGGCGTCGGCTTCGGCCACCGCCGTTTGTCGATCATCGACCTGGCCGCCGGCCAGCAGCCGCTGTTCAACGCGGACCGCTCGGTCGTCACCGTGTTCAACGGCGAGATCTACAACTTCCGCGAGCTGACCAAAGAGCTGACGGCGCTGGGCTACACCTTCGCCACCAAGTCGGATACCGAGACCATCGTCCACGCCTGGGAAGAATGGGGCGAGGACTGCGTCAAGCACCTGCGCGGCATGTTCGCGTTCGCGATCTGGGACAGGAATAAACAGACCTTCTTCGTCGCGCGCGACCACCTCGGCATCAAGCCGCTGCACTACGCGTTCCTGCCGGACGGTACCTTTATCTTTGGCTCGGAACTGAAGTCGCTGCTGTCCTTCCCGGAACTGCCGCGCGTGATCGAACCGCGCGCCGTCGAGGAATACTTCGCCTACGGCTACGTGCCCGAGCCGCGCACCATCTTCAAGGACGCCTTCAAGCTCGAACCGGGCCACTCGCTGACGCTGAAGGTCGGCGCCAACGGCGCCAATGTGAAGCCGAAGCGCTGGTGGGACATTCCGTTCACGCCGCACGGCGCGATGAGCGAACAGCAGATGGAAGAAGAGCTGATCGTGCGCCTGCGCGAAGCGGTCGAGAGCCAGCTCGAAGCCGAAGTGCCGCTCGGCGCCTTCCTGTCCGGCGGCGTCGATTCCAGCGCCATCGTTGCCATGATGGCGGGCCTGAACAAGGGGCCGGTGAACACCTGCTCGATCGCCTTCAACGACCCGGCATTCGACGAGTCGACCTACGCGCGCCAGGTGGCCGAGCAGTACAAGACGAACCACCAGTGCGACACCGTCGACACCGACGACTACGGCCTGATCGACTTGCTGGCCGGCCTCTACGACGAGCCCTACGCCGACAGCTCGGCGATACCGACCTACCGCGTCTGCGAACTCGCACGCAAGCGCGTGACCGTGGCCCTGTCCGGCGACGGCGGCGACGAGAACTTTGCCGGCTACCGCCGCTACCGCATGGCCATGGGCGAACAGCAGGTGCGCTCGATGCTGCCGCTGGCCCTGCGCAAACCCGTGTTCGGTTTCCTCGGCAAGGCCTATCCAAAGGCCGACTGGGCGCCGCGCATCTTCCGCGCCAAGACCACCTTCGAGGCGCTGGCGCGCGACCTGGTCGACGGTTACTTCCACGGCGTGTCGATCCTGGTCGACCGCGTACGGGATCAGTTATTTTCAGAGTCCTTCCGCAGCCAGCTGCAGGGCTACCGCGCGGTCGAAGTCATGCGCGGCCATGCGGCCAATGCGCCGACCGACGACCCGCTGTCGATCACCCAGTACGTCGACATGAAGACCTACCTGCCGGGCGACATCCTGACGAAAGTCGACCGCGCCAGCATGGCGCACGCACTGGAAGTGCGCGTGCCGCTGCTGGACCACAAGTTCGTGGAATGGGTGTCGGGCCTGCCATCGTCGTCCAAGCTGCGCAACGGCGAAGGCAAGCATATCTTCAAGAAGGCATTGCAGCCCTACCTGTCCGACGACATCCTGTACCGCAAGAAGATGGGCTTCTCGATTCCGCTGGCATCCTGGCTGCGCGGCCCGCTGCGCGAGTCGATGAAGGCGGCGGTGCTGAACCCGATGCTGGTCGATACCGGCATCTTCAACCCCAACTATTTGCAGCGCATGGTCGACGAACACCTGGCCGGCACCAAGGACCACAGCACGGCGCTGTGGGCGGTGCTGATGTTCGAAGCCTTCCTGCGCAAGAACGGCGCCGATGGCGCCACCAGCAGCACCGGTTCGATCAGCCAGCTGATCGCCACCGCGGCATAACGGCATTCCGGAGTTTTACATGCGTGTCCTTCACGTCCTCGACCATTCGCTCCCGCTGCACAGCGGCTACACCTTCCGCACCGCCTCGATCCTGCGCGAGCAGCGCGCGCTCGGCTGGGAAACCTTCCACGTCACCGGCGCCAAGCACGAGGGCGGCAACGACCTGGCGGAAGAAACCGCCGACGGCCTGCACTTCTACCGCACCCCGCGTTCCACCAGCGCACTGGCGAAGATGCCGGTGCTGAACCAACTCGAAGTCATCCGCGGCCTGGAAAAACGCCTGCTCGAGATCATCCCGACGGTAAAACCCGACGTGCTGCACGCCCACTCGCCCTGCCTGAACGCGATCGCCGCCCTGCGCGCCGGCCGCAAGTTCGGCATTCCGGTGGTGTACGAAGTGCGCGCCTTCTGGGAAGACGCCGCCGTCGACCACGGCACCAGCAGCGAGAACGGCCTGCGTTATAAACTCACGCGCGGCCTGGAAACCTATGCCCTGAAGCGCGCCGACGCCGTGACCACGATCTGCGAAGGCCTGCGCAGCGACATCGTCGCGCGCGGCATCCCGGCGGCGAAGGTCACCGTGATTCCGAACGCGGTCGACATCGACAAGTTCGCGGTCGGCGGCGAAGCCGACCTGGAACTCAAGCGCAAGCTCGGCTTCGAGGGCAACCGCCTGATCGGCTTCATCGGTTCCTTCTACGCCTACGAAGGCCTGGACGTGCTGCTGCGCGCGGTGCCGGCCCTGGCCGCGCGCCATCCTGACCTGCGCGTGCTGCTGGTCGGCGGCGGCCCGCAGGATGCGAACCTGCGCCAGCAAGCGAAGGACCTGGGCATCGCCGACAAGGTGGTGTTCACCGGCCGCGTGCCGCACGACCAGGTGCAAAAATATTATGACCTGCTCGACGTATTGGTCTACCCGCGCCTGTCGATGCGCCTGACCGACCTGGTCACGCCCTTGAAACCGCTGGAAGCCATGGCCCAGGGCCGCATCCTGGCCGCGTCCAGCGTGGGCGGCCACCGCGAACTGATCGTCGACGGCAAGACCGGCGTGCTGTTCGCACCGGACGACCCGGCTTCGCTGGCGGCCAAGGTCGGCGATTTGCTCGATGCGAAGATGCTGTGGCCGGCATTGCGCTCGGCCGGACGCGCCTACGTGGAAACCGAGCGCAACTGGCCGGTCAGCGTGTCGCGCTACAAGAACATCTATGGCCGCCTGACCGGTTCGAAGGCTGCATGAAGATCCTGACCTTCAGCACCCTGTTCCCGAACGCGGAAAAGCCGGGACACGGGATTTTCGTGGAGACCCGCTTGCGCCACCTGGTGGCAAGCAACCGGGTTGAATCGCGCGTGGTCGCGCCGATTCCGTGGTTTCCGTCGACCAATCCGCGCTACGGCCAGTACGCGCGCTTTGCCAAGGCGCCGCGCCAGGAAGTGCGGCACGGGATCGACGTGCGGCACCCGCGCTATCCGGTGCTGCCGAAAGTCGGCATGAGCGTCGCGCCGCTGCTGCTGGCCCAGGCGGTGAAGCCGGCGATCGGCCGCATGATCGACGAAGGCTTCGATTTCGACCTGATCGACGCCCATTACTTTTATCCGGACGGCGTCGCTGCCGCCATGCTGGGGCGTTACTTCAACAAGCCGCTGGTAATCACGGCGCGCGGCTCGGACATCACCCTGTTCCCGCAATACGCGCTGCCGCGCCGCCAGATCCTGTGGGCGGCCAAGCGCGCCGACGCCATCATCACGGTGTGCAATGCCCTGCGCGACGAAGTGGTCGGCATGGGCATAGCCGCCGAGCGCGTGGTCTCGCTGCGCAATGGCGTCGACCTCGACCTGTTCCGCCCGATCGAGCGCACGCCGAACGCCATGTTCACGCTGCTGGCAGTCGGCCACCTGGTGCCGGTAAAGGCCCAGGACCTGATCATCGGCGCCCTGCCCCTGCTGCCCGGCGTGCGCCTGGTGCTGGCCGGCGACGGCCCGGACCGCGCGAAGCTGGAAGCGCTGGCGCGCGACCTGAAAGTAACGGACCGCGTGACTTTCCTCGGCGCCGTGCCGCAGGCCCAGCTGCGCGGCCACTACGGCAATGCCGACGCCCTGGTGCTGTCGTCCAGCCGCGAAGGCTGGGCCAACGTGCTGCTCGAAGCCATGGCCTGCGGCACGCCGGTGGTAGCCAGCCGCGTGTATGGCACGCCGGAGGTGGTGGCGGCGCCGGAAGCGGGCGTGCTGATGCAGGAACGCAGCTACCAGGGCGTGGCCGACGCCGTGAACGCCCTGCGCGCCAACTACCCCGACCGCGCGGCCACGCGCCGCTACGCCGAGCGCTTCAGCTGGGACGACACCACCGACGGCCAGCTGCGCCTGTTCGGCGAAGTCCTGGCGCGCCGCGCCGGCACGCCGGTGCTGGCCCGCACCTGAATCCGCACCTAAGCTTGAACACTGAGCCCAACACACTGAAACGGATGAACTGAACGATGGAATCTCTTCTGTGGGCAATCGACCTGTGCGCCGTGGTCTATCTCTGCCTGTGGGCGCTGCGCACCGACAAGGCCCGCGCCAAGGCGGCCGAACAAGCCGAGGCGGAAAAGCGCCGCCAGGCCGCGCAGGCCGCACAAACCGCGTCCCTGAGCAAGGAGCGCGGCCATGCGTGACCTCTTCCTGCTGGCGCTGCTGCCGATCATGCTGTACGCGATGGTGCAGCGTCCCTTCATCGCGGTCGGCATGTGGGTCTGGACCGCGCTGTTCTTCCCGAACGGCTGGGTCTACGGCATGGCCGGGCACATCCGCTACAACCTGCTGTTCACGGCGGTCGCCATCCTCGGCTACCTGGCCTACAAGCACAAGCCCAAGGTCCAGCTGGGCATGATCGGCAGCTTCGTGCTGCTGTTCTTCCTCTGGACCTGCATCAGTACCATGACGACCATCGCGCCGCCCGAGGTCTCGTTCGAGTACCTGACCCGCTTCTTCAAGGTGGTGATGCTGTTCGTGTTCGTGGCCCTGACCATCAAGGACAAGCTGCACGTCGACTTCGTGCTGTGGTGCCTGGTGCTGTCGGTCGGCTTCTACGCCGACCTGGAAGGCCTGAAATTCCTGGCCAGCGGCGGCGGCCACAACATCGCCGGCATGCCGGGCCACGTGCTGGGCGACCGTAACGAGCTGTCGCTGGCATTCGTCATGACGCTGCCGGTCTGCTACTACCTGCTGGGCGAATACGGCAAGCAATCCAAGGCGCTGCGCCTCGGCCTGCTGGGCACCATGGCGCTGCTGGTGTTCGGCGTGATCGGCACCCAGTCGCGCGGCGGCTTCGTGGCCCTGGCGGCGCTGGGCGCCTACCTGTACATCAAGAGCGACCGCAAGGTGCTGCTGACCTTCCTGATCATCGGCCTGGTGGCGGCCCTGATCCCCTTCATCAGCGCCGACTACACCAGCCGTATCGACACCATCGGCGCGGCCGACGAGGATGCCTCCTTCATGGGCCGCGTGGTGGCCTGGAAGCTGTCGTTCATCATGGCGATGAAGCACCCCTTCTTCGGCGGCGGCTTCAAGGCGCTCGAATACTTCCCGGTCTGGACCGAGCTGTCGCGCGACTTCTTCTCCTACCCCTGGTTCTACACCGGCCACGCGGTGCCGAACACCACGGTCGGGCGCGCCGCGCACAGCGTGTACTTCCAGGTGATGGGCGAACAGGGCTTCGGCGGCCTGTTCCTGTACCTGTGCTGCCTGGCGAGCGCCTTCTTCAAGGCCGGTGCGATCTCGCGCCGCGCGAAGCGGGCCGGCGCGCCGTCCTGGCTGCCGACCATGGCCACCATGATCCAGCTGAGCATCTTCGCGTTTGCCCTGGGCGGCGCGGCGCTCAGCTTCGCCTACGTCGACCTGATCTTCTGCCTGTTCGGCCTGGTGCTGGTGATCGAGAAGCGCCTGTTGCCGGCCACGCTGGCCGAGATGGCGGCGCAGCAGGGGGCGGCGCCCGCCGCAGTCCCCGCTTCCGTTCCCGCTTCCGCGCCAACGCCCCTGCACCCGGCGCACGCCCGCACCGTATCCGCATCCACAATTGCCTCCCAACATGTATAGTGGTTGGCAAACGAATAATAAACGCGGATTCTTCCCTACCGATGAATGACCAACTGATCCGATCCGCCGGCAATGCCATCGCCCGCTTCACGCGCGGCAATGGCCGTGTCGCGATCGTCAACTACCACCGGGTGCTGGCCGCGCCCAGTCCCTTCCTGGCGTCCGAGCCGGACATCGACACCTTCACCTGGCAGATGGAACTGCTGGCGCGCTGCTTCAACGTGCTGTCGCTGCGCGACGCCCTGGCCGCCATCGAATCGGGCCGGGTGCCGCCGCGCGCGGTCTGCATCACCTTCGACGACGGCTACCGCTCGGTGCACGAGCTGGCGCTGCCGGTGCTGCGCCGCCTGAAGCTGCCGGCCACGGTGTTCGTCAGCAGCGGCTTCGTGAACGGCCACACCATGTGGAACGACCGCATCGTGGAAGCCGTCGAGACCCTGCCGGCCAAGGAACTCGACCTGGCCGAGTTCGGCCTCGGCGTGTACTCGCTGCGCAGCATGCCGGACCGTGCGGCGACGCTGGGCAAGCTGACCGAAGCCTCGAAATACCTGCCGCCGCAGGAACGCAGCCGCCTGGTGCTGCGCCTCGAGACCCTGGTCGGCGACGGCGCCGCCGAGGGCCTGATGCTGACCCCCGAGATGGTGGTCAACCTCGACCGCCACGGCATCGAGATCGGCGCGCACACGGTGACCCATCCGATTTTGACGAGCCTGGACGACGCCAGCGCGATGGCGGAAATCGCCGGCAGCAAGCGCGACCTGGAAGCCATCATCGGCAAGCCGGTGCCGCTGTTCGCCTACCCGAACGGCAAGGTCGGCAAGGACTTCGACGCGCGCCACGTGGCGATGGTGCGCGAAGCCGGCTTCCTGGCCGCCTTCACCACGGCGGTGGGGGCGATGACGCGCCACCACGACCGCTTCCAGCTGCCGCGCAGCCGGCCCTGGGACCGCACCCCGAACCGCTTTGCCATGCGCCTGCTGCAATGGCTGGCGCGCGGTTGAACGGCATAACAAGAAAAACACGGGCCGCAAGGCCAGGCGAAACACCCATGAACAAACGCGCATTACTCATCGCATTCCACTTCCCGCCGCAGGCAGGCAGCAGCGGCATCCAGCGCACGCTGAGCTTTTCCCGGCTCCTCGGCCGCCACGGCTGGGAACCGATGGTGCTGTCGGCCCATCCGCGCGCCTACGGCGTAAAGAATTCCTCGCAGCTGGCCGCGATCCCGCCCGAACTGGTCGTGAAACGCCCGTTCGCGCTCGACACCAAGGTCCATCTCGGCTACAAGGGCCGCTACGTGGAGGCGATGGCCATGCCCGACCGCTACGTGTCGTGGTGGTTCGGCGCCATGCCGACCGGTTTGTCGATGATCCGCCGCTACAAGCCGCAGGTGCTGTGGTCGACCTTCCCGGTGGCCACCGCCCACCTGATCGCCCTCGGCCTGCACCGCCTGACCGGCCTGCCGTGGATCGCCGACTTCCGCGACCCCATGCTGCAGCCTTCGCACCCGACCTCGAAGCGCCTGCGCGCCATCTATGGCTGGATCGAACGCCAGACGATTACCCGCTGCCGCTTCGCGGTATTCACCACGCATAGCGCGCTGCGCTCCTACCGCGAGCGCTTCCCGGAAGTCGATCCGGCCAAGTTCCACGTGATCGAGAACGGCTACGACGAGGAAGAATTCGGACGCCTGCTGGAAGCGGCTGCCGCCAATCCTGCTCCTCGTTCGCCGCGCACCACCCTGCTGCACAGCGGCGTGCTGTACGACGCCGGCCGCAACCCGGAATCCTTCCTCGCCGCGCTGGCGGCCCTGAAAGCCGCCGGCAAGATCGACGCCGCCACCCTGCGCGTGGTGCTGCGCGCGCCCGGCAACATCCCGGCCACGCAGGCCAAAGTCGACCGCCATGGCGTGGGCGACATCGTCGAGGTGCTGCCACCGGTGCCCTACCGCGACGCGCTGGGCGAGATGCTGGCCGCCGACGGCCTGCTGCTGTTCCAGGGCACGCCCTTCAACAACCAGATCCCGGCCAAGGTCTACGAATACTTCCGCACCCGCAAACCCATCCTCGGCCTGGTCGACCCGGCTGGTGAAACCGCGCAGGTGCTGCGCGGCGCAGGGTTCACGCTCACCGCGCAGGTCGACAACCCGGGCGAGATCGGCGCCGCGCTGGAACGCTTCGTTCCCGGCCTGCGCGACGGCAGCGCCTACATCGCCCCGGACGAGGTGATCGCCCAGGCGGCGCGCGCGCACAAGGCGGCCGAGCTGGCGCGCCTGTTCGACGAGGCGGTGCGATGAGCCTGAAACCCGTTTCCGAGATCGACGCCAAGATCGCCAAGGGCGCGGTGTGGATGGTCGCCTTCAAGTTCCTGGACCGCGGCATCGGCCTGATCAGCACCCTGATCCTGGCGCGCATGCTGGTGCCGGCCGACTTCGGCCTGGTGGCGATGGCGATGATCATCAACTCGGCCCTCTCGCTGCTGGTGTCGTTCAGCTTCGACATCCAGCTGATCCAGAACCCGAAGGCCGGGCCCGAGCACTTCAACACCGCCTGGACCTTCAACGTCATCTTCGCCACCGTCTGCGGCATCTGCATGGCGGCGATCGCGATTCCCGCATCCGCTTACTACAACCAGCCCGACCTGGCCAACATCCTGTACATCCTGGGCCTGGGCTTCGTGATCCAGGGCTTCTCGAACATCGGCACCGTCAAGTTCCAGCGCGAGATGCGCTTCGACAAGGAGTTCCGCTTCCTGCTCAGCAAGCGCCTGGCGACCCTGGTGGTGACGATTCCGCTGGCCTTCATCATGCGCAACTACTGGGCGCTGGTGCTGGGCCAGCTGGCCGGGACCATCCTGTCGGTGGTCCAGTCCTACGTGATCTCGACCTACCGCCCGCGCCTGTCGCTGGCGGCGCGCGGCGAGATGTTCCATGCCTCCAAGTGGCTGGTGGTGAACAACATCATCCAGTTCGTGAACAACCGCGCGGCCCAGTTCATCCTGGCGCACTACACGAGCCCGGCCTTGCTGGGTACGCACTCGATCGCGACCGAGATCGCGACCCTGCCGACCACCGAGCTGGTGGCGCCGATTAACCGCGCCGCCTTCCCCGGCTATTCCAAGGCCGCGCACGACCTCGAACTGCTGCGCGACAGCTTCCTGAAGGTGATCTCGTCGATCGCCCTGTTCTCGATCCCGGCCGGGATCGGCATCTGCGTGATCGCCGATGTACTGGTGCCGGCGGCGCTGGGCTGGCAATGGCTGGCGGCGATCCCGCTGATCCAGATCCTGGCCGTGCACGGGGTGATCAAGGCGGTGCAAACCAACATCACCTACGTCTACCTCGCCCTCGGCCGGCCGCGCCTGATCACGATCGTGTGGGCCGTGCAGGCGGTGGTGATGTGCGCGCTGCTGGTCCCGGCGGTGAAGTACTTCGGCGTGATCGGCGCCTCCATGGCTTACCTGACGACCGGCATTGCCATGATCCCGGTGAACCAGGGCATGGTGGCGCGCTGCCTGAACCTGGGCTGGACCACCTTCTGCCGCCAGCTGGTGCGGCCGTTCGTGGCCTCGCTGGTCATGGGCGGCGCCGTGCTGGCCGTGAAGAGCCAGCTGCAGCTGCGCCATGGCGTGACGCTCGACTACCTCATCGCGCTGATCGTGTGCGTGGCAGTGGGGGCGCTGACGTATGCCGTCACGCTGTACGCGTTGTGGCGCCTGGCCAAGTCGCCGCACGGGCTGGAACGCTATGGCTTCGGGCGCGTGGAGAAGGCGCTGGGCAAGGTGGGGATACGGGTCAAGCTGGTGGAGTGATGCGGGCATCGCCGTGTGCTGCGGGATGCTGGAAATCGTACGGTGGGCACTCCGTGCCCACGCGGTACGTGCGCCACTTTGCACCGATAGCAGTAACTTGTCGCTTCGAGGCTCGACCGGCAGTCCTGAACGCCTGATCGGCTTCTTGTATCCATGGTGATTGCACGAGCGATTCCTCACCGTATCAGGTGCAAGGATACGCCCGTACCGCGTGGGCACGGAGTGCCCACCCTACAAAAAAACGCGCCCTCGGGCGCGTTTCGTTTTTGCGGTGACGCCGGCTCAGCGCCCCGTCAACTTGCGCAGCAACTCCAGCACACCGCTCATCTCGGCCTCGAACTCGATCATCGACACATCGCCGCCATCCAGGAAGCGCGGCAGCAGGTAGCGCGTGTCGCCATCCTTGATGCGCACCAGCCCGGGCAGGCAGGTGGTGGCGGTGGCCACGCCGGCGGCGCGCATCACCTCGGGAGCCTGGGCGTCGAAGGCGCCGCTCGGGTAGCAGTAATGCGTCGGATGCGGCAGGCCGGCAGCGACGATCTTCTCGCGGCACAGTTCGATATTCGCGCGGTTGCGCTCGGGCTGGCCCGGCAGGTATTCGTGCAGGTGGCCGTGCAGTTCGATCGAACAGCCGCCGGCGGCCGCCTCCTGCAATTCCTCGCGTGTCATGTAGCTGAAGCGGCGCGAGGCCAAATCGAGATCGCCCTTCGCCACGCCCAGCGCTGCGGCAAAGCGCTCCAGGCCCGGCGCCACGTCCTGCGGCGCCAGCGCCAGCAGCCAGGCCTCGGCGGCTGCGCACAGGCGGTGGCGCCCTTCGCGTTCGGCCAGCGTCCATTGCCCGTCCATGCCGGCGCCAAAGCCCGCCAGCGTGGCCGTCACCGGACCGGCTTTCCACAGGATGTAGCGCACGCTTACCGGAATGATCGGCGCGCCGGCCTCATACGCTTCGGTGTGCAGGTAGAGCGCCGGGCGGTAGCCGTATTCGGCCATCGACGGCAGCAAGTCGTGCCAGGACGAGTACCAGCCGTCGTCGAGCGTGATCGCGACCGCAATGCCCTTTGCCGGCGCAAAGCCGGGGGTGGCGACGTCGTCGAGCGTGGCCGGCACGAAGCCGGTACGGCGCAGCCATTCCAGGCGTTCGCGCAGCTGCTCGCGGGTGCAGAACAGTTTCGGGTTGTAGCGGCGCTCGTCGCCCAGGTTGCCGCCGTGGTAGCACAGGATGCGCGGCTGGCGGCGGGTAGCGGCGCGCACCAGGGCGAAGACCCCGGCGGCTTTCGCAGCGCGCAGTACGGCTTGTTTGATGGTCATGTCAGTCGTTCGTGTCCTTGTGGCGGCGCGCCCATGCCGTTTGCGCGCGGCGCGGCCATACCAGCGCCCACGCGGCCGGACGATATTGTCCGGCAGCCTGCAGCGCGCGCCGCTTTTCCGAGGTGGCGGTGGCGTTCTTGACGGCCTGCTCGTCGTGCGAGACGAACAGCGCGCGCGCGCCGCCTTCTTCCGGCACCGTGCGCAGGTAAGCCAGGTGCGGGCTGATGATCTCGACCACCGGATCGTAGAACCAGCTGCCGGCGATCATGCCCAGGGCTTGCGGATGCAGTTCATACAGATCGACGCAGCAGCGGTAGCACTCGTTGCGGCCTTCCTCGTTGAATTCGTCCTGGTACAGGCGGTTCACGTGGATCTCGAACCAGGGCTTGAAGCCGCCGGCGCGCGCGAACAACCAGGCGCGGCCCGGCAGCTGCAGCAGGCCGCCCTTCCACAGCATCGAGCGTCCCATGCCGGAGCGCGGGTCGATCACGCTCGACGCCCCTGCGTACAGGCGCAGCGTGGCCAGGCCGAATTCCTTCAAAAAGACGTCGCTGTACAGGCGGCAGAACGGCAAGAAGGCTTCGTCGTGGTTCGCCATGCGCGCGAACTGGCGCAGCTGGTGCGTGCGCACGCGCGGGGGCAGGCGCGTCATCAGCTCGCTGGCCAGTGAATCGCGCACGCCCATCAGCACCGCGGCCAGCAGGAAGCAGGCGCCGGCCTGTTCGCCGCGCCCGGCCAGCACCGCCTCGTGCATGGCGCGCGCGGCCGGCGGGATGGCCTTGAAGCCGGCATACGGGTCAGGGTTGGCAAAGTGCGCGAGAAAGGCGCGCACGCGCGCTGCCGCATCGGGCAGGTGGACCGCGCACAGCGCGAGGGCGCGCTGCAACTGGTCGGACAAACGGGATTCGAAACTGTAGGTCTGGTGCGCTAGCATGTCGTGGGTCCTGGGTGGCCGCAGCCGTTCCGGAGCGGCGTCCAACGACGCCGATAGCCGCCGGAGGTAAACGCAGGTAGTATGGTTTGTTGTTTATTTTCCTGCAACAATGAATTTATCGCAAATTCAACAGAACCTTCCACACGATTGAATGCCTGGTTGGATATTTAAACCAGCACTTCCGGCGCATCCGGATGGCTGAGGAAACCCTGCGGGCTGGCCGAACGGCCATAGGCGCCGGACTGGAACACCACCACCAGGTCGCCCACCTCGGCCTGCGGCAGTTCCATGCGCTCGCCCAGCAGATCGAGCGGCGTGCACAGCGGGCCGACCACCGAGGCGGTTTCCAGCGCCGCGCCGGCGCCCATGCGGTTGCCGATGGCAACCGGGTAGTTCTTGCGGATCACCTGGCCGAAGTTGCCCGATGCCGCCAGATGGTGGTGCAAGCCACCGTCGGTGACCAGGAACACCTGGCCGCGCGAGACCTTGCGGTCGACCACGCGCGCCACGTACACGCCGGCTTCGCCGACCAGGTAGCGCCCCAGTTCGATCGAGAGCTGGGCTTCGGGCAGCGCAGCTTGTACGCGCGGCAGGGCGGCTTCCAGTGCCGCACCGATCGGCGCCAGGTCGAGCGCCGCTTCGCCCGGAAAATAAGGGATGCCGAAGCCGCCGCCGATGTTCAGGATGCGCACCGGATCGCGCGCGTCCGCCGCCAGGCGTTCGGCCAGCAGCAGGGTCTGGGCCTGGGCCTCGATGATGGCGTCGGCCTTTAAACTTTGCGAGCCGCTGAAGATGTGGAAGCCGAGCACGCTCAAGCCAAGTTCGAAGGCCAGCGCCAGCATGCGCGGCGCTTCCTCGGCATCGATGCCGAACTGCTTGGCGCCGCCGCCCATGCGCATGCCCGAGCCCTTCAGTTCGAAGTCGGGGTTGATGCGCAAGACCAGCAGCGGCGCAGTGCCGAGTTCATTGCCGATGCGCGCCAGCGCGCGGATCTCGCGCTCGGATTCGGCGTGCACGACGATGCCGGCGGCCACTGCGCGCGTGAGTTCCGCATCCGACTTGCCGGGGCCGGCAAAGCTGATGCGGGCGGGCGCCATGCCGGTGTCCAGCGCCACCTTCAGTTCGCCGCCGGATGCCACGTCGATGCCGTCGACCAGGCCCGCCATGTGCTGCACCAGGGCCGGCATCGGGTTCGCCTTCATCGAGAAGTGCAGCTCGAGGGCTGGCGGCATGTGGGCGCGCACGTGAGCGACACGCTCGCTCAGCAAGCGGCGGTCGTAGGCATAGAAGGGCGTGCTGCCGACGCGCTGGGCCAGGCGAGTAAGCGGGATGCCGCCGACCTGCAGGCAATCGTCGGCCACGGGGAACAGGGTCTGGGCGGCGTGGACGGGCTTGGCGTTCATGGGGTGTCTTCAAACATCGTCAGGTAATTCATACGCAAGGTCTTGCGGTCGATCTTGCCGTTCGGGTTGCGCGGGAAGGCTTCGTGAACGAAGGCGATATGCGCCGGCACCATCCAGGCCGGCAGGCGGCGCTGGCATTCCTTCAGCAGGGCCCTGTCGCTCGCATCCTCCTTCGGCAGCGCCAGCAGCACGATGGCCTGGCCCAGCTGCGGGTGCGGCACGCCGAAGGCGACGGTTTCCGTCACCAGGCCGGTCGCGTACACCGCTTCCTCGACCTCGTTCGGGCTGACGCGGTAGCCCGAGACCTTGATCATGTCGTCGCTGCGGCCGATGAAGTACAAATAGCCTTCTTCGTCCATGCGCACGGTGTCGCCGGACCAGACGGCCATCTCGGTCAAGGGCAGGGCCGGGTCTTGCCCCGGCGCCGGCTTGAAGCGCTCGGCGGTCTTCATCGGGTCGTTCCAGTAGCCGAGCGAGACCAGGGCGCCGCGGTGTACCAGCTCGCCCGGCTCGTGCGGGTCGCAAGCCGTGCCGTCCGGACGCACCACCATCACCTGCGCGTTCGGGATCGCGCGGCCCATCGAGTCGGGGCGACGGTCGAGTTCCGAAGGCGGCAAATAGGTCGAGCGGAAGGCCTCGGTCAGGCCGTACATCAGGAACAGTTCGGCCTGCGGCAGCGCGGCGCGTAAGGAAGCCACCGTGGTGGTCGGCATGGCGCCGCCGGAGTTCGTCAGGTAGCGCAGCGTGCAGTCCTGCGGCCAGGGCAGCGCGCACAACTGGAACCACAGCGGCGGCACGGCGGCCAGGCCGGTGATGCGCTCTGCCACGACGGCGTTGAGCACATCCTTTGCAAACAGGTGGTTCAGCAGCACGGCGGTGGCGCCGGCCAGGAAGGCGCAGGTCAATTGGCTCAGGCCATAGTCGAAGCTGAGCGGCAGCACCGACAGGATGCGGTCCTGCGGCGCGATGTGCAGGTAGCTGGCCACGCTCTGGGCGCCGGCCACCAGGTTCCGGTGCGAGAGCACCACGCCCTTGGGCTTGCCGGTGCTGCCCGAGGTGTAGAGGATGGCGGCGATGTCGGCGTCGATGGCGCGGCGTGCGGCCAGCACGGCCTGTTCCGGCGCCACCTGCGCGGCGTCCCAGGCACGCACGTCGAGTGCGGGATGAGCTGCAGCGGCGCCGGTGACGAACACGGTACGCAAATCCGGGCAGCTGGCCAGCGCCTCGCCCAGCTGCACCAGTCGCTCGGGCGACGTCACCAGCACGCGCACATTGCAGTCGGCCAGGATGTGGGCGACCTGCTCGGCCTTCAGTTGCGGATTCACCGGCACGAACACGGCGCCGGCCAGCGACGCGCCGAACATCGCGGCCACGTTCTCGATGCGCTTTTCCAGGAACACGGCGACGCGCTCGCGCGGCTGCACTGCGGCAGCGATGAAAGCGCCAGCCGCACCTTCGACGGCAGCGGCCAGCGCGGCGTAATCGAGCCGCGCCGCGCCATGCACAAGCGCTTCGGCGCCAGGCCTGCGGCGCGCGGAATCGAAGATGAAGTCGTGGATCAGGTCAGCCATGGCATGGATTCGTGGATTGCGCCGGCAGGGGACGCGCAGCCCGCAATCTTAACAGCTTGCAGCTTTTGACCGCAGCACGGTTTTGGCTTCCACCATGTTTCGTGGCAAATCATTCAACACAAGGTTTATACTGGGTTCATGCTTGCTCCCGCGTCTTCCACCCGTCCGCTGATTCCCCTGGCACCGGTCTTGTCCGCCTCGTCGTTCCGGCGCGCGGCCGACACGCCTGCGCGCACGGTGCTGGATGCGGGGCCGTACCGGCTGGTGACAAGCGGCCGCGTGGCGATTGCCCTGGCGCTGCGCGAACTGGGAATAAAGGCCGGCGACACCGTATTGGTGCCGGCCTACCACAGTCCCTCGATGATCCCGCCGGTGCTCTGGCGCGAGGCCACGCCCGTGTTCTACCGGGTCGGCCCGGATGCGCGCGTCGACCTGGACGACCTGGCGGCGAAGATCCTTCCCACCACGCGCGCCGTGATGGTCACCCATTACTTCGGCTTCCCCCAGGACATGGCACCGATCCGCGCCCTGTGCGACGCGCGCGGCATTGCCCTGGTCGAGGACTGCGCCCACGCCTTCATCGGCGAGCATGCCGGCCAGCCGCTGGGCAGCTGGGGCGATTACGCGATTGCCAGCAGCATGAAGTTCTTCCCGATCTACGAAGGCGGCGCGCTGGTGTCGAAGCACCACAGCCTGGCGCGCGTGCAGGTGCAGTCGGCCGGCGCCGGCTTCGAAGCGAAAGCGGCCCTGAATTCATTGGAGCGCGGCTTTGCCTACGGCCGCCTGCCCGCCGTGCAGGCCGCCCTGTGGCTGCCGCTGCGGGCAAAGGGCGCCCTCTGGGGCATGCTGAAACGCGGCCGCACCACACCGGCCAAGGCGCTGGCCCCGGACTCCTCGGACAGCAGCTTCAACTTCGACCCGCGCTGGCTCGACAAGCGCTCTTCCCTGTTCGCGCGCAGCATGCTGAAACTGGCCTCGCCGGCACGCATCCAGGCGCTGCGCCGCAGCCATTACGCGCGCCTGGACACCGCCCTGCGCGGCCTGCCCGGCGTGCGGCCGCTGCATGCACGCCTGCCCGACGGCGCCTGTCCCTGGGTCTTCCCGCTGCTGGCCGACGACCCGGAAGCCTTGTTTGCGCGCCTGAAAGCGGCCGGCGTGCCGCTGACGCGCTTCGGCTACCCGCTGTGGGGCGGCATGGATGCCGGCACCTGCCCGAACGCCGCCATGCTGTCGCGCCGGGTGCTGTCGCTGCCCTGCCACCAGGAGCTGCGCGAGGGCGAAGTCGACTGGCTGATCGAGGCCGTGCGCAAGGCGGTGCTGGCATGAGCTGGACCGTCGTTCCCGCACGCGACTTCGCGCAGCACGCCACCGACTGGGCAGGCCTGCATGCACGCGGCCCAGCCATCAGCCTGCTGGCGGTCGATTTCGTCGCCCCGCTGGTCGAGCAGTTCGGCCGCGACAGCGATTTGCTGGCGATCTGGCGCGACAAAGAAAGTGTCGGCGCGATGGCCATCGTGCGCCCGACCCGGCGCGGCGCCTGGGCCACCTTCCAGCCGGCGCAGGCGCCGCTCGGCCTGTGGCTGCAGCGTCCCGGACTGGACACGGAAAAGCTGGCGCGCAGCCTGCTCGGCGCCCTGCCCGGCTTCCCGCTGATCTTCGCGCTGACCCAGATGGACCCGATGCTGATGCCGAGACCAAGCGACGGCCCCTGCACCCGCACCCTCGACTACATCGACACCGCGCGCGTGACGCTGGCCGGCAGTTTCGACGACTACTGGGCCGGACGCGGCAAGAACCTGCGCGGCAATCTGAAGAAGCAGCGCGCGCGCCTGGAACGCGAAGGCATCGCCACCCGTTTGCAGGTCGACCGCGACCCGGCAGCCATGGCGCAAGCGGTGGCCGACTACGGGCGCCTGGAAAGCTCGGGCTGGAAGGCCGGCAAGGGCACGGCGGTCAGCGCCGAGAATGCCCAGGGCCGCTACTACCGCGCCATGCTCGAAGCGCTGGCAAGCCGCAACGACGCTAGCCGCATTTCATCGAGCGTTTACCGGTATTATTTCAACGAGCAGCTGGTGGCGATGGACCTGTGCGTGGAAGACGCCAATAGCATCGTGGTCCTGAAGACCAGCTACGACGAGAGCGTGCCGAGCAACTGGTCGCCCACCTTGCTGATGCGCGAGGAAGCGACGCGCGCCCTGTTCGACGCCGGCCGTTTTGCCCGCATCGAGTTCTACGGCCGCGTGATGGATTGGCACCTGCGCTGGACGGACGAGGTACGCACTATGTACCATGTTAATTATTACCGCTGGCCCGGACTGCGCCGCCTGCATACGATGCTGGACGCACGGTCAAACGCACGCAGCCGCCCGGCCCCCTCACCGACGACGAGCTTATGAAGTACCTTGAAGAAGTCAAAACCCTCCTGATCGACGTGCTCAACCTCGGCCCCGCCGGCCAGGGCCTCACGGCCGATTCGCCGCTGCTGGGCAGCCTGCCCGAGCTCGACTCGATGGCCGTGGTCACCCTGATCGGCGCCCTCGACGAGCATTTCGGCATCGCCATCGACGACGACGACATCAGCGCCAGCACCTTTGCCACGCTGGGCAGCCTGGCCGCGTTCGTCGAAGAGCGCGTCCAGTAAATGGAAGCGCCCGGCCACGCTCCCGCCGACGCCTTTTTCCTCGACACAGCGGACGGCCCGCGCTTCTGCCTGTACCACGCGCCCGCAGGCGAATGCCGCGGCGCGCTGGTCTATATCCACCCGTTCGCCGAGGAGATGAACCGTTCGCGGCGCATGGCCGCGCTGCAGGCGCGCGCGCTGGCGGCGCAGGGCATCGCCGTGCTGCTGCTGGATTTGCACGGCTGCGGCGACAGCGGCGGCGACTTCGGCGACGCGTCCTGGGATGGCTGGCTGCGCGACGTGGTGCAAGCACGCGCCTGGATCGAACAGAAAACCGGCTGCACCGCCGGCCTCTGGGGCCTGCGCCTCGGCGCCCTGCTCGCGGTTTGCCACGCCCAGCGCGCGCCGACGCCGCCGGCACGGCTGCTGCTGTGGCAGCCGGTGACCATCGGTTCCGGCTACCTGAATCAGTTCCTGCGCCTGAAACTGGCCGGCGAACTGCTCCAGGGCGGCAGCGACAGCGGCGGCACCGACGCCCTGCGCGAAGCCCTGAAGGCCGGCGAATCGCTGGAAATCGCCGGCTATGCCTTGAGCCCGGCCCTGGCCGACGGCATCGACGCGGCCGACGCACGCGCCCTGGCGCCGCGCTGCACTATCGACTGGTGCGAAGTCGTGGCCGCGCCGGAGCGCCCGCTGCCGCCGGCCGCCGCGCGCGTGGTCGAAACCTGGCGCCTGCAGGGCAGCCGCGTGCATGTGCACCTGGCCGCCGGCCCGCAGTTCTGGGCCGCGCCCGAGACTGTCGATTGCCCCAACCTGATCGCGGCCAGCAGCGCCGCCTTGATGAACGATCCCGCGAATGCCGCCGATGCCTGAAGAACGCGCCTTATCTTTCGCCTGCGGCGACGCCTGGCTGTACGGGATCGTCAGCCTGCCGGCGATGGCCGCCACGCCTGCGCGCGGTGTGCTGATCGTGGTCGGCGGCCCGCAATACCGCGCCGGCAGCCACCGCCAGTTCACCCTGCTCGCGCGCGACCTGGCCGCGGCCGGCGTGCCTGCCATGCGCTTCGACTACCGCGGCATGGGCGACAGCGAAGGAGACTTGCGTTCGTTCGACAGCGTCGACGAGGACCTGCGCGCGGCGGTCGACCGCTTCTTCCTTGAAGTGCCGGGCATGCAGGAAGTGGTGCTCTGGGGCCTGTGCGACGGCGCCTCGGCCGCCGCCATGTACGCGCCCCAGGATGCGCGCGTTGCGGGATTGGTTCTGCTGAACCCTTGGGTCCGCACCGAGGAAGGCGCGGCGCGCGCCACCATCAAGCATTACTACCGTGCGCGCCTGTTCGATGCGCGCCTGTGGAAGAAGGTCGCCAGCGGCCAGTTCGACGTGAAGGCCTCGGTGCGCGGCCTGTGGCAAGACCTGGGCAAGGCTTTCCGTCCGCGCCCGCAAGCCAGCGCCAGCGTGGCCGCGCCAGCCGACGCCCCGCTGCCCGAGCGCATGCAAACGGCGCTCACCCGTTTCGGCGGCCGCGTGCTGGTGGTGCTGAGCGGCGCCGACCTCACGGCCCAGGAGTTCGCCGATTTGTCGTCGCGGCCCGGCGCCTGGCAAAAGCTGCTCGCCGCGCCGCGCTTCACGCGCCAGAAGATCGACAAGGCCGACCACACCTTCTCGCGCCGGCCCTGGCAAGACCAGGTGTCGAACTGGACCCGCGACTGGCTGCGCTCCTGGTAGCACCCTTTCCGCACCCCGCCATTTCCAAAATTCGAAGCGTAATATAACGAAGTATATAACGCTGGTACACTGGCACAAATAACTCATCCAGAGGACCTATTGTGCCGGCCAATCTGAACCGTCGTTTCCTTTCTGCTGTCCTGCTGTTTGCTGCCAGCGTTGCTTCCCAAGCTGCCGAGATCACCGTCTCGGCCGCCGCCAGCCTGACCGACGCCTTCAAGGAAATCGCACAGGGCTACGAAGCCGCCCATCCGGGCAGCAAGGTGCTGCTGAATTTTGGCGCATCCGGCGCCCTGCTGCAGCAGATGGCCAAGGGTGCGCCAGTCGACGTGTTTGCCTCGGCCGACCAGGAAACCATGGATGCCGCGGTCGCCCAGAAACTGGTAGCGCCGCGCGAGCGTGTGAACTTCGTGCGCAACACCCTGGTGCTGGTAGTCCCGGCCGACAGCACGCTGGCCATCAAACGTCTCGACGACCTGCGCCAGCCAACCGTCACGCGCCTGGCCGTCGGCAACCCGGCCAGCGTGCCGGCCGGCCGCTACACGCGCCAGGCCCTTGAAACGGCCGGATTGTGGGCGCCGCTGGGCCCGAAAATGATCATGACTCAAAATGTGCGCCAGGCGCTCGACTACGTGGCGCGCGGCGAGACCGAGGCCGGCTTCGTCTACGGCTCGGACGCCGTCGCCTTCAAGGGCAAGGTGAAGGTGGCCATGGAGGTGCCGCTGGCCACGCCGGTCAGCTATCCGATCGCCGCCACCGCCGGCGCCGCGCAGACCGCCGAATCACGCCGCTTCATCGCCTGGGTCCAGGCGCCGGCTGCGCAGGCCGTGCTGGCGCGCTACGGCTTCATGAAGCCCTGAACCGCTAGTCGATGCACCCGACCTGGACCGCCCTTGCCCTGTCGCTGAAAGTCGCCTGCTGGGCCACCGCGATTGCGCTCGTGCTGGGCGTGGCGGTCGGCTTCCTGCTGGCGCGGCGCCGCTTTCCGGGCCGCGAGCTGCTGGACACGATATTGACCCTGCCGATGGTGATGCCGCCCACCGTGCTCGGCTACTACCTGCTGGTGCTGCTGGGCCGCCAGGGCTGGATCGGCCGCAATCTGCAGGACTGGTTCGGCATCAATTTGATCTTTACCTGGCAGGGCGCGGTGATCGCCGCGGCGATCGTCGCCTTTCCGCTGGTGTTCAAGCCGGCGCGCGCCGCCTTCGAAACCGTCGACGGCCGCCTGGAAGACGCAGCGCGCGTACTCGGCGTCTCCGAAGCGGCCGTGTTCCTGCGCGTGACCCTGCCGCTGGCCTGGCGCGGCATCCTGGCCGGCGCCCTGCTGGCATTCGCCCGCGCGATGGGCGAATTCGGCGCCACGCTGATGGTGGCCGGCAGCATCCCCGGCCGCACGCAGACGCTGTCGATCGCCGTGTATGAGGCGGTTCAGGCCGGGCAGGACGACATCGCGAATACCCTGGTCCTGATCACCTCGGCGGTCTGCATCGCCGTGCTGCTCACCGCGGGGCGCCTGGCGCCGGGCCGCGTGGGCTATCGCTGACGATGCATCGGTAAAATAAACGGCATGCTGTTCGACCTCGACATCCAGAAAACCCTCCGCTCCGGCAAGCGCAGCTTTCATTTGAACCTGCGTTTGCAGTCCGACAGCCAGCGCCTGGTCATCCTCGGCCCTTCGGGCGCCGGCAAGAGCCAGGCGCTGCGTGCGATTGCCGGCCTGCTGCGCCCGGATAGCGGCCGCATCATGGTCGGCGGCTCCCTGCTGTTCGATGCCAGCCGGCGCATCAACCTGAAACCGCAGACACGGCGCATGGGCTACCTGTTCCAGGACTATGCCCTGTTCCCGCACCTGAGCGTGCGCCAGAACATCGCCTTTGGCGAAACGCCCGGCTGGCGCAATCCGGGCAGGCAAGCCAGCAGCGACGCGGTGGAGCGCTGGCTGGCCGCCTTCCACCTCGAGCACCTGGCGCACCAGCTGCCGGGCGAGCTCTCGGGCGGCCAGCGCCAGCGGGTGGCCCTGGCGCGCGCCCTGGTGGCCCAGCCGGCAGCCCTGCTGCTGGACGAACCCTTCGCCGCCCTCGACCCCGACCTGCGGATTGTCCTGCGTGGCGAACTCGACCGCCTGCAGCGCGAACTGGCGCTGCCGATGATCCTGATCAGCCACGACGTGGCCGACGCCGAGGTATTCGGCGACCACGTGGTGCGCATGCACGACGGCATGCTCGATACCGCCGGCTCGGGTCTTGCTGAAAAGAAAACGTACGAGTAGCATCTGGCCTCCTGCGCCGCGTTCTTCATCTTTCCCTGCCCCTTTTTACCGGAGCTGCCATGCCCTTCATTTGTATTCCGTCCTGTCACGAGGCCACCGCATGAGCGCGCCGTCCGACAAACCGCTGGAACTGCAGGGCAAGCTCTGGCTGTCCGTGGGCGATGAACATTTCGGCGGCAGTAACCGCCTGGCCCTGCTGGCCAACATCGCCGCATGCGGCTCGATCACCGGCGCCGCGAAAGCCGCCGGGATGAGCTACAAGGCAGCCTGGGACGCCATCGACACCATGAACAACCTGGCCGGCGAGCCGCTGGTCGAGCGCGTGGCCGGCGGCAAGGGCGGCGGCGGCACCCGCCTCACGGCGCGCGGCGCCCAACTGGTGCAGAACTTCCAGCAAGTGGAACAGGAACACCGGCGCTTTGTCGAACAGTTGGGACGGCAGAGCGCAGGCCTCGCCGACGACTACCATGTCATCAGGAGAATCAGCATGCGCACCAGCGCCCGTAACCAGTTCCTGGGCAAAGTTGCCTCGGTCAAGACCGGCGCCGTCAACGACGAGATCGCACTCGACGTCGCCGGCGGCCACCGCATCGTGGCCGTCATCACCCACGGCAGCACCCAGGAACTCGGCCTGGCGCCCGGCGCCGAAGCCTATGCGCTGATCAAGGCCTCGTCGATCATCCTGGTGGCGGCCGACGAAACCGCGCGCTTTTCGGCACGCAACCAGCTGCGCGGCACCGTGTCGCGTGTGCAGCCGGGCGCGGTGAACACCGAGGTCGTGATCGATCTGGACGGCGGCGTGGCGGTGGCGGCGATCGTGACCAACGACAGCAGCGAAGCGCTGGAGCTGGCGGTGGGCAAGGGCGTGATGGCGATCTTCAAGGCGTCGAGCGTGATCCTGGCGGTGCCGGACTGATCCATTCGCCTATCGAAAGAAATCTTTCTTTTATGGCTGAAAAAGGATCGCTGGAAGCCTTATCGAAACAAATCTATCGATAAGCCTTCCATTCTCACTGCACAGCCTGCAGGCACTGCCTGAAATCGTCGAATGCACCGAAAGCGCGTTGTGGCCCGCGCCCCTGGCCGCACAGATCGCTGCCAGGCTCCTCGGCTTGATGGCGTGATACGCCATCCCGCCAACGCAAATCCAGGCGCGCGCTATCCACGAACAGCGCCCGCTGCGGATGCCGCCCCAGGTACAGCTGCCAGATCGGCGTGACCAGGTTCTCGCCCAGCCGGACCACCCCGCCCGCATCGCTGCGGATCGGTCCATCGACCAGGTTGCCCTCGAAGGTGGCGCTGCTGGTGGGGAAGCGCACCTGCACCCCGGCCGTGTCGAGCAGGGTGTTGTCGACGATGCGCGTGGCGGCTGCGCTGTTCAGGTACATGCCGACGTCGGAACAGCCGGCCACCAGGTTGGCGCGCATGATGCCGTCGTCGTGCTCGGTGATGCATTGGCGGTCGCGGCAATAGCGCTTGCCGGTGCCGCCGCCGCCGAACGACAGGCCGACGCGCTGCCCCGGCTCGCCCAGCAGCGTTTCCTCGCACAGCACCACGTTGCGCTCGAAGACCGTGCGCTGGGCGCCGCCCTTGGCGTAGGCGCCGTAGCTGATGCGGTCGCCGCTGCCCTTGACGAAGTCGCGGATGATGTTGGCGCGCACGGTCCAGTCGCTGGCGCCGACCAGGTCGATCGGCGTCACCGGCCTGGCGGTGCGGCGCACGCCCGTGTTGGACAGGGTGTTCGACTCGATCAGGCCATGGTCGGGAAAGGCGCCCTTCTCGCCGTTGATCTTGAAGTGGGCGTTGAAGTCGGCCAGCGTGTTGTTGCGGGCGACGAAATGATGGGCATTGCCGACCACGTGGAAGGCGTGCTGGCAGCTGTCGTCGTGGCGGCAGGCGCCGCGGATGCCCAGGTTTTCGAAACGCCAGTACGGCGCCGACACCACGAAGCCCTCGGCGCTGTCAAAGGCAATCTGCACCGTGCCGGGACGCGCGGCGCGCAAGACGACCGGCGCCTCCACGCTGCCGGGACGGCTGGCGAACAGCTTGCCTTTCACCGCATAGCTGCCGGGCAGGAAGGTGATGACGTCGCCGGGGGCAGCAGTGGCCAGGGCACGCCGTGCTTCCTCGACCGTGGCAACCGGGCGTTCGTTGCCGCCTTCAGTGCGGGCGGCCTGCGGCTGGGCGCCGACCACCAGCGGCGGCAGGGCCTGGCGCAAATAAGGGCCGCGGTCCAGGCGCTGCAAGGCGCCCGCCGTCACGCGGCCGGCAGCTTCGATCAGCGCATTGTGGCCGCTCGTGCGGTGCAGCAGATACGGCGCCAGCGCGCGCGGCGCCACGCCTTGCGATTGCAAAAACGCCAGCGCGCCGGCCACGGCGCCCACGAACAGCAGCGCCAGCAGCGCCAGCGCGCCAGCCAGGCGCTTCACGGTCCGGTCTTGATGTTATGGCGGCTCATCAGGTCGTACATGGTCGGGCGGCTGATGCCGAGGATCTCGGAGGCCTTGACGATATTCCCGTCCACCCGCGCCAGCGCCTTGACGATGGCCTTGTACTCGGCTTCGTCGCGCACCTGGCGCAGATTGATCGGCTCTTCTTCCAGGCCCTCGCCCGGCAGGCCCAGGTCGTCGGCAACGATGGTGTTCCCGTCGGCCATGATGACGGCGCGCTTGATGTAGTTTTCCATCTCGCGCACGTTGCCCGGCCAGTTGTAGGCCTCGATGGCGGCGATCGCATCCGGTGCGAAGTGCAGCGACGGGCGCGACTCGGCGGCGCAGAACTTGTTCTTGAAGTGGTGCGCCAGCAGGGCCGCATCGCCTTCGCGCTCGCGCAGCGGCGGAATCGTCACCACGATCTCGGACAGGCGGTAATACAAGTCTTCGCGGAAGCGCCCGGTGGCACAGAGTTCCTTCAGCTTCTGGTGAGTTGCGCAGACGATGCGCACGTCGACCGGAATCTCTTCGTGGCCGCCGATGCGCTCGATCACGCGCTCCTGCAGGAAGCGCAGCAGCTTGGCCTGCAGGGGCATCGGCAGGTCCCCGACTTCGTCGAGGAAGAAGGTGCCGCCGTGGGCCAGTTCCACCTTGCCCTTGGTCTGCTTGGCCGCGCCGGTAAAGGCGCCCTTCTCGTAGCCGAACAGTTCGGATTCGAGCAGGTTTTCGGGAATGGCCGCGCAGTTGATCGCCATGAAGCGTTCCTTGGCGCGCGGGGACAACGCGTGCACGGCGCGCGCCAGCACTTCCTTGCCGGTGCCGGATTCGCCGAGCAGCATCACGGAAGCCGAGGTCGGCGCCACCTTCTCTACATTGCGGCAAATCTTCAGCATGCTCGGCGCGCGCGAGATCACGCCCGACATCGGCGAATCGGCTTGCTGCTGCTGCATGCGGCGGTTTTCCTGCTGCAGCGTGTGCAGGAAGAAGGCGCGCTGGACCACCAGGTTCAATACCTCGGGGTCGCAGGGCTTCTGGTGGAAGTCGTAGGCGCCCAGGCCGATGGCCTTGACGGCATTCGTGTGGTCCTGGTTACCGGTGAGGACGATCACGCGCGTATCCGGCGCCAGCGCCAGGATCTGCTGCAAGGTCGCCAGGCCTTCGGTCGAGCCGTCCGGGTCGGGCGGCAGGCCCAGGTCCATGGTCACCACCGCCGGTTCGTGGCGGCGAATCTGCGCCAGCGCCGCCTCACGGTCGCCGGCCACGACCACGTCGTAGGCATCCAGGCTCCACTTCAGCTGCTTTTGCAGGCCGGGGTCGTCTTCGATGATCAGGAGTTTCTGTTTGGTCTGTGTCACGGTATTCCTTGTATCTTGCTTTTGCTATCAGGCTGCCCGCTCGAGCAGCGCATTGCGCTGGAAGAGCGGCAGGATGACCTTGAAAGTGGTGCCGCGCAAGGGCTGGCTGCTGACCTCCAGGCGCCCACCCAGCTCGTTGATGTATTCGCGGCTCTCGAACACGCCGATGCCCATGCCGGCCGACTTGGTCGACTCGAAAGGCTTGAACAGGCGCTCGCGGATGAATTCCTCGCTCATGCCTTCGCCGGTATCGGCAATCTCGACCTGCACCGCCTCGCCGGCGCGCGCCAGCGAAATGGTGACGCTGCCGTCCTTCGGCGTGGCTTCGATCGCGTTCTGGATCAGGTGGCCGAGCACGCGCTCGAGGCGCTCGCGGTCGGCCAGCACGCGCAGGCCGGCGTCGACCACCCGCAGCTGCGGGCGCGGCTCGAAGGCGGCCTTCTGCGCCATCGCCTGGCGCACCACCGTTTCCAGCGGCTGCGGCGCCGGCTTTTCCTGCACATCGATGCGGCTCAGCTTTTGCAGCATCAGGCGCATCTTCTGCACCGACAGCGACACGGTTTCCAGCATGTCGGCCTGGAATTCGGGGTTGTCCTTGTGCCTGGCGGCGTTGGCGTTCATCAGCGACAGCTGCGAGACCAGGTTCTTCAGGTCGTGCACGACGAAGGTGGACATGCGGTTGAAGGACTCGAACTGGCGCGCCACCATCAGCGCGTTCGCCGCTTCCTGCTGCGCCAGGTAGCTGGCGGCCTGGCTGCCGGCGATGTCGAGCAAATCGATCACTTCCCAGTTCAGCTTGATCGGGCTGCGCGCGGTCTGCAGCACCACGAAGCCGAACAGTTTATTCCCCATCATCAGCGGCACCACCAGCCAGCCGCGCGGGTAGTCCTTGAGCCACTGCGGCAGTTCCAGGCCATCGTATTTTTCGGGTTCGGTCACGATTTCGCCGAGGTCGATCACCCACTGCGTGCGTTCCAGGAAGCGGCACAGGGCCGAGTCGCCCGGTTCCTTGACGTCGACTTCCGGCCCTTGCCAGTTGGCGGCGGGTTCGTAGGAACCCACGCCCTCAGCTCCCCCATCGCGGCGCTGCCACAATTGCCCGCCCGGGCTTTCGACCAGGGCCGCCACCGCCTGGATGGCGCGCTCGCCGAGATTCTCGCCCCCATTCGACAGGGTGCGTGTAAACCGCATCCACTCTTCGCGGTAGTCGTAGCCGTAGCTATAGAAATGCTTGCTGATGAAGACCTTCAGCCAGGCGCGGAAGGTGCCCGAGAACAGGATCCCCGCCAGCAGCAGCAAGGCGCCGAACAGGAAGGTCACCTGCATCACCGTGCCCCAGCTGCCGCCAAAATAACGCAGGTAGTAGCCGGCCGAGCCCATGGCCAGCAGGTAGATGGCGGAACCGAACAGCGCGGCCGAGTGGAACATGGCGCGGCGCGACACCGCCAGCGGCGAACTCCAGGATTTGGCGCGCCGCATCGAGATCGCGATCAGCGGCACCGTCAGCGCATTGACCACGCCGCGCGCGGCCCAGATGTCGGGATCGACTTCGCGGAACAGCATCGCGTGGCTGTACAAATAGAAGTCATACGCGAACATGCCGCCGATGGCCAGGCAGACGAACTTGATGGCCCAGCGTTCCTGCGCGGTCTTGTTGCGGTAGGCCTGCTCCACCAGCAGCATGCCGCCCACGGCCTGGGCCACGCGCGCCGTTACCGGCAGCACTGAGTCGAGCAGGGACAGGTCCCAGTAGCCGGCAAAGGCGGCGCCCAGCGCCAGCAGGTAGCAGACAGCGGCCACGAACAGCGCGGGGCGCAGGCCGAATGGCAGGCGGCTGCCCTTCTGGTGGTAGTCGCCCAGCAGCACCACCAGGAACAGCGACCAGGCGGCATTGCGCGCCACTTCCATGGCGTCGCTCAAATCGGTCCAGAGCATGCGGTCGAACGCGGCTGAGGCCAGGGCCGCGGCCCACAGTGCGGTGGCCACGCAGGCCAGTGTCAGCACCGGCCCGTAAGCGCGCTTGCGCCAGCCGGTCAGCAGCGGCACGGCGAGCGCCACGAAGCCGATGGCGGCAAAGCCATAGCTGAACGCGGCAATACTGGTCAGGGAAACACTATCCATGGTCTTGGAGGGCCCGAAAAAAGCCGATCCCGGCCGGAGCCGGGACAGGTCGACCCGCAAACGCTTAGCGGCCGCTGCGGAACAGCACCACCTTCAGCGTATCGATCAGGATCAGGAAGTCGAGGAACAGGCTGTTGTTCTTCACGTAATACAGGTCGTACTGCAGCTTTTGCAGCGCGTCCTCGGCCGAGGAACCGTAGCCGTAGCGCACCTGGGCCCAGCCGGTGATGCCCGGCTTGATGCTGTGGCGGACATTGTAGTACGGGACCACCTCGATCAGCTGCTCGACGAAGTAAGGACGCTCCGGACGCGGACCCACGAACGACATCTCGCCCTTGAACACGTTCAGGATCTGCGGCAGCTCGTCGATCCGGGTCTTGCGCATGAAGTTGCCGACGCGCGTGACGCGCGGGTCGTTCTGCGCGGCCCACTGCGGCTTGCCGCTCTTTTCGGCATCGGCGCGCATGCTGCGGAATTTATGGACGAAGAAACTCTTGCCGTCCTTGCCGACGCGCTCCTGCGAATAGAAGATCGGGCCGCGGTCTTCCAGCCGCACGGCCAGCGCCGCCAGCAGCATGATCGGGAAGGTCAGCGCCAGGATCGCGGTACTGCACACCAGGTCGAAGCTGCGCTTCATGAAGATACGGACGAAACTCTGGTCGAAGCCGCCGCCGAACACCAGCCAGCTTGGCTGGATCGAGTCGACGCGGATCTGGCAAGTCTCGCGCTCGAAGAAGGTGGCGGCGTCGGTCACTTTCACCCCCTGCAGCTTGCAGTCGAGGAGTTCCTTGATCGGGAAGCCGCCGCGGCGGTTCTGCACCGACACCACGATTTCCTGCACGTTGTACTGGCGCGCCAGCTTGACCAGGGAATCGCCCTCGCGCACCTTCAGCAGGCCGTTCTGCGGCACGCACAATTCTTCGCCGGCGCCCGGGATGAAACCGGCGATGTCGTAGCGGTGATAGCGCGCGGCGCGGTCGGCGAGGTCGGCGCATTCCTTGGCCAGTGGGCCGCCGCCGAGGAACATGATGCGCGACTGCAGGAAGCGCGCCTCGGAGGTCTTGAAGAAGATCATGCGCGCCAGGTAGATGCCGACCGCCGCCAGGCCGAACACCAGCAGCAGGATGCCGCGGCCCAGCGACAGCTCGGGCGCGATGTAGAACACCAGGGTCAGGATCAGGAAGCCCATCACGAACGACGGCAGGAGCTTCATCAGGAAGGGGTGGCGCAGGCCGTCCTCGAAGTCGAGCTGGTACATGCCCATCGCGCTCATGCTGAACACGATGGCCAGCGCAAAGGCGACGGCCGAGGTGAAGAAATGGTCGAGCGGCGGCAGGGTCACGCCGCTGCCGACGTCCATGTAGCGCAGGGCCGCGCCGGCGTAGGCGGCGCCGAGCAGCACCAGCACTTCCACGACCAGCAGTACGGAAACGATCTTCGACACGTAGTGGTTAGAGATTCTAAACACGTCAGCCCTCCAGTTCTTCTTGCTTTCTTCTTGCTTATTCGGATACCGCTTGCGAGCCCTGCAGGTCGCGGACATACCAGTCCATGGCTTGCCGCAGGCCTTCGTCGATACGGTGCGTGGGCGCATAGCCCAGCAGCGTTGCCGCCTTCGTGATGTCGGCCTGCGAGTGGCGCACATCGCCACGGCGGAAGTCGACGTATTCGGGGCGGTGCGCTCCCACGTGCGGGAAGCGCTCGGCCAGCAGGCTGCGCATCATCGCGTACAGTTCATTCAGGCTGGTGCGTTCGTTGAGCGCCACGTTGTACACCGCATTGGCCGCTTCGGCCGGGGCCGTTGCTGCCAGCAGGTTCGCCTGCACCACGTTGTCGATGTAGCAGAAATCGCGGCTGGTCTCGCCGTCGCCGTTGATGCGCAGCGGCGCGTTGCGGATCAGCGCGGCCACCCACTGCGGGATCACGGCGGCATACGCCCCGTTCGGATCCTGGCGCGGGCCGAACACGTTGAAGTAGCGCAGGCCGATCGACTCCATGCCATAGGTACGGCCGAACACGTTCGCGTACAGCTCGTTCACATACTTGGTCACGGCGTACGGCGACAGCGGGTTGCCGATCACGTCTTCCACCTTCGGCAGGGCCGGATGGTCGCCGTAGGTCGAGCTCGAGGCGGCGTAGACGAAGCGACGGACTTTCGCGTTGCGGGCGGCAACCAGCATGTTCAGGAAACCGGTGACATTCGTTTCATTCGTGGCAATCGGATCGTCGATCGAACGTGACACCGAGCCGAGCGCGGCCTGGTGCAGCACGAAGTCTACGCCCTCGCATGCCAGCGCACAGTCCGCTTTGTTGCGAATATCCCCTTCGATGAAATTAAATTTCATCCAGGCGTCACTTGTGACAGATTCTTTCACCTGCTCCAGGTTGCGACGATGCCCGGTCGCGAAATTATCGAGCCCGGTCACGCGCTGGCCGAGCGCGAGCAGCGCTTCCACCAGGTTCGAGCCGATGAAGCCGGCGGCGCCGGTGACCAGCCAGTGGTGGCTGTGCTGGCCCAGATGCTGCCTTACGTCTTGAATCTTATTCACAGTTTTCCGAACACTTTCTCGATTGCGCGGTGTAAAACATGAGCTGCCGTGGCCCGGTGTACCGGGCGCAGGCGACAAAGCCGCCCGGCGAGGGCGGCCCTGTCGTGGCCTAGTTTGTTACAGGCGCCAGACGCAATAGCCCGCTTCCTTCAGCGCCGCTTCGTCGAACAGCGACTTGACGTCGATAAAGCAGCCGCCGTCGTTCAGCTTGGACTGGAAGTCGTTCAGCGACAATGCCAGCACTTCCTTGTGCGGCACGGCGGCGATCAGGGCGTCGGCCTTTGGCAGGCTGTCCCAGGATTCCAGCTTGATGCCGTACTCGTGCTCGGCTTCGGCGCTTTCGGCCAGCGGGTCGTAGACGTGGACGTCGACGCCATAGCTTTCCAGCTCATGGACGATGTCGGCCACTTTCGAGTTGCGCAGGTCCGGGCAGTTTTCCTTGAAGGTCAGGCCGATGACGTTGACTTTCGCGCCCTTCACCTGGAAGCCCGAGGAAATCATCGACTTCACGGTTTTTTCCGCCACAAACTTGGCCATGCCGTCGTTGATGCGGCGGCCCGCCAGGATCACTTGCGGGTGGTAGCCGACCATCTCGGCCTTGTGCGTCAGGTAGTAGGGATCGACGCCGATGCAGTGGCCGCCAACCAGGCCCGGACGGAACGGCAGGAAGTTCCACTTGGTACCGGCCGCTTTCAGCACTTCCAGCGTGTCGATGCCGATTTTGTCGAAAATGATCGCAAGTTCGTTCATCAGCGCGATATTCAGGTCGCGCTGGGTGTTTTCGATGACCTTGGCCGCTTCCGCAACTTTAATGCTGGAGGCGCGGTGCACGCCGGCGGTGATCACCGATTCGTACAGCTGGGCAATCTGTTCCAGCGATTCGGCGTCGTCGCCCGACACGACCTTCAGGATCGTGGTCAGCGTGTGTTCCTTGTCGCCCGGATTGATGCGCTCAGGCGAGAAGCCGACGTGGAAATCGTCTTTCCACTTCAGGCCCGAATGTTTTTCGAGCAGCGGAATGCAGACTTCCTCGGTGGCGCCCGGGTACACGGTCGATTCGAAGACGACGATCGCGCCCTTCTTCATGTTCTTGCCGACCGTGGTGCTGGCGCCGATCAGCGGCGTGAAGTCCGGATTGTGGGCAATGTCGACCGGGGTCGGCACGGCGACCACCACGTAGTCGGCCTCGGCCAGCATGGCCGGGTCGGTGGTCACTTCCAGTTGCTTCGCCGACTGCAGCTGCTCGGTCGAGACTTCGCCGGTCGGGTCAATGAATTGTTTGTAGTTTTCGATCTTGGCAGCCGACAGGTCGAAACCGATCGTTCTTACCTTTTTGCCGAACTCTACTGCCAGTGGCAGTCCGACGTAACCCAGTCCAACTACTGCGACGACCTGATCTGCTTTCATTATCAGCTTCCGTTATCGAATAAAGTTTTGCTATTATGCTAATTTTTAATATAGCATGGAAACAGGAGACGCCTCAATACAGGGTTCCCGTTTGTAGAATACCAACAACAGACGTTACTCAACGGTGTTGTTTTTGCATCTGAACGCTTCCCAAGGCTCCCATTCCATGCATGCTGGATGAACTTGCCTGAAACATGGCGACTGTGACGGACGATGCGCGACCGGGTGCCGATGTCTGCCGTTCTTGTTGCGTGTCTGTGCAGGCTCGCTGCAGAGCCCAAACGATTCGTTCGCTGCAGGGCACCATGCAATATTAGCATTTTCTGATAAACAAGTTCCGCAAGAAAATGAATCGTGCGCAGGCCACACTTTTGCGCGTCCTGGCCAGAAAGAAGTTGTCAATCGTATACAATCTGGCGCGATCAATCATGCACCGCCAGAAACGCCTGGTGCACACAGGAGCAGCGCTTGAACGACCTCGAATTCTCCTACCTCAGCCTCGATACCCCCGGCAACGACGCACTCGACGCCTTTGCCCGCGCCCACCCCGACGGTAGCGCCTACCACCTGGCGGCCTGGCGCCGTGCGGTGGCCGATGCCTATGGCTATCAGGGCCAGGCCCTGGTGGCCCGCCGCGATGGCCAGTTGCTTGGATTCCTGCCGCTGTCGGCGGTCAAGCGCCCGCTGGGACGGCCGCGCTGGATCTCGCTCCCCTTCTGCGACCTGGGCGGCCCGCTGGCCGAGTCGCCGCAAGTGAGCCAGGCGCTGGCGGCGCGGGCGCGGATGGACATCGGCGGCGCCCGTGCCAGCGGGCTGGAACTGCGCTGCTCGCATGAGGACGCGCTCGACGAAGCGGCGCTGGCCGGCCGCAAGGTGCGCATGCTGCTCAGCCTGCCCGACAGCGCGGCGGCCCTGATGCAGAGTTACCCGCCGAAACTGCGCAGCCAGGTGCGCAAGGCGGAAAAGAACGGGCTGACCTCGGAAGTGGCGGGTGGCGCGTCGGCGGTGGCCGAGTTCTATGATGTGTACAGCCGCAACATGCGCCGCCTCGGCAGCCCGCCGCACAGCCGCGCCTGGTTCGACGCGATCCACCGCCACTACAGCGCAGCCGGCGACATGCTCATCGTCATCGTGCGCCATGACGGCAAGGCGGTCGGCGCCGGCTGGGTGCTGCTGTGCGGCGACAAGGCCGTGATCCCCTGGGCCTCGACCCTGGCCGACTACAACCCGCTGGCGCCGAACATGCTGCTGTACTGGACGATCCAGTCGCAGCTGTGCGAACGCGGCGTGCGCCAGTTCGACTTCGGCCGCTCGACCTATGGCGAGGGGACCTACAAATTCAAGAAGCAATGGGGCGCGCTGCCGGTGGCGCTCGACTGGCGCGAGTGGGATGGGCAAGGCGTGGCCTTGCATGCCGCGCCGATTGCGGTGCCGGGCGCCGGCGGCGGCATCAAGTCGAACTTGCGGCCGATGATCGAGAGTGCGTGGCAGAAGTTGCCGTTGGCGGTGACGAATAGCCTGGGGCCGAGGTTGAGGCGGTATATCACGCTCTGACCGGCGGCCGCTTATATCTATTTATATAGTTGCCAAGAATGGAGCATGGCGACTTGCGTGCGTACCAGTAGGCTGGTCATGACACAAACAAGGGAGAGAAGCAGGAAGAGAAGAAAGATGCGTCAGGTGGTGCGGCTGGCTGGGATCGAACCAGCGACCCTTGGCTTCGGAGGCCAATACTCTATCCACTGAGCTACAGCCGCACGGGAAACTCCTGAGCGATGCGAAGGATACAGTCTTTCGCGCGTGGCGTCCACGGAAAGTGTCGTGCCGCGCCTTCTGCATATGCCATAGGGCATCTTTTGGGACTATAATCGCCCGTTGGCGGCCTTTGCAAAATGTCATGCAAGAAGCGTAAGCGCCGGACGGAACCAAGTTGCAAGTCTAGTGGCAGGTTTTTTTAATCGTATTAAGGAAATCATGAGCGACGCACACAATGAACAATCGTTTATCCGGACGCCCAAGCAGCTCATCGCGGTGGTCGCTGGCTTCTTCCTGGTAATCGTTATCGGCATCATCCTGCTGGTTTCCTTTGTCACCACCGACAAGCTCGAAGGCGCGGGCACCCAGAGCCTGGGCGAAGAAGCCGTCGCGGCGCGCCTGCGCCCGGTGGCCGAGGAAGGCTTCACCCTGGTCGACGCGAACGCCCCGAAAGTGCTGCAGGCCGGCGACGCCGTGTACACCGCCGTGTGCGCCGCCTGCCACAGTGCAGGCGTAGCCGGTGCGCCGAAGGTGGGTGCGGCCGGCGACTGGACGGCCCGCCTGTCCCAGGGCTATGACACCCTGGTGAAACACGCCATCGAAGGCATCCGCGCGATGCCGGCCAAGGGCGGCAACCCGGACCTGGATAACCTCGAAGTCGAACGTGCAGTGGTCTACATGGCCAACCAGAGCGGCGCCAAGTTCAAGGAGCCGGCCGCTCCCGCAGTCCAGGCCGCGGCACCCGCCGCTGCCGGTACGCCGGCCGAAGCCGCCGCTGCCCCCGCCGCCCAGAATGCCGCTACTGCCGCGCCGGTCGCCGGCACGCCAGCGGCTGCACCGGCGAGTGCACCAGCCCCCGCCCCCGCTGCGGCCCCGGCAGCAGCCCCGGCCGTTGCCAGCGCCGACACCGGCAAGACCCTCTATAACAGCGCCTGCGTGGCCTGCCACGGCGCCGGCATCGCCGGTGCGCCGAAGCTGGCCGACAAGGCAGCCTGGGCGCCGCGCATCCAGCAAGGCACGGCTGTGCTGTACGACCACGCGATCAAGGGATTCCAGGGCAAGGCCGGCGTGATGCCGCCGAAGGGTGGCGCCAGTGCGCCAGACGCCGACATCAAGGCAGCCGTCGATTTCATGGTGGCTGCTGCGCGCTGAAAGGGAAGCAAGCGATTGCCAGAGTGACATCCAGTTACACGCGATCTGGCGCAAAGTCCAGCCGATCCGATTGAGCCAGAGTAAGATGCTGGCATCGAAACCGCCTGAAAAGGCGGTTTTTTTATTTCGCTACTGCAAAAAAAGGCAATATAAATACACAGCAAAATCGCTTATTAACCGAATAATGGTCGTGAAAAAAGCGATAAGTTTATGTTGTATTTGGGCGAAATTGTGAACAGGCAGCTTGATTTTGCTGTTCCGAAATTTTGCTTTGGCGTAACCTTCAGAAATTCCACGAGGCAATAATTTGTGCCTCTCAGTAACTTCCTGAAGACTGCCATGACTCTCCCACTCCATACTCTTGCAATGCGAATTGCCGCAATCGCGGCATTCGGTAGCACCCTGGTAGCCTGCGGCGGCGGCGGCGGCGGCTCGGGCTCGAACACCAGCCTGGCCAGCACCTCGGCTAGCATTCCCGCACCCGCAGCGGTCACCACGCCGGCACCTGAAGCGGCCATTCCAGCCAGCAGCGCCGATCCTGAAGCGATCGAACTGACGGAAGAAAATACCGGCAGCAATGCTGCCCCCGAATCCGAGCCGGCAGAAGCCGAAACCACCGTGCCGGCCATCCCCGCTCCGATCGGTACCGGTCCGGTTGCTACGGCGCCAGTCGCTACAGTACCAGTTGGCACCGCACCGGTTGCCGACGTTCCCGCCAGCGGCGCCATCACCGCCCCGATCTCGGGTTCGATCCCGGCACCCATGCCGGCAGTCATCGCCCCAATCGTTCCAGTTGCAACGCCGGCCCCCAGCTACGCCGTGTACGGCCCGGTCACCGACGTGCGCCTGCAAAACACCGGCACCGCGGCCCAGGCGAATGCGCCGGTCACCTTCGGCCAGGTATTCGCCGCCGGCGACCTGCTGCGCAACGAAATGCTGGTCGGCCGTCTCGACAACGGCACCATGGTGCCGCTGCAGCTCGACGTCAAGGCCAGCCACCCGGACGGTTCGGTGCGCCATGCGGTTATCTCGGCCATCCTGCCTGGCCTGGCCGCCAGCGAAGCGCGCACCATGACGCTGCTGAAAACGAATGCGCCGATCACCCAGGCCGCACCATCGCCAAAAACACTGTTGTCGAACGGTTTCAGCGCCTCGGTCCATGCCACCATCAACGGCGTCGAGTATAAGGCTTCGGCCGACGACCTGATCAAGAGCGGCTGGAAATACAACACCTGGCTGTCGGGCGCCATCGCCAACGAATGGCAGGTTTCGGCGCCGCTCACCAGCGCGGCCGGCGTGGAACACCCGCACCTGAGCGCACGCTTCGCGATCCGCTGGTACGAGGGTATCAAGAAAGCACGCGTCGACGTCACCCTGGAAAACAACTGGGCCTACGAGGCGAATCCGAGCAACATCACCTACGACGCGAAAGTCGTCGTGCGCGGCCAGGAAGTCTATAACGCACCGGCCATGACGCACCTGCACCACAGCCGCTGGCGCAAGCTGTTCTGGTGGGGCGAGGCATCGCAAGTGTACGTGCGCCACAACACCGCCTACCTGATCGCCAGCCGCGCCGTGCCGAACTACGACCAGACCGTGGTCACTTCGGACGCGAACCTGAAGAGCCTGATGACCAAGTGGACCGGCAAGGCCATCGAGCCGATGGGCGTGGGCCTGGCCAACTCCTACATGCCGAGCACCGGCGGGCGTAACGACCTCGGCATCATGCCGGGCTGGGCCGCGACCTACCTGCTGAGCATGGACCCGCGCGCCAAGACCGTTACCCTGGGCACGGCCGACCTGGCCGGCAGCTGGTCGGCGCACTACCGCGACAAGAACACGGACCGTCCGGTCAGCCTGGTCGACTTCCCGTACATGACCATCCTGGGCCGTTCGACCGACACCAAGAACCCGGCGACCAAGCAGTACGAAGCCTTCCCGGTCTGCCCGAAAGCCAGCTGCACCACGCCGAACAGCCACGATGCCTCGCACCAGCCTGGCTTCGCCTACCTGCCTTACCTGGTGACCGGCGACTATTACTACCTGGAAGAGCTGCAGTTCTGGGGCATGTACAACGTGTTCCAGTCGAACCCGGGCTACCGTTCGAACATCAAGGGCCTGCTGCACCGCGACCAGGTGCGCGGCCAGGCATGGAGCATCCGTACGCTGGCCGAAGCGGCCTACATCACGCCGGACAGCGACCGCCTGAAGGAACACTTCGCACGTATCCTGGAAAGCAACATGGAGTGGTACAACACGACCTATACCCGCAATGCCGGCGCCAACTTCTTCGGCGTGCTGGACATGGGTAGCGCGGTGATCTACAACGGCAAGACCGGCATCGCACCGTGGCAGGACGACTTCTTCACCCAGGCCGTCGGCCACGCAGCGGAACTCGGCTTCAACAGCGCCAAGACCCTGATGAGCTGGAAAGGCAAGGCGCCGGTCCTGCGCATGACCGACCCGGCGATGTGCTGGATCGACGCCTCGCTGTACTCGATGGTCATCCGCGAATCGGAAACCGGCCCGTTCTTCACCGGCATAGCGCCGTCCGTGCTGGCCAGCCAGTCGGAAGGCTTCCGTACCCTGGCCTGCGGCAGCTCGGCGATGGCGACCTTCCTCGGCCTGAAAGTGGGCGAGATGACCGGCTACTCCTCGAGCGTGACCGGCTACCCGTCGAACATGCAGCCGGCCCTGGCCTACGCCGCCGATGCAGGCTTGCCGAACGCGGCAGCCGCCTGGACCAGGTTCATGGCCCGTACTGTGAAGCCGAACTACGGCACCAGCCCGCAGTTCGCGATCGTGCCGCGCTGATCTCCGTTCGATAGTAAAAGCAAAAGCCCCGGCTGCCGCAAGGCGCCGGGGCTTTTTTTATTTATCCTTTCATTCGGCCTTGGCCAGGCCCGGCGCTGCCAGCGGAACGCCGTCCGCGCCAGGCCGGCGCGGCGGCGCCGTGGCGATCACGGCGCTGAAGGCGTTCGGCGCGATGCGCATGGCCAGCCGGTAGGCCACGACCAGCACGGCCGTGGTGAGCACCGGCGCCAGCAGCCAGTACACCGGGTACGGCACCGCCTTCGCCAGCGGCCGGTAGACGATCCAGGTGGCCATCAGCACCGGCGCGTGGGCGACAAACACGAAGAAGCTGTACTTGCTCATGCGCGCCAGCCAGGTGCCGATGGCGGTGCTGCTCAGCAGGGCTGCCGCCGGCCAGATCAGGAAGGGGCCAGCCATGCGCAGGTAGTTCGTGTTCGCGACACGGAAGGCCACCACCGCCACGCACAGCCCCACGAACAGCGCCAGGCAGGGCAGCGCGTAGCGGTCCAGCGCGCACAAATTCCAGCGCCGCACCGCGGCCAGGCCGCCGAGGTAGAACACCGGCGCCATCACGTCGCGCAGCAGGAAGCGGCCGTCGAGGTTGTTCATAAAGACCAGCAGCACCGCGCCCAGGCCCAGCCAGGGGCAGTGGCGCAGCATCCAGCCGAACAGCGGCGCCACCAGCATCAGCATGATCAGGTCGCGCAGGAAGTTGAGCGGATAGTTGATCGGCGAATCGGTGAGGCCGAAGGCGGCATTCGCCCAGCCACGCGCATCGTCCGGCACCATCTCTTCGCCCAGGCTCATGTGCAGGCCGTTTTCCAGCAAATCGGCGGCGCCCAGCAGCAGCAGGTTAAAGAACAGGAAGGGCACGACGATGGTGCAGAATTTTTTCAGTGCCAGCTTGCCCGGTTTCAGGTCGAGCATCGAGCGGAACAGCAGGTAGCCGGAGATGCAGGTCAGCACCGGCACCGTGGTGCGGAAGGCGGCGTTCTGGAAGAAGGATTTGATCAGGTCGAAGCTGCCGCCGCCGACTTCCTTGATCGGCACGAAAGGCGGGGTATGCAGGAGCACGACACCGAAAATCATCAGGAAGCGCAGCATCGATATGCGCTTGCGTACTTCGTCTTCATACTGCATCGCAGCATCCCCGTTATGTTATTGAAAAAATAATAACTCAATAGCGGGCTGAGCCGGAAAGTGTTTTCAATCGTGTGACTGTCTGTTTCTTCGCCACGACGAAATGATGCGGTGCAGAAATGAAAACGCCGCCCGGCTTGCGCGGGGCGGCTTTGCTGGTATCACACGATGCAAATTACCAGATGCGCATTACCAGATGATCACGCGCTCTTTCGGCGCCAGGTACATCTTGTCGCCCTGCTTCACCTTGAAGGCTTCGTAGAAGCCCGGCTGGTTCTTCAGGGTGCCGTTGGCGCGGTACTGGCCCGGCGAATGCGGGTCCGTCTTCACCTGGGCGATCTGCGCCGGTTCGCGCATCTTCGAACGCCACACCTGCGCCCAGCCCATGTACAGGCGCTGCTCGCCGGTCAGGCCGTTGATGACCGGGGCCTTTTTACCGTTCAGCGAGATCTGGTACGCCTTTGCCGCGATCGCCAGACCCGAGTTGTCGGCGATGTTCTCGCCCAGGGTCAGTTCGCCGTTCACGTGGTAGCCAGGCAGCGGCTCGAAGGCGTTGTACTGCTCGACCAGCATCTTGGTCTTGGCCTTGAAGTTCT
>Ga0308160_10001158_pt1 | contig 39691 bp, 53 predicted proteins | sample PhyFR1_FD_201036 | JGI IMG/M metagenome (GOLD analysis project Ga0308160, IMG submission 201036) | Phyllosphere microbial communities from UC Gill Tract Community Farm, Albany, California, United States - DLSLF.R1 | ecosystem: Host-associated > Plants > Phyllosphere > Unclassified | place: USA... | reverse complement strand
AAATACGGGTAAAGATTCGGATGAACATCCTGGATCAGCGTTGGAGAGGGAATTACAGGGTACCTACGGCAGGCAATAGTTCTTCTCATCGAAACGATTGAGCATATGTCGGCTCGTCATGGAGTGAGTGACTGGGGAGTGGACCAGGCTCAGGCTCGAAGGGATAGAGGATGAGCTGGGATATTGGTAGATAACGTTTTCCTGTTTGAAGGTATCTTTGATAATATATACTTTTGGGCTCGTAGTGTGTAGTAATGACATCTGGTCCTATGTCCATCTTAGTATCTGGCTATCTTTGGCCTGAGTGTGCATTGCTTGAATCACACTGCCCGGAACAAATGTGCAAACTGGGTAGGCTAGGTCAGATACCCACCTCCACTTTGATATGCTTGATTCGACGCGCCGCAACTACTATGAGTAACCTCTTACATACCAGACCTCAATGCCGGTTTACTGGACGAAGACCAAGGAGGTCATATGAAGACCCACGAACGATCACCGACCAGTGCTCACCTCACACCATTCACACCGATACCTCATCGACGGAATTGGAGGCGCCCAAATATCTTGATCATTATCGCCCTCCTAGCTATATTATACTGCGGTACCTTCTTACCACTCCGAATAATGACAACATCAGGCCCAAGTCCAGGCTCAGGGGCAGAGCATGAGCATCATCAGTCCAGGGAATACAGTGTCGTACAGGGCGTTTTCAAACAATCGGACCCGGATTTCAAGGATAAAGGGTATGACCTGTTGAATGATTCGTTCGGGCTGGTAGATCAGGAAGGTGATCGATGGTGGAACTTTCAACGGTATGTCTTGTTCTGACCAGACTCGTCGTCATGTTTGTATTACCTTGCAGCGGCTGAGTTCGAGGCTGATGATCATAGATCCGTCGAGCGGCTGAATAGAGATGCAGATGAAGGAGTTACTTTTAAAGTCATATACTTGGCTAGACATGGTCAAGGGGTTCATAATGTGGTACGTAGTCCTTCGGAAACAAAGCGGTCACAAGATCTGATCTGATCTGATGGATAGGCAGAAGCGAAATATGGGACTCCTGCTTGGAATGCTAAATGGTCATTGTTGAATGGTGACGGGGAATTGGTCTGGGTAAGTGAGCTTGAAATGGCTTAACTTGATATGCCCTTCTACTTCCCTTCCTGAATCTGAGCTACCGTACCCATGTTACTCATGCCCGTGACAGGGAGAATGATGCTGACAGGTAGGGCCCAGATCCACTGCTCACTGAGAAAGGGAGAGAGCAAGTTCTACATACGAGACAAGCATGGAAGAGGGAGATTGGAGAAGGTATACCGCTTCCTGAGGTCTTGTACTCGAGTCCGCTGAGACGAGCTATTGACACGCTTGGAATTACTTGGGATGAACTCCTCCCCAAGGCTGATCGAAACGTACGTTCTTACTCCTAACAATCCATAGATCGCCCACCCTTCCCTCGTCGTTCGTTCGGAGATTAGGAAAACGGAGAGAGAGGGTCAAGAAGAGGGACCTAAAAGTGGACCTGACACTGATGATAGATTAAAGAAAACCTAAGAGAGATGATAGGTCTTCATACATGTGATAAACGTTCAACCCGTTCTTTCCTCGAGACGGAATATCGCAAGTTCATCTCACTAATCCAAATCACAGAGCTGACTCGATAGCAAGTTACCAATTCGACAAAGACTTCACAGAGGCCGATGAACTTTGGACTCCGGATCATCAAGAACAACCTGCCGAAATCGCATCGAGAGCACATGGATTTTTGGATGAATTATTCGAAAATGATACTCGTACTTATATCAGTATAACGGGTCATGGGGGTATCATTGGGGGTATCTTGCGAGCTATTGGGCATCGGGCTGCTACTATAGAGACTGGCTCTTTGTTTCCTGTTGTGGTGAGTCAGGTTGGCGTTAAAGAAAAGGTCAGCGTGGGTAGGGGGGTCAATGGTACGAGTATTGATGGCCACGGAGGAGGCCGAGAGGGAGCAAACGACAGATCATCCGGCAGCACGTTTGCTGACTGACGATAGATCAAAGCTGTTCCTGTTTCTTCGTCCCACGTCAGATCGGGTCAAGCCACCAACACCTCCGTCGGCACCACAGGCTCAGTCAGGGAGGTTCAATCAGCTGCTACCGCCGCAGAGGGGGTTGCTGGGACTTCCGACCTGACTGTTGAAGTGAGTGCAGCAACCCGAGGGACGTGTCATCAGACTGACCCCTAGTCCCCTTGACCGTCATACGGATCTCCTGAAATGATCGATGTTCAGTTGTATACATTGTAGATATGTATGTTCGAGCAAAAGCGCAGTAGCTCACTTGTGACTCTCGATGTGAAGATTGATGTGATAGAACAGCATCTCGGTGGACCAGCAGTCCCTCGAACCTAGGCTCGCTGACGATGACGATTGCATTCCATCAGACTCTATGATACATCAGCATACGAATTGCAATAATCAAGAATTGAAATTAAGTCCCGATCATACAAGACACACGTTTAATAGATCTACTGATGTCTTGGCATTAAGCTTATAACACACCCGGGACCTGGCTAGTGATCTAGCTCATTGCTCCTTGTGGTACATTCATCAACTCGAATGAATGGGTTACACCATGCACGTTTACATGAACCACGATGTGTAGAAGTAGATGGTGAGATTTCTATTATATATATCTGTGTTCTCATATACCTCGAAACCGAAAAAAATCGGACTGCACAATGTTGACCGCTTCGCAGATACTGCCGATCGCAGCCTTGGCCTTGAGTGCTGGAGTAAGTGCTGCTCCGCTTCAGGCGGTTGTGGAGAGGAACAATGATGTCAAGTCGTACTATGACCTGTAAGTCCGGTCTGGAGCATGGGAAAGTCTCGTCAGAGCTGTCAAGGCTGATGTCCAGTTGGGACCTACAGGCTCATAGAGGTGGACGAGGGGAATATGTTGAATCGTGAGTCCGAGTCTACCCTCCTCTCCTTGTCGTCACTGAACTAGCCGCTAACCTAGTAGGACACTTCCAGCATTCGCAATAGGGCTCAAAGACGGAGTCACATCACTAGAATTCGATTGTACGCCAAGTCCTCCTCATCGTCTTAAGATTGGAACTGATGATCAGGCGGTCTTACCAAAGACGGAGAAGTGATCGTTTGGCACGACGAGATTATCGATGCCACTAAATGTCGAGATACCTCTCCGGTATCAGAAGGGGATGAGATGTATCCATACGTTGGGAAGAATGTTGCCAATCTTACGCTTGCGCAGATCAAGACGTTGGATTGTGGTAGTTTGAGGATTGATGCGTTCCCCCTTTCCGGTAAGTCTTGGTACATGGTCACTTTACTCGTGGCTTGGCTCCATCACTTCTATCAATGGGGAAGGTAGAGGGGAGAGGAGGAAGAAGAAAGGAAATAGTCAAAGAAAGAAGAGACTGATGATACAGAGGTTCAGCCTGGAACGAAATTATCGACCCTCAACGAAGTATTCGATTTCATTCAATGCGCAACGGATGAACCTGTGTTATTCAATATTGAATCGAAAGTGAACCCAGTCGACAGGAATCAAACGAGGACAGCAGCGGAATTCGTTAATGCGATGGCAAAGATCTTTGTGGCAAGAGGGGAGAATGTGATTGAGAGGATCACTCATCAGTCTTTTGATGTTAGTCTTTTCTCACTCCTCTTCTTCCGCTTTCTCCTTGTTTCTTTCTTACCTTGCCTGGTGTTACTTGAATGGTGGAGCACTGAAGTGGGATTGAAGCTGATCAATAGTGGGAAGCTCTCATCATTTCGAAAGCTAATTATCCTACCCTCAGGACATCCGCTCTATGTGATTCTACGACCCGTGAGTTCATCTCCAGACCCACACACTCTACAGTCAGCAGCGCTCCCTTTGATCTCCCCAACCGCGTATACTTCCTTAGCATAGCAAAGCTAATAATAGTCTACTTCAACTCCTCCCTTACCCCCGCGGGCCCAGGCGACTGGCTAGGCGGTATCGACATCGACGACTTCGAAGGATCCACAGTAGCCGAACGAGTAGTCAGGGCCGCACATTCAATCGGAGCGGATTATATTTCCCCAACAATGACTTCTGGGGAATCTGCACCTGATGCTATTGATCCGAGCCAGGAGGGATGGGTTGGATTCGTTAATCAGACAATGGTTGATGTTGCGAAAGAGTTGGGTATGGGTGTGAAACCATGGACTGCGAAGTGAGTCACGAATAAATGGGTCGAAGTCGCGACAGCGAGTGGGAGAGCAAGCCAGTGTTCGCAAGCAGAACCTGTGCGAGCTTGAGATAGAGCTGGAAGGACATGCAATGGAAAGGAAGCAGTGGAGCTGATCGTTAGCCGAAAGAATATGCTCGAGTACATCCTGGATATAGGAGTAGATGGGGTAATTACAGATTACCCACATGAATTCCGGGAGACTCTCGAGAGGTTCCACCCAGAACGAAAATTAGCTCCAAAGGGGGATGAAGAGAGGATTAGGGGTTGTTTGAGGAAACATATCCAGGTTACTGGGACTGATTTGTCGAGTGCAGGTTATTGAGGAACAGGATTTAAGAGACTAATCCTAATCCATCTTGTTGAAGGGAAGGGTAGGATCGAGATCGGGTGACTGCTGTAGTCAGTAGAGATATAATAGATAGAGTGCGATATAGTATGAAGGATATCTGTGCATTTGGGTTAGCGGCGCTTGATGTATCAGGATTGGGCTGTCAGTGTCAAGACCTAGAGAATCAGGAGATGCAGAGGCTTAGCCGTCGCTCATGACACCAACGCACGGACCACCTTATCGCACAGACATCAGCGCCGCCCCTATCTTCCAAGCATCTGTTCATCCATCCGCTTCCTTCCATCTCCTTGACTCATGTCTGATCTTGAATACCCGCATCGTAGACATCACCCACTCTCTCCCAAAAGTCATACTCAAGCTCGATCCTGTGCGTGTATCCACCACCATACCCATCATTATAATCGATCTTTTGGTAGAATGTCAGAAGAGATCGTCTTCAACAGATCAATGGTTGATTCTGAGAGGTTGGGAGATCATCCTAGGAACGGCCATGGGAGTCGCTATGGAAGAGGCCACATATATCCTGGAAACAGTATTGAAAGATCTGGTCATGAGGGTAGGAATGAAATGGGAAATGGAAATAGAAATAGCTTGAATCCCAGGGCTAGATCGTTCTTCGTGAGTCCATTACCTCTTGAGACCTCTTAAGGTGAAGTGTAGGAACGTTGATCATAGACGACATATCCAATGGCAGATGCTCTCCCTACTCTCGATGTATCGGCTACCGCTCACCGACCTCAAGCTCGGTCTAGGATCCGGATTGAAGCTCCACCCGGACTCATACCCACGCAAATCCGCTCATATCCTCCGAAGCATGGGTATGACCATGAAGATGAGAATGAGAATGAGAATGAAAATGATCAAAGAGTCAAGTGGAACAGCCGCGATCCCCCTCCCCACCTTGATCATCGAGGAACACGCGCTAACGCAATCATCGTCCGCCCCCCTGGTGTCACCCTTGGTGATCATAGAACTCAATATTCAGTTCCTCCCCCGAGAGTCCAGGAGACACATCTATCTTCAACCACCTTCCATATAGGTCCAATTCCACCTACTTTCACCATAGAGCAGATCCATTCCGCGATGAGAGCTTTAAATCCAAGGATCGCCATGATCGATCTGAGGTCTGGGCTTATAGAGATTGAGATTCCATTTACACTTTCCTGGGCTCAAATATCAGATTGTAAGTATCTTGACGACTGGACTTGTATGAACATGAAGGCTGATGGATAGGGTGTATGAGAGGTTGTAAAATTGGTGAGTTGAGTTGACCTTCAAGTCCAAGGGGAGGTGAACTGACAAGCAGGGGATTTGACTATACCTGTCAAGTCTGCGGTGAGTACTACACCAGAAAGACCATTGTCGTGATCGGAGGTACTGGTTGGTGAGGTATCAGTGAACATGTTGGATCGGATTGAACATCGGGGATGAGTGGCTGATTTGGAGTCTTAGAATTGTTCTTGTGGCTTGTAGTGACACCCCCAGATTGGTATGAAGATTGATCCGCTAAACTTAGCTCTAACGACATTGAACGATTGGTTGGCCGGTCCTAGGCTTCGTTATTCCCTGCAGAAGTCGTCGTCGCCAATTAAGATTTCTGACTTTGAGTTTCATCATCATCATGACGCTGCATTATATCACTCTATCTCGACTGAATTGATTAGTCACCATATTCCCTCCCCTCAAAGGAAACAATTCACATCTACCTCCTTCCGCGTTTGTAGAAATACCCCAAGAATCCACTCTTTTCAACCCATCCCATACCCCTCACTCGCCTCACTCGTCCAAGTTCAGCAAGCGTAACAGCAATAGCCTCCCTCCAGGCCCCTTCCCCGTTCTTACCCACACCCTCGAAACCTCCGGGGGTATTACTGAGGATCTCAGAGGGGAGGAATGAGGGGGATGAAGGGGAATGAGAAGGGTGGAGGGTTCTTATGTGTAGTGCTTTTGGTGGGATTGAAGATAGGGATTGGAGGAATGAGAGTGGGGATAAAGGGAGGGGGGATGTTGATGGTGGTGAAAGGGGTGTTGGGGGTGCGTGGCTGTTGATTAGCTTCGTTGAATCACGACTGTGTTGAGATATCAGGGGACTTCAAACTGAGAGCTCTCTCGAAAGAGAGATGGGAGAGGTATGTGACATTCTGTGAATACTGTAAACCCCGACTTACCGGAAGAATTTCAACCATACAATCCCCTCGTCATCTTTCCCAATATCCCCCTCCTGCAGAATTCCATCTGGGAAACGCAACACAGCCCGTCCATTAGAAGTAGTACCCTCTGCAAGTAGAACCACCACCCTCTTCTCACCCCTTCTAGCTCCTTTCAACGTCTTGTAGCTTCCCACCGAAAGTACATCTTGACTAATGGGTAATTGTCCAGTCCGAGCTAAAAGACTGAAAAGGGGAATAGGTGTGTAACCTAGGAAATCCGGTTGTGGTTGGGTAGTCGTTATATTAGCGGATCCTGTTCCTGTGTGTCGACCTGTTGAGGCTGTGGTTGGGTTGGAGTCGGCCAGGGGGGCAAATGTGGGTAGTAAGAAAGTTGGGTTATATCGGTATGCTAGATATAGGATATCAATGTGGGAAGTGTAGTTTGATATGATCAAATCTCCAGCTCGAGGATTTCGATTTGTCTGGGATATATTCTTTGCCCTGATATATGAGCGTTATTCTATCACTCTGTTGAACAAATGTGGGAAGAAACACATGTGCGACGCGGTAGTAGGGACTTACGATTTCTTGCCTGATACTAATTCAGTAGTAATCCAATAATATCCCATAATCCCAAGTCCCAAACGGCAAGTCAGTGCAGTGATCGACCATGATACCAATCGATACAAAGGTGGGATCGGGATCTATCATCAGCTTAGCCCTGAACTCTGACCCAGTGGTCGAATAAAGCATGAGGGGATAACGCACAAAGATCAAGCAGACTCCATCGACTAGGATGACGTGAATGAGTGTAACGGCTAATAGTAGAATAGCCCTGACCAAGCTGATAGCTGTAGCTAGTGGGAAGAGTAAGAGCTTGATAGCTGGTGCGAGCTGTGGCTGGGCTATTGGGAGGAATGGCTGATCGTCAATTTCCAGTTCAATTTACATATAATAACGACATACCTGAATACCAGTCGACGGATCCTGCTCGTCAGTCGTTTGTCCCCCTTAAATTTGTCAGGCAGCTCACTCTCCATTTTGAGAACTTCTCCATCTTGTCTACTTTACTTATCAGGTTTATATCTACTCTTTCGACACCTAGACTGGGTGTACTCGTATTCGTACAGTTGATTCCTCACAAATTGTATTTTACATGAATACTCCCGCCCACGACTCGAGATTTCAATCAACCATTGTTCACCTCCTCCTATAATATACCATATACCATATATAAGCAAGATGGGGTATACATTGATTATCGATAACTACGATTCATTCACTTGGAATGTTTATGCCGATATCGCTGTTCTAGGAGGTAATCCATTGGTTAAGAGGAATGACAAGATTACTATCGAGGATATTCAGGTCAGTGCCCATTTTCCACAGGCCGTCAGGCTGCCCCCATTGGACATGCCGTTCGGCCGACTTTGTGTCGCTATATGAAGATAGTCGAAGGATAGAGTAGAGCTGATATTAGGCGATGTTCGATGCTGGAGATCTTGATCGAGTCGTAATTAGTCCCGGACCTGGACACCCCTCCACGGACAGTGGGATCAGTAGGGATGTCCTTACTTGGGGAATTGGCAGATTACCGATATTGGGAATTTGTATGGGATTGGAATGTCTAGTAGACGTTTTAGGTGGAGAGGTATGTCGTGTCTCGCCAGGTGTACAATGGCGGTTTTGAGGCCCAAGCTGATAATAGATCTCATATGCTGGAGAAATCAAACATGGCAAAACATCATTCGTCCAACATGATTCCCTAGGATCTTTCCATGACTTACCACCACTCCTATCGTCTACTCGATACCATTCCCTAGCCGCCAATCTACTGTCATTACCAAAAGAATTACAAGTCTCGGCAACTACACAAGATTCAGGAGTAATCATGGCTGTCCGACATCGAACTGCGTGTGTTGAAGCTGTTCAATATCATCCAGAGAGTTGCATGAGCGAAGGTGGGAAAGGATTGGTTGCTAATTTCTTGAAAATGAAGGGAGGAGTTTGGGGTGGTGAGAACGCTTGGTGCGGTGTACCAGCTAGTTCGAGCGAAGGAAAGGGAGTGGTCAATGGAGGAGGCAAAGGACCGGAGGTGGTTGAAAAGGGAGATATCGATTCTACCGATAATACCAAACCGGATGGACTAATCAATGGCGTCGCTGCCGTTGCGACTGGTTCCAATTCCGCTGGAATCCCCAATGGCAATGCTTCCAATACCCCCACTCCCGGCTCTAGTGCAAGTGCTGGCTTACCCACAATCTTGAACCGGATCCACACTCAACGACTTTCCGACGTCTCGCAATCCGCTTTGATCCCCTCGACAACACCTGCCAATGTCCAAAAATCAATCGCCCTCCATACATGTCCACCTTTAATATCATTTGTTGATCGAATCAAGTCAACTCCACACACTGCAATCATGGCCGAGATCAAGAGGGCTTCACCGTCCAAAGGCGATATCGCTCCTTCCGCATCGGCTCCAGAACAAGGGATCAAGTATGCCATGGCTGGCGCCTCTGTGATCTCAGTATTGACTGAACCTAAATGGTTCAAAGGTGGATTAGTGGATATGTTGGCTGTTCGAAATGCAGTTGCATCAATACCGAATCGACCTGCGATTTTACGAAAAGATTTCATTGTTTCAACATATCAAATTGATGAAGCGAGATTATACGGTGCCGATACCGTTCTCCTTATTGTCGCCATGCTCGATATCGAATTACTCAAGGAACTTTATTCGTACTCGGTATCAATCGGCATGGAACCTTTGGTCGAAGTTAACAATCCTTCCGAATTGAATATCGCACTTGATCTCGGTTCGAAAGTGATTGGAGTCAATAATAGGAATTTACACGATTTCCAAGTCGACATGACCACTACTTCGCGCGTTAATGCTGCATTGGAAGGTCGGGATGTGATCTTATGTGCATTGAGTGGGATTAGTAAACCGGAAGATGTGGCTGGGTATGTTGCTGAAGGGGTCAAGGCGGTTTTGGTAGGAGAGAGTTTAATGAGGGCTGAAGATACGGGAGCGTTCTTGAGAGCGTTAGTTGGACTTCCGGCTGTTCAGCAGCAAGAGAACAAGGAGAGACCACTGGTCAAGATTTGTGGTATTAGAAGTGTGGATGATGCCAAGATGGCTATTGAGTCTGGGGCTGATATGGTCGGTATAGTCCTTGTCCCTGGTGTCAAGCGATCAATCACGAAAGAACTAGCTCGAGAAATATCAACAGTCGTACAATCCGCCCGACAATCTTTCCAATCTCAAGCTCAATCTCAATCCACATCATCTGCACAAACACAATCCTCTTGGTTCACACATCACGCTACTCGACTTTCATCGAGACGAAAACCATTACTAGTTGGTGTATTTAGGAATCAACCACTTTCCGATATCCTGGATCTAGTTGAAAGTATTCCATTAGATATGGTTCAATTACATGGAACCGAACCTCAGGAATACGCCAATTGGATTCCTGTACCAGTCATCAAGACTTTCTCTGTTTCTCAGGAAGGTACAATCACAGGAGGTCAAATTACCAGACCAGGTCTTAATGCCCATATTCTTCTCGATGCAGCTGGAGCAGGAGGTCAGACGGGTGGTGGAGGTGAAGGGAAGTCTTTCCCATGGGAATACGCTCGTCAAGTGATTGATAATGGAGAAGTAGGCGGTGAGGGTGGGGGGAGATTACCAGTGATCTTAGCTGGTGGATTACATGATCAAAATGTTGGAATGGCGATTCAACAGTCTGGAGGTGTTGTGGCTGTTGATGTTAGTTCTGGAGTTGAGGGGGCGGATGGATGGAAGGATCGTGGTAAAGTCGAGAGATTCTTGAAAGCTGTAAAGGGGTAGGTAGTAGGGGAGTGTGGTATAGTAGAAGAGAGCATGTTTTGATTGCATATGATTGATTACAGTATGCCAATATTCAATATTGAGTCCGGCAAGTCCTTCAACCAACTCATCGTTCCGGTCGTGATATGCTGTGCTGAATTGCGTGCGACTGGAGAGATCTATCATTCGCCATCAATCTGAGACTCTACCTCTGTTTCTGGTTCTGATGCGGTGCTGTCCTTGCTACAGCATGACTTCCCGACCGAAACGGCGATGTGGCATGAACATGTCTACACTTGCATGAAACTCGAATCCTGACCTCATGCAGAATACCATTCATCCGCATTCATATCATTCATGTCATTACATGATCATTATTATCGTAAATCAGCTACAACATCACTCTACGAGAGTTTCTACTGATTCGTATCTAGTCATTCAGTTTCGCCCAATACTACCCCTCCCGAACCGTGTCAAGTAAAGTCAAGATCAACCCTCCGACCTCAACTCCATTTCCATCTCCTCCATCCTGAGCTTGATCTTCATCGATACTCTCCTTGAATTCATCCCGCCAGACCTCATCGTTACTTTTCGCGAATTCAGTCTGATCAATTCCCTCGATCTGGACCATAGTAGCCACTAGGACTAATTTCATTATCCCCATTCTCTCCCCCTTTGTATCCTCCTCGTCCTCTTCATCATCGTCCGAGTCGTCCTGCCCATTCCCCTGAGCCTGGGGAGGTAAGAGGAGTAATTCAAACATATACCCCACTGTCGGTCTAGCGAAATTCGTATTCGTAATTGAATCAGGATCAACCACGAAATCCCCCTCTTCAGAGGATTTCGATTTCGATTTCCGACTCTGATTCTGACTTTGACGAGTTACCATTTTCTCAGATCGGATACCAGCGGTATCTTCAATTGCATGAAGGAGGAAATGGGCCAGAGTGGATTTATCTCTTGTACTTGCGCAAGGAAATATTCGGAGGAAGTATTGGAGTTTCGCGGGTGGTAGGCGGAATAAAGGGAGGAGGGAGAGGGTGAGGGTCGAAGGGTGGAATGGGGGTTTTGACTTGTCTGCATTTAGGGGATTGGCGGTATTGATCAACTAAAATTTCAGCCTTGGCTATAGGAGATAGGACATGACCTCAAATAGAACAGGGCGAGACGAGTAGATGGGCACTCACTAGAGATAGGAGTCGACTGGCTGTACGTTCCCTCCTGCGTAATTCCTCTTTCCCCACTTTCCCTTCCGTTTCCGTTTCTGGAGCGGCCGAGAGCTCTGAACCGACATCTACGGTATTGAGGAAGGAGGAGATCACCTGGAGAGGTAGAGTGGGGTTATCGATTTGCATATCACCTGATTTTGGGAGTTGAGCCAGGAACGCCGAGGAATAATCTGACCATCAGTGTCTTTCCTCTGATACCCCAGTAATGCAAAGGTGAAGTATGATTATCGATAGAAGAAAGACTCACCACCCCTCTCTACCTGATCTCTTTCCCATACATGTACCAACCACTCCAGTAGCACCCATCCTCTCTCGCTCACCTTTCTCTTCTTCTTCCCTCCTCCTGCCCCCTCATCCTCGTCATCACTTGCACCTATTCTCCTTCTCTTCCTTCTCCTCTTACCTCTCCTTCCTCCCCCTTTCCCCTTTGCCAACGTATCGCCCTTCTCTGCTTCCGCACCATCATTCATATTCGCGTATTTAGGCTCAAACTGTGAAACATCCCATAGTAACGCCCAAACACCCTCTTTCTCACAAGCCCTCATTCTCCTCTTTATATTCTTCTCCTCGTCACCATTCACATCGTAATATAGCCAATTTGGTATATCTAGCTTTTCCCGTTGATGTGTCGGGATAGTATGATGTAATGTTAAAGAGGAAGTCGGATGGAGAGATGCGATCTTGTATAGTATAGATAAGGGCGTCGGAGTATGCGTTGGGAGTGGTGGGATTGGGGGATGGAGGGTATAATAGATTAATGACTGGACTATCATTCTTCTGATCAGCTTACACTAAACAGAAGTAGTTGTTGATGGACCCCATGCAGATGAGTACTCACGGCGTGGGTACGAATTTGTCCGTAATACATGGATTAAGAGCTTCCAGAAATGTCGATACTGGTCTTCAGCCCAGCCTATTGTTCGACTCACCAGCACCTTCACTCAGCGGAGCAGTCAATATATTAGCCCATTTATGCGGATAGGTTACTGTAGCAGTCTCAGTAGGCTCCTGGTCTATACTCAGCCTAGGATCCACCATTCCTTGTTATACGAGTATACACACCTAGCCTCTTGATTATCCCTCTGCTCAAGTGGACAACCTCCACCTTGAGCATGTGCCACGCGTTTATAATCCCGTTTATAACGCCGCCCCTCCTTCCCCCACGTCACTCTCTATGTCCACTGCTGTCTATTGTCTATACATACATACATACATACATACCCCTTGGCGATCACCTCTTAGAGTATATACAATCAGCAACAATGTCGGATGATCCAATGGCAGATTTCTTAGCTAGGGAGAAAGCAGCTCTCGGTCAGTTTGCGAGCTCATATAATATACAACGTAGCAATAACTGATGAATAGGCGAAGACGCTGATTTCTTTAATAACCCATCCTCCTCTACTCCAGCTCCAGCAACATCAGCTCCATCAGGCGGTTTCGATGATTTCGGTACGTCTCATTTGCCCATCTATAAGTGATTAAGCTAATCATCAGAATCACCACCTGCTAAATCCCCGGTTGAGGATAAACCACAAGGAATGGACGCGTTTCCTTCTCTTGATGAACCCGCTCCTACCTCTGAAGTTCGAGTGACTGGTTTCGCTGGATTAGGGGAGGATGAGGATAGGGAGAAGTTTGAGAGTGCGTTCCCGGATTTATCGGGAGAGGTCCCTCAGCAAGAGGTAAGTCAAGAATGAGGTTCGTGGTTCGAGGGCGAGGAGGCCTGAAAGACTGGCGCGACGGCGGAGATTTGAGTGAGCAGACAGAGGATAGTCCCAGTTTCTGGACAAGAGAGTGGATTGGTAGTCTGGACGTGAAGCAGAAATGCTCGGCAGGGGGAAGCGAGACTAAGGGGCGTACGGGTCTGGCCTGGGTCAGAGCCTGTGCAAGCCGAAGGAGAAGCGAGCACGGTCCGAGCTCCACATTGAAGGCCCATATGATGATACCCAAGTGGGAGGGGGGTTGGCATATGAAGCAGCGGTCCGAGCTTTCCCTTGTCATCTCCGAAGCAGTCATAACGGGAACGAGCTAATCTCAGGTACAAAAACCAGTCTACAACGCCCTAGCTCCCCAACCATACGGTCAATCCCCATACGCTCCAGCTCAAACTCAACAACAACCTAGATCAAGTATCCTACCCGCTCCTACATTCAACAATATCCTCCCGACAACAGAAGAAGATACTGAACCTATTAAAGCATGGCGTGCGAAACAGCAAGAGGAGATCAAGAAGAGGGATGCGGAAGATCAAGAGAGGAGGGATAAAATGAGTGGTGAGGCAGAGAAGTGGATTGATGGGTTTTATGAGGATTATAATAAGGTTAAAGAGAGGAATATTAGGGAGAACAAGTGAGTCTTTAGTCAGGCCGGTGGGCTGTCTGTTCTACCTCGGCTCCCATCCCAAACACCGTTTCTTTCCATTGGTGAAACTGGATCAGAGAGTTGAGAATGGACACGGTCAAGGGCAGGCGATGTGGGGTGGATACGGATATTCGGCCGGTTTTCAGCTTGGTTTCGACGAGGGGATTCAGCTGGTGTTGTTGCGGTCTGAAATGGATTTCACCATCACAGCCGTGAATCAGTCGGCCCATCCACCATACACCGACCATTCCCACAGAGCAGCGCTGACAAGCAGGGAATCCGAAGCTGCATACCTAGAGAAGCTAAATGAGGGTATCGCAAAGGGAACCTCGTGGGAGAGAGTTACGGATATGATTCAATTGGAAAACTCACGTAAGTCACCTCGGGGCGCCAGGCCATTCACATCCCCCTCCCTGAATATCCTCGTATCCGACATACCCCTAGAGAAGATCCCTAGTAGACTCCTTCTTTGACTGGCTCTCTAGTCCTTATTCGGAGGGCTCGCTGACATATCAGAATCCAAGACAATCAGACCCTCTGTACCCGGTGGATCAGATCTAGGAAGAATGAAGGAAATCTTACTAGCATTAAAGAGGGAAGGGGATAAAGCACCTGGAGCCGGAGGGTTCTAGTCATGGTGTGATTGTGATCGTGATTAGATGAAGTGAGTTGGATGAGAATTGTAAATTAGGTTAGAGATAGAGTTGGATTCTCTCTTCAGGAGAAGAGAAGGAAAAAGGGATGGGAGATGGAGAGAGATACCTGGATGGACGATGAGACAAGATGAGATGAGGAAATCTTTGATTTCATGAATGATATGATCAATCGAGGGATATTGCGCTTCATTTCCTGATCAACGGACTTGATCGGGTCAAACTCAAGGTCCAGCTAGGTCTAGCGCTGGTTGGGATGTCAAATTGATTATATGTTGAGTACTGATTGGAATTGCTCGATTTCCCAGAAGGTGGCGGGGCGGGCAGTTCGAGCCAAAATCTCGATTCGCTCGTTCCAGCTTAACCTTCTGCTGACTGACACACTTACACGATTGATGCTTGTGTAAAGAGGCGGCATGACGCACCACAGTCGTCGAGGACGATGCTATTGATCATCTCTGGAGCGAGATCGCGTGTTCCGATACGGAAACGCTTCGCCCTTTGCCATGCTAATGTGTGGCCTGAGGGTATGAATGCGACATCAGCAGGTCGAAGAAAGTCCTTCGGGCCGGTTTGTCCCAGCTTATGTGCGGTCCACAGACTTCTCGATCTGAATACGGGCCGAAAGTACTGAGCTTTATGAGAAATGCACTGCCGCTTCTCAGTACCACCAAACTACATCGCACGATATGTACAGTACTATGCTGTCTTGGAAATGCCTTTCACCTCTCATACATAAGCGGCTCAAGCAACGCTTGGCTCCCTTGATTCGACTGCTACATCCCTGAATCTCCAAGCTGGCAATCGTCGCTCGAATCGATCATCGATCTCACCGTATGTCAGCCCTTTGGTCTCGGGAACGGTAAACCAGACGAGTATCGTAAAGAGAATGGCGAGACCAGCAAAGAAGAATCCTGCCGCGTGAGCGGACATATGGAAAGGGCTTTATAGGGCGATACGTACCAATCTTGGCACCCCACCCAGCGTACTGTGGGGAGATCATCAGAGGAACGGTATAGTTCTAGTCATTAGCACTGAGCTTTATTCTGGGGGATCAGAAGACTCACAAAGACTACTCCACTGCAAGATTGAAGAACAGCCGCTATTCCGGCCGTCTGCGTTCGGAGCATGGGAGTCGATAGCTCCACCAAACATAGCCAACCTGGACAATCAGCAACTCATTATTTCCGACAGTGAGTAGTCTACTGACCAATAGGGGCACAAGACAAAGAGTATGCAATCACCCAGATGCAGACAACGGCCACCAAAACGTTTGGTAGAGCTCCAGAAATCTCCCGCGTTCCGATGATGCCGACAATGAGCACACATATACTCATGATGACTCCGCCACCGAGCAGAAGTGGACGTCGACCAACTTTGTCGACCAAATAGAACGAGGCGACGACACCAGCCATGAGGACACAAAGAACGATCACGTTGCTCTGGAAAGCATTTTTTAGGCCGATAAGGGAAAAGAAATAGGTGACGTTGAACATCAGAGGGGCGCCGACGAAGTTCTACTGTCAGATCCAGCATCATGATTGGAACCTACCTGCATCGAGAAAGGAATTGTGGAGACCAGAGTTCGGCGGAGGTTGGTACCTTTGAAGCAGGCAACAAATCCGTATTTACTGGATTTCTCCATGAGTACAAGCGAATTGTCGATCTCTTCAGCCATGACCGCGTACTCGCGATCCCAATCGTATCCGGAAACATTCCCGATGAGCCTCTTCAGAGATTTCTTGGCAGAGTCATGTTTGCCCTTTTTGTAATACCAGGCCGGTGACTCGGGCAGCAGAATGAGGATCGGGAGCCAGACAGCGAGAATCGCGAATTCGGCATAAAAAGCGCGTCGGAACTCCAATGGCGCGGTCTGCTCCAGAACTTCGAGAGCAATCGCAGATGCAACCTGGCCCAACGCAAAGAAGAAGGCAAAAGCAGACAGATGCGGACCTCGCATCTTTGGCATTGTGATTTCAGAGATATAAGCCATGATCGAAGTTCCGATGAAACCGGCGGCGAAACCACCAACGATTTTGGCAAAGAGGAATTGCCACCAAGTTTTCGCTACAATCTCGATGATGATAGCGAGTAAGATAAAAAAGGTGAAAGTCCACAGGTTGAAGCGGAGGCCGAAGCGATCGGCCGAGAAAGGCGAAATTACTTGAAAGACGACCTGAGAAACGAAGTTTATGGCGTTCCAAAGACCGACGTACTGTGCGTCAAGGGCCAGTTGACCATCGACAATGACTGTGCCGAATTGAGCGATGAATCCTGCCTGTCAGCGAGCTGTAATGAACGATAACCTACCTCTGTTAGCAACTATTGAGCCAGGCAAAGACAAAGTGAAGCCGAGATACATGCCGGAGACAGATACTGCAAAACCGATAAGATACAGTCGCCAGAATGTCCCGATAGTCTTCTTCGTTGGCCAGTCGGCGTAGGCAGAGATCGTGCGGTCTTGGGAAGTCGGTGGAACTCCCTCGAGATCGTCCTTGTGTTCAATGTCACCCTCATACTCTGGTTTGGGGTTTGACAACGGCTCGATAATAGGCAGTGTTGCGCTCATTGTGACAAGATGATTGTGGTCTGCCAGAAGACGATCAGGTTAGCATTATATACGTAGAGACTGTCTGGTCGGCCAGTGGGGCACATTATATTGGCCCCCCGGGACGTACGGAGTTCTTCCGAGGGGCGTTCCGCGTCTGCGGCGATCGCTCTAGCAGTGCCCAACACGCGGACGGACGATCTCGCTCGAACCTACGGAAGATCTCCCGGCAGGATATCCGGAAGGTTGAACGGAAGAACGCGGTTATATTGGTCACCCGCATGATCACAGTATTCTGTCTGCTCGTCTCAAGCAGTGCAGAGGTCTGATCTAAACTCAGCAAACATCCACCACCTTTGATCTGTATCAACATGTCTCGACTATCGCTGAACGCAGAGCTCAAGGGCTCACTACCCAGAGAGTTTCATCACGGATATGCCAGTGCCGCATACCAGATAGAAGGGGGCTTCGATCAGGGCGGACGGGGATTGAGCGTATGGGAACCAGTACTGGAAGGCTTAGACAACGGCGACATCGCTTGTGATTCTTATAACAGATGGACAGAAGACGTGGCATTGCTTAAAGAGTACGGATGCAATGCTTACCGCTTCTCGATATCTTGGTCGAGGATCATTCCGCTTGGTATGTGCAAGGCGTGACACAGAATGCTCATAAGCAGGTGGAGAGAACGATCCACTCAACCATGAGGGAATCCAGTACTACTCGACTTTGGTGAGTCTTACTCCTTGTCTAGACCACGCTTATGCTTTAGATTGACGCGCTTCTTGAGGCCGGTATCACCCCTTATGTCACTCTGTTTCACTGGGATCTCCCGCTAGAGTTGCAGAAACGTTACGGTGGCCTTCTCGCAAGAGACAAAGATGAAACACGATTATATGCAGACTTCAAGCACTACTCCAAGGTCTGCTTTCAGCATTTCGGCGACAGGGTCAAGAATTGGATTACTCTTAATGAGGTAAGTCTCCAGAACTCGGCATGTCTGACAACTCTAGCCTCAGATATTCACTATGCTTACGGCCACTTCTCTGTCACCCAAAACATTCGATATGCAGATCGATAGATGGCAGTGAGTCGGGCGTCGTGGCCACAGCTCACCGACAGGCTGGCACGGAACTTGATCATGGTCCATGCGCTTTCGGTCCAGGTCTACCGCAAAGACTTCCAGCAGATCCAGATGGGCACAATCGCCATTACTTTAGTAGGTATTCGATGATCGAAGCGAGCTGATGGAAGAACATTGAGTGGGTGGAGCCCCTTGACGAATCTTGCGAAGCCAGGGATGCGGCGGAACGGGGCATGGACTTGTCCGTCGGCATTTTCGCCGACCCGATCTATCTTGGTCGCTTGAACAGTAGGGGCAAAGAGACAGACAAACATGGTATACTGAGATTCTCTCAAGAGGAATGGGACATTGTATCGGGTTCATCTGATTTGTACGTGTTGCTGACCAAGATCGACGCTCAATGTCAGCTTCGGACTCAACCATTACTCGACGCGATTAGCTACCGGCAAACTACTGTCTTCGCCTTCTGCGGTTGATGAGATCTTTGGTGGAATCGAGTTTGTGACCGAACGAGATGGGAAGTCAATCGGTCACCGGGGTCACAACGGACATCCTTACATAGTGCCATGGGGCTTCGGGCGCCTCCTACAGCATGTTCGCAACGTATGGACGAATCCAAGTGTCACTTGTGACCACCGAGACCTGTCAATTGTTGTTACGGAGAACGGATACGCCGAGCAGGATGAAGGTGATCTGCCCCTGGAAACGATCGTCAACGATGAAAATCGACAACACTACTTTGATAGCTACATCCACGAGTTGGTTCAAGCCCGCAAAGCTGGAATTCCGGTCGCTGGCTACTTCGGGTGGTCTCTGTTGGAGTGGGTGACAGATACGAGCATGCGCTGACGTCCACAGTAATCTGGAATGGTCCGCGGGGTACGGTCCACGATTCGGTGTAACCCATGTCGATCGCCAGAATGAATTGAAGCGTACACCGAAAGAATCCGCGTTATTAGTTAAAAAGATTTTCCAGAACCTCTGTGCATAGACAATTCAGTTGACGGTTCACGGTAGATGTAGAGAGCTTGGTCGCGTCCCAGCGGGTTATGCATTTTGTGACTTCGCAGCTTCTGATCGGGTATATAAGGAAACACTCCGCCGGGGCATGCGGGATCAACTAGGGAACAGCAAGGTTCCACCATATTTCCCTAAGCAATCAACTCATAATGCAACAACACTACCGCTCCCCACGCGGTACCATCGCGAAACCTCTAGGTAAGTCAGCAGTGAGTGAGTTCTGGCTGATATCGTCAAGGTGCATGTGATCGTATGTACAGTCTTTCCGAAATTTGCTGCAAGGTTGACGTGGCTAGTATGTCGAGAACGAAAGTAAGCGACCCACCGGACTCCACACTCACACGCAGGATCCGATGCGCCAGAGATCTGAATTCTGACCGATGCTCATCATGTCGTTCTGGTGATCTGCCATGTGAGCAGCTTTACTGATGAAGCTGACCAAAGGCACCGTGACGTATAAGCGGAAGCGTCCCGGCCCTCCATCGAAGTAAGTTTTTCTCCCAATGGTTACTTACCAATAGGTACACTAGGCGCAGTTCCGGTACAACAAGCGCATTGGTCACCGATCCGCTGCGCGATGGCGTACAAGTATCCGAGGGAACAACAACCCCGGATCAACACATTGTCGGTTGGGGCGAGGATAAACGCAGTCAGGCCGGTTCAGGTGCGGTATCTCGACCCGCAGCAATCCTCTTTCCGTCAGACTATCCTCCTTTGATCCCCTCTCAGTGGCAGCTTCCATGGTCAGACGAACAATCTGCAGGCGCTGGACCGTTTGACGGTATCTTCACTCGATCGCTGTTGACCACCGTTATCGACATGTACTTTGACTACGTTTACTGCTTAGTACCCTTCCCGCATCCTCCCACATTCCTGAAAGACTATCACGGACATCGGGAACAAGAACCGCTACAAGATGAATGGACCGCCATGGTCTTCGCCATGGCCGCGTTCACTATTTCTCTAGTTCCGCATCAAATTTTGCCCGGTGACAAGCCTTCGTTGCGGCGCTTAACCGTGGAAAGCTGTGGCATTGCAAGGGAGCACCTCGCGAAGCCATTCACACAAAACACATTGCAGCGATGTAAGTCCTCAATCCAAGCTGCGTCGAAGCGAATTGACCGCAGATTTCATTGTGTACTGGTGCGTGATCACGGTCGATCACAATTGACGCTTAGCGTTGGTTGGGTTTGCCATAATATGGGTCAGATTGCAGCCTCAAAAGAATATCATGGAATGAACGTTGCGTCTGCGCTGAACAACCAGCTGGATCGAGAATCTGTGAGGATTTCTTCATTACAATGTTTTTCCTCTGCTGCGACTTATTTCAGTCTTACCCTTCGCCATCCGGACAATCTCAATCGCTAGGGGCAGAATGTGATGTTCCATCCGATTGCGAGCTGTCAAGACGGTTATGGTGGCTTATTTATACCGGCGACAGGTCTGCAGCCTTGAGCGAAGGCGGACGCATGCTCATCGGCGATGACGAGCTGATTGACACGTCCGGCCCCCTTCATATGTGTGTGGACCGTGGAAGAATCCGTCACGTACATTGACGATCCAGCACTTCTGAGAGGACCGAAATGGACCGCCCCTCCAACTCGAACCTCATGCCCTCTGTACTGGATGGTTTCCGCTGCATTACAGATATATGGAGGCGTAAGGCATATATGATGTTCTTGACTGAACTGTAGTTGCAGGCAGGATATTGGTCAGACGAGAGAGGGATCACCGTAATCCTCCCTCCGGATCAGCGTTGCGCCTCAGAGAGGCGGAGCTTGCAGTGCTGCTGGATGACCTTGAACATGTCCTTGACGATTGTCCTCCACATCTCCTCATTGATAGCAGTGTCAATCCTTCTCCACGGTGGGTCTGGACCTCCGACAGCGAGACTCACACGCTGAGCTGAAAGCGATATTTTCGATTTTCCCGATACTCTAGACTTGCCAGAATACGATGAAGGGCGATTGTTGATCCGTGAGGAACCAAAGAGAGCTTTCGTTATACAACAAGCAAACATACATATGACTCGCGTGAGTTGGTGGAATAAAGTCAGACAATACTGACCCTCCCAGCAGTGCGTACTGTTCATGGGGATACAATATCAGGAATACCTCCTGCAGCTCCGCCTACCAGTACATACTGGATCTCTGCCCCGATTCCGCGAGGCAAAGCACAAGGTGCTAGCTGATCTTTTACACATTCTACGTACTCTGCCTCTCGACCTCATAGGTAAATGATATTGCGGATGAGGCTGACCTCAGCTGTTAACGCTCTACCAGGCGTCAGCAAGATCCGATATGTAGCGGCCTCTTTGCTAGACGAGCTGGACAGCCATGACAGCCAGTCGCAAGAACTATCGGCCGCTCAAGATTATCTTGGTAGGTCCCGCACTCACGACGCGATAGAAAGGATTTAACAATAGTGCAATACATCAATTTTTTAACCCAAATTGAGAATCTGTATAGCTTGGCTGACGCAGAATGAGCCATGCAATACCTAGTTGACGAGGCCTATTCCGCCGAGTTCCCAGATCTGCATCTCTGAGACCCGCAATTCGCCCTCCTGAACTATCGAGATGCCGCTGGCGTCCTTTGGCGCATATATCCTAGTAGCAATGGCCGCTCGTCCATTGGCGAAAACTTCTACGACATCTTTGTCAACAAAAACACGTAGTTCGAGCGACTCGAAGTGGGAGGTATAGCGGAATAGCGTTAATGCGGCTATTTCATCCTGTAGGCAAATTCCGCCTTCGTCTTCGTCATCGACAGAGGATGCTTGTCGGTGAATCACAAGCTCCTCTCGTTGACTGTCGAACGATACGGTCGTGTTTACAGATGAAGATTCACGGATCTTGAGTGATATTGACCCGTTTCCATGTGCGTTTACTTCGGCTCGAAGTAGTAGTTCGTAACAGTCGGGTGCTTGCTTTAGTATGATACCGTTTTCCGTCGACGTAGGAGTAGACTTGTATAACGAAGCTCGTCTGAGAGACTCTAGCTCACGGAGAGGGCGAATGTCGAGGGTCACGATACGATTCTGGGCGGATTCTACCTCTACACTTGTAATTTCGGCCAGCGATGTGGAACATGTTCCTATTACTCCCTCATAAACACCTAGACTGAGTTCCCGAGGGATACCCAAACAGCCAATCCAGCCTTTTTCCGCCGCGAGCCTTTCACTGATATCCTGCTCTACAATCCATCCCCAGGCGATCCTGCGTCCATCGGGATGCTGAAACACACTTGGGGCATACCATTCTCCAGAATCCATCATTCCCGTCGTGTCAAAGTGTATATCGTTGTCTTTGTCTTTGGTAAGATTGGCAAAGAACCAATTACAGTATCGAGAATCTCGATGTGGTCGACTAGGATTGAGTTTCCTGTACGACTTGACGTGTTCGCGTATATGTCCGCCCTCGACTCCCACAACACCTATCATCCGTTCTATACCCGAGGCATTGTGTTTCAGAGGGAAAAAAGTTCCACACTCCCAATTCGTACCGAAATCTCCTGACCATCGTGTATCCAATCGAGCATTACGTTTCATTGTTCCGAGAGTTTGGAGGAAAGTCCAACTAGCCAAATTAGAAGGATCGACGCCAAATAGAAACATGCGTGGACCATCGACTTCTCCCTGCACTCCACCCGAAAGAACAGCAAGACGATTATATCCGAATTTGTCGCCCAGAGCTGGCCATTCAAATATCGAAGGATCGCGGAAACCGGTGACATCCAGATGATCGGGTTCGCGAATGACAACAGGGTTCTTAGGGTATCGAGACCCTGCCAATGAGTTCCATAGCCTGCTTCTACGCTCGAGACTCACAAGCTTTTCCCCCATCACTGGATGTTAAAATGGATACCCCTTCAGCCCCGCGAGTATGAGGTTTACTCCAGTGTATCGGTAAATGGGTCGCACATGTATAAAAGATTGAGAGCCCATTACCACCATCAACAGCATTAGATACCATACTACCGGTGAATATGCCCTTCTCATTGTGACTCGCCTGAGGCGTAATGATTGGCTATCATATTAGAAATTGTCCATCTGCTGGGACATCCCGAATAACTCACCTCGGTCGACTTGTAGGTCCATGTCACCAGATCAGAACTAGTAGCAGCTCCCCAAGAAATATTGTCCCAGAGGTGAGAATGTGGATTCCACTGATACATCAAGTGAAATAAACCTGTCGACGCGTCGTAGCCGGGTGCACAAGGATCATTCATCCCTGGAGGGTTGTCAGGCAGAGACCAACGGGAGTAAGTAGGAAAGGTACGTACATCCTCGTTGCGCTACTACATGGTAGCTGGGACGATCTAGGCTGATTTGCATAATGATATCGATTCGTAATCGCAAGACAGAGACAGTTGTCGAACCAAGAAAGAGTCTTTGTGAAGCATGCTGGACTTGTGCGAGTAAAGTACGTGTACAGTTGTACCCGTAGCTGAACGTCGGTCGATCACCGGAAGATCTCGGCCATCTATCGGTGGTACAGCTTAAATGCCGTATGTCAGTCAGGGGTCTGCGGCCGGTTGTCGGACCTGGTGCTCTTCGTTCAGCGCTTCAGCGCTTCCCGTTCTAGCGAGCCCAATACTTGTTTAGAGTTCCTGGTCAATCCGGATCACGAGTCAAAAGGATCAAGGGGCGACTTCTTTGCACACATCGCATGGTTTTACTTGGCAATACATAGCAATCTGGGCGCCGAGGGGATGAAGGTCGGAGGAAATTGAGAAGTGAGCTTTCTATTGCTAACAGACCTCGTCTACACGGTTTCGGACAGTTATACCTGAGAGTGTAGTAGGAGAATAGAAGGTGTGGATGAGTCAGGGTACGGTAGGTCGGTAGCGGGGAATCATGCATATACAGATTGAGAATGAAATGCGATAAACATGATGATTGGAATTGGATATAGACAAAGGCTAATGTATGTTGGGGTTCGTATCGTATATCGTATATCGTAGTTCGTGTCGTCTGCGTGTTGCCTAATTATTTTGGTCGTATCGTTTTGGCGTTATTGTCATTGGGTTTGACATGAGGGGAGGCAGAGCGGGAGCAGGGGTTTTACCAATACCATTTCTCATAATGACTGATCATCAGCTGATTCCCCTCGGATCAAGTATGGTGAAATGACACAGCTGGATGTCTTTGGGAATGCTAGCGAGGAGTCTAGGAAGACCGATGGTCGGAAGGTCGAAGGTGAAAGGGACAAAGGGTGAAGAGATGAAATGGACATGGACGTGGACATGACATACGCTGGTATACCGGCTATCACCTCTTCACCTTTATTCAGACTATTCTCGAACTCTTCTCGGACTTTGAGGAAGATCCTCATCGTCACTCGAGCATCTTCGACCTATTCGTCAGTTTTACCACTGTAATGGACTGGGTATTGTGATCGTTATGTTATGTAGCGAGGATCCGAGGTGACCAGATATACCTCCAAGACCAGGAATCCGAGAGACGCCGATGCCGACTCTGAATCCGTCTTGGGTGTTGAAGTTGAGATCGAGACTTACAGGACAATGTTCACCTCTCTGAAATTCCCCTTCTTTCATCCCTAAAACCTCTCGACATAGAGTCTTTAAACTTGGGTATTGACCTTCATTACTAACTTTTACATTAGGTAATTGACGGAGTGGATAGTAGAGGGCTGTATCGCGGATATCTTCGTATGGATGACGATGCTGGATTGCCTGTGGGTTAACGCGAGTCTTGGGGAAGGATAGGTTGGCAGGATAAGAGACGAAGGAGGGGGGTCGATCGAAGTGGTATTGGGATTTTGGTCGTATTGGATAATCTGAACATGTCGACGTATGATTGAAGAATGAGCAATATGACTCGTCGATTCGCGAACCTGGGCCAAGGCCAGGCCAGGGTCAAGGTGGGTAATGATTATGAAGTGGTGTCTTCGTCCCTCCAAACTTCCTATCACCCAATTAAGTACCGATCCAATCTCTCCTTCCACATAGTGTCCACTCTCGTGACTACTGCACAAACAACCGGCATGAATTTGGAGGGTGAGAAGAAGACTCACGGCAAGATCATTAAACACAGCATGTCCAACGATGATCTTCCCTTCCACGAGACTCTTGACTTTGGCAGTGACGTCTTTAAGGAGTGGTGCTACCTATCAGCCTGGCCTGACGTGGAGTGAGATCGACGAGGAGAGGCGAAGGCCTGGACGTGAAGATGTAGAGAACAAGACTAGTTGAGAAAAAGGAGGATGGATGTTGGACTGGAACTTACCGTTATCTAAATCACCTGGTCTAATCCCACTAGCTGCCCGTCAGCCCATCCATCCACCCCTTGTCGTATCCGCGACCGTACGATCTCCCAAATCATTGATCCGAAAAGTACATTCTCCCAGGCACCACAAATAGAAATGAGTAGATGTAGAAACGGACTTACAAGGAGTACACCAATCCACTACATTCTCTGGATTCACATAAACGTATGATTCATATACGACTTCCAGGGCATGGTTGACGATTCCGATTCTATCATTAGCCCCCTTCTCTTCTCCTCCCCCTTGTAATTTTTGAACTGCTCCAGATCACCAGCAGGCTAATCCCTCTGAGATTATATGTTCGTTGAAGGACCCAGACTTACTTGGCTAACGCAACTGCTCGATGTACCGAGACCATCTCGCAATCTATCATCAGTACTAATTCCCTTTTCCCCTCAACCCATCCTTATCTCCTTTCAGCTTCATCTCCAATAGGACTTACCTATAGCGAGATACTGGTCCAATGCTGGTTTAGTCATTGTATTGATAGTTGATGGTAATAAAGTAGCACGGTCCCTTCACTTCCCCCCACCTTTAATTGTTACCGTGCCTGAATATGAATGACGCGACTGAGACTGGCAACTAATACTCATTCCCTTCCCTTCCTCTTGTTCTCAGTCTCTGTAAACAATCACAACAACATCGATAGAAGATGCCACCTAAATCAACTACTACCAAAGAGAAAGAAGCGGTTCCTTCATCTAGGCGATCTGCTAGACTTGCTCCTACTTCTACTGCAACAGAGGAGAAAGGTGGAAAGGGAATAAAGGTATTTAATAATTATCTTCTACATGTCATATTCCACATTCTACCTCCCGCTCTTCGTATACTCGTACCCCAGAGGATGGGTGAGCTGATATAATAGAGAACTGCCGAGGAGATCACTGGGGATAACAAGAAAAGTAAAGTAGAATCTACCAAAGTCAACGACAAAGCGACTTCAAAATCGAAATCGAATGTCGAGGTAGAGATAAAATCAAGGAATGGCACCAAGAAGGATAATGATGATGAAGATGTAGAGAAGGAGAAAGGGAAACCGAAATCTAAACCCAAATCATCATCTACGTCAAAATTATCAAAAGGGGATCAATTACCTTCAATGAAACTTGAGAATGAAGATGGGGAAGAGGTTGATATTGGGGGTTTGACTGAGGGAGGGAAAGGAGTCGTTATTTTCGTTTATCCAAAGGTTTGTCCAGTCTACTCTTTGTTTCGGGATTTATTTGGGTCGAGCTGATATATCCTCTCTATATACGACTCGATATTCTACTCTTTCGATTCATCTCTCTACATACCTCTCGATCCTCCCCCAACGATCACTCCTACTCCTACTCTCACCTAACATCGGCTCAACCTGGCTGTATCGCCCTCTTTCACCATCACTAACACAATCACTGCAATCCTAACTCGCCATCGACACTGTGATCCTGACTCACCATCACTCCCCCACTCCACCACCCTTACTCCTGACCCCTTACTCCCTCACCCCTTTCTCCCTCGCTTCCCATCCACAAAACAGGCAGATACTCCAGGATGTACAAACCAAGCATGCGGTTTCAGAGATCATCTCTCTGAAATTAAACAGGCCGGATACGATATTTACGGATTAAGTAAAGATAAACCAGCTGCTTTGAAACGTGTACGTCTTTTTCCATTTCTCCATTCTACAACCTCCAACATTGGATATCATCTCCGAGCTAAGCTTATGGACTTAGTGGAAGATCAAGAAGGAATTGAATTATACTCTACTTTCGGATCCTGAATCAAAGTTGATCAAGCGGTATGTCTTTCTTCCCTCCATGTCATCCGTGTCCGGTATATCCATACCCAAATGTGGACATGCCCGCCTATCCACACCAACTCACCCATTCACTCTACTTCATCCACCTCACGACCTTCCCTTACTCCTTCCCACACCCTCGCCCAATATCGGGGAAATAGCTAATGAGATAGATTAGGTGCTTTTATCGCTCCAAACAAGTACGTGCCCTCCCCCTCCCCCTCCCCCTCCCTCTCCCTCTCCCCCCACCCGAGCCAGTTCCAGCTTTATCCATCCTAACATCATCTTCGAACATCATCCTCATTTCATCCTACTCCTATTCCGATTCTGATACTGATACTAATACTGATAAAGCAGTTCATGTCGATCTCACTTTATTTTCGAAAAGACAAAAGGGGAATTAGTAGATATTGCGATTAAAGTCAAACCAGCCGATGAGTACGTTTCTGTATTTCCTTCCTCTTCTTTTTTCCTCTCGTTACTTCACTTATCGTCTCCGATATTCCCTTGTTATCCTCTATCCCTATCCTCTGTGAATCTTTCCAGTGCGATTCTTAGCTCTTTCATCTACTCCTCCCGACCTGGGCGTGTTGACTAATGATAGTCCTAAGAATTGTTTGGCATTCATCAAGAGTCTCGATGCTTGATCTTCATGTAAGGATTTCATGTATCTGCATGTGGGATGTGCGACGTAGTTGGTGTGTATTGGGATAAGAATGTAGTCGTGTTCAGGTTTAGCCATTATAACGAGACTGCAGTACGATTAGTGGCATGAATGCACATGATCTCGTCTTTCTGTATACGACGCGTCCATTCAACGGCATCTACACACTAGGTCATCAGGTCAAGCGGAGACGCCTTCTTGGACACAGGAGATGGTGAGCATGTTGGATCACAAGAGAGGATGTAGAACATATGAGAATTGCATGTTTATGAGCAGCAAGAACTAAAACGATAGCCGTGATCCACCATGAAGCAGCACCCAACGACACCAATCTCGAGTACAGAGTCCGACAACAACGAGATAGACCTTTCGATCAGCTACCATTCCAACCATAATCAAAACATTCAAAGAGGAGGAAAAGAGTTTCAGAAAGTATTTAAAGGTAGCGTGGTTTTTTCAACACTGATGCCCCCACCACAGATTGTAATGGGGGAATCATCAAGCCAAATGCACTCGGGTCATCGTGTTGGGTATGGGTGTGGGTGGTTGGATTGTGAGGGGATAAGATGATAGAGAAGTAGAGCTCACCTTTCGATAGTATCCAATGTTCTAATCCTCGATTTGTTGTTTCTGAAAATTTTCCTTTGTCCTCATTTCAATCCGTTCTGTAAATATGCACCTTGCTCCGTCCTGCGCCGTGCCGATCGAAGAGCGTACCTAGTCAGTTGTCGAGTAGAACCACATGAAGTAGGAAGTAGAAAGACAGGATACATGTAGAACTAGATACGTACAATAAAGAACGTCGATCAGAAATCCCACCCTAGCCCACGAAGACATTCACCATCAACCCGAAGGATCCGGTTCATGAAACTTCGCCAGCTTCCTCGACCCTTGCTACTTGCGTAGTATGGGATAAACCTCTGTATAGAGCTGGGTGGGTAACTATCATCGCCTCGACGTTGGAAATGTGGCTAGTTTGGACTAGCAAAAACGAATATTGACTATACAGAAATCCTGCAATGTCAGCGCTGAGATCGGAAAGATGGACTAGAGATAGGGGCGACGAGAAGAAGGTTAATGAAGCTGTGAGAGGGATAAAAGGTATGGGCCACTGACCTGTCGAGTATGTTCGTGAAGAAGAAAGAAATGCTGGGTGGGTCAAACTATATACAATCTCACTGTCCAGGCACCGGTGTTATGGAATTAAGTTTTTCAGTATTAAACTAATGTGGCACTCGCTAAGCTGTAAGTAGAAGCTTCCAGCGTGGATAGTTGGGTTTTAAGCGAGACGCGCCTATTCACCGTGGATGTATGATAGGCTTACTGTGTGAATAACGTAGGGAGGGAGGGAGGGATCAATACAACGAGGGCAGATACATAGAGAGTGTGATCATGATGCATTTTTTAGCTGCAGGTGATCACGTGATGACTGCCTATGTATGCATGCATCCGCGCTCATAAATATAGCTTATCTCCCCCAAAGCTTGAGACTGATGCCTGTCGCGGAATCACCGGAACAAACTACCGTCCCCACTCCCCCACTTGGATCCGTCCCTTCCCACCTCCCGACAACTTTCGATTGTATCAACTTATATACATACCATCCAACTACTGTCTACATCTCCCAGTACCTAGCACTGAACCAGTCATACATCCAAGATGCAGACAACAACACCGTTATCACTCTTGACCCTCCCATCGAAAGAGGCGCTCGTGAAGGAATTCGTAGGGAAGGATATCAAGACTCTGAGGACACCGGCATTGATAGTAGATAGGAGTAGATTCAAGGAGAACTGTGAGAGGGTCACGAAGGAGACTGAGAGGAGAGGAATGGGGTTCAGAGCTCATGTGAAGAGTGAGTCAGGCTGCGGGGGGTGGATCTGGTATTTGACTGGCTCTCTTGTAGAGGAGCATTGCGCGATTGGGCGTTGGACGACGCGATGACGTGATGATGGGAAGGAGTGCTAGAGCTCGACTGACGTTCAGCACATAAAGCAGCCGAGGGTATACGACTCCAAGTTGAAGCTTCGAATGGCGTTAGGGCGTTAATAGCGAGTACGATGCCGGAAGTATGGCAGATTATTCAATCGGGAGTAGTAGACGAGGGCAAGGTTGAAGATGTGAGTCACGATAGTCTTCGGTGTCAGGATGAAGTGAAGGACTGGGCAATTGAGGATATGAAGAACGCTCAGTAGTTGGGATGGCGTAAGATGATGAGAGTTATCGAGTAGAGATGGCTAATATCAGATCCTCTACTCGATGCCAATCTCCCTGGATAAACTGGATGAAATCGTTTCAGCTCAAAAAGCAATGAAGGGTAAAGGCGTAATGAGATTAATGGTTGATCATGCTTCTCAAGTCTCCTTGCTCGATACATATGGGGCAACCAATGGGAATGGGAAATGGAGTGTTTTCGTTAAAGTTGATGGAGGCGGAAAGTGAGTCCAATCTATGTCGTGTATACGATCTTAGTGATGAGTAAAGGGATTGGGGCTAATGGGTAGACGTGCAGGATGTCCACCTGATAGTCAACAGATGAAAGATCTTCTCACTGCTCTTTCGAATTCGGATGCAGTAGAGATATTCGGTTTCTATTCCCGTATGTCCCGCTTTTCTCTGCTCTCCTTGCCTATACCTTGTTGAGCTTCCTCTGAGTTCATGTTGTCAAAGAGGCCGATACGTCACATATGGGAGAGGACTGATAGGCAGATTTCGGACAATCCTACGCTTCCAAATCCCTCGATAAAGCCACTGAATTCTATCACTCTGAGATCGAATGCGTCAATGCAGCTGCGAAACATGCTAAATCAATGGGGATCTCACCTCCCACTGGCACCGGGGACAAGTGGATATTGAGCGTTGGAGCTACTCCGACTGCTCATGCTGCTACTCAGATCCAAGATGGACAGATGGATCTTGAAGGTGTACTTGAACTGTAAGTCAAGTCAAGTCTAGTCGTATTTTTTTGTCTTACATGACACGACATGACGACAACTAACAAGATAGCCACGCAGGATGTTATTGTATGTTGGATATCCAACAACTAGCGACTTCTTTAATCAATTATGCCGATCTCGCCATTTCAATTTTATCACGGGTAGTATCCAAATACCCATTAAGGGGGGAAGCAATGTGTGACGCGGGTGCATTGGCAGTTAGTAAAGATACAGGACCATTACCTGGTCATGGACATGTAGTTTGGCCAGAGAGATTATTAGGTTGGGATCTAGGTAGGATATCACAGGAACATGGGACGCTGGTTAGGAGGCAGAAGTCGGGGACCAATAATGGTAGTGATAGTCAGGCGGGAGAAGAGATGGAGATTGGAGATGTTGTTAGGATAGTACCACAACATGCTTGTTTGGCTTGTGCTTCCTATCCTTGGTTTTACGTGGTTGAAGATGGTGGAGAGGAGGTGGTGGATGTCTGGGTACCTTGTAAGGGATGGTAGGTAGATGAGCGCGGGGGTGGGGGACTGGCTGTGGATGTGTGAGTTAGTATAGATAGAATGCATCAGTATCATGGAACTCAAGTAGAGTCACGTAGGACATGGTGGGGTGGATGGGATCATTCATGATACATTCAAACTCAAACACAGACACTAAAACAGCTTGAACACTTTGTTCATACGAGTGATCCGTCAAGAGGAACGATCTATAATCTCCAAAGTTCGTCGAGTTGTTTTATGGATAGATCAATTCGATGTCCCGTATCGAGATCCGTAACAGTCAACATCCCTTCTTCTTCCTCTAAATCTTCTTCGATTTTTACATTTTCATCCCCACACTCTCTCTCTGGATTTCCCTTGATCGTCCTCAGTGAGGTAGCTAAGCTAGCGGCCTCCGACCAACCGTTCTTCTGTTCTTGACGACCCTCAGACTCATACTTATGCCCGTAGTCATCCTGACTCTCGCTATGAGGTGTGGAAGATGTGGAAGATGCTCCCGTTGATCTCGAGTCCGAGGATCGATCCTCCTCCCTCGAGGTTGAAGTCGCGATTGAGGATGAAGTAGTGGAATTACCCGTCGTCCGCCGAGTAAATCGAGGTGAGAGGATAGGGAGAGAGTAGATGGATTTATGATAGAGGTTTATACCTATTCCTAATCCTACCTCTCCGACTTCTCGATCTCGATCTCGATCTCCATCGTCATCTCCCGTAACGTCGGAGGTGGAATATGGTCCATTGCAGTGGAGAGTAGGAGTGGCGTCGTGACCATTCCAGAACGTCACAGGTATAGGGGTCGCTTCGTTGAGCTCCTCGTTGGAAACAACTTCACTGGATTCATCGTGATTGTTCAGGTGGCGGGAGTGAGCGGTATTGCTCGGACGTGAAGGCAAGTCGGGAATATCGGATAAGACCTCAAGGGCAGCCTGAACATGTGAATCGAGCCTTGTCATTGTCGTTGATGGACCCTCATTGTTGCCGTAGTACGTTGATTCCTTTCCTGCCGAATATGGCTCGTCTTGCAACATCGGCAGAGAACCTGGGACGGAGAGGGAGACGAGGTTAGGCCGAGGTTCAGATCCAGGTCTGTCCATTATTGCCACCATAGCATTAATGTTCGAGGAATCAACCCTCGAGCTAATTGTGCAAGTCATACTCGAACTCGATCGAGATTGAGATCGGGATCGGAACGATTTCCTAACCCTTGACACCCTCTGAATAGTCTCGTGATGAATTATGGGCGTATTAGCGGGAGTCGCTGATATACATGTCCCACATTGATTATCCTGGGAAGTAGAATGGATAAGGGGGGCAGACATGTTGAATATTGCCGTTCCTTCCACCCCTATGCCCATGTTCATACCCATCGCCATCGCGTTCATCTCCCGATCCGAACCTGAGGATGTGGATGTGGATGTGAATACGGAAGAGCGGAATTTTTGTCGAGAAGGAGCAATAGGAGTCGAGAGGTCTGGATCGAAATATGCCGAAATGGTGAATTCACTTGATTCCTTCTTCATTCCCTCACTCCCTAATCTCCTTTCCTCATCTTCTTCCTCCTTCTCCCCCATATCGTCATGTTCCACAACAGGCTCCCCGCCTCGATCCCGACATCTCTGTCTCTGCCTCTGTCTCTGTCGAGCAGTCAAGACCCACTGACCCCGCTCCTCCTGTCCTTGTCCTTGTCCTTGCCCATGTACATTCAATGAGGTATTAGACCGACGATTCAATCTCGCTTCAATTTCCATCCATAGATTAGCTGCTGGATCAGATTCAGAGGATTCAGGATCAGGTTCCCAGATTAATGCCATTTCTTCCTCTTCCGTTGTACTCGTCATCGTTGACATTGGGATACTGTTCCCTACTCCTCTTTCTGAGAGTTGGGTTCGAGAGAGTCGATGACGAGCTAGAGATGAGGCGGAGGAGAAGGAGGTAGTACTTGATATCCTACTCATCTCTTGTCCTTGTTCTTGCCCTTGCAATTGATTTTGAGGAGACGGGAGGGAAGATCGATATCTTGCAAGAGCAAGTGCGGAAGCGGAAGAATAGATTGACTCGTGCTCCGAGTCCGTCTCCGAGTTCGAATTTGATTGTTGACTGATATTGATATTCCTAGACATTGACGACGGAAGGGGAGGGGAAGCAGGACCGACAGTTGCGCATATTGATATCGTTGGTGACTGAGACGGAGTGGAGTTGATGGGTATTGGGAGTCTTGATTTCGCAAGAGAAGGTATTGGGGCTGAAATAGGGAATGGGATGGATGGAATCGAGATTAAAGGGGTTGATGGGGCTGTAGCTACTGTTGCGCATATTGATATTGTGGGTGACGGGTGCTGTTCTGGGAGCGGTAGTCTAGATTTGAGGTAAGCAGGATTTGGGGGGATATCTGCTGCTCGAATGCTTGAATGAGATCTCGTGTGTTTGGTGGGACTCAATCGAAGGTGTGGAGGTGGGATTCGACTGGTTGTTGATATTTGCGGTGATGGAGATGCTGGATATTTGACGCAGGTATTCCGACTGGGACCGGGGATAGTAGGCGTCGGAGGAGGTGCGGCGGGTCTAGACCAAAGACTAGCGGTAGGTGCAGTTCTCTTCGTAGAAGTAGATGAAGAAACCACAGTCGAAGCACCTCCATCTCTCACAACCCCGAGTCCAGTCTTGCAGCTGTCCACCCTCTTCCGAGCTGGAGCTACTGGTCGGAAAGTAGTCCTCTTGACGGCCTTGGGGGTACCAGCGAGGGATACGACCCCTGGATCTTGTAATGGGTATTTAGGGATCTATTGTTTCATCAGCTTCATCCATACTCAATCCATTGATGGAGGATGACTTACTGAACTCGAATCTCGCTTAGGAGAGTGAGACCAAGGTAATTTAGGTGATAGGTATGGTTTTCGAGTATTTGTCCCAGTCGACGTGGAGAGAGAGGGAGAGGGAGAATAGTGAAAGAGACGAGTAGGTTGTGGGATCCTTGAGAACGAACTTGAGATTGGGAGCGGAGTTGGAGTTGGAGTTGAGATGGGGGTGGAGGGTGACATTGCGCCTGCGCAGTCGGTTAGTTGGGAGATATCGTCAGACGCCGTTAAGGCTGTAGTGAATGAAGTTGATGGGTAAACGTAGGGAGTATGTTCTGATCAGTACATGCACCCAGGCAGATGGATGTCTCGGATAATCCGGAGACGATTTCGGAGTTTATCCTGCGATGGTAAGGGATTGAGACATGATTGTTTCGGATCATCATCTTCCCACTTCTTCTTGCCTGAGGGGCTGGTGGTAGTCTGAGGCATGGGCATTGTGTGTTTGTATGTGATACATGATGCGTGTATGGCGATGTATTACTGATATCAGCTAGACCCTATCCCAATTGCTGAAGGTGGCTTACCGTTCTCTTCCCACCTCTTTCGGTATTATGCTGACTACCCGTGACACCTTACGTCCTACTCGACCCAGATCTCTAATCTCCCTTCAGCCCGACCAAGACTCATTACCCTATTCATCAGCTTCAAATCTTGAGGACACGATTCTCACGGCCATGACTGAATGACATGGATGGTGGTACAGGAAGGAAAACTCACCTAGCAACATCAACAGCAGCTTCAAAATCTCCATCATCCTCCATACTCATCATATCCCCATCTTCATCTTTGAATAATACCCTCAATTCCCCAGTTCCATTCTGCTCATCTCTAGATTGTCTGCGCAGTTCGGGGAATTTCAAGTGTAAGTCGCTGATGAGGTCGGAATAGGTTTCCGTTGGTAGAATAGACATTCCTCTAGTATGTTTCCCAATGTGGACCTTTTCATCAGCTACCTCGTATTCTCTGAGAGTAATTGAGCTGAACTCGACTCACCTTGATTCTGATTTTGACTAGCTCTTGATCGATAGTAACCGGACTAGAGACTTGATCTTCAACAGTCAACAGCAAACCCCCTCCCTTGCCCCTTGATTGCGTATCGGCCCTACCCAGGCCACCCGGCATAGGTCTAGATCGCGAGAGGGCTCGTTGGACAGGGAGAGGCTGTTTGGGGCGAATGGGTGATACACCGGTAAAAGCTTGTCCTATTGCTGTATATGGTAGTTCTGGTAGATCTTCTACCAAGTCCGGGAAGATGGTTGGCGAGTGATAGGTATCGTATATATCTTGTAGACCTTCGAAGCGATCGTGTGGAGCTCGGAGCACTTCTGATGTATTGCTGTTGGTGGGAAAGACCTGTCCATCCACTGGCTCAAGCTGGGTTGGAGCAGGGATGTATGGTCGGTTTCGTCGGAAACTCGATGATAGCTCGGCTCGATCTTGCTTGTTCGGGCTTAACAGAGTCCTTGATGTCGCTGATTGGTTCGGGTGTGCAGGAGAAGCTTGGACGCCTGTTCCAGCAACTCTCGTCTTGCCCTTGAATGATGGATATCGACCGGAATCAGCCCTAGGGTTCCAATCTACATCAGCAGACCTAGCATACGAAGCGGAAAGTCCAGTTGTAGTGGTGGTAGTAGAGGATGGAATAACGATCCTAGGCCGAGTAGGTCGTCCAATTCCAGTAAGACTATAATCAGGTAAATCCTCCTTTGGATATTCAGTTGATCGAGGCGAATCAATCGTTTTAGATCTAATATGACGCATTGGTGATCTCGGTGAAGTTGGGTCGGGGTTAGAGATTGTTAAACTCCTTGAATAACCCAAAGGCCCGGCGCTAGGGGTGGGCGGTACTCGGGTAGTTTGGTTCCGAAGGGTGGTAGTCATTTGGGATGCTACGGGTAGATTCACGAGCGGGATGTTGGATTTGAGATTTGCTGAGCTTGCACTCCTTGCCAAGTCCCTTGATTTTGATTGAGATCTCGAGAGTGGATGATCCGGGTCGAGGGGTACACCTTGAGGAGTCTGGCCTCTTTGGAGTCGGGTGATGCCGGTAAAAGTGGTGAATTCGTCGCTGGAATCCGTGGCCGAGATCAAGAACTGATGTCAGCATGAGGTCGGGTTGGAGCCGCGGAGGAGCGATTAGTGTAGAGTAAGGGTAGAACATACGAAGAAGGGAGGAACTGAGGTGGAGGACATACTGCTTTACCCATATAATCCCTCGTCTTGATATTCTTGAGTTTACTTTCGGATGGTCTGAACAGCATTCCAATCTATTTGTCAGCTCCTTCTCCAACAGCGAAGAGACGACACACGGGTAGTGAGAACACATTGTATCCCCTGCCATGATCCCTTATACAATCATCAATGACCTGATGATCCGGTTCTGATTTCTCTGCCTGTGCTCTCCTTAGATCTAGCATCCCAGCTGCTATTTGACCTAGATAGGTTTTTGTTAGGCCGAGATTGTATAAGATCTCGGCAGAGTGGATCGTATGTGCTAGGCCGAGCTGCGTGTAGTTTCTTTTTGTCAGCTACACGCCTACGAGATAGAGCAGAAGAAGGTGGGATGGGAATGGCATACATGATTCGATTACCCCTCATGTACAGTAAAGCCATATCAAAGTCCTTCTCAGCCAAAGCGTACATTCCAACCATCTAACATCAGAACCGTTCAAGGAAGAGGAAGAGATGACTTACGAAATAACTAACACCCCTTTGGAACCAACCCACAACGAGGTACTGGTCCATCAGGATACTTTCTCCGAACCTCGCTATTGCCTCATTATGCCTCCCCATGGTCGCTAGGATTATACCCATATTCCATTGTATTTTCGATGTTTCGCTTATCTTCCCAAAGTGTGTGAGAGCCAGAGAGAGGTTGGATGTATCGAATGCTTCTAGCGCTGAGGAGTAGATCAAGAGTTCATTTTTGAGTGACATTGTATATCGACCTGCGATAGTGAGTGATAATAGATGTAAGACTGAGAGCGGTCCACAGGTGACGAACATCGTATCAGAAGATATGATAATACAGGACTCAGCGACGTATCATCAGTCTACCAGGGGTAGTCAGGTGATACTACCGTCGTCGCCAGGATCCGCACCTAGACAACTGTTGATCCGTTTGACGATACCACCGACATCGAGTTCGGGTGAACATCGCCAGCTTCGGGGCGTATGATGCTGCTGCATCAGCCTGCTATGTAGCTGATCCTGATATGGTCATTGCTGTATGCATAGGGATAGGAGTATAATGATACAGCTTAAAAGACAGAGGTCAACAGGTGATGGGAAGAATTGGTTCCGTCTGCCTTTTCCCCGGCATCTCTGGGCACCTTCTGAGCCAGTCTGCAATATAGTATAATATACACTCAAGCATCTATACACAATGAACACAGTAGCACGCAGAGCAGTCACTTCGGCATCACGTCAATTCTCATCAAGTGCTATCAGAGCTCAGGAGGTTGTTGGGACAGTCGGAACCGTTCCTGTTAGGCGACCGGGTGGATTCAGGTGAGTCGTAGCTATGGACGCTGAAGCGATGGAATATACTTACCATTGTCTTTCGATTACAGAGGAGGGTAAGCTAGCTTCGTCTCTCGCAGATACCCAGCTGATATCGTAGCATTCTTGGATTCGTTAGTCTACCAAGGCATCAATCAGGAGCCAAGCTCATATCCAGTTCTTTGGCTGTTCCTTCGCTTCCGCTCTATCAATCTACTACCTCCAACAGGAGAACAAGATCGCTTCTTCTCTCCTTATTGCAAGTGTAGAAGAGCTACAGCAGAGTACCGGAAAAGTGAGTCGTCTCGGACCATCATGGTCATGTATTCGAGGCATGAGCGAGTACAGGGAGCTGACTCTAGATCACATCCCATCTTAAACGATTAGAAACTGTCGAGAAGGATTTGGCAGCTTTGAAATCATCTTCAGCAGTCAAGGATGATGTCGGCAAGGTTAGGGCGGAGATGAAGAAGGTCTACGTGAGTGACCTTTTGGTAGTGGTTGAATTACTCCCACCTTTAACAATGTCATAATCACCCAATTCGAGTTCAACGAATCTGGGGGTTCTCTTCGTCTTCTTTCATCGACACAGATAGACACAGATAGAAGTAGGAAACGGATGCGCAGCTGACAGTCAGGATGGTCTACACCTCGAATTACTAGATATGCGAGCACATGTATGGGGAGTCGAGCAGGATCTACAAAAGGTCGTCAAAACGGGTCAGTCATGAGGCCATATATTCCTTATTAGTTACATGGCTGATATTAACAGAATCTATCAAGATCTAGAAGTAGAGCAGATAGATAAGATTACATATACACAAGCATGAAACCGTTGAACTAGAGGAGCGATGTAGGGTCGACTGTTCGGTTCCACTTGGATGCCTATCAATACGTGTTGGTCGCTCTGCATACACTCGTTCCTCGTCTCAAGACATGTTCACTACCTGCTTTGCCGGAAACATGTCTGCCGAGTGCATGCGTACATGCGGGCGGGCGGATCAGATGAGCGTGTTCCGTTGACGGTTGATACGTTTTTCAGGGTTCATGCCGAATTGTCCTGGTTCCTCCGCGTCTCGAGTGACGTTTCGACTCGATCCATATATACCTATTCACTTTCTATACATCACTTTATCACACATCTTATCGACCTGAAGGCCATCAAGGGAGTCATTTGTGTGAACTCATCCCTCTACCCGTATCCGAAACCCTTCGTCAAACCTTTCTCGGCGCACGAACGATATCTCAAAGCTGGACACCGCTTCGGTCGTTTCACAAGAAATACTGAAGATCCGACCCGCTAGCCTAGCTATCTGTCTCCTTCGAGTCGAGAGCCTTCATATCGAAATCAACTTTAGTGGCTAGGAGGCAATAATGGGGATATGGGATATCCTATGTTGTGGAAAGAGGGATAAAGCCGTAAGCTCATTGCCCTCTATATTACAATGCTGACAATCAGGACATCCGGGATGAAGAATCAGCGACTCTGCTGAATCCGAACCAAGACCGTGACTCTATATTATCAGCCGAGCCGGCCGGTGGACATTATGGAGCAATAGAACCACAGCAGCATAGTGGGTTAACAGAGGAACAGAGGGATAAGATCGATAAGATTGGCAAAGAGGTTGGAGGGTAGGTCCATTCCTGGCCCATCAATGAAGGTGCTATAAGAAAGGGCTGACGAATAGATACATG
>Ga0308160_10001156_pt1 | contig 39715 bp, 28 predicted proteins | sample PhyFR1_FD_201036 | JGI IMG/M metagenome (GOLD analysis project Ga0308160, IMG submission 201036) | Phyllosphere microbial communities from UC Gill Tract Community Farm, Albany, California, United States - DLSLF.R1 | ecosystem: Host-associated > Plants > Phyllosphere > Unclassified | place: USA... | reverse complement strand
GAGGGATGTCGAGCATTCATCATTCAATAACGGAGACTGTCACAATGAGCGCACTGAGCGAAACCAAGCCGAAAGAACCGATCACCTCACGCTGGAATGATCAACTGGCGGCCGGGATGAGCGAACCTGAACTGCTGCTGTACCGTTCGAACCTGCTGGGTTCGGACCTGCGCATTACCAATTTCGGCGGCGGCAATACCTCCGCCAAGATCACGATGGAAGATCCGCTCAGCGGCCAGCAGGTCGAAGTCCTGTGGGTCAAGGGCTCGGGCGGCGACCTCGGATCGATCAAGCTGGACGGCTTCTCGACGCTGTACATGGACAAGCTGAACGCCCTCAAGAACCGCTACCGCGGTCTCGAGCACGAAGACGAGATGGTCGCCTACCTGCCGCACTGCACCTTCAACCTGAACCCGCGCGCCGCCTCGATCGACACCCCGCTGCACGCCTACATCGCCCGCAAGCACGTCGACCACATGCACCCGGACTCGGTGATCGCGATTGCCGCCTGCAAGAACAGCGAAGCGATCACCCAGCGCGTGTTCGAAGGCGAACTGGGCTGGCTGCCGTGGCAGCGTCCGGGCTACGACCTGGGCCTGAAGCTGGAGAAACTGTCGCAGGAACAGCCCAACCTGAAAGGCATCATCCTCGAAGGCCATGGCCTGTTCACCTGGGGCGACGATGCCAAATCCTGCTACGAAATCACGCTGCAGATGATCAAGCGCGCCGAGGACTGGCTGAACGCGAACATCAAGCAGCCGGTGTTCGGCGGCCAGAAGTACCAGCCGCTGCCGGCTGAAGAGCGCGCCGCCGTCGCCGCCCGCCTGATGCCTCTGCTGCGCGGCAAGATCAGCAAGACCGAATACAAGCTGGGCCACTTCGACGACAGCGACGCCGTGCTGGAATTCGTCGGCAGCGCCGACCTGGCCCCGCTGGCCCAACTGGGCACCTCCTGCCCGGACCACTTCCTGCGCACCAAGATCCGTCCGATGGTGCTGGACTTCGATCCGACCGCGCCTGACCTGGACAAGCTGGTCGCCGGCCTGGACGAAGGCCTGGAAGCCTACCGCGCCGACTACACCGCCTACTACGAGCGCTGCAAGCGTTCCAACAGCCCGAAAGTCCGCGACGCCAACCCGATCATCTACCTGATCCCGGGCGTGGGCATGCTGTCGTTCGCAAAAGACAAGGCCACCGCGCGCATCGCCGGCGAGTTCTACGTCAACGCCATCAACGTGATGCGCGGCGCGAACGGCGTCGACACCTACGTCGGCCTGCCGGAACAGGAAGCCTTCGACATCGAATACTGGCTGCTCGAAGAAGCCAAGCTGCAGCGCATGCCCAAGCCGAAGAGCCTGGCCGGCCGCATCGCCCTCGTCACCGGCGGCGCCGGCGGCATCGGCCAGGCGGTTGCGCGCCAGATGCTGCAGGAAGGCGCCTGCGTGATGCTGACCGATATCGACGCCGAGGCGCTGGAACAGGCCCAGGCCGACCTGGTGAAAGTCGGCGGCAAGGACAGCGTCGCCGTCGTGCAGGCGAACATCACCAGCGAAGAGCAGGTGGCCGGCATCTTCGGCAGCACCGCGCTGCGTTTCGGCGGCGTCGACATCCTGGTCTCGAACGCCGGCATCGCCTCGGCGGCGCCGCTGGACGAAACCACACTCGACATCTGGAAGCGCAACCAGGACATCCTGGTGACCGGCTACTTCCTGGCCAGCCGCGCCGCCTTCCAGATGCTGAAACAGCAGCAGCTGGGCGGCAGCATGGTCTTCGTCGGTTCGAAGAACGGCCTGGTGGCGTCTGCCGGCGCGTCGGCCTACTGCACCGCCAAGGCGGCCGAGCTGCACCTGGCCCGCTGCGTGGCGCTGGAAGGCGCCGAATTCGGCATCCGCGTCAACGTGGTGAATCCGGACGCCGTGATCCGCGGTTCGCGCATCTGGGACGGCAAGTGGAAGGAAGAGCGTGCCGCTTCGAACAAGATCGGCACCGACGACGTCGAAGAGTTCTACCGCAAGCGCTCGATGCTGAAGCGCAGCGTGCTGCCGGAAGACATCGCCGAAGCCGTCTACTTCCTGGCCAGCGACAAGGCGGGCAAGAGCACCGGCAATGTGCTGAACGTGGACGCGGGTAACGCAGCTGCATTCACCCGCTGATCGCGCATCGATTGACGTTGCAATGATGCCAAGTTGATGTTAAGTTGTGATGCATAACTGATATATCAGCTTGGCACAGCGCTGAATACAGACAACTATATAAGCAGCAGCCGGCGCCCGCCGCCGGCACACGAAGGAGACGAGAATGACGCAGATGATCGACGCTGGCCTGGTGGCCGAACAGAACGACAAACTGGCCGCACAGGTCCAGGCCGACTATGAAGCGCTGGGCGGCATGCTGGCGCGCCGCGGCCAGGACATCGAAAAGCTGACCGCGCTGGCGCAGGGCTTCGCCGTCGCCGTCCCGAGCTGGGGCGTCGGCACCGGCGGCACCCGTTTCGCCCGCTTCGCCGGCCGCGGCGAGCCGCGCAACGTGTTCGAAAAGCTGGAAGACTGCGCCGTCATCCACCAGCTGACCCAGTCGACGCCGACCGTGTCGCCGCACTTCCCGTGGGATAAGGTCGACGCGCGCGAACTGCGCGCCAAGGCCGATACGCTGGGCCTGGGCTTCGACGCCGTCAACTCCAACACCTTCTCGGATGCCATCGGCCAGGAACACAGCTACAAGTTCGGCAGCCTGACCGCGACCAGTGCGGCGACCCGTGCCCAGGCCGTGGCCCACAACATCGAATGCATCGAGATCGGCAAGGCGCTCGGCTCGACGGCGCTGACCGTCTGGGTCGGCGACGGCGCCAACTTCCCGGGCCAGCATAACCTGCGCGGCGCGCTGGAACGCTACCTGGAAAGCATGCACCAGGTGTACGACGCGCTGCCGGACGACTGGAACGTCTTCATCGAACATAAACTGTTCGAGCCGGCGTTCTATGCCACCACCATCGCCGACTGGGGCACCAGCTTCGCCGCCGCCACCGCGCTGGGCCCGAAAGCCAAGTGCCTGGTCGACCTCGGCCACCACGCGCCGAACACCAATATCGAAATGATCGTCGCGCGCCTGGCCCAGTTCGGCAAGCTCGGCGGCTTCCACTTCAACGACAGCAAGTATGGCGACGACGACCTGGATTCGGGCTCGATCAACCCGTTCCAGCTGTTCCTGGTCTTCAACGAGCTGGCCGACGCCGCTATCCGCGAAGGCAGCGCCTTCAAGCCGGCCTACATGCTGGACCAGTCGCACAACGTGACCGACCCGATCGAAAGCCTGATGAACAGCGCCGTGGAAGTCCAGCGCGCCTACATCCAGTCGGCCCTGGTCGACCGCGCCGCGCTGGCCGAGCACCAGCAGAACAACGATGCGATGCAGGCGGCGGCGACGCTGAAGCATGCCTTCCGCACCGACGTCAGCCCGATCCTGGCGATGGCGCGCATCCGTTCCGGCGGGGCGGCGGATCCGATCGGCTGCTATCGCAACAGTGGGTATCGCGATCGCGTGGCAAGCGCGCGTCCCGCCAAGGCGGGGGCTAGCAGTAGCGGGATTGTTTGACGCATAGCACCGTCGCCCCGCGCTCACGCGGGGCGAGGGTTATTTGCGAATTCACACCTCACCCGTTACCAGGAGCATCCCCCGAATGAGCAAGCGCTTCCCGCGCGCGCCGTTCGCCGCCAGTGCCGTCGCCTATGCGGCAGCCCTGTTCTGCGCGAACGTGCACGCAGCCAGCACGCCCCCCGCACCCGTCATCTCCAACACCTTCGCCGAGGTCGCCACGCGCCTCGCATCCCCGCCCGACGACGCCAGGCCCATGATGCGCTGGTGGTGGTTCGGTCCCGCCGTCGTCCAGCCCGAACTCGAACGCGAAATCAAGGCCATGAAGGCCGGCGGCTTCGGCGGCTTCGAAATCCAGCCGGTGTATCCGATGGAACTGGACGACCCGGCGCGCGGCATCCGTAACGTTCCGTATAACTCTCCCGAATTCCTCGACGCCGTCAGCTTCGCCAACCGCACCGGGCGCGCCAACGGCCTGCGCGTCGACATGACGCTGGCCAGCGGCTGGCCCTACGGCGGCCCGCACGTGAGCGTGGGCGAAGCGGCATCGCGCCTGCGCATGCTGACCGCCGAGCTGCCCGCCGGCGCCACCAGCGTCGCGCTGCCGGCCGTGATGAGCGGCGAGAAGCTGGTCGCGACTTTCATCGGCACCGGTAGCGGCAAAGCCGTCGATAGCACGCGCCTGCAACTGATCGAGCCGGTGGTCGCCAACGGCCGCGCCACGGTGCAGTCATCCCAGGCAGTCCGCACGGTCGTGTTCTACGTGGCCTCGCGCACCGGCCAGCAGGTCAAGCGCCCGGCGCTGAATGCGGAAGGCTTCGTTCTGGACCACCTGAGCCGCAAGGCCATCGATCATCATCTAAAGGTCGTGGCCGAACCGCTGATGAAAGCCTTCGGCGACCAGCCGCCGTATGCCGTGTTCTCGGACAGCCTCGAGGTCTACAACACCGACTGGACCGACGACTTCCTCGACGAGTTCAGGAAGCGCCGCGGCTACGACCTGAAGCCTTACCTGCCGGCGATCTTCAGCGGCCAGGGCCCGGATGCCGGCGGCGCCCGCCACGATTGGGCGCTGACCCAGACCGAACTGGTGAACGAACGCTACCTGACCCCGGTGAACGACTGGGCCAAGGCGCACAATACCCAGTTCCGCTCGCAGACCTATGGCGAGCCGGCGGTGTCGCTGTCGAGCAACCGCCTGGTGGCGCTGCCGGAAGGCGAGGGCCCGCAATTCCGCGAATTCTCCTTCACCCGCCTGGCCACCTCCGCCGGTCACCTGTACAACCGTCCGGTGATCTCGGCCGAGACCTGGACCTGGCTGCATTCGCCGGCCTTTGCGGCCACCCCGCTGGACATGAAGGCCGAAGCCGACCGCATGCTGCTGGAAGGCGTCAACCTGTTCGTCGGCCACGGCTGGCCCTACACGCCGCCGGGGACGCCCCAGCCGGGCTACTCGTTCTACGCGGCCGCCGTGTTCAACGACCACAACCCGTGGTGGAACGTGATGCCGCAGGTGACCGGCTACCTGGCGCGCATGAGCTACCTGATGCGCCAGGGCGAACCGGCCAACCAGGTCGCCGTGCTGCTGCCGAACGACGACGTGTATGCGTCGCTGGTGCCGGGCAAGGTGTCGCTGTCGGCCGAAATGCACAGGCACGTCACGCCGGAACTCACCGGCCAGATCCTGGACGCCGGCCACAACCTCGATTACGTCGATGCGGAATCGATCCTGGCAGTCGGTTTGAAACATCCCCTGCTGGTGCTGCCGCACGTGAGCCGGCTGTCGCCGCAGGTCCTGAGCAAGCTGCAGGATTACGTGCGCGGCGGCGGCAAGATCGTTGCCGTGGGTTCCAAGCCTTCGCTGGCGCCGGGGCTGCAGGACGCCAGGCGCATCTCGGCCCAGGTCGTGGCGGCGTCGAATGCGCTTTTCGCGTCGAAGAACGTGCAACTGGTGGCGGATGATGCCGCCGTCGGCGCGGCCCTGAAGTCGGCGCTGGCGCCGGACATGCTGTTGTCGAACGACGTGTCGGACGTTGGCTTCGTGCGCCGCAAGCTGAAGGACGCCGATATCTATTTTGTGGCGAATACCAGCAACCACCCGGTCAAGGCCAGCGCCCGTTTCGGCAGCAAGCGCGCCGCCGCCGCCTGGCTGGATCCGGACAGCGGCAAGCTGACGCGCGCACCGGCCACGCCCGCACTCGACCTGGCACCCTACGAATCGCGCGTGCTGGTGTTCACCGATGCGCCGCTGCCGTCCGCCGCCGAAGCGCCGCGCCGCAATGCGCCTGCCGTGCTGGCCGACCTGAGCCAGGACTGGACCGTCAGCTTCCCGGGCGCCAAACCACAGGCGATGAAGACGCTGCGTTCCTGGACCGACGATGCATCGACCCGCTACTTTTCGGGCGAGGCCGTGTACGCGAAGGAGATCAGGTTGGATGCGGCCCAGCTGCAGGGTCAGCGCCTTGTGCTGGACTTCGGCCCTGGCACGCCATTGACGACCACGCCGAAGGTCCCGGCGGGGATGCGCGCCATGCTGGACAGCCCGGTGCGCGAGGCGGCGCAGGTGTTCGTGAACGGCAAGGCGGCCGGCGCGGTCTGGCGTCCGCCGTACACGGTCGACGTCACCCAGCATCTGGTGGCCGGCACCAACCGCATCGAGGTGCGCGTCGCCAACCTGGGCCTGAACGCGCGCGCCGGGCAGGCGCTGCCGGACTACCGCCTACTGAACGTGCGCTACGGCGAGCGCTTCAAGCCGCAGGATACGGAACTGGTCAAGCCGGCGCCGTCGGGCATGCTGGGGCCGGTCAAGCTGATGGTCGAGAAGAGTATCCAAGACGAGGACAGGACATGAAGAACAACATGAAATTCGCGCTATCGATCGCTGCGGCCTGCGCCTTTGCCGGCAGTGTCTCGGCGCAGAACTACCCCGCATCGTATCCATTACCGACGCCGGCCCAGCAGGCCATCGTCGACAAGGACACCAGCCGCCATTTCGGCGATGCACCCGCGAGCGCGGGGCCGCTGGCCACCGACCTGGCCCCAAGCATGGAGCCGGCCGCCATCGACAAGGCGCTGCGCAAGGTCGCCGACTGGCAGCTGGCGCGCTCGCAGCCGCACTGGGACCGCATCTGGACCTCGAGCGTGATGTACGTCGGCTTCCTTGCAGCGTCGCGTTCGACCGGCGACCCGAAATACCGGAACGCCATGGCCGAGATGTCGCAGCACTTCGACTGGCAGCTGCGTTCGCGCCTGCCGAACGCCGACGATTTGTCGATCGGCCAGGTCTATCTCGATTTCTACCAGCAGGACAAGCGGCCGTCGCAGATGGCCCTGACCAAGGCCGAGATGGACGACCTGCTGCCGCTGGCGACCCTGAAGCCGGGCGATGCGCGCATTCCCTGGTGGTGGTGCGACGCACTGTTCATGGCGCCGCCGGCCTGGGTCAAGATGTACAAGATCACCGGCGATCGTAAATACCTGGACTATGTGCACACCAACTGGAAGCGCACCTACGACGCCCTGTGGGACAAGGAAGAGCACCTGTACGCGCGCGACGCCAGCTACATCGGCAAACGCGAACCGAACGGCAAGAAGATCTTCTGGTCGCGCGGCGAAGGCTGGGTGATGGGCGGCCTGGCGCTGATCCTGGACGACATCCCGGCTGACGATCCGCAGCGTCCGTTCTACGTGCAGCAATTGCGCGACATGTCGGAAAAGATCGCCGGCATCCAGGGACCGGACGGCATGTGGCACGCCGGCCTGCTCGACCCGAAGACCTATCCGCTGCCGGAAGTCTCGGGCTCGTCGCTGTTCGTGTATGCGATGGCCTACGGCGTCAACCGCGGCATCCTCGACGGCGCCAAATACCGTCCGGTGATCGCCAGGGCCTGGGCCGGCATCCTGAAGAACGTCTACGCGGACGGCCGCCTCGGCAACATCCAGCAGACCGGCGCCGAACCGGCCTTCTACCGCCCGACCTCGAGCTACAACTACGGCGTGGGGGCGTTCATGCTGGCGGCGTCGGAACTGAAGGTGCTGGCGGCCGGGGGCAAGAAATGACCGCCGTAACGCCGACCACGCGCGCTTTTCGCATGAAGCTCAAGCCGGGTCAGGTCGAGGAGTACAAGCGCCGCCACGATGATATCTGGCCGGAGTTGTCGCAGGCGCTGCGTGATGCCGGCATCCACGACTATTCGATCTTCCTGGACGAGGAGACGCTGCACCTGTTCGCGGTGCTCAAATTACGCGACGGCGAGACCAGCGCGGCGTTGCCGGACCTGCCGGTGATGCAGCGCTGGTGGGATTCGATGGCGCCGCTGATGGAGGTGGAGACGGGCAACCGGCCGAAGGAGTGGGCGCTGGTGCCGATGTTTCATATGGCGTGAAATACGGCCTGCAGCATTCGTGCGTCGCCCCCGCGCAGGCGGGAACGACGTTCAAAGGGTGCGGGCCGAAAGGTGATTGCCGTCTTATTTCACCGGATCCAGCAACCCCCGATCCTTCAACCATTCCTCAGCCCGGCGCGGCCAGTTGGAGGCCGTCCCCAATCCCGCCCGCATCCCCATCCCATGCGACCCATGCTCGAACAGATACATCTCCGCCGGCACCTTGGCACGAGTAAGCGCCTGGTAGAACAGGATGCTGTTCTCGACCGGCACGGTCTGGTCTTCCTGGGTGTGGATCAGCAGCGTCGGCGGGGTGCGCGCGGTCACCTGCTTTTCGAGCGACATCAGCTGGATCGCCTCCGCACTCGGATTGGCGCCGATCAGCGCCTTGCGCGAGCCCTTGTGCACGCTTGGCTCCTCCATCGTGATCACCGGGTACATCAGCATCAGGAAGTCGGGACGGGCACTGACCTTGTCCAGTGCCACGCCGGTGCGGCCCAGCGGGCTGTCGAACAGGGTGCCGGCGCTGGCCGCCAGGTGGCCGCCTGCCGAGCTGCCCATCACGCCGATGCGGTCCGGGCGGACGTGCAGCTCGGCCGCGTGTTCGCGCACCAGGCGCACCGCGCGCAGCACGTCCTGCAGCGGCGCCGGGTGGCCGAATTCGGCCATGCGGTATTTCAGGACGAAACTGGTCACGCCGAGGGTGCTGAGCCAGTTGGCGTACTGCTCGCCCTCGCGCGCGGTCGATGCCCGCACATAGCCGCCGCCCGGGGCGATGATGACGGCGGTGCCGTTCGGACGGTCGACCGCCGGCTTGAACACGGTGAGTGTCGGTTCGCTGACGTTGGAGGTACTGCCTTTGTCGTTGCGCTCCGGTCCCAGTCCCGCCTTGGCACCCGGCACCCCTTCGGGCCACAATGGCAGGACCGATGTATTGGGCACCTGCGCGGCAGCCTGGGCCAGCGGCAGCGCCGCGGCAAAGAGCAGGGCGAGGGCGGTTTGCTTCATTCGAGTCTCCTTAATCCATGAAAGTGAATATGGTAAAGCTGAAGATGTGTTCCGTGGCGCTGGCCTGCGCCATCCTGGCCGGCTGCGCAAGCACGCCGGCGTCCGCACCGGTGCCGCTGTTCGCGAGCGGCGGCTTCGACGCCTTCGAACTGGTCACCACGCCGGCCGGGACGATCGGCCAGGTCCTGACGCCACGTCCCGACGGCGTCATCGCGGTGGCCGGCAATCCGTCCGGCTACGTCGCCACCCGGGCCATCTACACCAATTACCGCCTGCATGCCGAATGGCGCTGGCCGGCAAAGCCGGGCAATGGCGGCATCCTGCTGCACATCCAGGGCGGCCCCAGGGACCGTGTCTGGCCGCTCAGCCAGCAGGTGCAGACCAAGTCCGGCGCCGCCGGCGACCTGCTGCCGATGGCCGGCGCGTCCTTCACCGAGCCCCTGACCAGCGCGCCGGGTGCCGCCACGCCGATCAAGGCCCATACCGCCGCCGACAGCGAGCGTCCGGCCGGCGCGTGGAACAGCATGGAAGTGGTGTGCCGCGACGGGACAATCGAGGTGTCGATCAATGGCGTTGCGCAGAACCGCGTCACGGGCGCCAATCCGGCCAGCGGCAGGATCGGGATCCAGCTCGAGGGGGCACCCTACGAGCTGCGCAACGTCACCGTTCAGCGGCTGGACTGATCGCCCGAAGCTGCCGCACGCTTGAGCCAGGCCTCCGGCACCGGCACCACCACGATATTCATGCTGCGCCCATCCGCCGACAGCATCGCCGACTGGATCTCGATCTTGGTCCCGTCGGCATTGAAGGTCGGATGCGTGTGATCGGCCGCCGTGGTCTTGTGCCCGGTGGTCAGCATCATCATCTCGCGCGTCCGGCGGTCGATCAGGTACACGCTGCGCGAGAAATCGTCGCCCACGGCCCAGCGCCCGTCGTTGGAGCCGTGCACGTGCCACAGGCCGCTGCCGGACGGGGTCTGGCCGACGATCTGCATTTGCCGCGTGCGCAAGTTGACGATGGCCAGGCCGGTCGGCTTTTCGCGCGTGCCGGCGTCGCCCCAGGCCATGTCCTGGCCGGGATTGGCACCGCCGACGTCGGTGGCGGGGCCGTCCACGCTTGCGGCGGCCCCGGCGATCTGGCGATGCCCCATGATCGCCATCGCCACCTCGTCCTTTCCGATCACCGCTTCGTGGGTCACCCACTCGTAGGGTGCTTCGGGATACAGCTTGCGCAGGCCGCTGCCGTCGGCCTTGACGGTCCAAGTGCGCTGCGGCGACTTGCCGCCGGTCTCCCAGCAGAACACGATCTCGCCCGGGTTGTACAAATTGGCCTGGATGTGGCCGATCTGGAAGGGCACCGACACCACGTGGCGGATCTCGCCGGTGCGGACGTTCATGCGCGCGATGCCGTTCGGGCCGGCGCCCATGTTGCGCGGTCCGAAGTTCGGTTCGATCTTCGTGCCGGCCGGCAGGTGGCGTGCGGCCTCGTTCTTCCCGACGCGGAAATAGACCCATTCCTCGTCGGCGTCGAGCGCCATGTCGCCGCCGCCTTCGAGGCTGGCCGGCACGGTGCCGGCCACGCGCTGGTAGCTGCTTGCTGCCTGCATCCTGCCGGCGGCGCTGTCGGCGAACACGCGCGCCAGGTCGACCTCGACCACCTGCAGGCCGCTGGTCCCGGTACGCATGAAGTACAGTTTCATGGACTTGCGCGCCAGGTTCAGCATACCCTGGTAGCCGCCTTCGCTGACCTGCACGATGTCGCCGCTGGCTTCGTTGACGGCCAGGGCTTCGCCACGCACCAGGTTGGAGCGGAACACGACCCACTTGCCGTCGGCGGTCCATTGCGGGTGGGTCGGGTAGATCTTCGAGTCGCCGTGCGGTTTGCTGGTCAGGAAGGTGAGCGTGGTGCCCGTGACCGGATCCTTGACGATCTTCTTTTCGGACGGGAAACGCTGGCCGATCTGGGCGGAGGCATCGAAGGATCCGAGCAGCAGGGCGGTGAGCAGGGCGCTTGCGTATAGTCGGGAAGCCATGGGCATCATTCAGGGTGGTTAAGGATGTGCCATTCTCCCAGCAGCGCAGCGCAGCAAGACGCAGATAACCGCTCATCTTGCTGATTCTTTGAAAGCCCGGCCATGGCGGGGCCATCGTGCTCGCATAGAATCCAGGCTCCTACTATAAGAATGAGAGACGTCAAATGCGCTTCCTCTCCCTGATGGCCGGCCTGCTGCTGGCCGCTGCGGTGTCCACTGTGCTGCCTGCGAGCGCCCGGCAAGCCTTGCCGGCTGCCGTGAATACCGACCCGGCACGCGCCCAGGTCACCTTGCCGGAGCCGGCCAACCCGGCGCTGCCCTCGATCATCCTGATTGGCGACTCCACCGTGCGCAACGGCCGCGACGACGGCCAGGGCAAGGGCCCGGCCGGCCAGTGGGGCTGGGGCAATCCGATTGCCGCGTATTTCGATCCGGCCAAGGTGAATGTCGTGAATCGCGCGGTCGGCGGCCTGTCCAGCCGCACCTATCTCACCAGCGGCCATTGGGAAAGGACGCTGGCCTTCGTCAAGCCCGGCGACATCGTGCTGATGCAGTTCGGGCACAACGACGCCGCGCCGCTGAACGACGACAAGCGCGCCCGCGGCACCATCCGCGGCACCGGCGACGAGTCGCAGGAGATCGACAACATCCTCACCAGGAAGCACGAGACGGTCCACAGCTACGGCTGGTACCTGCGCAAGTTCATCGCGGATGCGCGCGCCAAGGGGGCGACCCCGGTCATGGTCTCGCTGATCCCGAGGAAGAGCTGGGACGACGAGGGTAAGATCCGCCGCAACAAGGGCGACTATGCCGGCTGGGCGGCCGAGGTGGCGCGCACCGAGCAGGTCGGCTTCATCGACCTGAACGAGATGGCGGCCAGCCGCTACGACGCGCTCGGCCACGACGCCGTGATGAAGCTGTTCCCGCTGACGAATCCGGACGAGCACGTGCACACCAACTGGGCCGGGGCCCAGCTCAACGCGCAGATCGTGGTCGCGGGCCTGAAGCAGTTGGGCGACAAGCGCATCCTTTCGTACCTGAAGCCGGCGGAGGATGAGCGTCCGGTGGTCGATGCCAGGAGCGTGCGCGAGGAAGCCGTGCTGAACCCGGCGTTGCCGACCCTGTTCCTGGTCGGCGATTCCACCGTCAAGAGCGGCGGTGTCAACGGCGCCATCGGCTGGGGCGAGCGCATCGCCCCATACTTCGACCCGCACAAGATCAACGTCGTGAACGCTGCCATCGGCGGCCGCAGCAGCCGCACCTTCTATACCGAAGGACGCTGGGACAAGGTGCTGGCCCAGCTCAAGCGCGGCGACGTCGTGATCGTCCAGTTCGGCCACAACGATGGCGGCCGCATCGGCGATCCTGCCATGAAGAACCGCGCTTCCGCGCCCGGCATCGGCCCGGAGACGGTCGAGGACACGCGTCCCGACGGCAGCAAGGAACAGGTGCACAGCTTCGGCTGGTACATGGCGAAGTACGTCGCCGATGCCAGGGCAAAAGGCGCGACCGTGATCCTGGCTTCGCCGATCCCGCACCGCGACAAGTGGCAGGAAGGGCGCGACTTCGCCACCTTTGCCGACTGGGACCGGCAAGTCGCCGGCAATGGCGGCGCGCTGTTCATGGACCTGACCATGCTGGTGACGGATGGCTACCGCCAGGCCGGCGCGGCCAGGGTGGACACCTTCTTCTCGGACGCCCGCACCCACACCAACGTGCAGGGCGCCGATTTCAACGCCGAGCGCGTCGTGGCCGGCCTCAAGGCCTTGCCCGGCAATCCGCTGGGCGGCTATTTCTCGGACAAGGCGGTGGCGGCAAAATGACGATGAAGTCTTTGTGGGTGGAGGCGGTGCTGGCCGTGGCGGCCTTGCCGGCCATGGCGGTGCCGTCGAACGTGACGGTCAACTGGGTCGGCGATGCGCCGGCGATCCAGACCGGCGTGAGCTGGGGCGTGCCCTGGGCGCGCGGTGCCGTGCAGAAGGGCCAGTCCTTCGCCCTGACCGGCCCGGATGGCAAGGCGCTGCCGCTGCAGACCTGGCCGCTGGCATACTGGCCGGACGGCTCGCTCAAGTTCAGCGGTTTTGCCACGGTGGCGCAGGCGGCTGGCCCGTATGTGATCAGTGCAGGCGCATCAGCCAACGGCGCTGCCAAGGCTGTGGCGCTCAGCGTGCAGAACGGCAGCGGCTACATCGACGTCGCTACCGGCGCCGCCCAGGTGCGGGTCGGCACCCGCGGCACGGACCTGATCCAGTCGATCCGCGTCGACGGACGCGAGGTGGCGAAAAGCGGTCGCCTGGTCGGCCTGCTGCAGCAGGGACCCGATCCGGAAGAAGGCGTGATGCCGGCACGTGCGCCATTTGCATCGACCATCGACAAGGTCACGGTCGAGCAATCGGGCCCGGTGCGCGCCGTGATCAAGGTCGAGGGCAGGCACCAGCTTGCACAGGGTGGCCGGAGCTGGCTGCCGTTCTCGCTGCGCCTGTATTTCTACGCCGGCGACCCGTCCATCCACGTGGTCCACACCTTCACCTACGACGGCGACCAGCAGAAGGACTTCATCCGGGGCCTCGGCCTGCGCTTCACGGTACCCCTGCGCGAGGAGGTCTACAACCGCCACGTCGCCTTCGGCGGCCAGGATGGAGGACTGTGGATGGAGTCCCTGCAGCCGGGCGACCTGAACGCCGATCCGCGCCAGGTGGCCGGCCAGAAGGTCGAGGGCGGACGCTTCTACGGCCGCCGCGACGGCGAGAAGGAACAGCTGGCGATCTGGAGCGACTACAAGCTCACGCAGCCGACGCCGAACGGTTTCAATATCGTCAAGCGCACCAATGCGCAGAGCACCTGGGTGTTCTCGGACAGCGGCCGGCGCGCCTCGGGCCTGGCCTTCGTCGGCGACGTCTCGGGAGGGCTGGCGCTGAGCGTCAAGGATTTCTGGCAGAGCTACCCGACCGCCTTCGACATCCGTCACGCGGACATGAACGGAAGTAAAGCGGAAGCGGAACTGACCGCTTGGTTGTGGTCCCCGGATGCGCCGGCGATGGACATGCGCCACTACGCCACGCGCGCGCACGGCCTGCAGGCGACCTACGAGGACGTCCAGGAAGGCATGTCGCAAGCCTATGGCGTGGCGCGCACCAGCGAATTCACGCTCACGCCGACCGCCGCGGTGCCGGCGCGTGCCGAGCTCGCCGCACTGGCCAAGGCCGGCGGCACCCGCGCGCTGCTGTCGGCATCGCCGGCCGCCATCCACGCCACCGGCGTGTTCGGCGTGTGGGCCCCGGTCGACCGCTCGACGCCAGCGCGCGCCGCGGTCGAGGACAAGCTCGATGCCACGCTCGCCTTCTACAAACAGCAGCAGATTGATCGCAACTGGTACGGCTTCTGGACCTACGGCGATTTCATCCACAGCTACAACTTCAAGCGCCACGTGTGGAACTACGACCACGGCGGCTTCGCCTGGGACAACACGGAGCTCGGCACCGTGCTGTGGGTCTGGACCTCCTACCTGCGCAGCGGCCGCGCCGATCTGTTCCGCATGGCCGAAGCGCTGGCGCGCAATACCAGCGAAACCAACGTCTACCACCTCGGGCCGATGCTGGGCCTGGGCTCGCGCCACAACGTGGTGAAGTGGGGCGACGGCTCCAAGGAAGGCCGCATCAGCCAGGCCGCGCACTGGCGTCCCTTCTATTACCTGACCACCGACGAACGCATCGGGGACATCATGCGCGAGCAGCTGCAGTCCGATAAAGCGATGGTCAAGTACGACCCGATGCGCCTGGCCCAGCCGGTGCTGCCGCAGGATCCGAAGTACCCCGGCCGCATCCGCCTCGGACCGGACTGGTATGTCCTGGCCGGCAACTGGATGACCGAATGGGAGCGCAGCGGTGATCCCCGTTGGCGCGACCGCATCAATGCCGGCGTCGACTCGATCCTGGCGATGCCTTACTGGCTGCGTTCGGGCGTCAACAATGGCTTGAATCCGGACATCGGCGGCGGCAAGATCGGCCCGCTCAAGGGACGCGGCAGCATGACCGTCGGCTACGACCCGGCCAGCGGCAAGCTGTTCCCGATCCCGGACCCGATCGCGCACGCCCAGGTGCCCGTGTTGTACAACCTGTCGACGATCCAGGGCGGCGCCCAAGTGATGTTCGAGCTGGTCCCGCTGCTGGGACGCAAGGACTTCGCCACCGCCTGGCTGCAGTACGCACGCCTGGGCGAGGCGCCGGGCGAGGTGCTGTTGAAGGACAAGGCCACCGGCACCGAAGGCGCCGATGCGCAGTACGTCGAAAAAGCCCAGGGCGGCCCGCGCCTGGCGGCCTACGCCTATGCGCAGACGAAGAACCCGGCTTTCGCAAGGATCGCGGTCGCCAACATGAGCCGCTGGCGCGGTGCCAGCCCGCAGCCGCTGGCGGGGCCGGACGTATTGAATCCGACCAGCGAGGCGCCGGGGGTGTCGACCAACGATGCGGCCCAGAGCGGACTGACCATGATCGAGTCGATGGCGCTGCTCGGCGACGCCATGCCGAACGAGTTGCCGCCAGCGCCGCCGGCACCCGAGCGCCGCGGCGGCAAATAAGGAGGGCAATCATGCGACTGCGCCTCATTTCCCTCGTGCTCGTACACGCGCTGGCCGGCGGCACGGCCGCTGCCGCCGACGATGCCCGTACCGCGCCGGCGGCCTGCACTGCGTGGGGCGAGCGCGGGCCGCTGATCCACCAGGACGATTTCAACGGGTTGCTGAAGGGGTATGTTGCCGAATACGCCGCCAAGCCCGGCAACACGATCGAAAACCGCGACGGCCGCCTGCTGATGGATGTCGACAGCGGCGCCACCGTCTGGCTCGACAAGCCGCTGTCCGGCGACGTCCTGATAAGCTACACACGGCGCGTGGTGGTCGATGGCGGCAAGAACGACCGCCTGTCCGACTTCAACCACTTCTGGATGGCGCGCGATCCGCACAAGGCATCGCTGTTCACCCGCACCGGCAAGTTCGAAGACTACGACGACCTCGACATGTACTACGTCGGCATCGGCGGCAACACCAACAGCACCACGCGCTTGCGCCGCTACGGCGACGGCCGGCGCGTGCTGCTGGGCGAATTCAAGGACAAGGCTCACCTGCTCGAAGCGAACCGCGACTACGCCATCGAGATCGCCGTCTACAAAGGCTGTACGCGCATGCGCGTGGACGGGCAGGACTGGTTTTCGTACCGCGATCCGCAGCCGCTCACGAGCGGTTACTTTGGATTTCGCACCACCTGGTCGCGCCAGACGGTCGACGACCTCAAGATCTACCAGCTTAAATGAATGAGCTTGAAAACATGGAGACCCGCTTGATGAATGCCCCGACGCCGCGCCTCACCCTGATTGCCGCCTCGCTGCTGCTGGCCCTGAATGCCTCCGCCCAGGAAGCGCCGGCACCGCAGGAAAAGGGCCCGGCCGCCGCCGACGCCATGCTGCATGCGCTCGAGGTCAAGTACCCGACGCCGTACCGGGTGATGGAGACGAACGAGGTCAAGGCCGTGCTGGACCGCGTGTTCGCCTACCTCGACCGCACCACGCCGGCCGAAATCGTCAACAAGGCCAGCGGCGCCGCCATCACCGATCTGTCGAAACCGGATCCGGACGCGGTCCTGAAACCCGGCGACTTCCGCCTGACCAGCTACGAATGGGGCGTCACCTACACCGGCATGCTGGCCGCCGCCGCGGCGACGGGCGACCGGCGCTACCTCGACTACGTGAGGGAGCGCCACGGCATGCTGGCCCAGCTGACCCGCACCTACCTGCCGCTGGTCAGGGCCGACGTCCAGAATGCGCATGCGCCGATCAAGAGCTTCCTGAATCCGCACGCGCTGGACGATGCCGGCGCGCTGTGCCACAGCTTCCTGAAAGCGAAAGCCGGTGCACAGACCGGCGTCGATTACACCCAGATGATCGGCATCTGCGGCGACTTCGTCACGAAAAAGGAATACCGCCTGAAGGACGGCACGCTGGCGCGCGGCGGTCCGGACGGCAAGGGTGGCGCCAAGATGCGCCCCTTGCCGGACACGCTGTGGCTGGACGACATGTTCATGGGCGTGCCGACCATGGCTTACCTCGGCAAGACCACCGGCGACCGTAAGTACTATGACGACGCGGTCAACCAGGTGCTGCAGTTCTCGAAGCGCATGTTCAACCCCAGGCTCGGCATCTACATGCACGGCTATGTCGAAGGCATGCGCGACCATCCGGAATTCCACTGGGCGCGCGCCAACGGCTGGGCGGTGATGTCCATGGTCGAGGTGCTGGAAGTGCTGCCGAAGGAGCACAAGGGCTACAAGCCGGTGCTGGAGCAGCTGCGCGCCCACATCAAGGGCCTGGCGGCTTACCAGACCAAGGAGGGCTTCTGGCACCAGCTGATCGACCGCAACGACACCTACCAGGAGACCTCGGCCACCGCGATCTACACCTACGCCATCGCACGCGCGGTCAACCGCGGCTACGTCGACGCCCAGATGTACGGCCCGATGGCCAACCTGGCCTGGAATGCGGTGGCCAGCAAGGTGACCAGCGCCGGCCAGATCGAGGGCATCTGCGTCGGCACCGGCATGGCCTTCGACCCGGCCTTCTATGCCTTCCGCCCGACCAGCGTCAAGGCGGCGCATGGCTACGGGCCGACGCTGCTGGCCGGCGCCGAGATCATCGAGATGAACAAGAAGTTCCGGTTCGGCCTGAACGACAGCGGCCTGATGTTCCAGGGCGCGCGCCAATGAAGAGCGCCGGCACCTTGCTGCTGGCCGCAGTGCTGATGCCGGCGCAGGCGGCGGCGCAGTCGCAGGCGGCCGGTGCCTACACGCTGCATTACGAGAAGCCGGCATCGACCTGGACCGAAGCCCTCCCGGTCGGCAACGGCCGCCTCGGTGCGATGGTGTTCGGCGATGCCGGCGACGAGCTGCTGCAGCTGAACGAAGCCACGCTGTGGAGCGGCGGCCCGGTCAGCCCGGACGTCAACCCCGGCGCCTTTGCCCAGCTCGCGCCCGCGCGCGCAGCCCTGACGGCGGGCGATTATGCCGGCGCCGCCGCCATCCTCAAGAAGATGCAGGGGCGCTACAGCGAAAGCTACCTGCCGCTGGCAGACCTGCGCATCCACCAGGACGGTGTCGGCCCGATGGCGTCCTACTACCGCGGCCTCGACATCCGCGACGGCATCGCCACCACCCGCTTCAGCGCCGGTGGCGTGAACTACAAGCGCGAGGTGTTCGCCTCCGCGCCCGGCCAGGTGATCGTGGTGCGCCTGAGCGCCGACCGGCCGCGCCGGCTTTCGCTGGACATCGCCGCCGGCAGCCAGCTGCGCTTCGAGAGCAAAGCCGCCGGCGGTGCCATCGTCCTGCGCGGCAAGGCGCCGGCCCACGTGGACCCCAGCTATTACAAGGGCCGGGCAGAACCGGTGGTGTATGAAGACCCAGGCGGCTGCCGCGGCATGCGCTTCGAGACCGTGGTCCAGCCGCGCCTCCAGGATGGCACGCTGGAGGCCTCCGGTGGCAAACTGCGCATCCGTGGCGCCACCGAGGTGGTGCTGCTGGTGTCCGCCGCCACCAGCTTCGCCGGCTTCGACAAGTGTCCGGACAGCGCCGGCCGCGACGAGCACGCGCTGGCCGCGGGTCCGTTGCGCGCGGCGGCAAGCAAATCCTATGCGGTGCTGCTGAAGGAGCACGTGGCCGACATGCGCAGCTACTTCGACCGCGTCGAGCTGAAACTGGACGGCCTGGGTGCCGCCGACCGCAGTGCGTTGCCGACCGACCGCCGGCTCGAGGACTACGCACGCGGCGGAAAGGACCCGCAGCTCGAAGCGCTGTATTTCCAGTTCGGCCGTTACCTGTTGATGTCGTCCTCGCGCACGGCGGATGCGCCGGCCAATTTGCAGGGCATCTGGAACAAGGATGTACGGCCGCCCTGGAGCAGCAACTACACGACCAACATCAACGTCCAGATGAATTACTGGCCGGTGGAAGCGGCCAACCTGACCGAGATGTTCGGACCGCTGGACGACCTGGTCCGCCACCTGGCCGTCACCGGTGCCGAGACCGCACAGTCTTACTATCATCTACCGGGCTGGGTGGTGCACCATAATTCCGATATCTGGGCCGCCAGCAACCCGGTCGGCAACCTGGGGCATGGCGACCCGAAATGGGCCAACTGGTACATGGGCAGCGCCTGGCTGAGCCGGCACCTGTGGGAGCATTACCAGTTCAGCGGCGACAAACAGTACCTGCAGCGTGCCTACCCGGTCATGAAAGGCGCGGCCGAGTTCATGCTCGGCTGGCTGCAGGAAGATGCGCAGGGCCGCCTGGTCACCATGCCCTCGACCTCGCCCGAGAACGTGTTCCGCTATGGCGACGGCAAGCAGGGCAGCGTGACGGTCGGTTCGACCATGGACATGGGCATCGTGCGCGACCTGTTCACCAACGTGACGGCGGCGGGCGAGGCGCTCGGCGTGGATCCGGACTTCCGCGCGCGTATCGCGGCGGCGCGCGCGAAGCTGCTGCCGTTCCAGGTGGGCGCGCGCGGCCAGCTGCAGGAGTGGAACCTCGACTTCGACGAAGTCGAGCCGCACCACCGCCACGTGTCGCAGCTGTATGCGCTGCACCCGGCGCGCGAGATCTCGCCGCTGGCGACGCCGGAACTGGCCAAGGCAGCGCGGCGTACGCTGGAACTGCGCGGCGACGACGGCACCGGCTGGTCGCTGGCCTGGAAGGTGAATTTCTGGGCACGCCTGCTCGACGGCGACCATGCCTACACCCTGTTCCGCAACCTGCTGCGCCTGACCAAGGACAACGATCCGGCCTGGCGCGGGCACGGCGGCGCCTACCCGAACCTGTTCGACGCCCATCCGCCGTTCCAGATCGACGGCAATTTCGCCGGCACCGCCGGCGTGATCGAGATGCTGCTGCAAAGCCAGAACGACGAGCTGCACCTGCTGCCGGCCTTGCCGGCGGCGTGGGCCAAGGGCAGCGTGCGCGGACTGGTCGGACGCGGCAACTTCGTGGTCGACATGACGTGGAAGGACGGCCGGCTGGCATCGGGCGAGGTGCTGGCGCGCGCTGGCGGGCCGTGCACGATCCGCAGCGCGACGCCGATCGCGATTCCGGCACTCAAACTGCGCAGCGAGAAGTCGGCCCTCGGCTACCTGCTGCGCTTCGACAGCCGCAAGGGCATGCGCTACCGCGTGGTTCCCGGCTGAACACACATATATATAGATGGAGACCCGGATGAAGATGAACAGGATCGTGGCGGTGGCATTGGCGGCGCTGCTGTCGCAGGGGGCGCTGGCCCAGCAGGTGCTGGTGACCGGCTCGCAAAAGCCGATGCCCCAGGAATGGATCGACAAGGACACCGGGCACCTGGTACGCCGGCTGTCCGGCCCCACCGGGCCGATCTCGAACTGGTACTTCCACAACAATCCCTTCATCGTCCAGCAGGGCAGCGAAGGCGATCGCATGGTGTTCACCAACCAGGTCGACGGCGTCGCCCAGGCCTTCACGCTCAACCTGAAGGATGGGAAAACCGAGCAGATCACGAACGACCCGGCGCAGAAGCGCATCCTGCCGATGATCGCGCGCACCACGCGCGAAGTGCTGTACCAGGCCGGCGACACACTGTACGCCACCAGCATCGACACCCGAAAGACGCGCAAGCTGTACACCTTCCCGGAAGGCCAGCGCGGCGGCTTCGCCACCATCAACGCCAACGGCACGGTGCTGGCCGGGAGCATCGCGGCACCGGAGCAGATCGAGATCGGGCGCAAATACCCGAAGAAGAGCGAGTACTTCGACCGCATCTACGACGCCCATCTGCTGAACAGCATCTTCACCATCGACATCGCCAGTGGCGAGATGAAAACCGTCCACAGCGAGAACAACTGGCTCGGCCACATCCAGTTTTCGCCGACCGATCCGGACATCCTGATGTTCTGCCATGAAGGCCCCTGGCACAAGGTGGACCGCATCTGGCGCTACAACCTGAAGGACAGGAGCACCACGCTGATGCACAAGCGCACCATGCCGATGGAGATCGCCGGCCACGAAGGCTTTTCGCCGAACGGCAGGACCATCTGGTTCGACTTGCAGAAGCCGCGTGGCCAGAAGTTCTACCTTGCCGGCGCCGACGTGGCCAGCGGCCGCGAAGTGGCGAGCTACGAGCTGACCGCCAACGAATGGTCGATCCACTATGCGGTGGCGCCCGGAGAGAAGCTGTTCGCCGGCGACGGCGGCGATGCGACCCAGGTGGCGCACGCGCCGGACGGCATGTGGATCTATGCCTTCTACCCGGACGGCCAGCGCTTCCGCTCCGAAAAGCTGGTCAACATGAAGGCGCACGGCTACCGCGACCTGGAGCCGAACGTGCACTTCACGCCGGACGGCAAGTGGGTGGTCTTCGGCGGCACCTTCGAGGGCCGGCACGAAACTTATGCGGTGCAGGTGGCGAAATCCCCGAAGGCGTCCTGAGGTCATCCGATACGCGATGACGCCGGCATCGCGCTTCAGGGTCAGGGCGACGCCGGTACGGCTTGCCGCAGATGCTGCACCAGCGCTGCCGGCACCGCAATCGCCGTCCCATGCCGCATGCGCACCGGCGTGCCTTCGTCCGGGAAGCTCATTTGAGCAGTGACGTCTTCCCATTTGGTCAAATCGCCGCCGCGCGCGCGCAGGGCGCCGTAGTGCCTGGCGGTGTAGGCGTCGTAGTAGATGATGGTGTCGGCGCCGATCTGCAGCGCGGTCGGGCCTTCGGTCCACAGGCCGGCCGGGTGATCGGCGCGGACAGGGTGCCGAACGGACCCTGGATCGAGCCGGCACTAGCGAGCTGCAGGTATTTTTTCGGCGGGTTGCGCGTTTCGTCCTTCACCAGCAGCCAGTCGCGTCCCTGCGCGCGCAGGAAGGTGGCGTCGATCACCGAGAAGCCCGGGTCGTAGAACAGGCGGGTCGGGGTGAAGCTGGCGAAATCCTTGGTAGTGGTGGCGTAGATGCGGTGATTGTGCTTGCCGTCGCCCTGGCCTTCTCCGGCCGGGAATTTGCCGGGCACGGTGGACGACCAGAAGATCAGGAACTCGCCGCGCCTGGCGTCCCAGGCGATTTCCGGCGCCCAGGCGTTCAGCGTGCCGGGCTCGTTCGCCATCACCGGCAGGTAGCGCTGCGCCGACCAGTGGACCAGGTCCTTCGACGAGGCGTAGCCGATGCCGTTCTCGTTCCAGCCGGCGGTCCAGACCATGTGATAGGTGCCATCCGGGCCGCGCACGATGCAGGGGTCGCGCATCAGCTTCTCCACACCGACCGCCGGCTTCAGGTAGCTGGCACCGCCGTTCAGCTTGTCCCAGTGGTAGCCGTCGTGGCTGGCGGCCAGGTGCAGGCCGTCTTTCCCGTTGACGGTGAAGTAGGCGAATACGTAGGCATCGTTCGGAGCCGGTGCCGGCTGCGGCGTGGCGCATGCCGCCAGCAGCGCCGGCACCAGCAAGGCAGAGAGAACGCGCAGCCTCACTTGTTGGCCTCGTCGCCGAGCGGACGTTCGCGCGTCACCGTCGGACTGGGCGGTACGGTAAAGGAGGCCACCGGGTCCGGATGCGCCGGATCGAAGCGGAAGTCGTCGACCACGAAGCGGGCCGCCGGCAGCTTCGCTTGCTGCAGGCCGAGCACGATCGATTTCGCCAGCTCGTAGCTGCCGTAGGGGCTGTGGTGGGTGTTATCCAGCTTGCCCGGCTGCGGCTCGGCAAAGGCCGGTACGCTGCCGTCCGGGCCGAGGGCCGTGTACAGCGTCCTGCTCATGGCGTTGAGGTCGATGAAGGGTACGTTCAGTTCCTTTGCCGACTGGCGCGCGGCTTCGGCATAGTCGACCAGCGTCGGCACCAGCTTGCCGTCCTCGAAGCGGCGCCGCTCCATCGGCGAGACGATCACCGGCAGGCCGCCGCGTGCGCGCACGGCGTCGACGTGGGTCTTGATCTCGGCCTTGTAGGTGGTGAAGGGGCCGCCCTTGCCATCCTTGATCTGCTTCTGGTCGTTGTGCCCGAACTGCATGACGACCATGTCGCCCGGCTTCAGGGCCGACAGGATCTTGTCGGTGCGGCGGCGGCCCAGCGCGTCGCGGTAGGTCTCGCCGGATTCGCCGTGGTTGGCCACCGCGATGCCCGGCTTGAAGAAGCGCGGCAGCATCTGGCCCCAGCTGTTGTAAGGCTCGCTCGGCTGGTCGCAGACGGTGGAATCGCCCAGCAGGAACAGCGTCGGCACGCTGGCCGGCACGATCTCGATGCTGCGCACGGCGGGGTGGGCGCCATTGAATTCCAGCGTCAGGCACGGGTCCCAGGCCCAGGCTTCCTGCACGGTTTCGCGCGGCACCTTCAGCTTGACCTGGCCGGCTTCGACGCCGTTCGCGGCCGGGATGAGCGGCGTGCGCACGTTGACGGTGAAGGTGCGCGTGACCGTCTGCCCGGGTGCGGTCTGCACGTTCTCGAGCATCAGGCGGCGCAGTTCGGCCTTGACCGTGGTGGTGGCCGGCGCCTTGTCGTCGCCCAGCGTGATCGTCACGTTGTAGTTGCCTTCGGGAAGATCGACGCTGAAATAATAAGGTGCGCTGCCGCCGGGCTGGGTGCCGGCTTCGAAACCGTAGCCGCGGCCGGCGTCGTAGGCGCTGTCGCCGACAGCGGTGTAGCCGGCAGGCGCCTTCGCCGGGCCGAAGGCGAAGCGGTAGGGTTTGGTGGTGTCGGCGGCGTGGGCGAAACCGGCGCCGGCGAGGGCCAGAGCCAGGGAAAAGGCGGGGATCAGTGCGTGCGGTCGTGGTCGTGGCATGGGCATCGGGCGAAGTGTTGGAGAGCTGCGCCTATTCTATGCAGCGCCTGTCCGCGTGGACGATTGCGGCGGAAAGAATCAGCGGCGTGATCGGTCAGCGCTCGAAGGCCCCCAGGTCCGGCGCCTTCCCCTTGAACGGCAGGCCGACGTCGACACCCTTGTCCACCAGCGCACTGCCGGCGCGCGGGCGGAAGCTGGGCAGATCCGGCAGGCTGCCGTCGGGCTTGCGCGGCGCGTCCCAGCCCAGCTTCGACACGCTCTCGAACTCGCCCTCCGCCACCGATACGGGCAGGTCCCAGGCATTGTTGGCCGAGTCGGTGCCTGCCACCTTCTGCGACGCCTTCGGCGCCGGCGACAGGTTGTTGCGCAGGGTGCCGAGGTTGACCGGACTGCCGTCCGGTGCGATGCCGAGCATGTTGAAATCGGTGCCGTTGCCGAAGGCCGTGTTGTTATGGAAGTCGAGCGCCAGCGGGTGGTGGTTGGCGTAGAAGCCGTTCACCTTGTTGCCGAAGGCGACCGAGAAACGCACCACGTGCTTGACGCCGTTGGCCACGTACTTGCCGCTGTAGCCGCCGGCCTTGATGCCATTGCCGTTGCCGGCCGGGAGCGCCGTACGGGTGCCCGGGAGGTAGCCGTGGTCCCAGGCCCAGGAAGTTTCGATGGTGACCGGCGAGTACGCGTTGATCAGGTCGAAGCCGTCGTCGGTGTTGGCCCAGGCGCGGCAGCCGCGGAACACGTTGCCGGGGTGGCCGGCGCTGATGTGGGCGCCGAAGCCGTCGGCGCTCTGGCCGGCGCCGTTCGAAGTGTAGGGATCGTAGTTGTGGTGCGAGTCGCTGTTCAGCACCAGGTTGTCGCTGCCGTCCTTGATGAACAGCCCCGGTCCCATGTTGTGGTGCAGGTTGAGCTGCTCGTAGATGCCGTGGCTGGCGTTGATCCAGACGCCCCAGGATTCGTGGTTCAGGCGGTTTTCCGGCTGCTGCGGGGCGCCGGTGACTTCCAGGCCTTTCAGGTGGATCCAGTCGGCGGTGACGTCGATGCCCTTGACGCGGCAGTCGTCCTTCATGGCGGCGAAATCCAGGATCGGGGTTTCGCCGGGGTAGGCCCAGTAGCGGATGGGCTGCCCGGCAGCGCCGCTCTTATCCAGGACGACGGCGCTGACGGTGGCGCGGCGGGTGGCGCAGCTGGTCGTGGCGGCGGTGAAGGGGTAGGTGCCGCCGCGCAGGTAGACGGTGTCGCCGGGTTGGGCGGCCTGCTGGGCGCGGGCCAGGGATTTCCACGGGGCCGATTCGGTGCCGGCGGCGCTGTCGTTGCCGGTGGGGGCGATGTACCAGGTGGCGGCGCTGGCGCTGGTGATGGCGGCGAGGAGGGGGAGTGCGAGCGCGATGCGCAGCGTCAGAGAGGTATTCAAGATCGTTCCTTTGGGACGATGCGGACGCGTTTCACCTGCATGCGCTGGTATAACGCAGCGAACTTGGGCCCCCGCCTTCGCGGGGGCGACGTTTACACGTTGCGGGCCGGGTCAGCCGCCGCTCGACAGCTTGATCTGCACCGGCGCCCGCACGCGCGCCGCTTCGTCGGCCACCAGGCGCTGGAACTGCTGCTGGTCCTTGATCTCGCCCGCGCGGTCCCAGGCGGCGCCGATGTAATAAGTGAGCGGCTGGCCGGACGTGGCCGGGGCCAGCACCAGCGCGTTGCGGGCGTCGCTGGTGAAGGCCTGGGCACCGGCGGTCGGCACGATCAGCGCCACACCGAAGTTCCCCTTGGACTTCTGCACGACCCACTGCACCAGCGACTTGTCGGCGGCGTTCTCGGTGTAGGCGATCCTGGCCTCTTCGCCCTTGTCGCTCGGGGTCTTGTTCAGGCCGACGCCGACCGTCAGCTGCTGCGGCCCGCTGAAGGTGAAGGTGCTGTCCATGCGGTCGAAGTAATGGCCGGCGTCGGTGGTGAAGCGTTTCACTTCGGTGACCTTGGTGCCGGCGGCGTCCCAGGCGGCGTAGCTGAGTTCGAACACGGCGCGCACCGGGCCGTTGGCGATCACCTTCCACGCCGCGTAGTTGCCGCTGGTGTAGAGCGTCTTGCCGTCCCAGATGCCGGTGCCGCCGGCGCCGCGCGAGGGGCCGACGTTGTACATGTCGATGCCTTCGCCTTCGTCGTGGTGGTAGTGGTCGTGGCCCTTGTTGTACCAGCGGTCGACGATCGGGTAGGGCACGCGCTTGAACCAGATATCCAGGCCGCTGGTCCTCAGGACTTCCTTGCCGACCTTGGCGCTGTCCGGCGCTTCCAGTGCCGGGCCGTAGGTACGGTGCGCGAGCTTGTCGTTTTCCCAGGCGAAGTCGTCGAGGCGTTCCGGCACGTAGCGCGCGAAGGCCTTGGGCGGGAACGGGGCGGTGAGGGTCTCGCTTTTCTCCACGGTGAAGGTGGCCGACTTCTCTCCGGCCTTGAAATCATGCTGGAACAGCAGCTCGCCGTAGGCGGCGCCGACGTTCTTCGGATCCTTGGCTTCTGGCGCGACGTTGGTCACCTGGTAGGGCAGCACCTGGCCGGCGGCGTCCTTGATCACCAGCTTCTGCACCAGCGCGTGCGGCAGCGCGTCGTTGACCTGGGTCCAGGGGATGGCAATGGTCTCGGAAGGACGGGCGATGTCGAGACTGTGGGTGACGGTGACGGTGAGTCTTTCCGCGGCGCTGGCGAGGCAGGCCGGCAGCGCGGTCACGGCGAACAGGGCGAAGGCAACGGTGGGGCGAACGTTCATGCGAAGAGTCATATGCGGAGAATGAGCAAATAAGTCAGGGTACGTAGATCGGTTGCTGTACGGGCGGCTTCATGCCGTCCCCCAGGTAGAAGCTCGGATGCGGCGGCTGATTATAGCCCGCGTTCTGGCCCGCAACCTGGCTGCGGTATTGCGGGTCATGCATCAGCGTGGTGAGGCGGTAGGGCGTCGGCACGGTGGTGCTGAATACCAGCAGCGCGTCGTTGTCGCGGCTGCGCCAGACGACTTCCTCGCGCCAGTCGCCGAACAAATCGGCCGACAGCACCGGCGTCGACTTGGTGCCGTTGATCGAGGCCGCGCCGTAGTCGGCGCCATCCACCAGGCGCTCGAGGCGTTCGGAACGCGGATTCCATTTGTCGATGTGGACGCCGTCCAGCGGCTCGCGCAGCAGGTCGCCGTCCCACCACAGGCCGAAATTGATGCTGCGCGGATGCGTGCCCGAGATCTGCCTGCCCGAGGCGTTCATCAGCCCGCCGACGATGGCCCAGCATTCCTCGCCGGGATACGCCGGGTCGATGTCCATGCAGGTGCCGCGCCCGACGTCGTGGCTGTCGCCGTCCAGGCTCCACAGGATCTTGCCGGTAGCCGCATCGTGCATCTCGACGCCGCGGCCCTGGTAGCAGGACGGCGTCTCGTGGACCATGAAGATCTGCTTGCCGTCGCGGTTCGGATCCAGCTTGCCGACGTGGAGGGTGTCGCCGTGGCACAGGCCGGTGCTGTACAGGAGCGTGCCGTCGCTCTTGATGGTGGCCGCGCCGTAGATCAAATCGTCCTTGCCGTCGCCGTCGACGTCGGCCACCGACATCCAGTGCGCGCCCTGGTGGTTGGCGGCGGCACCCGGGCCGGGCTTGCCGTCCGCTGCCCCGGCGTCGCTGTCGAACACCCAGCGGCTGGTCAGCTTGCCGTCGCGCCAGTCCCAGGCCGCCAGTACGGCGCGCGTGTAGTAGCCGCGCGAGAACACGGCGCTCGGGCGGGCACCGTCGAGGTAGGCGACGGTGCCGAGGAAACGGTCGACGCGGTTGCCGTAGGCGTCGCCCCAGGCCTTGACGTCGCCGCGCGCGGGCAGGTAGCCGCTGCTGGCCATGGCGGCGCCGGTCGGGCCGTTGAACACGGTGATGAATTCGGGACCCTCGAGCACGTAGCCGTTCGGGTTGCGATAATCGGCGGCTGGGTTGCCGATGGATTTACCTTGCCCGTCGACCGTGCCGTCGGCCGTCTTCATCATCACTTCGGCCTTGCCGTCGCCATCGAAGTCGTAGGCGAGATAGGTCGTGTAGTGGGCGCCGGCACGGATGTTGCGGCCCAGGTCGATGCGCCACAGGCGGGTGCCGTCCAGTTTGTAGGCGTCGATGTAGGTGTTGCCGGTGTAGCCGGGGTGCGAGTTGTCGTGGGCGTTGGTCGGCTGCCATTTCACCAGCAACTCGTAGCTGCCGTCGCCGTCCAGGTCGGCCACCGAGCCGTCGTTGACTTCGTAGCCGTAGGATTTGCCGTCGGGCGTCGTGCCGCCGGCCGGCTTTTGCAGCGGGATGGTCTTGTAGGGCTTGTCCCAGGTGGCGCCGGCAGCGGCTTCGGGCCCGCCGGCCGCGCGTACCGTGTAGCGCGCGTCGGGCGGCGCGCCGCCGTCCATGAAATTGGTGATGGCCAGCGGCTGGGGGTTGAGTTTGCGGCCGTTGCGGTAGACATCGAAGGTGATGCCGGGCGCATCGGTGCCGAGGACGCGCCAGCCGACGAAATTGCCGGCGCTGGTGTGGATCGCGACCACGCCGCGGTCCAGCTTTTCGACCTGCTTGCCGGGCGCGGAAAACGCGCTGCCGCAGCAGGCCAGCATGCCGGCCACCAGCACGGTAGCGAGCCTGTCGCTCTTGGTAATCTCAGCCATGAATGATGAAACCGAATGGTGCAGGATTGCCATCCGAGTATCGGCGGCGCCTTTCACACAGTCAATCACCCGTGGCGACGCAGCGCCAGATAATCACCATCTTGAGCGATGGCGCTGCTGTCATGCGTTCAGTGTATTGACGGGTAGCGCAGCCAGTCGACGCGGCCGAGGCGCGCCAGCAGGGCCGGGACGGCCTGGTTGCTGTCCTCGAAGGGGCCGAATTCGTGCGTGAAATAGACACTGCCGCGGTACTGCGCAATCAGGACGAAGGCATTGTCCTGGAAATAATCGGTGGTGAGCAAGTCCTGGATCGCGTCGTCCGCCACCTTCGGGTCCTGGGTGCGGGTGTCGGTCCAGCGCAGGATGTTCTCGTCCAGTGCGCCATCGAGTGTGCGGACATATACACGATAGGCGGCCGCGCGTCGTTTGCCATGTCTCATCGTTCACTCCAGCTCGGCGATAGGTCGGTTGTTATGGAAGCGCTATCGTACGCCTGCCGGAAAATTGATGGCGCGGAAATGGAAGGGTTACCAATTCGCCGGTCAATGGCCACCGGGATTGGCCGATTGGGCCGCTGGCGCCGGCGTGCGCGCCGCGCTGGCATCGGGCCGCGCGCGCCTGAAACAGGCCAGCTTGATTTTGATGCTGGCAATGATCGCCAGCGTGCCGATGGTTGCCGTCAGGGCGTGCAGCATGATTGTCCTCTCGTGTTGGTGGCGGACGGCGCGGTGCCGCCGCCAATGGTTCGCCGACGCCTGAGGCAGCCGCCATGCGGCCAGCGCTATCCCACCCGGCGGAGCGTTGCCTCGGCGATCGAATCCGCCTTATCGGCTGCATCCATGTTCCGATGGTAGATGCGGCGCCGGGTCTTCGCAATCTGGCAATTCCAGTGCTAGACTTCGTCCTTTCCGAAGCCTGGAGCGATGACGATGCGTTTTGACCTGACCGATATGCGGCTGTTCCTCAGCGTGGTCGAGAGCGGCAGCCTGACCCAGGGCGCGCGTGCGATGCACCTGGCGTTGGCCTCGGCCAGCGAGCGCATCGCCGGGATGGAAGACGTGCTCGGTGCGCCGCTGCTGGAACGCAACCGGCGCGGCGTGCGCACCACTGCCGCCGGCGATACCCTGGTGAGGCACGCGCGTTCGATCCTGGGCCAGGTCGAACAGATGCGCGGGGAATTGCGGACTTATGCGACCGGGCTCAAAGGCCGCGTCAGGCTGCTGTCGAACACCTCGGCCAACGCGATCTTCCTGCCGCCGCAGCTGTGCGGCTTCCTGGCGGCCCACCCGGATCTGTCCATCGACCTGGAAGAGCGCCGCAGCGTGGATATCGTGCAGGCGCTGGCGGACCGCCGCGCCGACCTCGGCATCGTCGCGGACAGCGCCGACCTCGGCCTGCTGCAGATGCACCCGGTCGCCAGCGACCAGCTGGTCGTGGTCGTGAACGCATCGCACCGCCTGGCGCGCGAAGGCAAGGCGGCGTTCACCGACGTGCTCGGGGAGCCGATCGTGGGGATGGCGGATACCGCGCTGGAATCCTACCTGGGGGAACGGGCGTCGCGCCTCGGCCGCCAGCTCGACTACCGCATCCGGCTGCGCAGCGTCGACAGCGTGGCGATGTACGTGGAAGCCGGCATCGGCATCTCGATCCTGTCCGATGTGGTGGCGAAAACGCTGCGGCGCGACGTGGTCATCCTGCCGCTGGCGGAAGCCTGGGGCATGCGGCGCCTGTATCTGTGTGCGCGCGATTTTTCGGCCCTGACTGCGCACGCGAGCCTGCTGGCGCAGCACCTGCTGCGAGGTGCGATGCAGCCGTGAACAAACGCCGCGCCCGTTTGCACGGGAGCGGCGCAGTCACGTCGCCATGCGTCGCGATGGGTTGGTATTACTTGGCGGCGTCCTGGATCTTCTCGCCGGCGCGCTCGACGGCCTTGCCGGTCGCGGTGGTCGCCTTGCTTGCGCCTTCCTTCACATTGGCGGCGGCTTCCTTCGACTCCTGTTTCACTTCGGCGCCGGCTTCGCGCATGCTGTCGCCTGCACGGTCGGCAGCAGCGGCAGCCTTGTCGCCCGCGCGGTCCGCTGCGGCAGCCGTGTTGGCGGCGGCATCCTGGGCAGCTGCCTTGGTGTCGGCGGCGGCGTCGCGGGTGGCGGCGGCGGCATTGGCGCCGGCATCGTCGACTGCCTTACCGGCAGCTTGCGCCGGACCCATGTTGCTGTTGGTGTCTTCGGCTTTGTGGCAGCCGGTTGCGAGTACGGCGACGGCCAGCATCAGGCCCGACAGGGTGGTTTTGTTCAGCAGGGTGGTCTGTTTCATGTTGCGCTCCTTGGTCAAATGTCGCTTTTCGAGTTGTCCGCTTTTGTCAAAAGATCAAGCTGGTGAAGCAATATTACCAATGTCTTGCCCCGCGCACGATTGGACTTTGTGCCAAAGCGTAACCGTCGAAATCACAATTGCACAAATTCAATGACAGCCGGGCGCGGCACCGGCGAGTTGCCAACCCAGGCGCCGGCCGAGGCACAGCAGGGTCAGCGTGGGCGGCAGGCCCCACGGGCCGGGAATGACCGAGGCGTCGCATACGTACAGCCCGGACACCGCCGTTTGCAGGTCGCTGCCCACGTGTTCGCCGATGCGCACGCTGCCGCCCGGATGCGCGGCGAAATGGTGGCTAGCAAAGATGTGGCGGGCGCCGGCCTGCTCCAGCACGCCGCGCGCGAGCGCGATGCCGCGGTCGAACTTGCGCCGGTCGGCCGGCTGCAGGGTCTTGTCGACCCAGCGCGGCCCGATGCGCCCGCCGAGCTCGTCGCGGATCTTGACCATGATGCTGAGCGTGCGCGCATGCGCGAACAGGCGGTCGAAGCGGCCGGCCTGCGCTGCGAAGGCCTGGTACATCGGCCGCGGCAGCGTCAGGTCGGCATACGCGATGCCGTCCGCATGGTGGCTGGCACCGGCCGCCATCGGCACTTCGGCGCCGCCGCCCGCCAGGTCGTCGACGCTGCCCATCACCGCCACCACCGGATCGCTGAAGAAGGCCGCGGTACCGGTCATGAGGCCGGACGCCGCCAGCAGGCGCGGACTGCCGATGCCGCCGGCGGCCAGCACCACCAGCGGCGCCGGCCAGCTGTGCAGCGCGCCATCGACCATGGCCTCGACACCGGCGGCGCGGCCATCGCGCGCCAGCACGCGCGTGACGCGGGCGCGGGCCTGCAGCACGGCGCCGGCGCGTACGGCGTCGTCGACCAGCTCGCGCGCGCTCCACTTGGCGCCGAACGGGCAGCCGTACACGCAGCGCCAGCAGCCGCTGCGGCAGTACGCGGGGCGGATCATCTTTTCCAGCTTGTGCCAGCCGAGGCCGAGGCCGCGCGCGGCGTTCATGATGCGCGTGGCCATCGGTCCGACCAGCTCATCAGGCAGGGGAGCGAGCGGCAGTTCGGCGCGCCAGGCCCGCAGCGCGGGATCGAGGTCGATGCCGTGGGCGGCGAAGACCGCGGCCGGCGGCGGCGCGGCGGTGGCGAAGTTGATCGTGGAGGTGCCGCCGGTGGTCAGCGCGCGCACCAGCAGGGACAGGTCGCGGTGCAGGAAGGCGCCCTTGCCCGGGACCGCGGCGCGCGCCGCCATCTGGCTCAGGGTGCCGGTGTTCAAGGCGGCGTCGCCCGCTTCGAGGAAGAGGACGCGGGCGCCGCTGCGCGCCAGTTCGCGGCCGACGCTGGCGCCGCCGGGGCCGGTGCCGACGACGATGGCGTCGAAGGTGGCGTCAAAGCTAGTGCGGGTTGAGTCCATGCCCGCATGCTAGCACGCGCCTTCCGGGCAGGCGAGGCCGGCTCAGCGCGCCCGCAACCGCCGCTGCGGACAGTGGCGGCGCTCTTCGCGCGGCGCCACCCACACCGGATGCAGGCCCAGGCCATCGATGCCGAAGTCCAGCACCCGCCGCAGCGCCTGCAGCGTAACCGGCTTGAACAGCAGCGCGGCGCCGCGCTGGCGATGACCGGCGCCGACGGCGTCGCTGTCGGCCAGCATGACGATGGCCGCGCCCGGTGCCAGGCGTGCCAGCTCCCCGCCCAGCGAGCGGCGGTCGTCGGCATTGAAGTCGGTGCAGGTCAGCACCGCGTCGAAGCGCAAGGCCTCGGCCGTCTGCAGCGCAGCCTGCGGCGTCGTGGCGGGCGCGACGATATAGCCGAGCGAGTGCAGCAGGCCTGCGGTCTGCGCCCGTGCCGCCTTGTCGAATTCCAGCAGTAATGCGCTTTTCATGGGTAAATCCTCCTTTGTCATGGATGACCTCGAAGCCGGCCGCTTCAAGCGCGAACTTGTAACAATTTGACTCGTCCATACGGCGGCCCCGGCACGGGGCGGCGCCGTATTTGGTAAACTCGACGTTTTGTTCCGAAGGATTTCCCCAGATGGCGCGCCCGCACGCTTCCGCCCATGATGTCGCCCATGATGCTGCCCGTGATGCCGTCCATGAGCTGCGCGCATCCGCCCTGCATTGCCTGGTCGAGCCCGACCCCGCGGTCAAGGCTGCCGGCGTGGCGGTACTGGTCGACGCCGGCCGCGCCGGCACGCTCGCCGTCGACGTGGCCGCCGTGTTCGACGAACCGGCAGCGATCCCCGGCCGTCCGGCGCGTCCGGAGCTGGTGCCGCCGCGCCTGGTGGGCCGGCGTTCGATGGCGACGGTGGAAGGCCGCGCCATGCTCGTGCACGCCCTGGCCCATATCGAATTCAACGCCGTCAACCTGGCGCTGGACGCGGTCTGGCGCTTTCCCGGCATGCCGGACGGGTATTACGTCGACTGGCTGCGCGTGGCTGGCGAGGAAGCCTTGCATTTCAACCTGCTGGCCGGCCACCTGCAGACGCTCGGCTACGCCTACGGCGATTTTCCGGGCCACGACAGCCTGTGGGAGATGGTCGCCAAGACCAGCGGCGACGTACTGGCACGGATGGCGCTGGTGCCGCGCACGATGGAAGCGCGCGGCCTCGACGCGATTCCGCCGCTGCGCGCCAAGCTGGCCCAGGCCGGCGACCTGGCCGCGGCCCGGATCCTCGACGTGCTGCTGCGCGACGAGGTCGGCCACGTCGAGATCGGCAACCGCTGGTATTTCCATTTGTGCGCGCAGCGCGGGCTGGAACCGGTGGCGACCTACGACGATCTCACCGACCGGTACAAGGCACCGGTGCTGAAGGGGCCCTTCAACGTCGAGGGCCGCCGTGCCGCGGGCTTTACGGAAGCCGAGCTGGCGCGCTATGCCGCCGACGCCTTGCCGGCCGGCGCCTGAATCCGGCATCTATATATATGAGCGACACTCCGCAGCAAGGCTTCCTGCTCACCCGTCAGTGGCGTGATGTGAGCAAAAACGGGGATGACGGCGTCGAAGTCGAGTTCTGGCTCGCCACCGATGACGGCCCGTATTGCCTGCGCCTGCCGCCGGCGGAAGCCGTGGCCTTCGTGCCGGCCGAGCAGGAAGCCGCGCTCAGGACGCTCCTGCAGCGCGAACGCGGCGTCGAGCTGCGGCCGCTGGCGCTGTGCGATTTCCGCCAGCGCCCCGTGCTGGGCCTGTACTGCCGCCACTACCGCCACCTGATGCGCCTGGAAAAGCGTCTGCGCGAACACGGCATCGACGTCTACGAAGCCGACGTCCGCCCGACCGACCGTTTCCTGATGGAGCGTTTCATCACCGCGCCAGTGGCGTTCGCGGGCACGCCGGCGCCCGGCGATCCGCGCCTGCTGGAAGGCGCGCAACTGAAGGCGGCGCCCGAATACCGCCCGCGGATCCGCACCGTCTCGCTCGACATCGAGACCACCATGCAGGGCGAGTTGCGCTCGATCGGCCTCGAGGGCTGCGGCCAGCGCCAGGTCTACATGCTGGGACCGCCGAACGGCGACCCCTCCGGGCTCGACTTCGATCTCGCGTACTGCGAATCTCGCCTCGAGCTGTTGGTGAAACTGGAAGAATGGATGACCCGCCACGACCCCGACGCCATCATCGGCTGGAGCGTGATCAACTTCGACCTGCGCGTGCTGCACGAACATGCGCTGCGCCTGAACCACCCGCTGCGCATCGGCCGCGGCGGTGCCGCGATGGAATGGCGCAGCAATCCCAACGCCAGCGCCGAGCGCGAGTCGCGCTACTTCTGGGGCTTGCCCGGCCGCCTGGTCATCGACGGCATCGAGGCGCTGCGCTCGGCCACCTGGAGTTTTCCCTCGTTCAGCCTGGAACACGTGGCGCAAAGCCTGCTCGGCGAGGGCAAGTCGATCGACAATCCCTACGACCGCATGGCCTCGATCGACCGCATGTTCGCCAGGGACAAGCCGGCGCTGGCGCGCTACAACCTGAAGGATTGCGAACTGGTCACGCGCATCTTCGACAAGACCGGGCTAATGGCCTTTTTGCTGGAGCGCGCCAGCGTGACGGGCCTGGCGGCCGACCGCAGCGGCGGTTCGGTGGCGGCCTTCGAGCATTCCTACATCCCGCTGATGCACCGCCTGGGCCGCGTTGCCCCGAACATCGGCGACGTGCCGGGCGCCGACAGCCCCGGTGGCTTCGTGATGGATTCGCGCTCGGGCCTGTACGATTCGGTGCTGGTGCTGGACTATAAAAGCCTGTACCCATCGATCATCCGCACCTTCCTGATCGACCCGGTGGGCCTGGTGACGGGTCTGGCGGAACCCGAGGCAGACACGGTGCCGGGCTTCCGCGGCGCGCGCTTCTCGCGCACGAAGCACTGCCTGCCCGGCATCGTGAAGCGCGTGTGGGAGGGCAGGGAAGCGGCCAAGCGCGCCGGCAACCAGCCGCTGTCGCAGGCTTTGAAAATCATCATGAACGCCATGTACGGCGTGCTCGGCACCACCGCCTGCCGCTTCTTCGACGACCGCCTGGCCTCGTCGATCACCATGCGCGGCCACGAGATCATGCACCGCACGCGCGAGCTGATCGAGGCGCGCGGCTACCAGGTGATCTACGGGGACACGGATTCCACCTTCGTCTGGCTCGGCGGCGCGCACACGGACGAGGATGCACTGCGCATCGGGCGTGAACTGGTCGACCACGTCAACGGCTGGTGGCGCCGGTACCTGCGCGAAGAACTCGGCCTGGACAGCGCGCTCGAACTCGAATACGACACCCACTTCCGGCGCTTCCTGATGCCGACCGTGCGCAACTCGGACGAGGGCAGCAAGAAACGCTACGCCGGCCTGGCCGGCACCGGCGACGGCGGTGAGGAAGTCGTCTACAAGGGACTGGAAAGCGTGCGCACCGACTGGACCCCGCTGGCCCAGCAGTTCCAGCAGGGACTGTACGAACGGGTGTTCCGGCGCGAACCCTACGAAGACTACGTGCGCGACTACGTTGCCCGCACGCTCAGTGGCGAGTTCGACGAACTGCTGGTCTACCGAAAGCGCCTGCGCCGCCCGCTGCACGAATACGAGCGCAACGTGCCGCCGCACGTGCGCGCGGCCCGCCTCGCCGACGATTTCCACGTCGCGCTAGGACGCGGTCCGCAATACCGCAACGGCGGCTGGATCCGCTACCTGATGACGGCTGCCGGCCCGGAACCGATGGAACACGTCGAAGCGGGCAAGGCGGCGCCTGTCGATTACGAACACTACCTGAGCAGGCAGCTTGAGCCGGTGGCCGACGGCATCCTGCCCTTCATCGGCGACAGTTTTGCACGCCTTACAAGTCCGCAAGGCGCGCTGTTTTGAGATGGGCGGCAAGCGCACCGTTGTGGTGCGAAAAATGCCGCCTATATACATTCCTATACAAAATACCCAGTCGTTAGCAGCCTAATGATCTAGGCAGCGAAGCATTTTTGGCCCATATTAACGGGTTGGCGCGGCGCCCGTCGGCAGAGCTTTGAGTACTTACGAGACATTGCACGACGAGCCCCGCGCACCGTCATTGGAGTCCATACATGTTGCTTAACCTGGTTCGCATCGCCTTGCGGCGACCGTATACCTTCGTCGTGCTGGCGCTGGTGCTGCTCATCCTCGGGCCGCTCGCCGCCATGCGTACCCCGACCGACATCTTCCCCGAAATCAAAATGCCCGTGATCGCGGTGGCGTGGCAATACACCGGCCTGCCGTCCGACGAGATGACGGGCCGCATTTCCACCCTGTTCCAGCGCAGCCTGACGACGACGGTCAACGACATCGAGCACATCGAGGCCAACACCTATGCCGGCCGGAGCATCGTCAAGATCTTCTTCCAGCCTGGCGTGGACATCGCGGTAGCCAACGCCCAGGTGACGGCGATCGCGCAGGCGACCGTGAAGCAGATGCCGGCCGGGATTACCCCGCCGTTGGTCATCAACTATAACGCCGCCACGGTGCCGATCCTGCAGCTGGCGCTGTCCGGCAAGGGCTTGTCCGAGCAGCAGCTGTTCGACCTCGGCATGAATACCGTGCGCACCCCGCTGGTAACGGTGCCGGGCGCCGCGATCCCGCTGCCGTACGGCGGCAAGCAGCGCCAGGTGCAGATCGACGTCAAGCCGGACGCGCTGCAGGCGCGTGGCCTGTCAGCCCAGGACATTGCCAACGCGCTGGCGGCCCAGAACATCCTGACGCCGGTCGGCACCCAGAAGATCGGCAGCCTGGAATACACGGTCCAGCTGAACAGCGCCCCTTCCGCCATCGAAGACCTCGGCAACCTGCCGATCAAGGTCGTGAACGGGACGACAATCTTGATGCGCGATGTCGCCGACGTCCATGACGGCAACGCACCGCAGACCAACGTGGTCCACGTGGATGGCGGCCGATCGGTGCTGATGTCGGTGATGAAGAACGGTTCGGCCTCCACCTTGGCCATCGTCGACGGCATACGCGCCAAGCTGGACGCGATGCGGGCCGGCCTGCCGGAGGCGCTGAAGGTGGTGCCGATCAACGACCAGTCGGTATTCGTGCGTGCCGCCGTCAAGGGCGTGGCCACCGAGGGCGCGATTGCTGCGGCTCTCACCAGCGTCATGATCCTGCTGTTCCTGGGCAGCTGGCGCTCGACCGTGATCATCGCGGTGTCGATCCCGCTGTCGATCCTGGGCTCCATCATCGCCCTGGCCGCAACCGGCGAGACCCTGAACCTGATGACGCTCGGCGGCCTGGCGCTGGCGGTCGGCATCCTGGTCGACGACGCCACCGTCACCATCGAAAACATCAACTGGCACCTGGAGCAGGGCAAGGCGGTGGAGCCAAGCATCCTGGATGGCGCCCAGCAGATCGTGGCGCCGGCGCTGGTCTCGCTGCTGTGCATCTGCATCGTGTTCATCCCGATGTTCTTCCTCGAAGGCGTGGCCGGCTTCCTGTTCGTGCCGATGGCCAAGGCCGTGGTGTTCGCGCTGGTCTGCTCCTTCATCCTGTCGCGCACCCTGGTTCCGACCATGGCCAACTGGCTGCTGCGCGCGCACAACCCCAGCGAGGAGCATCATCGTGCCCCGACCAATCCGCTGGCGCGCTTCCAGCGCGGCTTCGAGGCCCGCTTCGAGGGCATCCGACACCGCTACCACGGCATGCTGGAGCGCTCGATCCAGAAGCGCAAGCCCTTCCTGATCGGCTTCTTCGCGGTCGTGGCGCTGTCCTTTTTGCTGGTGCCTTTCCTGGGCAGTAACTTCTTCCCGTCGGTCGACTCCGGCCAGGTGCTGATCCACGCGCGCGTACCGGTCGGGACCCGCATCGAGGAAACCGCGGCGCGCTTCTCAAAGATCGAACAGGCGATCCGGCGCGTGATTCCAAACCACCAGATCGCGACCATGGTCGATAACATCGGCATGCCGTCCTCGAGCATCAACACGGTCTACAACAACACCGGCACCATGGGCACCCAGGACGGCGACTTCCAGATCGCGCTGGGCGAAGAGCACGAGCCGACCGCGGAATACGTGCGCAAGCTGCGCGAGGTGCTGCCGCGCGAATTCCCGGATACCACCTTCTCGTTCCCGCCGGCCGACATCGTCAGCCAGATCCTGAACTTCGGTTCGCCGGCGCCGATCGACGTGCAGGTGCGCGGCCGTAACCTGGACGGCAATTATCAGTATGCGCAGCTGCTGCTCAAGCGCATCCGTGCGATTCCCGGCGTGGCCGATGCCCGCATCCAGCAGTCGAACCGTTCGCCGGTCTTCAAGGTCGACATCGACCGCACCCAGGCCCAGCTGCTCGGCCTGACAACGCGCGACGTCACCAACAGCATGGTGGTGAACCTGGCCGGCAGCAGCCAGGTCGCGCCGACCTATTGGCTGAATCCCGCCACCGGCGTGACCTACCCGATCGTGATGCAGACCCCGGAGCACCAGATGGATTCGCTGTCCGCGCTGTCCGATGTCCCGGTCGGTAACGGCAGCGCGGCCAACGCAGCCACGCTGGGCGGCATCGCCCGCTTCAGCCGCTCGAGCGGCAACGCGCTCGTCAGCCAGTACGACGTGGCGCCGATGGTGCAGATCCACGCCGCCACCCAGGACCGCGACCTGGGCAGCGTCGCCGCCGACATCCGCAAGGTGCTGGCCGACACGAAGGCGGACGTGCCGAGGGGCGCCACGGTCGAGATGCTGGGCCAGGTGCGCACCATGGAGCGCGCGTTCTCGGGCCTGCTGTTCGGCCTGCTGGGCGCGATCGGCCTGATCTACCTGCTGATCGTGGTGAACTTCCAGTCCTGGACCGACCCGGCCGTGATCGTGGCCGCGCTGCCGGCGGCGCTGGCCGGCATCGTGTGGATGCTGTTCGCGACTCACACCACGCTGTCGGTGCCGGCGCTGACCGGCGCCATCATGTGCATGGGCGTGGCCACCGCCAACAGCGTGCTGGTGATCAGCTTTGCCCGCGAGCGCCTGGCCGAACTCGGCGACGCCGCGGCGGCCGCGCTGGAAGCCGGCTTCGTGCGCTTCCGCCCGGTCCTGATGACCGCACTGGCCATGATCATCGGCATGCTGCCGATGGCGCTGGGCCTGGGCGAGGGTGGCGAACAGAACGCCCCGCTGGGCCGCGCCGTCATCGGCGGCCTGGTGTTCTCGACGTTCGCGACGCTGGTGTTCGTCCCCGTCGTCTTCAGCCTCGTCCACGGCCGCCGGCAGCGCCGCGCCGGCGACGCAGGCGTATCAACCCAATCTGGTGCATTACCTTCTGGAGTCTCCGCTCATGTCAACTAAACCCTCGCGCGCCCGTCCGGCGCTGTTTGCCGCCATCGCCATCCTGATCGCAGGCGGCGTGGTCGCCGGCGGCCTCGTCACCCGCCACAACCAGGGCGAGCAACTGCAGGCCAGCGCGCT
>Ga0308160_10001155_pt1 | contig 39726 bp, 46 predicted proteins | sample PhyFR1_FD_201036 | JGI IMG/M metagenome (GOLD analysis project Ga0308160, IMG submission 201036) | Phyllosphere microbial communities from UC Gill Tract Community Farm, Albany, California, United States - DLSLF.R1 | ecosystem: Host-associated > Plants > Phyllosphere > Unclassified | place: USA... | reverse complement strand
GGCTGGAGGAAGACGGAGGGTCGGGCTTGAAGGGACGGAGGAGGGAGAGTGAACCGTGTGTAGCGAGACGGATCTCAGCTTGCACTTGGAACGGGGAGGGGGCGGCGGGCGAAGAGGTGGGTTGTCGGGAGGTCGGATGGGAGGCGAAGCGCTGGGCGGATTAAGGTTGGGTCGAGGGGAGGAAGGGGGAGGAGGGAGGAGGGGAGAAAGGCCAGGGTCGCGAGCGACTGTCGAGTTCCCCCATCCGCCCGAGACCGAGACATGGGCCGGATGGATGCGGGTCGGTAGAGGAGAGAGGCAGCCTGTCAGTCGTGGCCCGGCTTTGGAGGAGAGGAGGCAGGGAGAGCCAGGAGGGCTGGGCAAGGCGAGGAGGGTGCTGCCGCCGCCGCCGCTGAGCTGGAGGAGAGGGGAGTCAGGCGGCTCGGCGGGGCGGCTGAGCTGCCCCTCGTCCCTTGCTCCCTTCCCCTCCGTCCTGGCCCGCCTGAGGATGGAGTCGACTGCTTGGTCGAACGTACACAAGCGGTATCCTGATGTGCCTTGGGGGGAGCGGAAGGGGGGGGGGAGGAGGGAAGAGGAGGGTGTGGCCTCTGAGTGTTTCTTGGTCGTCTGCAGAGGTCAGGCGGAGGGCGAGGGGAAGAGACGACGGCCCTTCTCTCGCGCCGCGCGCGCGGGGGCGCTCAGCGGCCAGGCCAGCAGAGGGCGGCGCACGCCAGGGCAGGCCAGCAGCCCCAGCAGGCAGGCAGGCAGGCCGAGGCGCGCGCCTGCAAGGCTCGGCCACCGCACCAAACAAGGCCTGCCGCGCCAATCCGCCGGACTCCCCTTGTCTCGCCCGCTGCTGCTCCGCCCCCGACGGACCGCGACCCGGCCCCTACCCGACCGAACGACGGACGACGACGACAGAAGCGCCTGCCATGGCGCGACCCCTCCTCCGGCCGTGGTACGAGGGGAAGGAGGGGCACCAGGCAGACTGACGCGACTTTCCGTACTTACCTTCTGCCCTCTCGGACGTGCGCGTCGAGGCTGGCTTTGGCCCTGGCTGCTCGCCAGCCAACACACCGCCGCCGGCCTTCCTCCGGCCAGCCGGAGGGCCCGGTCGGTCCTCGCCGGCCGTCAACTCTCGCTCGATCGCCTCCTTCGCTTCTCAGCCATCAACTCGTCCGTCCGGCCACATCGCGAAGGCGCAAGGCCGGGCCCACCGCCTCGTCCTTCTGCCATCTCTCGCAATTTCTCGGATGTCAGGCCGCTTCAATGCTTTAGGCCCTAAGGACGCCGCCCCTCTGCCGAACAAAGGCCGAAAAGCTTCGGGTGCCGAGCTCTCCGCGCAAAGCGTTGCTGACCCCCCCTTTCTGCACGCCTGGTCGACGGCGCGCGCGCGAGAGATGGCGCACAAGGCAAGTCGAGATCACCTGATGCCCTGCCTGCCCCAGGGGTCAACCGGCCGACCCACACCGCTGACGTTTGGCGTGCACGAGTGCTGCTAAAATGGTAGGCAGGGCAAGCCCGAACGGGACCGACATGAACTCCCTCTGAGCGAACGCCCATCAGCCGTGCTGACCGTTGACGACCTCGTCGTCGGCCGTCAGCCGTCAGCTGGTCGAGCGACGGTTCACCTGACGGGCGGCTCTGCTCGCACAGGGCCGCCTATACATCCGACCACATCGCCTGCAGCAACGAGGTGGCGGCCGGCCGGCCCTGCCTCTAGCCTAACGACCTGGAAAGCGGCCGGGGAGGCATCAGACCGCCGCCGACAGTCGATCGAGCACGTGCAAGTCTTCTGTCCGTGATGAATGACCATGGAGCGCACAGACAAGCTCTCATCAGCCAGCAATACCCCCATCCACATGAAGGCCGCAAGCTCATTTTGTATCTGCAGCAACTGCTCCTGCCGTCCGCGGCGTTGACAACGGGCTGACAATCTCGCCCCGGACGAACGCGCGCACGAGCCGGACGGGCGAATAATGGACCGAGAGTATCCGAACGGCGAGCAGCACTAGCACGTCCGCGCGCGGGGGGGGGGGGGGCGGGCGGAAGAGGAATGTTGTCAGCGCGCGTGACTGCGCCTCAATGGGGATCCAGGGGGACGTACAATGCTGCTTGAGGAGGGCTGACATAGGGAGGGGCTTGGTCCGCAGGTCGAAGACGCCCGGGGTCCTTGTCGGCTGAACCTGAACCCCGCCTGCGCAGAGATCGGGTGGATGAGTGCCGAAGCGAGCGGTCAGCGGGCCAGCTCAACGGACAACAACGTGAATGGCTCCTGGGCACACACCTGGGAGCCGGGCCGGCGCCTTGACGCGCAGCATGATGGCAAACAGCGGCCAGTGGTTGACGCAAGCCAAGGCCGTCTCGAGCGTCGCATGCCCGAGGACGACCGCCGCCCGGCCGCAGGCGACGAGTAGGTAGTAGGCGAGGACGGTCGGGAAGAGAAAGACGAGCGTCGTGAAAAGGAGGGTGCCGACGAGGAGCTGGTCGACCGTGTAGGTCGTCGAATCGAGTCGCCGGCGGAGGACGTTGCGCCGCTTGCCTGGAGGCCAAGAGTAGGCTTGTCAGCACAGATGTATCCAAAGCGAAAGGGGCTTTGCTGTGGGAGGCGCACCCCGGAAGACATCAAAGAGACCGCCAAGAAGCCTTGCCATCCACCGGTATGTTACGGTCGAGCCGAGGTAGGCCAGGTAAAGGTGGCCTGTCGCGAGGCTGAGCAGGTCCGCCGCGAGCGCGATGAGCGCCGAGGCGCCTAGCAGGCCGACGAACGAGCCGAGGCGGAAGACGGTCGGTAGGCTAGCGACGAGCCGGTCGAGGATCGCTGCGTCCCAGAAGCGAACAAGGGCGGTCAAAGCCGAGGAGGCTGCGGCCGAGAGCTCGGTGTTGAGCTTGAGGCCGGCCGGCCAGTCGTCGAGCCAGACTAACAGATCGAGAGGCAACTTGACCGTCAAGGTCTGCAAGCCAGGACGGCTCGTCAGCCGTCTCGTACCCAACCCAAGCTGAAGTGCGAAGTCTCGGCAGCACCTTGATCGCCCAGGCGAGGCCGTCGGTCAGGCTCCGTTCGTTGGCGCCGATAAGTCGTCCAAGGGCCTGCCCGACGATCATATCGTTCAAGACGAGCCAGACCGTGTTGAAGAAGCCGATGTAGGCTGCCCGGGCTGCCGCGACCTCGCGCGCCGGAGGGACCGACCGTCGGAGGGACGGCAGCTGCTCAGAGAGGGTCACAGCCTGACGCGTGCGCAGCGAAAGCTGATGGCCTGGCGGAGGGTAGGCGAGCGTTGAGCGGATGAGCTCGTGTAGCTCACGGGCAACCAGTCTGGCAGGAGGAAGATCGCACAGAAGGCAGAGACGTCCTTGAGAGGGGGCAAGCCCGGCAGGAGACTGTCGTCGAGTAGCGCGAAGATGGCACCTCCGATGAGGCCGACGCCGCGGCGGACAGCAAGTCGTGCACGACGGCCAAGTAGCGATGGCTCGGCGACATATGTCTCGCCGATGGTGAGGCTGAAAGGTCGTCTGATGGCCGCTTGAACGAGGACGTCGATCTGGAACGCCGCGTTGATCTGCAAGGGCAGGAAGGTCAGCGTGCGGTCGCCCACTCATGCTTCAGTTAGCGAGCGAGCGACGCGCACCACGTCAACTGCACCCACGAGGCCTGTGCGATAGTCTCTCTTTGATGCCTCGTCGAATGGCTCAGGCAGAGACGCGTCGGCCGTCGCAAAGCGCAGTCTGATCGGGTCGAGCGCGAGGAAGTGGTGCTTGCCGGGGTTCGGTCGGTCGAAGAGGACGAGCGAGCGGATCCTGCAGACAAAGGCGAGTTTTGAGCGTGAACAGTATCTGCTCGAGCTTGGCTTAGGGATACGTACGTGGCCGTCGAGCCATCGGGCCTCATGCAGAGCCGGATCCCAGCAAGGTCGGGTTCCGCCGTCATGCCTGCGCCTCCCTGCCCGCTCGCCGTCCCTCTGATCTCGGCAAGGACGCGCAGGGCGCCACTCGGCCAGCCGGGTGGAGGATCGACCCGGTCCAAGATCGTCTGCAGCAGCTCGGCAGGCAGCTGAGTCGAGCCGGCCGGGCGTTGCTCGCGAGCAACCGACGTCGCGGCGACGGCGAACGAGGACGAGAGCTCGACGCCGACCAGGTGCCGGACGACGTCGGGTCCAATCTCCCCCTCGTCTCCGTGCAGAAGAGACCTTGGCACGAAGAGGACGACCATGGCTGGAGCGCTGCCGTGTCTTTGCGAGCTACCTCTCGGAAGGGCCGTCGGCTGCTTTGATGTGATGGTTGCAAGAGAGAGAGAGGACGGGCTCCTGTCGAGCCCGTGGCGGTCGACCCCTTAACGGCTACCATCAGCAAGGCCGCCCGACGCTCCCTCCCGCTTTCCTGGACTGTCAGCGATCCTTTACCGGATCTTCCTTCGCAGAGGAGAGCATCGCCAGCTAGCCAAAGTGGCCAGCCTCGCAGCGATGGCGTCGTACAACACCGGCTTCGCCCCGACATTGGTCCCTCCCCTTGTGCCGCTGCCAGTCTTCCACCCGGCCGCGTCCATCCCCTTCTCGTTCGCCTGCCCGCCCAACCCGTCAACCTCGGCCGCACCGTTGGCCGGCTCCTCGTCGGCCTCCTCGTCTCGACACGCCTCCCTCCAGGCCCGTCGGCTCCCAAGAGGCCCCCCTCCCCCCGCGTCATCGACGGCCCGCCGACCTCGGACGAGCCGACTGTCCGGCGCAGTCGAGCGACGCGACGTTGTCAGCGGCCGGCAGGGCAGTCAGCAGCGGGAACACCTGCGGCACGAGCACGAGGGCGGGCTCGAGCGGCTGCTCGAAGGACGGGCGCCGCTCGGCGTCGACCTGGCGGCCGAGAAGCGCGATCTGAGCGAGGAGGAGCAGGACGAGGAGTACCGGGTGCGTCTCCCTCTCGCATGGAGACCTTCCCCCAACCGACCGGGACCTGACCTCGTGCCGCCCCTCTCTCGCAGGATCAAGCCATTCGAGACTTTGGACATACATTTCTCGCTCCGATTGGCATTTGCAAGACGCAAGAGGAGCTCGACGCCGTCGTGCGTTCCCCTCTCTCTTCCCCCTCCCTTCCCCCCGATTGCCCCCCCTTCGTGGCTGTCGCTCACCATCCCGCCCTTCCTCCTCTTCAGCAAACGCGCACGCCCTCACCGACGCCGCCGTCCAATGCAGAAGATTCCCGGCCCTTTCAGCATGCCAACCACGCTAGGCACGAGCCTCATCGGCAGTATCGCGAGCCCTCGGTCGAGGTGCCCGACGTCGACCAGATGCGCGACCTCGACGATGATCTCGACGACGAGGATGCTGAATCGGCTGGGGACGAGGACGACGAGGACGACGACCTGGAAGCTGGGGAGGACGAGTACGAGGAGTATGGCGACGGGGAGGCGTGAGCGACTGCGGGCGAGCTTGTAGGACGAACGACTTGATGACCTTATGACCGACCGATCGCCGCGACGAGCGCGGCCCTGCCACGCATCCCCTCGTCTCGAGCCCCTGTGCGCTCGCCGTCTCGTCTGAAAGAGGCTGCATGTCTAGACCACGCCTTATGCCCAGGCGTTCTCGACCGGCAAGCTCGCTAGCGACCCGCCATCGCCGCCGCCGGCCTGCCGCTCGCCGTCCTCCTCGGCAAAGGGATTCGACCCGCCCATCGCGCCGCCGATGCCGGGCGCGACTCTCGACCGCTCCGGGCTATCTGCGCCGCTGTCGCTGGCGCTTGCTGTCGGCCGCGAGGGAGAGGCGAGCTTAGGCTGGACTGGGCTCGGCGGCTGGGGTTGCGACTGCTGGACGAGCCGGACAAGCGAGGCGTGGTAGTCCTCGTACGCCGAGATGAGCTGCGAGGAAGGGCGGCTTCTGTCAGCTCGAGTGGGCGGCCTGTACGATGCGAGGTCAGCGGGGCGCACCGTCTTCTGCCGGTGAATCATGCCCTCGACGTAGGTCTCGAGCATCGCCTTGAAGTCCTCGACGCGCTCGTCCTCGAACCTGCCATACTCGTTCTTGATGAGCCGCGTCACGCTCTCAAACTCGGAGCCGGCCTCCTTGGCCCTGCGCTCAGCCTTGACAAGGGGCAATAGAAGGTGGGAGGGGTCAGCTCGGAGGGACGGCAGTCTGCGTTCTGCGGGTTGGCGCAGTGAGAAGGAAGAACGCACGTCACCGACGAGCGCGATCTCCTGACCGACCCGTTCGGCCGCGAGCTTGCCCTGCCGCCGGGCCTTGTCCAGTGTTGTCCGTTGTCGGCGGGCGTCGAGCTCGAGATTCTGCCAGGCGAGGTACGACTTGATCCGCGAGCCGAAGGCATTCTGCTCCGAGAGATTGGTGGAGATCAGATGACGGCTCTTAGCCGAGACGCGAGGATGAAGAGAGGACGCACCCGGACGCTACCGATCAGACGAATGTACTCGTCGGCGGTCGCCATGAAGCCGCCGACGTCGCCCCGGCCGTTGCCTTCCTCCTTCTCCTTGGCCCGCCGAAGGACGTCCGAAAAGCGCTCGAGGGCAAGCGCCATCGGGCGCGAGAGGTCGCACTGGGCGAGCGACGAGATTGAGAGGGCAAAATCGTGGATTGCGCCGGCGAGGTCTGGAGGTAGGAGGAGGCGGCCGACGGTAAAGGAACGAGAGGGTCAGCAAAGGGTGGGAGCCGCGAGCGAAAAGGGAAAGAGAATAGACGGACCGAGCCGCTGCTTTGAGACGAGGTCGACAGACTTGACGAGCGCCTTGAGCTGGCCCTCGAGCGTATCGAGTGCCGCCCGCCGGTCGTCAAACCAGTCGTCGCGTTCCACGAACTTTGGCCCCGTCAGCCCGCTCGTCAGACTGGCTAGGTAACCCTTCTCGCTCGCGCCCGTTCCGCCACCGCCACTGGGTGTCGAGTGGCCGTCAAGCGCGCGCGAGCGCGTCCAATGCTTCATCTCGCCCGACCAGTTGTCGGCCGTGAGGAAGGCCGTCAGAACCGGGTCGAGCTGGAGGACGGCGTGATCGGCCGCCTTGGAGAGGAACGTCTGAAGCTGAGCCCGTCGGTGGGCGATGAACTCGTCGCCGAAGCGGCCTGCGCCGCGCATAGGGCAGACATCGTCAGCCGAGAAAAGTCCGTTCATGCGGGTTAGGTCTGCAGGCCAACGAGAGCAGGAAACGAGACGCACCGAACGACTGCTTGTCAGGCACGGGTGGGACAATGACGCCCCGGTTGCCCTCAACCAGAGCGCCGAACAGCCACAGGAAGTCGCTGAATCGTCGGAGGACGGCGACTACCTTGCTTTGACTGCCGTACTCGGTCGGCACGCGAAGTGTCGTCGTCACCGTGTAGACGATGTGGGCCGTCGCGCCCAGGCCGACCTTGGTCGGGTCCGAGATGTGGACAACGAAGAGCCGATCGGCCCGCTTGGCCGCGAGCGCAAAGTCCTTATCAACCGGCGCGGGCGCCTCTGCGCGCTCGGCGGCGGCGGCGGTCGCTGCGGCAAGCCCAGTCTAAGGGCAGAGGAGACGAGGCTCGTTAGCCTTGTTCGGTCGGCCGATACACTGCACCCCCAGACTTCGGCGATGGGACCTTACCTGCTCGTCATCGTCGACAACGTCGTCCGAGGCCGCATCTGGCTCGGACTGCCCACTCCCAATTCCTCCTCCAGCGGCAGCACTGAAGTGAAGCCTCTCCTCCTCGCCACCCCACCCTCCCCCTCCGTCGCCCCCAAGCGGAGGCGCCGTCGTCCAACCCACAGCGCCGGAACTTCCGCCCATCACCACCGAAGACGAGGCTGACGGCACGCCGCTGGGGCCGAGACCGAGCTGGGCCGCCCGGGCGGGGTCGAGCGTAAGCTCAGAGAAGGACCGCTCGACCCGGCCTGGTCCGAAGCGGTCTGCCTCGCCGTCGTCGTCGACGGCGCCGCGACCGCTGACGGCAGAGGCTTCGCTGCTGGCGGTGTCTATCTGCGAGGGCGATGAGGGACGCGAAGACGGCGCCGACGAGGACGAGGTTGATGCGGTCGAGTATGTAAGGCCCGTCCTCGATTGTGGCATGGACGTTGAACCGTGACCATCGGCCTCCTCCGTCGCCGTCGCTGTCGCAGAAGCGGAAGTCGGGAGCTCGCCCCTCCCATTGGTTTGCACAGCGTCCGTGGGCGTCGAAGCCCTCGGTGTGCCCGCGCTCGTCGGCGGTCCAGACGGCGGGAGGGCAACGTCCTCGGCCGTCTTCGGCGAGCTGGTCGGCGCAGCCAGTTGGGGAGCCGCCGCTACTGTTTGTGCTGGTGTTGCTGACGCGGTGGGAGTGGAAGGCCCGTCGTTGTCGTTGGCAGCGTCGGGAATTGTCTGGAGAGGAGGCCCGACGACTGCCTCGCCCAAAGGAGCGCCCCCTGCCGAGGACGGCTTCTGCTCAGCCGCCTGCGTCGTCGTCGGAGATACCGACGCTGCCGTACCCGTCGCCGAAACCGGCTTTTTGCCCTTCCGTTTTCTCACGAGCGCGCCGAACGGATCGTCGTCGTCGTCAGCCGCCGCCGCCGTTGTTGTCGTCGGCGGTTTGGACAAGCTCGGACCCCGGCCAGCCGCCGCCGCTGCCGTCGCCGATGAAGCGGTGGCCTTGCGGAAAGCGCCTTTGAGCCGGACCTCCTCGCTCTCGCCGAGCAGATCGGCCAGCGAAGCTTCGACCTCGGGCCGCTGGCCGCTGCCGGCCGCGCCGAGGGGGCCATTGCCAGCCGGCGATGATCCAGCAGGCGAGCCTGACGCCCCTGCTAGTAAGACGGACGCTCCTGTTGGTGAGAAGGAGGAGGACGAGTCGAGTGGCTCCCCACCTTCACCGCCGCCGATACCGCTCGGGAGAGGAGGAGGTGATGCCGGCCGGTAGATGTTGAAGGCCGTCTGGACACCGGGCGAGCTCTGGAAGCCCGAGGTGAAGGCATCGGGCGAGCCGGCCGTCACCGCCGTCGGTGCCAGAGAAGGCTGGGCTAGCGAGCTCCGATCATCGCTTTCGTCAAAGGTAGCAGCAGCGAACGCCGACGATGACCCGCCACCGCCGAGGCTGTCTCCCCCCTGCTCCTCCTGGGCTCTGCCGTCGAGCGCTTGAACGTAGGGACCTGGCGTATGGCCGACTGCGTCCTCGTCTGGGGTCGGCAGGGGCGAGCCGTAGCCGCCCTCGCTGGCTGCTGGGGCTATTGCTGCCGGTGGTGGCGGTGGTGGGGTGAAGGTCGCAAAGGGCGAGACGGCGTTGGCAAAGGGGTTGTCGTCGTCTTCGTCTGGAAGGAGGAAGGACATGGTGAGGATGGGGTGGTTGAGATGGAAGGCGAGGACGACGACCGGCCGCTGTTGCTACTGCTGTCGGCGCGTTGGCGGCCGTTGCCTCCGAGCGCGCGAGCCGAGAGGCCGGCCGACTCTGATCTGCCCGGCCGCGCCCTCGAACCTGTCCCTACCCTCATCCACCAATACCCTCCCCCTCCATCCTGCGAAGCAGTCATGGACCTGAGCCCCGCCCCAGACCAGCAGCAGGTCGAAGAGGATGAGGAGGCTTACGGTGCGTCCTCCCCTCCACTATCTGCGAGCCGGCCTCATGGACACAAGCCGCCCGCCGCCGCCGCCGCCTCCCCCCTCCGGCGCTCGGCCTGGTGCATCGCCTGTCCCCAGGATCAGGCGAGGGAGCTCGCTAAGGCACTTCTCTCGGCCCGCCGTCCACGACCGCGGCGTTCTGCCCTGTACTCGCTCGCTGCAGGAGGCTGATGGGCGAGCTACCCAACCCTTCTTCGCCGGCAGCCTCGTCCTCACCGCCGTCGAGCACGCAGACGTCGACCTTGACCTGGATCGTACGTCGGCCCTCCTTCCTTCCGGCGGCTTGCTCTCAAAGGACTTTTCGACACTCGGGGCTCCGTCTCTGACTCTCCTTGCACCCTTCTCTCCGCCCCGCTCCGCCCGCTACTCGGCCGACAGACGTGGTTCACTTCACTCCCGGGCCACGAGTACTTTTGCGAGGTCGCCGAGGACTTTATCGAGGACGACTTCAACCTGACGGGCCTTCAAGGCATGGTGCCCTTCTGGAAAGAGGCGCTCGAGATGGTGCTCGACGTTGAGCCTGGTCCGTCCACCTCCCTCCCTCCCTCTCCTCGAGAGGGAGTCAAGGCCTTCGAAAGCACTTCGAGCTGACGCGCATGCTCCTCTGCGCGCACGTCGTCCTCGCAGAGGAGGAGGACTCGCTCAAGATTCCCGATGTGTCGATCATCGAGTCGTCGGCCGAGCTCCTCTACGGCCTCGTTCACCAGCGCTACATCCTCACTCGCCAAGGACTCCAGGCGATGGCGGCCAAGTCGTTCGGCGCCTGCCCGCGCGTCTTCTGCCATGCGACCGCCGTCGTCCCCTGCGGCCGGTCCGACCAGCCGGGGCTCGACACCGTCAAGCTCTACTGCCCCAATTGCGGCGATCTTTATGCGCCGCCCTCAAGCAGGTTCCAGGGCGTTGACGGCGCCTTCTTCGGCACGACGTTCCCCCACCTCTTTTACCAGACGTACCGCGACCTCTTCCCGGCCGCGTTTCACCCGACCCTGGCGGCCCCTGCTGCTGGCGGTAGCTCGTCCTCCTCTTCTCAGCAGCAGCAGCAGCAGGTTGCCTCGCCCAACGGCGGCGCCAGCGGTAGCGGCAGCGGCGAGCCCTTCGTCAACCCGGACCCGCACGGCGGGCTCAAGCGGCCGTTTGCTGAGGTCTACCAGAAGCGCATCTACGGCTTCAAGGTCTCTGAACGTGCGCGCTCCGGCCCGCGGATGGAGTGGCTCCGCATGCGACCGGCCTCTGGGGCCGAGCTCGACCGGGTCGACTGGAAGGGCCGATGGATCGGCGGCGGCGGTGATGGGGGCGAGGACGGGGACGATGGCGAGGGAGGCGACAACGGCAAGGGCGAGCTGTTTGAGGGGGCTGAGGACTCGGGCGAGGAGGACGAGGAGGAAGAGGAGGAAGAGGAGGACGAGGACGACAAGCCTGCCGCGGGTGCGGGCGCATCGGCTCCTGGCGCGACGGAAGGTGCGCCCCTTTCCAAACTTGGGCTCTGCCGGGCTACAGCCCTTGTTTCTGACCAGTCTCTGACCCTCCTACCTCCTTCGCGCCCAGCCGGCCTGCTCGGCTCTTCCTACCCGCCGGCCAAATACGCCTACCCGCGCGCGCTCGAGCTTGCTCAGCTCGCGCTCCAGCCCGCGCCCCGGCTGACCGGCCGGCGGACCAAGCCCTACCCGGCCGAGGCGAGCTACTCGTGCCCGCCCCTTCTTTCCGAGGCCGAGCGGGACGGGACTTTTGGCCCCCTTTCTGCGGGCGAGTTCACCTCGCTCTCTGCTTCTGGTTCCGAGGTCGACGAGCTACCGACGACGCCCGGCCTCGTCACCGAGCGCGACGAGGACGACGACGGCATGCACCCGCCTTCCTTCCTGCTGGCGCGCAAGCGCGCGAGGGATCTCCGGCTCCGGATTGCAGGCTCAAGCAGCGCCGTCTCCGAGGCCGAGGACCCCTCGGCGGCAGCGGGAGCACTCAGTCTCGCGCTCGGCAAAGCCGGCCGGCAGTCGTCGACCAAGGCCCGGCCGAGCCCGACCGCGACGACGACGTCGGCGGCCGACCCGTTCGGACTTGCCTCGGCCCTCCTCGTCTGATTACCGGGTCGGTCGAGACTCTCTCGGGGATGCAGGGAAGCGGTTGCGACTCATGACCAGATGACTGATGTAGAGACAAAGATGAGAGAGGGGTGCGAGTGTGTGATCGCAGGAAGAGCCCCTTGACTTGAGTAGGGCGGCCTCTTCACGCGTGACCGGTCTGAAGCAGAAAGGCGAGGAGATGCGGCGAGTCAGCTCAAGGCGGGCGACAAGGCGCACACAAAGAGGCGGGAGTCAGTCGCACAATCGCCTGAGGCCGGTACGGGCTCGAGATGGCCTCGATCTCGTCGGGCGAGAGCTCGATATGGACGCTCGCCGCAAGGTCCTCGAGGTGGCTGATGGACGTCGAGCCGACGATCGGGGCCGAGACGCCCGGCTGGGCGAGGACCCAGGCGAGGGCGATCTGGGCCATCGAGATGCCTCTGGCCTCAGCGATGGTGGCGACTCTTGAGAAGGCGCAGACACAGAGCAACCAAAGTTAGCCGGGGCTCTCGATGCGAAGAGGCTTCGAGCAGACGCACGCCTTGTTAACCTCGACGAGGCACTCGGGCGGGGCATCGTACCCCCGGCCCTTGAAGCCGGGGTCTGACTCGACCCGCTTCGTCGACTCGCCGATCGGCCGCGAGAGGAGCCCCCGGCTCAGCGGCGACCATGGGATGAGGCCGACGCCGGTCGAGCGGCAGTAAGGGATCATCTCGCGCTCCTCTGAATGACGGAGAGGCCGAGCAAGGAGTCAGCAGGAAACTGTGGCTCGGTCAGACGTAAGAGTCGGGCCGCTTACCCTCCCGGTAGGCGGCCGAGTAGTAATTCTGCATGCTGATGAAGGGGGTCAGGCCATGCTGGAGGGCGTAGGTCTGCAACTGCTGGAATTGGTACGCCCAGCACGATGACACTGCCGGCGGGTCACCAAAAGAGGATCAGCACGACGAGCGCACGAGCCATTCAATGAGTAGGTCGAGGCGTCGCCCGATACTCGCTGCCAAGATAGCGGACCTTGCCCGACTGGACGACGTCATGGAGGGCCTGCATCGTCTCGGCGATCGGAGTGTCCGGATCGAACCGGTGGCACTGGAGCACATCGATGTAGTCGAGCCCGAGCCGCTCGAGCGACTTGTCCACCGAGGCAAAGATGTGTTTTCGCGATAGGCCTTGCTGGTTGACGTAGCTGCGCGTGCGCAGGAGAGCCGACAGTCGGATGAGCAACCCGGCTTCGCTCACCGCCTATCGCGGAGGGAGCTCACGCACCCAGCGGCTTCGAATTCGGCCCGGTCGGCATACTTCTCGCCGTTCGGCGGGACAGGATTGAAGAGCTTGGTCATGATGACGAGCCCCTCGCGTGGGAGCTCATACTTGCGGATCGCCTGTCGACGGCAGCTCGACGTCCAGGTCAGCGCGAGAAAGACGAACCCACGTGCCCAGCCGAAGCGACACACACCTTGCCGACGATGACCTCCGATACTCCCGCTGAATAGACGTCAGCAGTGTCCCACGTTTGAATGCCGAGCTCGTACGCCCGCTTGAAGTGCGGCAGCGAGGCCTCTTCGTCAAGGACCCAGCTCTGCCATCCAGGCGAGCCATACGACATGCAGCCGAGGATGACCTTCGAGACCTTGAGGCCGGACTGGCCGAGCCGGACGTAGGGAACCTTCTTGTCAGGCATAATGGCTAGTGGGTCGATGAGAAGAGAGGTTGAGGCTGGGAGGAAGGGGTGATGGGAGGAAGGTGCAATGAGAAGGTGCGATGGCGGGAGGTTGTTCGGAGGGGGGTCATCGCACTAGGCCGAAGCTCCAATCTTGCCCGCCGCGCCGCGCAGCCACCGGCTGGCAGGCCGATCCGCTCACGCTTACTGGAGTGGCCTCTGAGAGCGGCAGGAAGCGCCGTCTGAAATCTCAATATGGTCAAGCGAGGAAGGACAGCAAGCGGCAGATTGTCTGCGCGCCCCGCCCGATCGCTAGCGAGCCGTGTCCACTCTTGCCCATCGCACGCGCCCGGCCAGCCGTCACGGAATACAGGTCAAGGCGTCATTTGAAGAGAGGGGCGCGGATACAGAGCAGGCGGTCGTCGTGCAGCGAGGGCGGGGGGATGGGGGGCAGAGAGAAATGAGGGGGGTCGACTGGACCAGGCAAGGCCGATACAGGGGCCCGAGCAGGAGAAGAGCAAGAGGAAGGAGAGCGTCCCAGGTCTCATCGGATGACGATTGCCTTCTCCTGGCTCCGCGACGACTTGCCCGTCCGGTCGATGTGGTCGATGCCGAGCAAGTGCTGCGGCTGCCACTTGTGGACCGACAGATCGTCGCCTGAATGACACGCAGAGAGCAGATGGTCAGCGTTTCCTTGTCCGAGTGCAAGCAAGGCGGGGCGAGCGAGAGGCGGGACACGCACTGTCCTCAATGTAGTTGGGCTGCTTGTAGCCAGACGTCTCAGTCAAGATGAGCGCAAAGCGCCACTTTGCGATCTCCTTGTCGGTCGCGCCCGTCCGGGCTTGCAGACGCTCACGAGTCTGCGTGAACTTCTCTCCCTGCAAGGGAGGACCGAGGATGGGGGCGGAAGTCAGTCTTCAAGCCGATCACGACAGCGACGACGTATCGAGGGACGTACAGGCTTGACGACGAAGCGGAAGGGGATGCCGTGCCAGCGGGCCGGCTCCTTGAAGAAGTGGAAGACTGAGATGAGCGTCTCGTCCTCCTGGAGGTTGACCTCGTCCAGCGGGACCTCCTCGGCGTAGATCTCGTTGCCGTCGTTGATGTTGCCGATCATCTCGGAGCCCGAGAAATCGTTGGGCTTGCGCCGACCGATGTTGGTAAACTCGAAGAAGCGGATCCGGCCCGAGCCCTCGGGCGAGAGCGTCACCTGCTTCATGAGCTGTTCGCCGAGCTGGTCGACCGTGTTGGTCTTGGGCAGGAGGAACGGGAACGAGCCCTGCAAGAAGCGCCGACAGAGGGCAGGTCAGGCGCGAAGTGGGAGCGTGCCAGATCTAGAGACAAACGCACCTCCTCCTTGTTGAGCGCGCCGGTCCAGATGACCTTGAGCGATTTCTTCGTCTCGAGCTCGATGATGCTGATGTCGAGCTTCTCGTAGAAGAGGACGGCGAGCGGGCTGCCGTACGTCGTATGGAGGATCTCCTGGACCGACTGGTTGAGCGAGCGCTTAATGATACCCTTGGCCGAGCCGTTGGTGCCGTTGGCCGAGGTGAAGCGCAGCTTGAGCGGGTCGAGGCCGCCGAGGAACTCGGCCACGCGGGCCGACATCTGGCGGCGAGCAAACGAAAAAGAGGGTTTGACGGTCGTCAGCAAGTCGAAACGGCGAGGATCGGGCCAGGTCGAGCGCAGCGAGGCCGCACCTGCTCGTACGTCATCTTGCGCGTGAGCATGACCTCAAAAGTCGCCTTCGGGTCCGGGTCCTCGTACTTGGGCTTGAACTGGACGAGGATCCGGTTCTGGAGGTGCTCGTAGAACTGGGGCGCGTTGGTGATCTGGTTGTTGGCGTGGAAGTCCTGCTCGCGGTCCTGCCCGATGTCGACCTGGAAGCAGATGACGTCGCCGTCCTGGATCTCGGAGACGGCAAACGTGTTCTTGAGCTTCATGAGCTCGATCATTCCGGGCTTGATCTCCTGCAGGGGGCGATAAGTCAAGGGGCGGCGCGGATCAGCAGCCATGGTCTGGGCGAGCGAACGACGCAGAGGACGACGCACCTCGTACAGCCGGAGCGGCGTGCTCGACGGGAAGCCCATCATCTGCTGGATGGTCGCGCACAGGTCGCCGACCTTCTGGCCGCGGTTGACGTAGATCTTGCCGACGCCCATGAGCGTTTGGTGGTGGACGTCAAAGTGCTTGAGGAAGATCATGCTGTACGTGTTGTGGTTGACGTGCAGCTGCGATGGAGATGGGACGGCGTCAGAAACGGTCCCGGCGAGGTGAGGGAAGCGGGCGGCGGCATCGCGCGGGCGCACCGACTGGATCAGCTCTGGCCGCGACTCAAAGTCGAGGTAGAGCCGGAGCTCGGTCGTTCGGTTGGCCATCTGGTTGCGGATGTGCTCCATGTCTGAGGGTGTGAGAGGGTTAGCAGCAGTCACCCCAGTCAGAACCAGCGCGGGGGACTCACTCTGCGAGCCGTCCATGTCCTCGATCGGCGAGTCGGGTCGGACCGTTTTGTTCTGCCGGTTGACGAGCACCCAGAGCCGGAACTGGTGCTCGGGATACTTGTAGTGCTGGGCGATCCGCTGCTTGAACGTCTTGTACGTCTCGGTCTTGAGCACGCGGAAGTTGTCGAGCTCCGAGGCCGGGATGTTCTTGTCCTCGAACGTCGCGAGATCGAAGCCCTGGTGGCCCTTGAACGTCTGGTCGGTGATGATCTTGGCCGTTAAGAAAAGGTGCTGGTCCTCCTTCTCCTTCTTCTTCATGTCGAGCTGCAGGCGCTCGTCCTCGAGCCGCTTCTGCAGGTGCGGCGGCGTGTCGCCCTCGGTAAAGGGCGCGAGCACCTCGTCCATCGCGCTCTGCCGGACGTAGACGAGCATGTAAGCGTTGGTGAAGCGCTTGGCCGGTCGGGCCGCGTTGCGCGGCAGGTTGACGTTGGCTGGCGTCAGGACCTCGCCGCCATAGTTGTCCTCGAGGACCTCCTTGTCGGTGACGGGCGTCACGCGGTCGTCGTCGTACTTGAACCACTTGCCGTCCTTCTCGGGCTTGATGAGCGCAAAGTAATGGCCGCCGTGGAGGTCGCCGGCGTGGACGAGGACGCCGTGCAGCTTGTAGACGTACGGCTCCGACCGGTCCGCGTTCTCGTCCAAATACTGCCCGAGGTCGATCTCGTACGGGAACTCGTGCCGGTCGTTCAGCTGCGTGTGACGAGGGGAGCGTCAGCGTTTCCATCGAACGAGCACGCGCCCACCGGGTCAAAGGAACCACCGCACCTTGACCATCGCGTCCCGCTGAATGTCGTACTCGAAGCGCTTGAGCTGGAGATGGAGGACCGGCGGGAACGACTCAAAGATGACGCCCTTACGCGCGTCCTGGAGGCCGAGGCCCTCGGCCTGGTACTTGTTCTCGCCGTCGAGCGTCTCGACCGCAATGTAGTCGCGGAACGAGTCGTGCAGGTCCTTCATGCCCTTGACGTTGAGCTGGATGTCTGCAGCACGTCACACGGCGGCGGCAGCCCACACGAGTCAGCAACCCCCAAGCCGCGATCAGACCAAGGGCGACACGCACCGTAGAAGTCCTCGGACCGAGCAGACTCAAAGTCGACGTCGACACACTTGATGTAACTCTTCATCTTGCCGACAAACAGCCGGCGGATTGCGCCCTCGGCGATCGTGCCCTTCATCTTCTCCTCGAGCTTGTCCTGCAGGACGCGGTTGAACTCCTGGACGTCGTGCTGCATAAACGAGTCGAGCGACTTCCAACCAAACGACCGCGTGAGTTCGTTGGTCCCGACCGGCTGGTCCGAGGTCTGGAGGTTGTAGAAGACGCGCTGGAGGGCGAGCGCTACGCTTTCGCTCGGCACGTCGTTGTCGGTCGGGATCTGATAGACGGCCTGAAGAAATGGCAGGATCAAGTGAGGATGGAGTTGTCAGTGCGAGTTCGTCGTTCAGGCCGGTAAAGGGCTTGGCAAGAAGACGCACCTTGCGGAAGTACGACGTGAAGAAGAGCGACTGCAGGAGCGAGTTCATGTAGCACGTCGCGCCTTGGTTTTTGAGGCCGACGTAGCCGGTAAACTGCTTCGAGTCGTAGCTGCACAAAAGGTGAGACGTGTCAGCCTGCGCCGCATCGCTCGGGCAGCGGCGGCCAGATCGAGGACGCACTTGACGAAGTTGTGCCAAAGAACGCCCGTCGGGTCCTTGAGCACGCGCACAAAGGCCGTCACATCGACCTCGTCGCCCTCAATCGTCGCCCGGCTCTGGCCCTCCTGGGGCGTGTGCAGCTTGCGGAGGTCGGCAAAGCGGGTAAAGCCCCAGTCGCACTCTTCGTTGACGAAGCGGTGGTGGGCATCTGTTGTCGTCGCGAGAGCGGATAGGCAGCCGTGAGCCCCTCAAGCGTCAGCGATCCCGACCCGGGGTCCAAAACGTATTACCCAAGGCGGGCAGAGGCACAGGCAGGAGGACGCACGCGACACGGTGAAGATCGACGGATCGTTCGGGTTTGAGATTGCGAGCGCAAACTGGGCGCAGGCGTGCCAGCCTTCCGGTGCCGACTTTGGGTTGGCATAGTCGAGGTAGACCGAGACCATGTCGTTTGGCTGGCCGTTGGCGTTGCCCTGAGGGAAGATGAGGATCCGCCTAAAGATCGAGAGCTGTGCTGTCAGCGGCGAGCGACCCTGAGCGGGGCTTCAGCCCCAGGACACGGCTTCCGGGACGCACCACTTGTGGCCACCCGCGCCAAAGTCGGCGCCCACCAGCCGCTTGGACGACTGGGACCAGTTGGTTATCCGCCACGTCTGCACCTGGAAGTCCTCGATCTCCTGGCCGAGATCGGGCATGTACTTGGCCGCAAACGCCTCGGCTGTAGCGAGCGAAGGTGGGCGGGAGGAACGGAGGAGTATCAGGAGCAGGAGCGGGTGTCAGCTGTCGGCTTCGTCGCAGGCAGCCAGCTAGCCTCCATCTCCAAGCGCGCCGGCAGGAGCTAAGCCATCCCAGCCGCTGTGCAGGCACCACTCCGACCAGGGACCAAGTGCGGCCAAGGCAGAGAGCGAGGTCGCAGCCCTCCTCTGGTCGTGCTCGGGCGTCGACTGCCACCTCGTCAGGCTGCCGCCCTTCCGACCGATGGAGCTGGGAGGACAAGGACGCACAATCCTTGATGGTCGGGTGCGAGAGCTCGACGTCCATCTGACCGAGATGCTTGGGCTGGTCGTGCGTCGACGGCCCGGCCTGCGGCTGGTCGTCACCGACGTCGTTCTGCGCAGAGCGACCCGGTCGGCGGAGGCGAGGGAGCGGTAGAGCAAGAGGCGGCGCGGTCAAGGTCAACGACAACTCTTCGTCTGTCGGAACGACGAATCTGCGCCAAGCTTCTCCAGAAAGTGACGCACCATGATTGGACGATGGGTCGGTTTTGAGAGGACGGGAGGGAGGGATGGGAAGGGTATGTGTCAGGGGAAGCTGCCAGGAGGCGATCTCTCTTCGAGGCCAGCCAGCGCCAGCAGCGGCCGGCCGGCCGCCCGGCCATGCGCGCCCGCGCCCGCGCGCGGACGGTCGAGCCGGCGGGGGGTGGCCGTCTAAGTGTCCTTCCTGTCCAGCAGTCGTCGACTATCGCAACTGGATTCAAAAACAAGACACCTGCGCGTCCGACGAAGGAGGAGGCTGGGGGCTACAGGCTCATGGGATTGCACAGCAACGACAGGGCGTGATGGAGAAGGAAAAAGGTGCAGCTGATGTGAGAAGGGCACCGTGAGGGAGTAACGAGGCTAGGGTCGAGATAAGCTTGCTGGTCGCGCCACCGAGGGATCAGGACGAAGGCGCCGGCGCCGCTTCGATTGCGCGCACAGGAGAAGCTGTTCCGGCGACATGCCTTGACGATGCAGAGCCAGCGGAAGCGGCGTGCGCTTCTCTTCGGTCGACCGCAGTCTGATCTCGGCCAGCTGTGAAGCTGTGAGGGAAGGGAAGGTAAGGTAGGCGGGCTGGGGTTTGAGTTACTGCGGTATCGCGCGCGCAAAGCGGGGTCAGACGGCAGGCTCGTGCGAAGGAGGTGTTGGTCCGACGGCTGCGACGCACCTTACTGGTCGGCGTCCGTTGGGCGCACATACGAGCAACGCTTAGCGCTCAGCGCGCGGCGGCCCCCGACCTGTTCAGTGGGCAAGCGCCTCCCATAGGGGGTCGATCGGTAGCTGCAAGTGACGACGGACGACAGTGCCGGCGTTCCTAATGGCGGGCACGATGAGAAACACGTCCGCGCAAGCCCGCTGCTCCACGCTCAGAGCTGGCCCTTGATGTCGACTTTGACCGTCTTGCGGAGGGCCTCGCCGAGGGCCGCCCAGGCGCCCTTGCAGTCCCAGACCTTCTCGTCGTCGCGCAGGCCGAGCGACGTCGTCTTGCCCGGCGCAGGCTGGTAGGCGTCGATCGCATGGGTCCGGAAGAAGGTCGTCGTCTCGTGCGGCGTCTCGAAAGCGAGCTCGGCCGTGATGAAGGTGATGGGTAGAGAGATGTAACTAGGCACGCGTTGGTGAGAGAGAAGGATACTTGCGTCAGCGTGCGCAAGGAGAGAAGGGAGGCGATGGGACACGGGGAGGACGCACGCCCTTGAGAGGATGCCAAGCGCCTTGATGCGCTCGCGATCGAGAAAGTGGTCCATCAGGTAGCCGCCCATGTTGGGCGCCTCGAGAAAGAGGACAAAGAAGGCGTGGTAGTTGCTCGTCGTCATCGCTCGGTGGACCTTGAGCGCATGCTGGACGCAGGCTGGGGCACGCTGGGCAGGCGTCAGTCGCGCGAGGAGCAGATTGAGTTCTGCCGGCAGAAGTCGGGGGCGTCGAAGGTCAGGAACGGCCGTCTTCAGGGAACCAGGAGGGTGTGGCGACGGACCCGAGGTGTTGCGAGTGTAGAGCAGGTAGAGGATGCGGTAGGCCAGGAATTCGTCGGGATGGCCCGGCAAGTTGTGCTCGTAGAGGTGACGGAGAGCCGACTGGCACTGATTGAGCTCACCGAGGTCTTTCTGCTCGTGGAAGGTCGCAGGCGCATCAGTCACCGAGCGAGCACGACGCAGCACGCTGCCCCGGACGACGCACCGATTCCATCGCGATCCGCGCGTGGATCTCATAGACCTGAACGGTGAAGTAGTTCTTGATGCGCTGGACCGTTAGATCCTGGCGCATCGACTTGAACTGGTCGCAGATGTAGGGGTAGTTGCCCTCCTGGCGCCACTTGTCCTTGAGAAAGTCGAGCGTCTGGATCAGAACCGGCAGCGGCCGGATCGTCGACGGGTCCGGTTCCTGCATGAGCGCATGGGAGAGAGCACGTCAGCTACAGAGCGCGGGTTGAGTGGACAGCCAGTCGGGGAGAACGCACCGAGGTCAATCGCAGGTACTTCTTCTCAAGCTTGGTCGACGTGCCGACGATGGTATGCTTGTCCCAGTCGATGACGTTCTGCCGTACGTGATGCAAGAACTGACTCAGCCTGAGCGCTCGCTCAAACACTTGCGCGCGTCCTCGAGCGACATACCGGATCAAAGCCGTTATCGAGGTCATCGTAGCCCATACCGCCCATCGCCTTGCCCTTGCCCTTGAGGTTCATCCCCCCGAGGCCAATGACGACGCGCGGGACGAGCCCGTTGCCGGCGACGGCCGCCTGAGGACCGCTCAGGCCTTTGGCCATCTCGATCTCGTGCTCGCGCGCAAAGCGCTTGCGGCGGGCCTCGTTAGCCTCATCCTGCTCGCTGTGTCAAGGGGTCGGCGCAACCGGGCATCAGTCATGCACGCGCGCCCGCTTCCCGCGGCAAGCTGCCCTCCGTCAGTGGACGCACGTGAGCCGAGCGCTTGTGATCTTGAAGGAGCCAGGCGTGCCTCCAAGCCTCTTTGCGAGCGACGCGTCCTTGTCGGGCCTGAGTAACGGGGGACAGGTCAGCCACTGGCAGCAGGCGCAGCGAAGCCTCTCGCGCGCGTGGTTGCCAGAGCGACCCACTTCTTGCGCTTCCCGTTCGTCTGCGTCGGCGTTGTCGGCGTCACTGACGACGAGGCCGCCGGCGTCGGGTTCGTCAGGCGCTGCTGCCGGATCCTGTAGAGGTCCAAGTGGGTTCAGTGCGGCGGTCAGCGTGCTGCTCCGTCGGACGTGCCCTTCTCGGCCAAACGGGGGTTGCGAGCAGGGACGAAGCTCGCTGTAGCATGGACGAACGACTCTAGCTCAAAGCTGTCCCAGTCGGTCGATTCGATCGTCTTGTTGCGGTAGGCTTCGAAGATGACCTTCTTGAGCTCCTGGTTGACCTTATCCTTGTGAGCAGGCAGCGCCTCCTTGAGCGAGCGCTGGACCCAGTTCCTGCCCACGCGAGCAACCGGGAGAAGAGGCGGTTCAGTCCCGTCCGTCCTCGTCTCAATGCCGTCAGCAGGACGTACTTGAGCGGCTGCGGCCACGATCCGTTGTTCATCCTGCTCTGCACGAAGAAGGCGCCGCTGCGGGGGCGAGGGAGGAGGGAGGAGGGAGGGAGGGAGGGAGGGAGCAGGGCTGTTGACGGGCTAGATGGTGTCGACAGCGACCGGCCGGCTCCCCCGATCTGGGCTCCTGCGAGATCCCTATCCGGGGCGGCAGTCACTCCCGCCCGCCGACGTCAGCCCTCCCCCCTCCTTCTCCCTCTGAGCTCAACCCAAATCCCTCCCATCACCCACTTCCCCCTCACCACTTCGCTCCTTTCGCGGCGCGCCACCTAGCACATCCACCTACTACCCCGGCATTCACTTAGCAAGCTGGCGTCCAAGGTCCTCCTCTCTTCAGGCGCGAACATGCTCGCCGCTGCCCGCCAGACGGCCCTCCACTCGGCCGGACCCGAGCTCCTGCTCGAGGAGTCGACGACGGGGGCGACCGTAGCGAGTCCGCTTCGTGCGGCCGCAGGCGCTGAGCTCGCTGCCGCCGGCGCGGCGAGCGGCTCTGCAGTAGCCGGCCTCGGGGCGAGCGTGCGACTCGCCGTCGCCGAGAGCGTCAGCGCACTCGGTCGGGCCGAAGCAGGTACGCCATCCTTCCACCACACGACCGTCTCACTCTGCCGTGCACCTTCATCCTGACGGCTGGACTTTTCTCTGACATCCCCCAGCCGGCGGATCGCTTGCCAGCCAGTCGCTCTTGGTCGCCGAGGAGAGCATGGCGTCGCTCCGGGGCGACGTCTCAAACGCTTTCCAGACGGGGCTCGAGGAGGTTCTCGACGTCGGTCCTGTCTTGGGCATGGTCATGCGCCGCTGCTATCAACTCTAACAATCTTCCTCTGCCCGCCCTTTTTGGCTTCGCAGACCAACCCGAACCTTACGAGCAGCGTGACCGAGCAGGCCAAGACGCTCCTGCCAACGTTCCAGGCAACGACGGCCTAGTGTCTTCGACTTGATCATGCCCCTCTTCCCCGACGACCCGATTTTTCTCGCCCTCTGTTGCCTTACTCTCGCTTTGTAGACGCCCCCACGACCTTCATGACTGCTGTTGAATGATTCCCTGCTTTGTCTTGCTTCGGGTCGCCTGTCTTGGGGAACGCCGGGCGCGCAAGCCTCTTCCATTTACCCTGCCGCTCATGATGACGGCTACCGAGAGGTCATGTGGCTACAAGGCCACCGGCGAGCTGATCTGATGCCTGTTGGGCCCTGTAAGTGGAGACGGTCGGCGCCGTTACGCATCGTCCGCGAGCGCAGCGGCCGTCGCGAGGTCCGCCTCGCGACGCGGGCGTCGGGCGCATGTCAGCTCGGAGCGTCCATCGTCTGCTCGACTCGCTCTCCGACCATCATCATCTTTGTGCCCGACACCTCGTTTACGGATCCTTCCCTCGCTCGCCCCAGATGTCCGACGCCGAAGACGACCGCGAGCAGCTTCAGGCGCTCTCGCTCTCGCAGCTCTTTGCTCGGGCGCTGTCGGCTGCGTCCGACGCCAATGACCTACCGACCAACTCGGACGTAACGCAGGTGCGCGCTTCGTCAGATACTCACTCGAGCTATCACAGAAGCTGACAAGCCCCTCTGCTACTGTTGACGGCCTACGGCCGTCCCCGGTAGAGCCTGCTCGCTCGGGCTATGCACGCCCTGACGCTCGCACAGACGCTGCTCCGCGCGCGCGGCGTCTTCTCCACCAACGAGTCGCTCGAGGATGTCAGCTCACAGGGCCTGCCGTTCATGCTCGTCGACTTTGTCGCCGGCGAGGTCGTCGGCCGGCTCCGTACAGACGACCGGGCCGAGCGTCTGAAGCGCTTGCAGGAGGCAGACGTGCGTCGGTTCGATCCTTACGAGACTGGCCCGGCCTGCCTCGAGCTCGCGAGAGAGAAGCGCGAACACAGCGCGGGCTGACTGGCCGATGAGCAACTACCCCCGTCACCAGGCCAGCTTCCAGTCGTACATCAGTCTCCTTGACGCATACGGCGTCGTGCCCGAGTCGGAGCGCGAAAAGCTGAGGCGGACAGGGACGACCGACCCGGCCCGGCGGCGCGAGGAGAAGATTGCGCAGTTCCGCTGGGAGAAGGACATTCGCGAGAAGCTCAAGGTCGGTCCGACCCGCACCTGGCCCTTGTCTGCTGCACCCTTTGTGGCTGATGCCGATGGCTCGAACGCAGGCCTATGCGACCAGTCAGCCAAGCTACGTCCTCTCGTCGACGTCGGACGACTTCGCCCTCATCCACGCGCTCCTGCCAGCGGCACCTTCTGGATCGGGGCGCAACGCCGTTGACGACGGCGAAGATGTTGCCCCGGCGCCCGAGTCGCTCCGATCCTACATCTTCGCGCTTATGGCCGTCTTGTACGCCCAGGCGCTCTCGCAGGTCGAGTCGATCAGTCAGGAGCGCAGCCTACTCGAGAGCGTTCCAGCCGACATCGACGACCGCCGGGCAGACGACCGACGCGCTCGCGAGCGCGACGAGGCGGAAGGCGAAGACCGCTCCTGGAAGCTCGACAGAGTCAACCGGGGTGGACCGGACGGCAAGGGTCCCTTGATGGACCCTTCGGGCAAGGTGCACCAGTCGTCTCGCAGGCGTGTTTCGGCGAAGTCTAGGAAGCTGATCGTCCGTCGCGCCACCTGTTCAGCCAATGCGGCCGTTCACGATTTTGCCGTCGGGCGGCGAGATGGACGACCGGGAGCGGTTGCAATCAGAGGTCTTCCGGGCCGGCCACCGGCTGCCGACGATGAGCATCGACGAGTACCTCAAGAACGAGTGGGACACTGGCCGCGTCATCACGGGCGGAGGGTGCGTCTCCTCGTCAGGCATCCCTGGGGCGGAGAACTGACCGCTTTGACTTGACTCGCCCGGCGCGCAGACAAGCCTCGGGGGACGCCCCGACGACGAATGAGATCTTGCAGCTCGCGATGGAGCAGGATGGCACTGTCAGCGCAGACGAGGCCGACGAGACGAAGCGCCAGAAGGATGAGAGCTGGGCCGTCTTCACCGAGGAAAATGCCAAAGGTGCGGGCAACACGATGAACCGGTGAGTCCACCCGACTGGGAGACCAGAACGTCGGCGACAGGGGCACGCTGACCATCTCTTCGCTTTCGGCTGTCCTCGCAGCGGCTGAGACCCGACCGGTCTGCGGTCGATCTAATGACGACCATGCATGCCTTCATCTCTCGGTCATGCCGCCGCTCGCGACGCAGAAACCGTCGGCAGCGTCTTGGCCGCCTTGGCTATCGACCGCGTCGCCGCGTCGCTTGCCACCCTTGCAGCGCTCGCGATCGATGCCGCAAAGGCCGCTTTCGGGTCGGCCGCAGCGGTCGCGGCGTTTTCGGCGACCACCTTGGCTCCAGGCAGGGGCTGGCTGAAGAACTGGCCGCTGAAGATCCTGTCGACGAACTGCGGCAGGACGTTGTATTCGGGTCTGCGCGAATGGGCGAGTGCGGCCGTCAGCGATGTGCTGCCGTCGGGAGAAGGCAGAGCAGGTAAGAGGGTTACGAACCCGAGGTAGGCGACGGCGAGGTGGTAGAAGATGGCAAAGAGGGCGAGCAGGAGTGTCCACTTCATCTTCGCGCGGATGTCTGCAAGCGGGCAGCAGGCGGGCAGACGCACTCGGGCGTCAGCGAGGGGCGGCCCGTCCGGCTCCGGGGCTGGAGGTACGTACCATGGAGAGTGAGACCGCTCGATCGGCCGTCCTTCCAGAGCGCGAGCTTGCTCTCGATCGCGCCTCTACGGAAGTTCTCCTTGGTTGCGAACCGGCTGACGACCCGATGGGTCGGCAGATGGCTGTTGAGCAAGTCAGGATCGCAGTCAGCCTGCGGTGCACGCGAATTTAGACGAGAAGCGTGGCTCGGATTAGACGCACTAGACGGTGACCGTCGGCGTTCGCAGAGCCCCAATGTGTGCCGTCAGGCCGGCTCGCGAAAGAGGCCGCACATACTCGTATTCCTGGCGTGATGGAGGCGCGGGTCAGACAACTGAGAGACAGTGTTCAAGGGGCGACACGTACGAGCGGATCCTCGTAGCCCTCGGTCGGCATGTCGTACTGCATGTTCTCGACTTCTGCCGCCGTCACAAAGTCCTCGCCCCGGAGAAGCTCAGTGACCGCTGCCGGGGCCGCCTTGGCGATCGGCGCAAAGTCGGATCCGTCGTGGAACGTCTGACGACAGGGCGAGGCGGGCGTAAGAGACGGGCGCGGATCAGCGAGCCGGACGGACCTGCGCCGAGAAACGCCGAGAAACAGGCGGTCGCACCATACGCAGCCAGGGCTTATGCGTCAAGACACCCTTCATGAGTTTCTCCTCGACGTCTGTCGAAACGTAGCTGATCGGCGGTTGCGCGCGACGCGAAGGAAGGGCGAGCGGTCGTCAGCCTGCCGCAAGAGCTGGACAGGCAAGCGATGGAAGACGACCGACATGACCGCAACCTCCTTGTTCTCCTTCATCGAGAGTTCGGCCAGATTCTAGGGGGGGACGAGGAACAGCGGACGGCGTCAGGGTTGGTTCCGGAGGGCCGGGGCAGCCTCGGGCGAGCTCACGCGATGGAAGTCGCGGAGCGAAGCCTCTCCGAAGGCGCCTGCGTCGAGAATCATCGCAGCACGCAGGCGGTCAGCCCGAAGCGAGAGTAACCTTTCAGGATCTCGAACGGACCTCCAAAGTAGAGGACGAGGAGCTTCTTGCCGGCAAAGTAGGTCTTGATGTCGTTGATGGGCACGCCCGCCGCGTCCTCGACCCGCAGCCTGTCGTACAAGAGCAGGCCGTCAACCCGAGGATTCTCGGCGCACAATGCGACCCGCAGGCCGACGCAGGCCGACGCGTGGAAAGCGAGATCCGGCACCCTTGACCGCGACCACCGTCGCCTCCGGGGCAAGACGCGAACAGCGGCGGCCTGAGGATGCCTAAGCGGCGAGGGAAGGCTCGAGGCGGACGCACCTCCGGAGCAAGGGGTCCGGGTGCCGGTAAACGGCCGGCGCATGGAGCAGGTCGTCTGGCATGTCGACGCCGCTCGAGAACGACACGCGCTTCCTCTGCTTGGGCGGCATTGGGGCAGCGAGGCAAAGAGGATGGAGGTCAGGAGGAAGGAGGGCGGTCGGTCGACGTCGATGGGTCTCTGCGGTGAGTCCGTCCCGGGCGCGGCCGCCGGCCTTGGCCGTCTGCGCTGCCAGCGCGACGAGGGCTGACGAACGAGAGGTGCGTACGTGCCGAGTTCCTCTACTTGACCCTCTGAAAGACATAGGATCAACCGCCGCCCTGACGCTCAAAGTCCATCAGTGCCCAGACGGCGACTCGGCCGTCGAGACCGCCGCTCGCAAGCCACCGTTCCATTACAGGTCCAGCCGCGCCCGTCGTCATGCCGTCGTCGTCCAAGTCGCTCTCGTCATCTTCGAGGCCGTCACCCGTCCCTGCTGCGGCAGACGACGACTTCTCGTTCGCGGATCGCAACGTCGGAAAGGTGACGACGTGGCACGTGTCACGATGATAGTCGAGGCGACCGAGCGGCTTGAAGCTCTTGGTCGAGTAGAGACGGACGCTGTGAGGCCAAGCGGGAATTCTCGTCAGCACCACGACACGCCGTCGATACCACAGGGGCATAGAGAACGGCAACTCACGCGCCATCCCATCCGCCGACGGCACAGACGCGTCCAGAGGTGTTGATTGAGATTGACGCGTTGCCGACCTGCTTCGTCTTGGAGACTTGCGACCGCGACTGATCGCCGAGTTCATCCTACCGAGTCAAAGCACACGGCCCGCGTCAGCCCACTTATTAAACACACCGGAACATGCAGGCCAAGGGAGACCCACGAGGAGGAGGTACTTGACGACGAGGTGCTCGGCCGAGCACGACAAGGCGAAACTGCCATCAAGAGCGACAGCAAGGCTCATAACTGAGGATGCGAGGCAGGTGAGTCAGCGTCCCTTTCATTCCACTGACCCCGAGCACACCTCTGCCAAACGGTACTTTACCCGCTTCGTGATGGCCCTTGATCTTCCAGCGTTGGATCCAGCGTCCGCGGCCTGACTTCTTGACCGAGCTGCCGACCTCGGGCAACCGCGCATCGGTCACGCCGTCGGAAGGTCCCTCATACTCGTACAGGATGACATGGCCCGACTCGTAGCCGGCGAGCAGTCGCGTCTGAGAAATCAGGTGGATCGCCATGACGAGGCCTGGTGGATTCGTCGATCAGCGGTGAAGACGACTGCTGCGCTTCGACAAGGATTGGCGCGGGACGAACCGGTCTTGTCGGGCTCGTTGGCGCCTCTGCCAAGTGTAGAGGAGGCGCTGAGTAAAGGGTCAAAGCCGATGGCGGCGTGGGGCCGGAGTTGCGACGGCAGGTGAAAGATGTCGATCTGCAGTGCGCGTGGGAATCGAGCGTGAGACTTAGGTCAGCGTTGTGTCAGACGAGGGAGGCTAGGGATGGAGTTCAGCGGACCGTCTCCGAGTCAGTCAAATTCGGCATCGCGATCCAGACCTCTCCTGGGCCGGTCGACAAGGGCAGGACCGAGAAGCGGCAGTAGTTGAGGCTGTTGACGTCCATGGTCGTTAGGAGCGTCGGCGGCGCTGTGGCCGCTGCGCCGAGCCGGCCAAGCGTTGGCAGCCGCGCCGGCATGGCCCAGACGTGCAGCTTGTTGTCGCGGCCAGACCTGCAGGAGATGATAAGGTGAGACCAAGGGGTCAGCCTGACAAAATCATATCATGACGACTGGCAACGGCTGGAAGAGCATCGCTCGGATCGCACGTGATGATTCGCTCACCGGCGAGCTGTTCGATGCCGAGGACGCCATCCTCGTGCGCGCGCCAGAAGGCGAGGGCCCGCCGACTGACGAGGTCCGTGATCGCGATCCAGCCATCAGCGTCGCCCGAGCAGAGAGCCGGCGGTTGAGAGCGAGGGCGAGGGCGACCGCTGCCCTCGGCCGGCTGCGGGTCCGGCGCGGGGAGGACGAGCGAAAGCGCGTTGATCTGGGCCGAGTGGTGCCTCAGAACAAAGAGCGGCACGGGCGGCGCGGGTGGCATGGCAGGACCGAGTCGAGCTCGGTATGCGTTTGCTGCTGCTGCTTGTCCTTCCTCTCTTTCGTCGATGTGATGGTCAGGGGCAGGAGGTTGTCGTCGTCGTCGGCCAGCTCCCGCCGCGGTCGTCGTCGTCGTCGTCGTTCGGAGTCGCCGCATTGCGTCCGAAGTCCGTTCGGCCCGCAAATGTCGAGCGCGCTGCGAGTCAGCCCCCCTTGTCGGCCGTGTCCTCGTCGTCCTCCTCCCCTATCCCATCCCAATCCTTCCTTCTGAAACAGCTCGGCGACCAGTGCGTATCTCGGAGTGAGAGCTGTCTTTCGGGTCTGATGCTGACCCAGCTGCGGCGGCCTCAGTGTGCGGCATCATTGGCCTGCTCCTGAACGACATCGAGGCCGCCTACACCTCGGCGGCTGCGACCGAGGTCGCCGAGGGCCTCTCGCTCCTCCAGCACCGGTCCGTCCTCACCCTCTTGCTTGCGACATCGTATTGGAGGCGACGACCCGCTCTTTGGGCTGACTGCGAGTCTCCGGTTACTTGGTTCGCTCGCCCTCTTCCTGCTCCGCCCACGCAGTGGCCAGGTCCGTCGTTCCCTCGCAGTCGGCCTCCTTCGGCTCCCGTCGGCTAAATCCTGACCCGTCTCGTCTCGTGCTCTCTGCTTGCTCTTTTGCGCCTGCCGCACTGCTCTCTAGGATGCCTGTGGTATCGTCACCTGCGGAGCGCCCCGCGGTCGGTTCTACCAGGTTTGTCTCCTTCCAGCATCCTCATCTGCGTTGGCCGGGCCGGCCGCGCCCTGCGCCTCCTCTGGAGCCTTCCTGACCAATCAACTTCCTTTGCCTTCGCACCGTCGACAGGTCAAGGCCAACGGCATGGTCCGCGACGTCTTTGACACCCGCGCCGTCGCCGGACTGAAGGGCCTCATGGGCATCGGTCACGGTGAGGCTTGTTTTCCCTTGCCGCCTGGGCGCCTGTGTGACTGCAGACGACCCTACCCGCGCCAGCTTCTGCTCTGATGCTGACACGACGACGCCCTGGTTGTCCTCAGCTCGGTACCCGACAGCCGGCTCGTCTGCGCACGCTGAGGCCCAGCCGTTCTACGTCAACTCGCCCTACGGCATCGTCATGGCTCACGTGGGACCCTCCAAGACTGCGACATGGCGTGGGCGAGTTGAGCGCAAAACTGACGCCGCTTACCTCGCCTCCTCCTCGCAGAATGGCAACCTGACGAACACGCAGGAGCTGCGGCCGTTCCTCGACTCGGACGCCCATCGGCACATCAACACCGACTCAGACTCTGAGCTCCTGCTCAACATCTTTGCCAACAACCTCCAGAAGACGGGCAAGTTCCGCATCAACGAGGAGGACATCTTCACCGCCATCCGTGACCTCATGTCGCAGGTCTCGGGCGCGTACGCGTGCACGACGATGATCGCCGGTTTCGGCCTGATTGCCTTCCGCGACCCCAACGGCATCCGGCCCGTCGGTCTCGCCCAGCGCGACGGCGAGAAGGGCGGCAAGGACTACCTCTTTGCGTCCGAGTCTATCTGCGCCGACGCCCTCGGCTTCAGCGACTGGCAGGACGTCGGTCCGGGCGAGGCCGTCATCGTCACTCGGTCCGGCATCTCGCGCCGGCAGTGCGCGCCCCAGCAGGCGTTTGCGCCCGACATCTTTGAGTTTGTCTACTTCGCCCGGCCCGACTCGACGATCGACGGCATCTCGGTCTACCGCTCGCGCATGGCGATGGGAGACCTCCTTGCCGAGGAGGTCCGCAAGCAGCTCGAGGCCCACGGCGAGACGATCGACGTCGTCATCCCTGTGCCCGAGACGAGCCGCGTCGCCGCCCTCCAGGTCGCTCAGCGGCTTCAGCTGCCGTACCGCGAGGGCTTCATCAAGAACCGCTACGTCGGCCGCACCTTCATCATGCCCGGCCAGCAGATGCGGTGCGTGCTTGGTCGCTTACAACCTCGAGTTGACTGGCTTCGTCTGACGTCTGCCCGGCTCCTGCCCCCATTCCCCATTTGCAGGAAGAAGAACGTCCGTCGCAAGCTCAACGCGATGCCGATGGAATTTGCCGGCAAGAATGTTCTGCTCGTCGACGACTCGATCGTCCGAGGCACGACTTCGAAGGAGATCATCCAGATGGCCCGCGAAGTCGGCGCCAAGAAGGTCATGATGGCGTCGTGCGCGCCGCCGATCCGGTCAGTCGTCTTGCGAAGCTCGAGGATCACGCCATCTCGTTCGCCTAGTCGTCCTGATCACCCCGTTGCATGCCTTTGCAGCTACTCGAACGTCTACGGCATCGACATGCCCTCGCCGCACGAGCTCGTCGCCCACAATCGGACCGAGGCCGAGGTCGCGACCGAGATCGGAGCCGACCTCGTCATCTTCCAGACGCTGCCGGACCTCATCAAGTCGTGCCAGCAGTTCAACCCGTCGATCAGCCAGTTTGAGTGCTCCGTCTTCACGGGCGAGTACGTCACGGGCCAGGTCAGCTCGGCCTATCTCGACAGCATCATCGAGCTTCGCAACGACAACGCCAAGCTCAAGCAGGAGGGCGCGTCTGTCGGCGCGCTCGTCGACGGCCAGATTGTCCGCGAGGTCGAGGAGGCGCCGACCGGCTGCTCAGGCCCGATGAGTGCGTCGCGCTCCAGTCCCCGTTCGTCCGGCAAAGCCTCTGAAAGTGGCCACTGACTAGCGACCATCTCACCTGATTTATCTTTCCCTCCAGACGGCTCGGACGCCGCCATCGGTCTCGCCAACGGCAATTCGGGCGCCTTTGTCACGTCTGGCCCCCAGACACCGAACGACACGGTCGGCCTGCACAACTCGTGGCATCACGCATAAGACAGCCCCAGCTTCCTCCTTCATCTCTCTCTCTGTCCCGGTCCTCCTGCGCGCCACTGTGCGCCTCTGTCACTCCTCCATTAGAAACCTCGCATTCCATCGCCCAAAACGCGCCCGGCCTCCCCTCCCCTCGAGGGCCAGAGGTCCGTCGCGCACCAAGTTGTCCCCCCGCCCTCTAAGCATTCCCCACCCACCCACCGTCTCCCTGCCGGGAACGCCCGTTGTGTGGCGCCTCTTCCTTTGCGAGCGAGGCGTCGAAGCCCCTCTCGCTCGCTCTGCCACTATGGACCCGTGTACCACTGCCGCCGTCTCGTCACCGGCAGATGGCTCTGCTTCCAGCCGCGCTAGAGCAGTGCCTGCAGCAGCGACGAGTGACCGGGACCTGCCGGGGGCTGACGACGGATCAGCTCGCTCGGACGCCGCCGCCACCGACCGGCACTCGCCGAGTCGATTCTCGGCGCTGGACCCGTGCCTTGGGAAAGGGCTCGGCGTCGGCAGGACAGGGACGACTGCGGAAGCAAGCCAGGGCTCTCGAGCTCCCTAACGACCTGCTGCTTGCGCCCGCTCGCCCTCTCTCGATCACCAAAGCCCCAGCTCAGGCCTCTCTCCGAGCAATCCCCAGTACCGGCTCGAGAGCAACGTACGTCTCGTCGCGTCCGCCTACCTCGCCTACGAGGACGGCCGGCCACCAGCAGGCCCCTTGCTGCAGCATCCGTTGGTCCGGGCGAGACGGCGCCAAACACTGTTCTTACCGAGCCCGACCACTGACGACGACCGACAGTGCCGGCCTTGGCCAACTACTGTCCCCCTCCTCCTCCTTTTCGCCTGCTGCCCGCCAGCTCCCACTCCAATCCCCGACCAGGACAGATCGCTGTCAGCAGTGCCAACAGCAGCAGCAGCATCCGAAGCTCGACACCGCGAGGGAGACCGACCGGCCGAGCCCCCTCGGCTTACGACGCCGGCCAAAGAGCCTTGCTCTCCTCTCTCCATCATCTCCTCCGGCGCCCCTCGATCGGGAGCCCGCGTCTCGGTCCGCCCCGCCTTCTCTCCCTCTCGCTCTCTCCTGCCCCTCTTCACTTTCGACCAGGAGGCTCTTCGGCCGCAACTCTCCCCTCTACCTCTTGCTCTCAGACTCGCCTTCAGCAGCTCCGGCTCCGTACGTCCCTTCTGTCCAGCTCAGCTCAGGGTCCAAGGGGCTTTGCAGCCCCGGCCGGAAACAAGCCGGCCGCCGGCCGCTGGAGCTAGCCCTCCCTCTACGCAAGCTCGAATTAGCTGACGATGTCGTCCCTGCCCTGTCTCGTCATCCTCCCTTCGGCTCGTCTCCTTCGGCATACCCTCTCACCCTCACTCTCGCCGGACGCAGCTCGTCTGCCGCTCCGCCGCCACAGTCGCTCTGCCTTAAGGAGGTCTCGCGCGCCCTTACGCCTGCCAGCGCGGTCGCTTCTTCTTCCGCGCCCTCCACTCCTCCACTCCTCGCCAACGGCAGCAGCAGCAGCGCAGACGCACGCCTCCTGATTCGCACGTCTGAACGAGCACTTTGTCTCGACCACCTCCATCGGAAAATCCATCCATCCGCCGCCGGGCTCATCTTTCCAAGCCGTTCGATGTTCAAGCGCAACTCGCTCTCTAGCAAGTCTCGCAAGTCGTCCGCGGCCGAGCCCCCAGCCGCCAACCCCCTCCCGGCAAAGTCGACCATCAAGAGCCTCCTCCAAGGCGCCGTCCCCCCCTTGAGCGCCGCTCCACTCCACTTCCATCACGGCAAGCAGCAGCGTCCACCGCTCCATCCAGCGATCGACGACCTCGGCAGCGACGGCTCTGGCAGCCAAGCCTCGACCTCGTCAAACCCTTCGATGCAGTCGAGCCCGGCCCGAGCGGCGGCCGGCAGGCCCGCAGCGCCCGCCGCTGGAAGCAGCTTCGGCTCCGACGACCTGACACCGCCATTCGACGCCAACGGCGCCGCCCCGACTCGTAAGTTGCTCAGACTCGACCGATCGGCACACAGGAAGCGTTGGCGGCTGACGCGAAGTACGCCCCACTCGCCCTCCCTTTCCGCAGCGAACTCGCCGGGCCCGCAGACCATAATGATCGACGCCGGGCGCGAAGCGCTCGGCTGGGCACCTCCAGTCGTCATCGGAGCCTCGTCTGCGCCGCACAACCCGCTCGCATCCTCTACCACAAGCCTCGAGACGTACTCGACAGCGATTGAGGCGATTCCAGACCCGACGGCGACTCCGCGGCCGCTCGCGATCAAGCGGCCGTCGCTCGCCGACGTGCCGCTCATCTTCTCGCCCCGGCTGTCGACGGTCGCCTCGTCGACGTCGTCCTTCTTTCCGACGCCGCCTTCGAGGGGCAACTCGCTCAGCCTCGATTTTGACCCGCTCGCAGGTTCGCCCGCCTCCTACTCGGGCCCGAGCTTCGCCAACGGTGGCCAGGCCGGCGATAAATTGCCGCCACCAATGACACCGGCCCGCCCGGGCGTTCAGTCGCGCAAGTCGTCCGTCTCTGCCCTGCCCCGGCGGACGCCTCAACCAATGCCGATCGCAAACCTGCCGACGCTCCCGCCCATCACGCCGGCGTCCCAGCCGGAGGATCCCATGAGGACGATCAGGTCGATGCCGCGCGTACTCATGACGCCCTCGGCGACGCCCGGCATCAACAGCGCTCGTCAGCGGTCAAGCGGCTACTTCCCCGGGCCCGAGACGGCCGAGGAGGACGAAGACGACGGCGGCGATGCCGGCGACGGCGACTCGGAGTCGGACAGCGACGAGGAGGCGCTCACCGGCGAGCGCTCGAGCGACGACGAGGCGCAGCCGGCATCTGGCACGATCAGCGCTGGCAGCGGCCGCCGGGCCTCGATCAGCTCCATTGGCGTGGACAGCATCAACGAGGAGAGCGACGATGAGGAAGCGCACCAGATGGGAAGCTTGCCGCTCGATGACGTGACGCTCAACGGTTAGTGCCAACCGCAGCTGTGACCGCGTCACATGCAATCCGCTGACCTTTCGAGCGTTCACCCAGATATCCCGCTGAGGCGCAACCTTGCAGCGACGCCTTCTCCTCCCCAACCGCTTTCGGACCGCCGCAATGTCGTACAGCGACCGCACCTGCCACCCCTTACAACGTCCTCGACGATGCAAGCTGGCGGCAACGTTCGAGACCGCTTTGTCGGTCTCGACTGGTCGCTGCCCACGCCATCAGCCGAGCCGGCCTTCGCTCCGGAGGGCGCTTGGGCGACCTTCTCGTGCCCGACCCCCGGTGGCTTTACCCCGGTGTCAGCAGGCCCGCCAAAGCCATTCGCCGCGGCGGTCAAGACCAAGACTCCGAGCGCGGCCGAGAAGACGCGGACACCCCGTGCGACTGGAAGCGAGGGAGCCGTCTCGAGCTACTTCGAGGTCGTGCCCGAGCCTGCGCCAGAGGGCGGCAAGACGCCGACAGCACGAACGCCGGCGGGGCTGGCCATGTCTTCAACCAAGGGCAAGGGCCGACAAACAGGCCCGACCGACACCCTTTCTGCCACCGCTGCCGTTCCGGTCTCTGAGACCGCATCCGCGGCCAATTTAGGCCAGCCTTCCCTTTCAGCCGGGCTCGGACCGGCAATGGAGGTTCCGGCAGCGTCTGCGAACGCCGTCACCATTGACGACTCTGACAGCGACACCGATGGCGGCAGCGGCGATTCGCACGACGCCTCACCTGGCCTTTCTCCAAGCGGCCACGACGGCGCAGACGACTCATTCGTCATGCTAGCGCCTCCGACCCCAGGCGCCCGCGTGCCGGTCGCGTCGCAGGAGGCCTTCCGGCCCAGCCTCTATCACCAGGCCTCCCGCAGCCTCATCAACCTCTCGGGTCCCTCCGACCGTCGGCTCGACTCGAACGACCTAGCGTCGTCTCGCGACCGGCTTCGCGGTACGCTCGGCAGGCTCGAGCTGCCGCCCCCGTCCACTGGCACAATCGCCGCTCCCCGGCCTACGCCCGCCGATGCGCGGCCAAGCGCCCTGCCGCCAATGACGTCGCCCAAGGCCAGCTCGGCGGTCGCACTGACGTCGCCCAAGGTGCCGTCGTCGCCGCCCCCGCCGCTTTCGCCCGCAGTCGAAACGCGTCGTGTCCGACGGCGCAATTCGATGAGCGATGTCCAGCGGCCGCCGCCAGAGTACAGCCCGCCCGGGCCGGGGAGCTCAATCCCCCGTCCGCGGGACGAAGAAGGGAAGGAAAAGCTGCCGACCTATTCTTGCAACGTACATATCGAGGGCTACTTGCCTCGCAAGACCGAGTTCACCTCGCCCGGCGTCCAGGCTCGGGACCGAGCCTGGAAGCGGCAATACTTTGGTGCGCCGCCCTCCACTGCCTGTGCCGTCGCTCTGACCCACTCATGCTGACCTCTTGCCGAATCCCTGTAGTCCTCCACGGAACCTGCCTCAAGGTCTTTAAACACGACATCCGGCGCTACCCCGTTCGAGGGTCTGACGGCAAGGAGTTTATGGGCGAGTCAATCGCTCAGGTCGCCCAAGGAGCGCCGCACGTCCACTTCCCAGGCGTGCCCGCACCAGAGGTCCGGCCGCCCATTGTCCTTGCCTCAGACGCCTCTGCCCGCCGAGCAAGCGACGCCTCGCGGCGGAGCAGCGACGCTTCGAACCGTCGGCCGAGCACGAGCGTCCCGAGCCGGGCGCCCTCGGAGCCGCCCCTTGGCAACGGCTCTCGTCGAGGCTCGGTCGTCGACACCTCGGTTCGATCCGTTTCGGGCTCCACGACGAGCGTCGTGCCGACGAGCGCCGTCTCTCGTACATCGTCGTCCGACCTCTCGACCTCGTCGGTCGCTTCGTTCTCGACCTCGAGCTCGTCGGTTCCCGAAACGCTCAAGACGCGCTTCGATGAGGGCGAGGGCGTCGTCCGGGTCCCGCGGAGCTCGTCCGTCAGCAGCGGTAGCAACCATCCTGGCCCGAAAGAGGCCATCGCGGCCCACCTACCCTTCCACGGCTCCAACCAGCTCGTCAAGGCATACTCACTTCAGAATGCAGAGAGCGGTCTCGCAGCCGACTATGTAAAGAAGAAGAATGTCGTTCGCGTCCGCCTCCAGGGCGAGCAGTTCCTCATGGAGACGGGCTCGCCTAAGGAGGTCGTCGACTGGATCGAGGCGTTCCAGGCGGCGACCAACGTCGCGCTCGACCTCGACGAGCGACCGATGCCCAAGATCATGTACGTCTCGTCCACTCCCCTCCACACTCGCTCTCTCTGGCTGACGTCCTGCCCCTCGTTCCTGCCCGCCGCAGCACCCTGCCTCGTCGCCGCCGTCGCAGACGCCCCGATGCCGAGGCTACCGCCGCTGCCGCCGCTGCTGCCGCCGGCGCTGTCGTCGGTGACGACGACTCAGAGGCCGCAAACGTCCGCGCGGCCGCGGCCGCCGACCCATCAGCTCTCGGCGGGCCCGGCAGCGGTCGGCCAAGCGCCGCCGTCGACAGCATGGAACGCATGCTGGGCGAGGACCAGGGTCAAGGTGCTAGCACCGTCTGACGAGGCCTGTCCTCCCCTTGCCATCCCAACTGTTTTTCCCAAAAACACACGCTTCTCCGTGGATCGTCCTGTACCATCTCACGTTTTCTTTCAAATGATCTCGACTGTATCATTCACCCGGCTCGCTTCTTAGATGGACTGCCCTTCTCTCCCTGCCTCAACCTCACGCGCCCTGTCGTACGATACATGATCCCCTTCGTTGACACGTGATCGAGCTCGCAAGCGGTCCGTCATCGCAAAGAGGGCGGCGTCGTCATACATCGATTGGGCGGGAGACAGTAGGGGAAGGGCGGGTTGGAAGGTGGCGTGGCGAGGGCTCGTTACAAACGGGAAGGGGAGGAAGGCACCAACAGAAAGAGAAAAGGTCGTGTCGTCAAGGCAGTAAGGAATAGAAAGAATCGTCTAGAAAATGATGAAAACAGAAGCCCGTTCTAGGTTAGCTCGACCGCGACCCGGATGTCGCCCCCTTCGCGAGCGATGTCGAGCACGGCGTCGGTGACCTGGTTCGTCAGGCCGAGCGGGCCGCAGGCGAGCACAAACGTCGACCCTTTGGAACGTGCCTCGGCGTCGCGGAGGAGATCATCCCAAACGGGCCGGCCGAGCCGCGTGCTAGGGCGAGGCTGCGACTCGAGCGCGAAACCCTCCTCTTCAGCGGTCGGCGCTTGCGTGTAATGAAGAAGGAGATCGTTGGCGTCGAGTAGCGTTTGCGGCGTCGCGTCGTGTAGCTGGTGCAGCGGGATCCAGTTGAAATTGGCTGGAGGACGGGTACAGGGAGTCAGAATGGACTCGCATAACGCCAAAGGTCATCGTCAAGGGGGCTTACCAAGCTTCTTGACTGTCCATACGACGATCAGACGCCTCGGGCGATCCGCAGGCTTCTTCAAGATGCCCTCCCAGATGGCCTGGATGAGGGCGATGCCCGTGCCGCCGGCGACGAGGACGAGCGTATCGCAGGCCATGTTGTGAGGGACCGAGTACGGACCCTCGACTAAGACCGAAGCCTTGCAAGGAGCGGCCTTGTGCAACTTGCGCGTCAGACCGCCGTGGGCAGCGATGACAAAGATCATCTCGTTGGCCGGCGTCTTCGAGGCCGGAGAGAGGAGGTAGGTCGACTCGTTGCTGGAGATGCTGCCGCCGTCGTCGCCGCTCTGCGTCATCGTCGACCGGTGCTTCCACGGCGGGGTGCCATGGGTGTTGGGCAAAGGACCTGGCGTATTGGAGATCGAGAAAGGGTGCCTGGACACACAATTGGAGGTGCTGGTGTCAGCCGACGTCAGAGAGGCTCAAAGGTGTGCGACGCACCACTGGAAGAAGCCGAGGCCTTTGTCACCAAAGCTGAGCTTGACCCAATCGCCCGCGTGCCAGACACCCGGAAACTCGACCGTCACCCGGACGCATCGTTCGTCGAGTTGCTCGAGCGAGGCCGGAAGGAAGGCACCCTTAGCATGCGGGCTACCAATGCTTTGCCGGAGCGCGAGGGAGGCTGAAGCTCCATCTGCGCGGTACTTGCGGAATGGCGAAAGAATGCCGTTCCACAGGAGGCTGAGGGTCCGAAGCCCGCGGGAGGTCGTGAAGACGAAGAAGGTCGCAGCCGGCCAGCCGCCGAAGGGGGACCAGTGCAAGTAGCAGGCGCCGAGGCAGATGAAGGAGCAGCCGACGTGCATCGAGATGAAGAGCTGGTGGTGGTTCTCCCGCATGTAGCGGCAGCTCGTGACGGCGAGAGCGACGAAGCCAAAGATAGCGACAAAGCCGGCCTGGAACCACAGCTTGTGCTGCAGACCGTCCTTCCAGCGGGCCCAAAGGTTGCCGAGGATGAGATACCAGACCGTGTAGAGCACAACGTGGACCGAGCCGAGAGCGACGACGCCCCAGCCGACCCAGCGATGGAACCACGTCAGGTCCTGTTGCGCGATACCGGTGACGCGGCAGATGAGACTGCTCCTCGAGACGAGGAGGAAGAGGATGGGCAGATTGGCAAAACACAGGTTGCCGGCGCTGTTCGCAGGTGATATAGGGGACGACTAGGTCAGTGACGAGCTCCGAGCGAAGAGGTGCCGCAGGCGGAGACGACACCTACCGATTTGCAGTGTAACGCCACCAGGCGGCAGGCATGTGAGCGACGCCCTCGCGCTGCTTCGGATTGGTGTAGAGCTGGAGGGAAGGGCGGCAGTTCAGGCCGCCGAGCCGCCTGGCAGCGTAAGATACATCGGCGAGCGAGGACGGACCAGAGTCATGACAACCTGGTACGCGGCCCAGACCAGCCAGATGGACATCATCCCCCAGTTGGTACGGACATCCCAGGCGCCGAGCGTGACACGCCTAGCTGCGAGGTGCCGGAGCCAGTGGCGGCTCGTCTGGCAAGGTCCATGGCTGGCAGCAGCGGCCATCGCACCGTCCAAGCTGCCGTCGGCCGACGCTGTCGTCGGGAGCCGGCCGATGCGCGGCAGGGCATGCTTGGCCCGCCAGGCGCCGCCCAGCCGGCGGAAGGCGAGGACGACGAGCAGGGAGCCGATCGCGGCCGATCCGAGCCACCGTGAGATCGTGTTGAGCTTACGCTGCTCATCAAATTCTTCCCAGGAGCCCTGGTCGGAGGGAGGAGGGGAGCACAATCGGAGGGCACGTCAGCATGTCTCTTCGAGCCGGGGCCGAGCGTGATGATGGGTAGGAAAAAACGGGCAGCGCTCGCTCCGGGTCGGTGCGGCGTGTCTGCGAGACTGACCTCGCCGCCATGAGGCCTCATTTCGAACGGTCGGTGAG
>Ga0308160_10001153_pt1 | contig 39877 bp, 29 predicted proteins | sample PhyFR1_FD_201036 | JGI IMG/M metagenome (GOLD analysis project Ga0308160, IMG submission 201036) | Phyllosphere microbial communities from UC Gill Tract Community Farm, Albany, California, United States - DLSLF.R1 | ecosystem: Host-associated > Plants > Phyllosphere > Unclassified | place: USA... | reverse complement strand
ATGGGATTATTGGCCATCTCGGCCGATTCGATGTGCTTGTTCATCATCGTCATCATCTGCCCCTTGAAGCTCTCGCGCAGGGCAGGGAAGTCGATGTGTTCGGACAAGCCGTCGGCGTCTTTCTCGGCGATGGCGGTCTTCATCTGATGCAGGGTCCAGTAGGGGCTGGCGTAGCTGCTGAGGGCGAGAAGGGCAGCAGCGACGGCAACGGCGGCAAGGGCACGGGTCTTTTTCATGGGGCGATGGTTGAAGTGAAGTCGGAGCGAGTATATCTGTTAAGAAATACCCAAAGCTCACACAAAATTGCACGAACAAAGGTGCCCAAAAAACAAAAAGCCCAACCGTGAGGCTGGGCTTTTTGCTTGCTGCTTGTTTCTGGTGCCGGCTGCCGGTTTCGAACTGGCCACCTGATGATTACAAATCACTGCGTCAATGGATTCCCATGTATTCCGAATTATTGACGGTTCATCGAAGATTCCTTATAAATCAAGTATATACGGTAATTTTTGATATGGGATACTTTCCCAATTATTCCGTGGGCTTGCTATAATTTGCCTACACAGAGCCTACACAAAACGTATAGGGCGACTTTGCAAACGGTTAGAGAGAGAAAGTAGATGGCGAAGCTAAATTTCACCGCAGACCGGGTTAAAAATTTTGAGTGCGCCCTTGGGAAGCAACAGACCATATATTGGGACGCAAAGATACCGGGCTTGGGTATGCGGATTACGGCCGGGGGAGCACGATCTTATATTTTCGAGACCCGGCTTGGCGGCAAGACCCTTCGCATCACAATTGGTGACCCACGGGTGTGGACGCTTGGTAAGGCTCAGGAAGAGGCAACGCGACTCAAGGTGCAAACGGATCAAGGATTGGACCCGCGCCAGTTAAAAAAAGAGCAGCTCGCATCGCAAGAGGCAGCCAAAGCTGCCGCTGAAGCTGCGGCGCTGCGTGATTCCATCACTCTGCTAGACGTGTGGAATGTGTATGTAGCCGAACGGTCCCCACATTGGTCCAGCCATCACGTTGCAGCACATCGAAAAATGATCCAAGTTGGTGGTGAGGCTCGAAAACGCAGCCCACAATTGACCCAAGCAGGGCCACTCGCAGTTCTTTCTGGCGTGCGGCTGGTTGACCTCAGCACGCAGCGTATTGAAGCGTGGGCCAAGGCAGAGGCGCTTGCTCGGCCATCAAGTGGACGTCTTGCCATCCGTTTGCTTAAAGCCTGTTTGAACTGGTGTGCAGCCCATCCAGCTTATTCCGCCATCGTAACAACGAATGCGACAAAGAGCGCTAAAGTCCGCGAAACCTTGGGGAAGCCACGAGTCAAGAATGATGTCTTGCAGCGCGAGCAACTAGGCGCATGGTTCGATGCTGTCCGCCAAATTGGCAACCCTGTAATAGCGGCTTATCTTCAGACACTTTTACTAACTGGAGCCCGCAGGGAGGAGATAGCAAAGCTTCGCTGGGTGGACGTTGATTTTCGGTGGCAGGGACTGCTATTGAATGACAAAATTGAAGGATCACGTGAAGTTCCACTGACGCCCTATGTGGCTAGCTTGCTTGGCGCTCTTCCGCGTCGTAACGAATGGGTGTTCAGCAGCCCTGCCGCCGCATCTGGTCGCTTGGCAGAACCGCGCATCGCCCATAATCAAGCGGTAGCCGCCGCTGGCCTTCCTCCGCTTACATTGCATGGGCTTCGTCGAAGCTTCGCTACTTTGTCAGAATGGATTGAGACGCCTGCTGGTATTGCAGCACAGATCCAGGGTCATGCACCGCAAGGGGTGCGGGAGCAGAAGTACATTCGGCGGCCGATAGACTTGCTGCGTAAATGGCACAGCCAAATCGAGAGTTGGATACTTGATGAGGCAAATGTTACTTTTGAAGCGCTCGCGCGTGGTCTTCACGTCGTGGCGGCGTAGGAAGTGCTCCGAATGAAACGGCCAGTATCAAAGAGCAGATTCATTGGCGATCGATTACTGGCCAATTGAGCATGCAGGATGCTATGGCGGCATAACTGGATGTTAATTATTTGAAAACGGTTGCCGGAACGACTGACAGACGCATGAAGACTACGCTAAATAGAATTCGCCAACACAGGCCATTCGGCGAAGATTGGAAGAGGTTATTGCGCTTACTGGGAAAGCGCAAGGCAGACGATGAGCCGCTATCGATCGTAACTATTATAGATAGGGCAGGCTTCGATGATGCATTGTGGTGCCTGCGCACAGTAGAAGGGCATGAGCGTGAAATCCAGCTATTTGCTGTCTGGTGCGCACGCCAAGTTGAACATTTGATGACCGATGCTCGCAGCATTGCGGTGATCAATGTTGCAGAGCGGTTTGCGAACGGAATGGCGACGAAAGAGGAGCTCGCTGTTGCCGGGGCCGCCGCTAGGGCTGCTGTGAGCGAAGTTGCTCGAGCAGAAGGAATCGCCAGCGGTGGTTTGGTCGTGGCTCCTTGGCTTGCAAGGGACGATGTTTGGGAACTGTCTGGGGCAGCTGCCTCCGCTGCTGCTAATGCTGCAAGGCTGACTGAGTTCTCATGCGCTGCTGCGTCTTCTGCTTTTGCCGCCGCTATTGCTGCACAAGAAAAGCGTCTCAGGGAAGTATGCGCTGAGTGTCAGAAAAGTTGTATCTCAGCAAGATAAACCAAACTCAATACTTACATTCCGTACATGTCCGCCACACATCGTTGGTCTAAGGCTTAAAGCGGACATGCACGACATGGCACTGCGGACTTTGGGGTACCTTCTTACGCCATGCTATCAACCTGCAGCAACGGAATCTAGCCACTCGTCGCGAGTAATGCCCAAACGTTTCAGTATGTTGATCGCGAGGAATGAAGGAATGGTCGGGTTATTGCCGTAATGGTTCCCGAGCCGGAATGGGTGGCAGCCGGCCCGTAAGAGCTTGATCTCCGATCCCTTGCCTTGTTCGATGCTAACCCCACAACGTGCAAGAAGTTTGAAGAAATGGCGCCGGCGCAGCTGCGCAATGGCACCGGGGCGGTACTGGTCTTGGGTAGAGATCGGTTCGTTTGCCGGGTCTGTAGCGGCCTCACTATCTTCCGACGCTTTCGCCCATGCTACGTACGCAAGAGTTTCGTCCATCTCCGCAATCTCGACGACATCGTCGGGCAGCGAGTCTGGAGTGTCTAGGAAGTAGTGCTCGATCTTCAGGTAATCGTGGACGACACGTCCATGAATTTGTTGGAGCAGCCAGTAGCCGAGCAATTGACCGTGGGCCTCGCCAAACACTTTGTCCAGTGTGCGCCATGGATGCATATATGTACTGAGCTGCCCATCATATCCAAGCGCCAGACCGCCCCGGCAAAAGTTCGTACGCCCCGCGAGCAGCAAACTCTCGGCGTCATCGTCAAAAAGGAAGGAGGCGCAACTGTTGCCCGGGACGAAGCAAAATGCTGCCATCCTTGCGGAACCCGGCAGGGCGAACATGAACCGTTCGGTCCGGGCGCTCGAGACGAGGTAGGGCGCTGCTTCGAGCAGATCGGCCAACATTGCTTGATAGCGTTCGCGCTGCTCGTACGGGTTGGGCAGCGAAGGGTCACCTGCCAGCGCGTCGAGCACGGGCTTCAAGACCACGTTATCAACGTAAAAAGCGGGCTCGACTCCATACAGGTCAAACATATTGATGACCGCGTTTGTATCGCAGGATCTGGGCAGCCTGTCGGAAATTTCGATTGTCGAAGCATGGCCACTGCGAGCGTCGAGGTGGATCTCGATGTGCCCAGGCTGGAGCAGCAAAGCATCAATTAGCTTATACGGCAGCATGTCCACAACAGCTGACCAAACGAGCATATACATTCGGTCGGACCCGTGAACGATCCGGGTATCGATATCGCTAACGATGGAGTGGTATGCAGAGTCGAAGGTCTTCACAGGATCTTGCTTGGCACGACTGCGCAGCTTGTACACCACCTGCGCAGCAACCTCTTCGCCCCATTCGAGAATCCGCGCCTGGAGGTCTTGGCAGTCGGGGGCGCCCGACAGAACGGCTTCGATATCGCGGTAGGAGCATCCCACGAACCTGTTGTTCAGTTGCCGGGTTTCTTCGATTAATGCATTGCCCTGATCACGCAAACCGAGCGAGATCAACTGGTTAAGCGCATAGGGCAGTTCGCGCACTGGCTGCTCCGCGAGCGTCCAGTCTCGATCGCTAGCAATCATGTGAGCGTACCGCGTTTGCGCCGAGAGCGGACGCAGTCGCAAGACTTGGTCTAGGTGATCGTTCATCTTACGCCGCAGTAGCTGCTGGCGAGCATCGAGTACGGCAGGGCCAGCGCTTTTGGTTAAATTCATTAGCTGTAACTCATCAAAAAATGAAACGGCAAGGTTCCATTGTCAGAAACGCCGCACAGGAGGTTATGGTAGCGCATCGGCAAAGGTCAGAACAGGGAGTGTCCTCATGGTCGGCCGGGTCTGCCGCACGGAGTCGGTTCTCGTTACTGCATGTCGCCTTAGGTCAGATCAGCAGTCTGGTCGAACAGGATGGCCAACTCAATGCTAATCGCTAGTGTCGGCAGTCGAATGACATCGACTGCAGCTGGAAAGAGTCTGCCCATAGCTAGTAATATCTCTGTTCGCAAAAAACCAAAGGTCAAAGTTTCAATACATAACTAAGTGACGATAATAATATATTTATACAGATACACGTTTAAAATCAAATACTTGCAAGCTATTGAATCTTAACTTTTTAGAAATACATTAGTCATCTGATTGAGAGTCAATAGCAAAAATTTGGTGTGAAAACGCTGTTAGGAAAACTGCAGAGAGAGAGGCTTTTTTATAGGTTCAAAATGCATCATCAATCCAACAAAGGGAAATATGATGCACTCGAATCAACTACCACCGGCTCTTGCTGCTGTCGCCAAGGGCCGCGACCACATCAAGACCTCCGAGTTTGCTCATGCGATGAGCCGCGCTACTCAAACTGTTCTTAAGAATCACTGTTTGACCGGGGAGTGCTTCGGAATTCGCCCCATTAAGTCGGGGAAATTACTGCTGTGGCCGGTCGCCGAGGTGGCGAAGCTGTTGGTAGGGAGCAGCGAATGATTGCTTCTGCTCCGAACCATAGGCCATTGGGCAGAGCTCGGTCTTCTGACGCATGGGTGTTCTTGCTGGTTGGGGAAGCATTGTGAATGCGGGCTACATGTTGTCCATAGGCCGGATCTACGGCCCAGGAGGTGTGCGAGTCGCAGCAAAACATAACCTCCGTGAGATCGCTGCCGAAGTCGGCGCTGATAGCCACATCGACGTTGAACGCATTGGAGACAACTTCATCCTGCGTGGTCGGGACGTTGCTGCTGACGTGGCTCTTGACGCAAAAACGTTGATGGAGAAAGCCGGCGTCACAAAAGTTCGAAAGAACGCAGTGATGGCGCTGGAGCTTCTGTTCATGCTGCCGTCGCATACCTCAATCGACCAACGCGAGTACTTCGAACGAGCAACGAGGTGGGCTGAAGCCTATTTTGCAGTACCAGTCTTAAGCTCGATCGTGCATCTGGACGAAAGTGCTCCTCATTGTCACGTCCTACTGCTACCCCTTGTAAATGGCAAGATGAACGGCTCAGACCTGCACGGCGGGAAGGCAAAGTTATGGGCGATGCAGAAGAGCTTTCACCAAGAAGTCAGTGCGAAGTACGGATTCATCCGTCAGGAACCGAGGAAGCGTGCCAGCGTTACGTCGCGAGCGGCTGCGATGAAGCAACTGCAGAACTATTTTCAAGCCACTTCCAAGATGAGCCCTACTGCCATTCAGGCGTTGCTGGTGCCCCATGCCCAAGATCCTCATACGCTTCTTCGGGCCTTTGGTATTGACGAGCAGCCGCTGAGAAGAGCGCCGAAGAGTTTCGTTGAAATAATGACAGCCCCGTGTAAGCCGGAGCGCCGCAATACTTCGCAGCCCACGGCCACTTGTGCCGCCCGTAAAATCAATGCTGAGGAACGAAGGGACAGCATTCCCTATACTTGTGTCGGGAAAGGAAGTCCACGGAAGGTGGTCTCACCGATTCACTACGCAGTTTTTCCCTCACAACAAACTGCATTGACAGCAAATAGTGTGGAGCAAGCGGGAGAACGAGCGGATGAGTACCGTGGCACAACGTCACTGCGGAACGGTCTTAGCGATGCAAGTGCAAGCCTGGATGAGGAAGCGGGGCTCGCCGAACTCTACGCACCGCTCAAGGCTCGCATTGCACAAGCTTCCGCATCGCTAATCAAGCTGACTTTCATCGTACAGTGCTATGTGGATCTGATCGCGTGGTGTGAGAGAGGTAAGTCGCTGCTGAACCTGCGTTTTTCGCGCGCCTTTGAGGGCAAAGGGAGCCTGCGCGCATGGGCGGAACTAATGTTGGCGGACGCTTGGCGCCGCGGCGATGCAGCGCAGGCTGGCGAGGCTCTACAGAGCTTCGTAAATGATTATTCCAGTGAACTGCGAGCCCACCGGCCCGATCACATGGTGCCCAAGGAGTGGGCGCAGCGCGTGCCAGAGTGGCTCTTCAGCACTGACCACATCGCCGTGGGGTACCAGCTGGAGTTCGACGGAGGTCCAATTGAGCATCTTTCGCTTGGCACCCGAGGTATCGTGTTGCTGCTGTTGTACCTCGCAGTCGACTTGCAGGACGACCGGCCGCTGATCATAGACCGGCTGGAAGAGAACTTCGACCCGCAGTCGATCTATGATGAATTGGTCGTCGAGTTCCAACTCGCTAAGCTGCGGCGACAAGTGATCATCGTCACCCATAACGCCAACTTGGTCGTCAATACTGACGCCGATCAGGTGATCGTGACGCACTGCGACAACCACGAACCAGGATGTTTGCATGAGCTACGTATCCGGCGGGCTGGAAGAGCCAGTGACCCGCGAAGCGGTTTGCGCCATCCTGGACGGTGGCAAGCGTGCGTTCCAGGAGCGTGCCAAGCGACTGCGTGTTTCGGTTTGACCAGGTCCAGAGGCACACACGGATCATGTCAGATCACGACCTGCTAAGCCGCTACGACGGTGGACAGCTCGCTGGGCGCGCACGTCGTACAACCCACTCCGGAAGCCTAGTTCCAGCAACCTACGACTGCAATGGGCACAATGCTATAAAGACTGGATCTTGGGTTCTTCTTTTGGGTCAGCTGCCGGCAATTCGCAAAACCAGTTTTCCCTTTATCGAGAGATTTCTTGCTTGCTCAGCAGTGTATTCCTCATCGGGGTATCGTCCTTTATCTTGGTTATCGTTGCGAAGCACAACTCGCCCATCAGCGCGTCTGTTGATTCGTTTCACGCGCGGTCCATCAGGCGTATCGATGAGGTAAACACTACCGTCACTGATGGCACGCACGCCCGTATCGAAAACGAGTATGTCTCCCGTTATGATGAAGTTCGACATTGAATCGCCATCACCGTATGTTGCGATCAGCCGACCGATCGGCATGACGTGACATTTTGAAAGCAGGTGCTTTCTTATACAGATCGGCGAATAGTCGAGTTTTACACTATGGCACGTGCTGCCACAGTTGCCTTCTGATGGGAGTAGTGGCACAACAACAATATCCAAATCGCTTGGTGCCCGCGCGATGGATGGCTCCATTTCACCCAACCCGGTTTCGAGCCAAAACGCGTTTACCTGCAATGCCTGTGCGATGGACGCCAAGCTGCCGCTGGTATGTGCCCGGTTTTTTTCCAATGCCGATATGGTCGGCTGGGTCAGGCCCGCGAGCTGGCTCAGTCTAACCTGTGAGAGTTCTAGCTCAATGCGGCGCATTTTCACGCGCTCTCCCGTCGTCCTACCTATCACGACCTTAAGGGGTAGCTGGCCTGCAGTCGTCAGGTCCTGACGTCCGACTTGACGCTTTTTGTCGATGGGTTGTCGATCGTCGAACTCGAGTCCGCCAGCCTGTACTCCCACGGTGAAGTCATCCGTCCAAGCAGCTCGCCGAAATCCCTCATCGAGTGCGTTGAGGACGGCTTCCTGTTCGCTAGTACCGAATGCTGTGATGGTCGATTTTCGCCACGGCTGAGCTGCTCCATTCTTGAAGTAGACGTCCCACTCCGAGCTACCCGCATCTACGATTGAACTGGAGCCGCCTGTGGTTCGGTTAGCGCTGTTTGCGACAGGATTCCTCCTGGGCTTCAGACAGTAATCGCGACCGCCTAAAGTCCAGACAAGTTTCATCAACTCGCGCGGTCCCATGTTTGCTGCGAGAGTTTCGCCGGTCTGTCGATCGGTCAGGAGGTAGCGTCGACCATCCTCATGAATTAAGCTCGCATTCGTATTTTCGCCCTGTCCAGGATCAGAGGTTCGTAATAGTGTCACCAAAGTTCTCTTCAAATTCGGACTAGTCATCCTAAGGATTCCTTAGTGTGACGTCAATCGAATCCTAAGAATATCTTAGCCTTTGGGCTAGAGGATGTCTGTGTTCGGGAAGAGGATGAAGGAGGCACGTACTGCTGCCGGGCTTTCGCAGGAAATGCTAGGTGTACTTGCCGGCATTGATGAAATGTCCTCCAGTGCTCGCATGAATCAGTACGAACGGGGCAAGCACCAACCGGATTTTTCGATGGTAGAGCGAATCGCCGCCGTTCTGAATGTGCCGGAATCTTATCTTTATTGCAAGGATGAAGAGCTAGCGGCGATACTCGTGGATGTGCATCGGTTATCACCTACGGAAAAAGCCCAGGTTATCCGAGAGATCCAGACCGTACTTAAACACCAAATTAACAAAACATTTCCTAGCTGAGGCCCCTGCAACAGCTGTGTCGCCGACTGTCGCTTCATGGGAACGATGGTCTTTCACAGACATGCACCAGTCAACGACGACAGCGGCCAGGCCACTGGCTGCCACGATCGTGCCTGCTATTGAAATAGCAGCGGCTTAGAACGCCTAACAAAACCCGCTACTTGTTCTGCAGGCAACAGCCGAGTACACTGAGCCGTGCCGACCGTCCGCTTCCGGACACACGCGGCCATTGCTCTACGTCTTTTTTGCTTACACAACGTGGCTGCATTCTATTGGGCACATGTTCTGTGTGGGCGGCACTGACTTATGGCAAAGGCGTTTTTGCGTAAGTCTGCGAGCACAGGATTCAAGAATTATGGAATGGGAGCGAACTGGCCGGTGCGAGTATTGATAATACCGTTTGGGCCACTTCGCACATACAACGTTCCATCACGGGTACTCACGAAGTTTGGACCGGCTGGAGCCAAAAACTCCCCAGTAGTTCCGATCACTATCCCGTTCGCCCTAGACGGCTCAGGAGTCAAGGTTACCTGGGGAATATGCTGACGACTTTGAGCACGTGAGGCCTCCGTTGCAGCCTCATCCAAACGCCGGTTGATTGTTCGAACGTTTTCAGCTTCTTGAACCGAAATTTGCTGGCGAATTTGATCCTGCTTCATGTCGTTAGCTTGGGAAGCCAACGCTTTGGCATCATTAGCCTCGCGTTCGACCGCAGCCTGAGCTGTCCGGAATTCAAGAACAGCACGACGGAGTGCGTCTGAGTCGTCTAAACCCAACTGCTTATAAACGTTGCGTCTGCGTACAACCTCGGCCGTGGCAACTTTATCGAAATATGGTGAGTCTGGATTCAACTGCGGATTCTGAAGCTCCAGTTCACGAACGGTTCGATCATATTTTTGGTTTCCAGCATCCAACACAATCGGGTTCGTTGGCTGAGTCACCACTGGCAGCGCAGTGGTCGCCTCCTGACCATTTTTACTCTGCAGTAGAACACCAAGGGCAATCCCTAGAGCAATTGTCAAGAAGCAAATAGCAGAGATTTTGAGCTTGGAAAGCATGGCGATCGTCAGAATGTTGATCCCTCTATTATGCCCCACAGTGCAGCATGGAAACTATTTTCCCTCTCGAGGCCAGAACACTTTTGGCTCTGAGCCTTATGTATCGTTGAGAAGTGCTTAGCACTACATGGGGACGCGAAGACTTCGGCAGACCGTGGCCGCTTCGGGTCCGATAGCGGACTCACGCAGGCTCAGCACTAACATAGCGTCGTGTTCGTAGCCGGATTGATACCATGGTCTGAGCACTATTTCCTGAAGTCCTGTGGTCGCTTATAGCAGCTCATCTTCCGGCCCATCGCCGATCACCGAAAGGCCGACGCCCACGTATCGATGATCGCGCGGCCCTAACCGGGATCCTGGTTTTCCTCGAGACTGGAATACCGTGGGAGTATCTGCCGCGCGAACTCGGCTGCGGCAGTGACATGACATGCTGGCGTTGCCTTCACGAATGGATGCTAGCCGGCGTTTGGCAGCGTATCCACGATGCGATTCTGCGACGGCTCCGAGAGTATGACCAGATCATGTGGGACCGAGCTTGCGTTGACGCTGCAAGCGAACCCGCCCCTGCCGGAGGCGAGCATGCAGGCCGAAACCCAACCTATCGGGGCAAACTCGGAAACAAACACCATCTGCTGGTGGATGAGCGTGGGCTTCCGCTAGTAGTTCAGATCTCAGGCGCGCAGGTACACGACTCGCGTTTCCTCATCCCGCTAATAGAGTTAATCTCGGCAGTTAAGGGGCTAGCAGGCCGTGCGCGCAAACGTCCAGGTAAGCTGCATGCCGATTGAGCGTACGCTTCGAGAGCTCATCGGGCCTGGTTGCGCACTCGGGAAATTGCATCTCAGATCGCGCGTTACGGCGTAGAGTCACGCGAGAGGCTTGGCCGGTGGCGTTGAGTCGTCGAGCGCACCTTGGGTTGGCTACACCGCTTCCGCAGAATGCGCATCCGACAGGAGCGGCGAGAAGACGTGCACCAAGCGTTCCTTTCGCTTGCCTGCTCGCTCATCTGCTAGCGGTACGTCGAGCGGTTTTGTTAGGCGTTTTTATTGCTCGACAGATAATGCGGCTGCGAATAGCATGTTGACGCAGATGGTCTACGATGGCGAAGACTACAAGGCACCTGATCGTTTCGAGGAGAGATCGTTGAGTTTTACGGCATTAGAACTGAAGGAGTCATTTCCTCACGGTGGCACGCTCATCGCGCGCGAGGCAGGCTTCGAATTGCTTTTCTATTTTCCAGGCCCGGATCTGCGCTATAACGGTACTTTCCTCAAAATCGAAGGTGCGCTTCTTCACCAGTATATCGAGGCATGGCATGAAAACTGGCTCACGTTCAAGGAAATGTACATGACAATGCCAGACGTTTCGTTTGCCGCCACTGGCACGCATGGGATGCGAATCAATATAAGCGGCATACGGCTCCAGGGGCTTTTGGTGGCCTCCGACGACGAACTTGGCGCAATGGTCGCGGTATTCCAGCGTGCACTCGAACGGGGCAAGGAGCTACAGCATGAGATTTGCCAGCGTGTCGGGCGTCCACTGATCGCCGATGTCGAAAAACTGGCGTACTTTGATCGCTTCAAGAGCGGAGAGTCACTCGCGCGTAGCACCAATCCTGCCGTCGTCAGGGAACTCGGCGAAGCCTTGGGGCTGGTACGATCCAAGCTGCAGGGCGACGTACAGGGCTGCCGTCACAAGGTTAGGAACTGGTTCGGAAGGGCAGCGGCCGAGGAATTCATGGCTGATGTGCGCTTGCACGGCCTCGATGTTTTCAACGAGCAGGCGGACTTTGTGATCAGCTGGCGCGGGCGTCAATAATCGTCCTGCCCAGCGATGCTGCCGGGGCGCCCGTCGGCAAAAAACACGGCATCCGATTGCGCAGGAGCACCGCGCCGTGCGAGCCCTCGCGGCACGCGCATTGTACGCCGTGCTGGCCACCGCTTCTCTTCATGAGCAACCTGGACCAGAAATGCGCGGATTAAGCGAGCCGCTGGCGCCTTTACCCAAAAAAATAGTGCCATGGTCAGGCAGCAGTTGTACCCCATGTTGGCGAGGATCACATGATGAATATGAATAAGCCGTGCAGCTGCATGGGAAACAACGAGCGCTGCTACAAATGCTTCGGGTCAGGATACTTGTCAGGCAGCGTAAGCAGTTCGAGGTCGACCTTCGGCACCGCAAATCAAGGCAAGGGGAAAGTATTTAGTCGCAGCCGTGGTGGTGCTTCCAAAAAGAAGGGAAAGTCGTTGCCCGGCCAGGCGCAGAAAAGCACTGCGCCGCCACTGCCTGATCCGCGGCATCCAGTGAAGGGAGGCGATTCGGCCCCTACATCAAGGACGCTGCTTCAGCTGCCACAATACGTCCCCAAACCATCCCGCTTAATGCGTGACGACGTGTTATACAACCTCTGCGATCGCTGTGGCTTCTATGTGATGGGCGACCGCATGCTGGTGCACGACGAGGTATGCGCCAGTCTGCATCCAGGTACACAGGCACGTACCTATGGCGGCCCCGACTTACGACATCTCAAACGGACAGACAGTGAAATCGCATGCCCCCGTTGTTTCCACCTGGTCGGCAAGGGCAACCTCAGTCGCCATCTGGTACGAACTCATCGGCTCAGCCAGTCCGAGGCGGCACTATTGGCTCATGCTGCGCTAACGTCGGCGCCGCCAGGCCCGTCGGGTTCAACGGGGGCGATAAATGTACGCACTACTGGTGTGGGCGGCCAGAGCTACACGAAGTGCGACGCCTGCGACAAAGACGTTCCCAGCAAGCGCTTCCTGGTGCATCTGGAGATTTGCCCAGCGATCGCACGACGCAAACGTTTCGCTGTTACCGGAGTAGCATCGACCCCCGCGCTTGCTTCGGAACCAGCATCGCCAACTCGCCCTATCGCTTCTCAGGCCAGCGCGTATACCGCCCCTGCCACAATGCAGTCCTGCCCGATTTGTTTGTGCAAGGTCAGGGGTGCCAACATGGCTAGCCATCTCCAGCGGGTTCACCCGCCGGTAACGAGTCCGTTACCAGCCAGGGTCAAGCAGCAAGGCAGTGTCGCCTCTGAGCCTGCCGCAACACGCTACGATAAAGGCGGTGGTGGAGATGGAGGTAAGTACCTAGGGTATCTTGCGCGAGAGCAAGGTCGCTTCGGCTCCATGCCTTCCTATGACGACTACAGCGACGAAGGAAAGGCCGACTGATCAGGAGTGGCTTCTGCCACCCTGAAAGCGACTATTCGAGAGGTGTAAGAGGTTCTGTTAGGCGCTCTTATTAGGAAGCGCTTCGATAAACACTAGGTGCCTATGAAGATTTTGAGCTAATTTCCGACAGAGGGCTGCTGAGGAGTCGCTGCGTTGGACGCAGGTGAAGCAACTAGGCAGATTCCTCTTTGCCGTTGGCGACGACTGGCAGAGTATCAATTGCTCTGCTGGGGCCGATCTCCCGGTTATGGGGCGTCACTCGGGCGCTGACTTATCAACCCCGAGGGGATGGAAATTGATTCGAGCAGCCGTGGCCAGAGATTGCCCAGCCATTTCTGAAAACATCGCACTCACTCGAGCTGGGTCGAAAACTCCATGATCTCGATGTCCCCGCTACCGTTGAGCATGTCTGTCGCTAGCCCGCGTTTGCGCCCCAACAGCTGGTCCAAGGTTTGTTCGAACGTCGTGATCCCATCCGTCACCACGGTTGGGTAGTAAACGTACACATCGCGGGTCTGTCCAATTCGATAAGCCCGGTCCGTCGCCTGGTCTTCCTTCGCCGGATTCCATGGCCGGGTGAAGTGGATCACATGATTCGCTGCCTGCACATTCACGCCAAACCCCACCGCAGTGGTCGACAGGATGATCACGCCGAATCCAGGCTTTGCTTGGAATACGTCGATCAGCTTCTGCCGGCTCGGGCCACGTTCGCTGGTCGCGTTGGTGTCGCCATTTATAACTACCGGGCTGAAGCCGAATTCGTCCAGAATGGCCAGCTGCAGGGTGCGCTGGATATCGCGCAGCTCGGTAAAGATGATCGCCTTTTCCCCCAGCGCGCGGATGGCCCTGAGCTTTTGCAAGGTCCAGCCGAGCTTGGGAGAGGCATCGAGCGGATGCCCCTCGGGCCGGACCGCGTGCGGGTGGGCGCAAATGAGTTTGAGCGTATGTAGCAAGCCAAGCATCGCCGCGGTTTGGCCGCCGAGCTGCTCCTGGAGCCTCCGCTTGTCGTGGTACGCCACGATCTCGGAGCGGTACAAGCGATCCTGCAGGGGGCTCATCCTAAGCGCCTTGCAGCTTTCATCCTCAATCTTTGCCGGCAGCTCCTTGGCGACATCCTGCTTGGTGCGCCGCAGCAGCTGTGGCTCGATCATCGTCCTGAGCTTGTCGAGCGCGGCCGCGTCCTGGCCCTCGGTGGCTTCGATGGGTCTGCGGAAATTGCGGCCGAACTCATTGAGCGAGCCCAGCAAGCCAGGCTGGATCCAGTCATACAAGCACCAAAGGTCGGTGAGCGAATTTTCGACCGGCGTGCCGGTGCAGGCGATCCGAAAGCGCGCTTTCATCGCTTTCGTCGCCTGCGTTACCCGTGCGGCCGGGTTCTTGATCTTCTGCGCCTCGTCGCAGATGACAAGGCTCCACTCCTGCCGCGCCAACGAAAATTCCTGGTCGCGCAGCGTTTCGTAGGTAGTCAGCACGACCCGCTTGTTCTGGCGCCAGCCGAAGCGCAGCAGATTCTGGATCCCGTGCGCCCGAATCGCCGGGGGAATGTCATCCTTGTGCGTGCGCGCCTCAAGCAGGGCGCGGCCGTACAGCTTCAATGCTTCGTCGGCCACTCTCGGCTCGAGGAAGTTGCGCATCTCGCGTTCCCAGTTGTCCAGCAGCGACACTGGCGCGACGATCAGGATGGGCAGGCCGTCCGGTTCGTTCTCGATGCACCAGCCGATAAAGGTCAGCAGCTGGAGCGTTTTGCCTAGGCCCATGTCGTCGGCCAGCACACAGCCGGACGTGAGCTGGGGCGACAAACCGTACAGATGCTGCAGCCAGCCGACGCCCTTCAACTGGTGTTCGCGCAGTGTGGTCGTCGGCAGCAGTGCGTTCGGCAGGTCGGCGTTGGCCGCCAGCCCGAGCCGAATCATGTCCTCGCGGTTCTGGCCATGGTCGACTTCATCGATATTGCCGGCCACTAGCAGCACGTTCCGTTCAGGCTTGCTCTCCGGTAGCGATTCGCCCGGCTGGGTGAACTTCTCACCCCACATCGTGGCAAGGCGCTGCGCGGTCAGCAGCTCGACGTCGATTTCCGGGCCGGGCAGGCGTGCATTCGGCTCGCCGTTTGTCCGCGCGGACTCGATGTTTACCTTGAACTGCTCGTAATGCTCGCGGTTCGACGTGTCCCATTTGCTGAGTAGCTCGCCGTCCAGCCCAAGCTCATCGAGCATAGCCGCCGGAAGCCAGCGCTCCGACGACGTCTTTTGCAGGTAAGGCGACACCACCTTCTCGGCCGGGCCGATTCCGATGACGCGCTCGCCGTACTGCCTCAGATCGAGGATGCCGGCCAGGTCCTGTCCAGCCAGCTGCTGGATCCAGCGCTGCTGCAAGTTCTCCAGATCGGAGAGGTCGCGCTGTCCGAAGCCGGAAAGCTCGAGCTCGTAGCCTTTCCAGCATGCGCACGGCAGCCCTGCCAGCATATTCGCGCCGACCTCGGCATTGAAACCGCCTAACGTCACCGGATCGCCGAAATCGAGCTCCACGGCGTCAACGCTTTCGGATGGCGCCGTAAGCACGAGGCTGACGTTGTCGATGCTGCCGTCGGGCTGGAAGCGTGGCTTGACGGCGAACTGGTAGAAGTAGATACCGGCCTGCTCGAGCGCGTCGTCGTACTCGTCGGGATCGAGCACCCTGGCGGCTTCCGGTCCGAGGCATGCATAGGGGTTTTTCAGAAACAGTGATGCTTTTCCTCCGGCCAGGCGCCGCCCCGGCATCGCGCGTACTTCATCGAGCACTGTTTTCACATCGGGCGGAATCAGCACATGCGTGACGCCGCCGTCGGGAGACGGGATCACGTAGCGATCGGGCACGTGTTGCTGGCGATCGAAGGAGGCGAGCCAGCCATCCGGCTGGTCGTCGAAACGCGGCGTGACTTCGATCACTTGTTGGTCGCCGACCAGCTGTCTGTTCAGTTCCAGCCGGAGCGCATCGGGGCGGACAACCACCGTACGGTCCAGGAAGCCATCCATGCGCGCATCGGCCCGCTTCGCGAGCTTCCTGACCGTCGCCCAGCCCAGCTGGTTAACCTTCTCGCCGGGCTCGCTCTTTTGCGCGCGATGCAGATCCTGCACCGACTTCACCAGCCGCCACACGGCCTCCGGCAACAGGAACTTTTGCGCATTTAGCGTGAAGACGGCACCCTGGCGCTGCAGGGCGCCGCGGACCGGCCCCGCGTCCCGGCTTTCCCATCCCTGGATCGTCACTTTGAAGTCGGCGTCGGCCAGACTGCCGATACTGGCGAGCACCGGCACGATGGCGGTCACGGCCGGCAACGCCAGCAGCGCCACGCTGGCCTGGTGCTCGGGCGTGCCGAGAATCTCGTAGACCTGTTCCCACGGCAGCAGCCAGTCCTCGACCAGTGGGGTGATGAATCCTTCCTCGTCGAGCTGCTTCAGGTAAGCGAGTGCCACGCGCCGCTGGCCGCGCGCGCTGGCAAGGCCGGCCTCGTCCACCGCGGGATAGAGTACCCCTTCATCATCGAACACGGGGGCAATTGCTTCCGGTACGGCCACGGTCGCGGGGGAGGGCGCCACAGCGCCGCGCAGTTTGTTCCAGAAGTTCATTTGATCCAATATCCTTTGCCCGGATTGAACGACATCCCGAGTTTGATGAGCTCGCGTCCGAGTACCGAGTTGGGTTCATTGCTGAGCACCCAGAATGCGCCGCCTTTTTCTAGGTTATCCTGGACCTTGACCCGGTTGATGCGGGCCAGCTCGCTAGCGGTCTTGACCACCTGGCGGGTTGATGGCTTCGATAAAAGTGCTGCACCCGGCCACCGTGTCTCCACCTGCACGGGCGCGCGTGGCTCCGCTGGCGCTGGCCTACGTGTTTCCACCTGCACCAGCGCAGGCGATTGCGCTGGCGCCGGTCGGCGGGTCTCGACCTGCACCAGGGCAGGGGCCTGCGCAGGCGCTGCGCGGCGCGTCTCAACTTGTACCAGCGCGGACGGCGCCAACGCAGCCTGTACACCCTGCTGCGGCCCGGCAGGATCGGCGGCTAACGCCGGTACCGGCGGTGCACCAAACTGTACCTGGTATGCTTTCACCGCAGGTGGGGCTACCGCGCCAGGACCGCCTGGACGTATTCCGCGCCGCGCTAAGAACTCATCGGCTTTCCACTCCCAGCTTCCGTTGTGCAGGATGCGATTCGTGGCAGCGCCCCGATATGAGTCGTTCGACACCTTCTTCTTCAGGTCGAGCGTCGCGCGCAGAGAGCGGGCGCCAGGGTCGAACGGTAGCTCCTCTTCGGGGTATGCATAACAGGCGTTGCCAGTGCCCGAGAATTCAACGAAGTAGTGATCGTTAATGCGCATGATGAACGCATTGTTGTGCGAGTTGTAGTCGACAAGGTGTCCGTACCGCCCAGCATTTTTCGTCCGGAAGTTCCGGAACTCCAGATCCTCGCTAGTGACCGCATCGGAGCCCAGCAAGATGCGCGTGTACGAAATCTGATCGACAAAGCGCAGCCAGTAGCGCAGCCTTGCCTGGTCCACCTGTCCCGCCCCTTGCAACAGGCTGAAGAAGTGCTCCAGGTCCTCCTTGGCGAACCAGCGCAGCACCATCGCGCGTACCGGAGCTTCCACCTTCGCCCACCGGGTGGCGCCGCGCAGTTGCGGATTGCCCCAGCGCGCGAACGACTCGTTCTTCAGCAACTCATGCGGCTCACCGCGCTGGCTCGATTGGCAATAGCGCGTCAGCAAGGCCGCTAGCAGGTCATCCGCGTACAGCGGCTTGGTCCGCAGAAAAGCTACCATGCCCGGCACTGCATGCAGGAACCCTGTTTCGTCAAGCGAATTGAGGTGCTTGATCTGGTGCGCGACGACGCGCCGCCACAGCCAGCTCGACTCCGGGATCGGCAGGCCCGCTGTCAGCTGCTGTTGCTGATCGGCTGAGCCGTAGAACAGAAGCTGGCGCAGCGAGCCTCCGGCATCGTCGGAGAAAATGTCGTGATGCTGCTGCAGCATCCGAGACCACAATTTTGGCTGACGCAGCGCGCTCACTAGGATCGGCAGCGTGTCGACCAGGCGCCCGCGCAGACGCAGCCAGTTGCGCTTGCTCGGCACTTCCTCGGCGTCATAGGAAAAATAGCTGTTCAGCAGGCCAAACCAGCCTTTGCGGGGAACGTCGCGGCGTTCGATCCAGTCGTCCGTATGGCGCATCACGGCATCGAACAAAGGCTGCTCGTCGAGCGGCTTGCCGCTGGCGCCGCAGTCGTCGCACAATCCCCAGGCGATCAGTGCCCAGTCACGCCGCGATAGGCTCGGCTCACCACGGCGCAGGCGTGCCAGCGCGTTGATACGCTGCTGCAAGGGCGGCTCGGGCGGGGCGCCCTGTTCGAACAGCAGGGCGAGCCGCTCGGCCTGCTGCTGCAGCTTGCGCGGCGGCTGCATGGTCAGGACCACACCTTCGCTGTCGCGCGCAAAGCGGCCCAGCGAGCGGCCGAGCTCACCCGAGAGGGCATCGAGCAAGCGTGGACGACCGGGTTTCATATCAACAGGCACTTCTCGGGAACGACCGCATTGAATACAGCTGGGCGGGTAGCCGCGGCAGGGTCCTTGAGCCCATAGAATTGCAGGCGCAGCTCAACCCGGCGGCTGGCTTCCTTGCTGTCCTTGGCATTGTTGAACGACACGCCGCCGGCCAGGAACAGCTCGCGCACCTGGTGCTTCTGGTCCTGGCTAAGCCCGGTGGTGGCCGCGTAGCGGTCGTCCAGCATCGCGCACATCACCCATTCCGAGCGCTGCAGGCTCAGGTGCAGGTTGTACAGGTAGGAGCCATCGGTGTCGGTAAAGCCCTCGATCAGCACCTGCTTGAACCATTTCTTGCCTTCGTCGCTGGCAGCGGCATCGATCACCAGCGGCACCACCTGGCGCAAAGCCTGCTGGCCGGCGGCGCCGAGCTTATAGTCGTTGTAGCCGAACCGTCCGGCTTCGCCAAAGTTGATGCGGTTGTCGCGGCAGTCGACGACAATGTTGCGGTTCAGGCTAGTAGCCTTCACCTGCAGCCGTTCGCACAACTGGGCGATGTCGGACGCGCGCGCTTTTTCGCCTTGTTCAGCGGCGGCAATTCGCTTCGTCATCATCACCAGCGACGCCACCATGACCACCAGGAACAGGATCATCAGGGCAGTCATTAGGTCGGCGTAGGAGATCCAAAATGGCTTTTCGCCTTCCGGCTTTGGCCGCTGGGGGGCGGCTCGCGTGCCAAACATCGCTTAGCTCCTCACCGCGCGGGCGCCGGCCTTGCCGAGCACCTCGGCCAGGTCCTCGATATTCTCGGCGACGATTTCAACGCCGCCGGCCAGCGACTTGACCGCCTTGTCCAGCTCTGAGTCGAGCGAGCCCATGGTCTTTTGCAGGCTGCGCTCGACGCCATGGCCGAATTCGTTGAAGCTGCGGCCCAGCACCGTCGTCACCTGTTCCAGGTATTCCTCGGTTTCCTGGTTCACCTTGTGGATCTGCTCGCTCAGGCGCATCAGGTCGCCAACTGCTTGCTGGCGCAGGCCGGCCTCCTGCTGGGCCGTCTCGATGACCGACTGCAGGGTCGCTATGTTCTGGCTGGCCGCGTCGCGATTGGCGCGGTAATCTGCCACCACGGCGGACAGGTCGCGCATCGAACCGGCCACTTCGGTCGAGCTCGAACGCAAGGCGGCAACCATCTCGGTACTCGACTGCAGGGCCGTGTGGACATTGGTGCCGGCGCTGTCGAAGCGTTCGGCGGCCAGGCGCATCTTGTCAGCGCCGGCCTGCATGCCCTGCAGGCTGCGTTCGGTCTGGCCGCCAAGGGCATCGACTGTCTGGCGCATCGCGTTGCGCTCGCGCTCGACCAGGTCGACCAGCGAGCGAACCTGCTCACCCAATGCTGCCAGCACCGAATTAGCCTGCTCCTGGAAGCCGTGCAGCGCCGCTTGTGCCGACTGGTCCATGTCCTGGCGGCCTTTGTCCAGGGTAGTGAACATCGTTTCGATCCGCGCGGTGAGGGCAGCGGAGGTGTCGGAAACGCTGCGCAAGCCGTCCTCCTGAGAGCGTGTGATCGACTTGCCGATGCCGTCCACCATGCCCTGCATCTGCTGCTCGAGCTGCAGCACCGTGGCCGCGACCTGCTCGATGGTCTCGCTCTGGCCGCGGCCCACGCTGTCCTGCAACTGCTGGACGAACGCCTCCATCTGGCCGGCCATTTTCTGCTGGCGCGCCTCGCCGTCGGCATACATGCGTTCGAGCTGGGCGGCGATCTTTCCGCCGGCTTCGACGCCCTGGCTGCCCATGCTCTCGACTGCACCCTGCAGGGTCTGTACCATCTGGGTCATCGATGATTGCATCACTTCCTGGCTGCTGTGCATGTCCTGCAGCGTTTTGGCCAACTGCTGCGACACCACCTCGCTCGACGCCTCGCTGGCGCTGCGCAGGTCGCTGATCAGTGCTGCGAACCCAGCCTGCATCTGCTGCATGGCTGCAACAGATTGCTCGAGCATTGCCGACAGCCCCTGGAACTGCTGTCCGAAAGTGCCTTCGAGCTTGGCCATGAAGGCGACCAGCACGTCCTGCAACATCGAGCCGACCATCTTCGACTGGTCGCCACTGACGGACGATACCGATTCGGCGATCCGTTCGAGCGGCACGCGCATACTGGATTCGATGCTCTGTCCGATCTGGCTTGCCAGATGGTCGCCCGACTCGCGATAGCTGCCGCTCAGCGTCTCGGCCAGCCTGAGGCTCTCGCGTACCTGGGTGTCGACTAGGTTCTGCAGCATTTCACGCAGGTCCGTCACCAGGCTGTCCTTGAGCATGCGGGTCTGAACCGCGCTTTCCTGGCTGGCGTGCACTAGGTCGGCCAGGTACTCTTCGCCGACGCCAGCGTCGAACAGCCGGTCGACGCTATCGTTGAGCTGCTCGAGCTTTTCGTAGCAGATACGCAGCCAGTCCTTCTCCAGGTGGGTGACGACCATCGCGCACACGATTGCGGCCAGCGACCCGATGAAGGCGAACAGCACGTCATGGATTAGGCCGCTAACGCTCTCCTGTACCTTTTCCGGCGCTCCCGGATCGAAATTGCTCAGTCCGAGCATCAGGCCGAGGAAGGTGCCGATAATGCCCAGGCCGGTCAGGATGCCGGGCAGGTGCCGGAAGTACTCCGTGCGCAGCGGCGTATCGACAACGCTCTGGGCGGAAAAATAGTGCGACGCCGATGCGGTGGCGCGGGTGCGGGCCACGACCCGTTCACCGTCCATGTCGCGGAACTGGTCGTGCAGAGTCTCCTGGAACTCGTTCCAATGGTGCGAAAATGCGCTGTCATCGAACACCTCGGCAGTTGCAGCGCGCCGGGCGCCTGGGTCCTGGCTGCGTACGTCGTTGATGCGGCGGGTGCAGGCGTCGAGTTCGCGCGACAGCTTGCGCGCGGGAATGCGGTAACGTTGGTTGAACTGCCACATCAGGTAAGCCAGGAAGGCGACAACAACTGCAGGGGCGAGGAGTTTGAGTGGTTCTAGTAATAAGTAGGACATCGTGGTTTTGGCATGAGGAGCTGCACAGTTGCATTAGTATAATTTTTATAGCGGTAGAAGATACTTGAAAGTAAGATTGTTTGGTAAGAAATTTTGCGTGTAGAGATCAAAATTGGCACATGGTAGATAGTTGTTGCTAATGCGCGACCTTGCCCATATTTGCGCCGAAAGCGGATACAGCACGACTTGGTCGAGGTGATCGTTCACTTATGTCGCAGTATCTGCTGGTGAGCATTGAGTACGGCAGGGCCATCACTCTTAGTTAAATTCATTGTCTTTAACTCATCAAGAAATGAAATGGCGAGGCTCTATTGGCGTTGGGGATTTCCACGCAGCCGCCGAAGAGTTTCGTTGAAATAATGACGACTCCGTGTAGGCCAGAGCGCCGCAATGCTTCACAGCGCACGGCCATTCATGGCGCCCGTACAATCAATGCCGAGGAACCAAGGGATAGCATTCCCTATACTTGTGTCGGGAAAGGAAGTTCGCTAGAGATGAGCTTGCCAATTGAGTATGGGGCTCTCTTCTTCCACCACAAACTGCATTGACAGCAAACAGTGTGGGGCAAGCGGGAGATCAACAAGCCAATGAGCACCAGGACACAATGTTAGCGCGGAGCAGCCTCAGCGATGAAACTGCAAGCATGCAACTGTATGCAAGCGTGGTACGCCGTGCAGCACCGACTAAAACAGACGAGCAGCTTAGCAACAGCGGCTATCCAGATATTGCTACCGATGCTAACGCTAGGAATTTCGACCAGACAAGTAGCGTAAGCATAGTTGCGCCGGACTGCTCAAGAGGAACGACTGGGAAGCAACCAGTACCGCTCGTGCATAGCGAAGAAGCAAACACATGGAGGACATCGCTAATACGCCGTCGCATTGCCGGTCTAGCCCGCGTGAGCCGCAATTGACCGGAAACGACGCTGCTTCAAGAAGCAAGGATTCAGGTCGTCGCGGCGGGCAGTGATGCGGTCTTTTTCTTTAAAACCTGCATTTCGATTGTGAGCTTGATCTGCATCGGTGTCTTCGCGGCTGGCGGTAACGGCATCGCTTCGATCCTTTCCTGCTCGGCTTGGTAATGCTGTTGGATGAACGGAGCAAGAAGTGCGAAGCTGGCACTGTCGACGCCATCGTCGATGCGCCACTCGCGGACATGCCGGCAGTAGGTGCGGCCATGCTCGCCGGCATACCGGGCCGCCTGTTCGTACACTGGCTCACCCGGCGGCACATGGGAGAGGCGGTACGCGGTGTGATCGAAGAAAGCTTTCCAATGGTGGAGCGCGCCGTTGCGCTGTTCGTTTTCGACCATGAGCTCGGCAAGGAGCGCGTGGCACTCGGTCGAACCTGCCTCGAGCGCTAACGTTAGGTAGGCATGGACCTTAGGAAGGTTTTTGGCGACGCCCCCTTGGCCTCTGAACAGCAACTTGCCCGCAAAAATGCAAGCGTCGATTTCGCCCATATCAGCTGCTTGGCAGACCAGTCTCGCGCCGCGATCGCGATCAGCTAAGCCCCCATTCGCGCCCGTTAGCGTTTCCAGCCCGAGCAGGAACAGTTGCTGGCGCTCGCTTAACGTCTCCTCCTCGTTGACACAGTTCGCTCCCCCGGCGTTGGCCTGTGTCGTTGTCGCAGACAGTTCGATGGCAGCGGCAGCTTGGAACACTAGGGCGACGATTTCATGCAATGGTGCATTAAAGAACTCTCGGTTGTCCGCATGGCGCCATCCGCGCGCTGCCATCGCCTGGTGCGCCCAAGCCTCGGCCGCGTCCGCATCGACAACGGGTTGCTGGTAGAGCAGCACAAAGGGTGAAGCCACTCCTGTGGCGCCCGACAGTTCGGAGACACGCAGAGACGGATCGCGGGTTGTCTTGCCAACCTTGCATAGTCCCGGGATAGTCGGGTTGGACAGAATGTAGAGGAATCCTTTGGACATCGTGATCTCGTTCGTTTGACCGGCGGTGGAGCCAGCGAGGTGTTAGTTGGGTTGGAAGGCGTGCAGCGCTCTGCAGCCACGGACCGCTTCAGATGGCGCCGCGTTGCTTGCTCATCGAGTCCAGCCGGTGGCGGAAGGCGTTCACCATCTGGTTCGTTTGCTCGGCGAGATACCGGACGATGCGCTCGCGATTCGCTGGTTGCGTCAGTTCGCCGATCCGGATCGGAGGGGCCTCGATAAAGCACTTACCATCGGAACGTTTGTCCCACGCGAGTCCGGACACGACCCGCTCGATCGCCTCGCGTTCTTCGTACAGGGTATCAAACCATTCCGTGCGCTCGGCCAGACCCTTGCCGAATGTAAGGAAGACACCAGCTTCGTCCTGCGACTGCGCCACGTAGGCGCTTATCCATGCGCTGGTGCTGCCCGGCGGCAGGTACAGGAAGATGTTCGTGGTACGTGCTGGCCGCGCCGGCACCGGCTGCTGCATATCGTCCAAACGTAGTACGCGCAAGTAGTCGGTCCAGAACGACGCCCAGCCATCGGCCTGGGCAGTTTGCTGTGCCGTCCGCTGCCCGTCCGGTGTAGGAGTGTTGGCGCTGGCAGGTACAACCTCGGAGGTCCCAACAAAGACGGTCCGCGCGAGCACTTCAGTTTTGCTCAGAACACGCGGCTGCAGCAGTAGCGTCCCGTCCGCCAGCCGGTAGCTGGCTGCTTCCATCAGCGCCAGGTGGAAGCGCAGGTTGCCATAACGGTCCAGAAAGGAAACCAGCGACTCGGCGCCATGGCGGATGCCGTCGCCAGCGATAATCAAAATGAAGTCGCCCATCACCAAACTGCGGTTGATGCCATCGACAAATGCGGCCTCGTCGAGGTCGGGATAGCGTGCACGTACGCACTCAAGCAGGAAGCCAGGGCCGCGCTTGCTGGCGATCGCAGTCTGCCGAGCTAAGTCCTCGTAGGTCCATCCTGATAGCTCCTTTGCATAGTCCAGGATCTGGGCGACCACAACGCGGCGCGCTTCGGCATTGCGCCACAGCTTGGTTTCCACCAGCACCAGCTGCCCGGTCCGCGTGACATACAGGATGTCTGCCGGCCCGGCGCCTGTTTCGAGCTCCATACAGATCGGTACAAGCTCGCCCGCATGTGGGTCGATTTCACGAATCGGCAGGGCGGCGGGATGGGCGAACAAGGTTTCCTGAAGCCAGCGTTCATTGTAGGTACCGGCCGGGCCACTGCCGAGTGGCAGGCGCTCTAGCATCGTCGAGGTGCCATCTGCATTGATGTGAATTGGTCGTGTGAAGGCGCTCATGAGGGGACCTGGTGCAAGTGATAACAATGCTTCGTTGTGGCCTAGAACAGGTACAAATTGCCGACATCTTGCTAGCCATCTAGCGGGGCTACCCATTCGTGCAAGCGCGGAAAAGACGAGTGACAATCATCGTGCATTTATGTACACTTCGTCAATTTCTTAATTGCAATTTCGTTTATAACGATGCCTACTGATTCGAATGTCCTTAATACATGTCCTTAATATTCGCGTCTTGAGCGCAGCAGTGGCTGTTTTCGCTGCTGGCGTTGTGATGGCCGCCCAGCCGTATGCGCCGCCAACTGAAATGGGCGAGATCTTTGGTCTCCGGCTGGCGGTTTCCAACGGAAACATTAACCAGCGAATCGGAAACGCCGTTCTTGTTCGGGTCCAGAGCAAGCACGACGGCATCGATCTCTGGACGTCGGAGGCGCTGCTGCTAGCCTGCGACGGTTCCTGGATCAGCTCCGCCATTCATGCGACAACAGCCTATGAGAAGGATTTCGGCTTCGCGGCCGTTGAACGCATGGGGCGGTCGGAGGAAAAGGAGGTGCCGCTGGACACTGTGACGTTCAGCGGAATTGATGATTCTTTCGAAGTAACAGCGCCAGTCCTGAAGAGACGGGCTACGCAATTATGCAGGAAGGCAGGCCCAGAACCGCGCAACACCTTGGTTCCGGTCGCGTCGGCCACCAACCAAGACGGAACAGGCCGATCCTACGCAATAGTGCTCGGGACGATTACGCGGTACGGCCCGGTGCTTGACGTTTGGATCCGGCGTTCCGACTTCACCGTCGAGCCGTTACGAGACCCCAAGGGGAATCCGATCACCCGCTCCGGAACAACCGTGCTACAGAACGTGCCGACCAGCGCCTACTCGCTTGTCCGGTCCAGCTTCAATTGCAAGGAGCGCACATACGGTATCAGCCAGAGCGTCGACTACGCGAACGAACACGGGGCATCGAAAAGCACATCGATCCCCCGTGTTGAAATGAAATTGGATGCCGTGATCCCTGATTCGGTCGCAGAGAGCCAGCTTGACGCAATCTGTAGGCTCTACGGTTGATGCGCGCGCCGAAGTAACTTCCGCGGCGGATGCCGCATTTCACGAGCACAGCAAAGCCACATGAATAAGGTCCACAGCCACTACGACAACTTGCGTGTCACTCAGAATGCGCCATTGTCCGTCATCAAAGCGGCCTACCGCACGCTAAGCCAGCAATATCACCCGGACCGATGCCACGATCCGGACGCTCAACGAATCATGGGCGTTCTAAATAGGTCGTACGAGGTTCTAAGTGACCCTGACGGGCGGCGTGCACACGACGAATGGATAGCTCGGCAAGAGCGCACAGTTTCCCACGAGCCGTCGCCGCCGGTCGCTGACGGCCAAGGCTACGGTAACGCGGCTGGGGCTAGGACAGCCCGCGCCGCGGCGCCCAAGCGCCACCCAAAGCCGGAACCGAAGCTACCGGAAACCATTTACTTCTGGCCGCTCGTTTTCAGTCTACTTAGGGCCGTACCCTGGAGGGTATGGGCGGTTGTGCTGGCTATTGCCGTGTTTGTCGGGTGGCCTTCTGTGAAGACCATGCTTGAGCCCTTGTCGGCTTCTAGCGCTGCCGTGACGCAGTCCGACGCGCCGACAGAAGCACCCTCGACTTCACCTTTGCCATCGCCGTCTGCGGTGCCTACGCCTTCCTTGATCGCAAAGCCTGCGTCGACACTGTCGTATGCGCCGAACGGCACCGAATGGCCAGCAGCAGCAGGCTATCTGCCAGGATACGACGTCGACGCGACTGGCGGCTACTCGACGCTCACGATCGACAACACTAGCAACGACTACGATGTCTATGTGAAGCTCTCGTTCCCGGGCGCTACACCGGCAGCAGTGTACCGTCACGTCTACATTCCGCGGCGTCACATGTTCACCATGGAAGAGTTGCCATCTGGGACGTACTAGGTCCGCTACCTTAACCTGTCGAGCGGCACTGCAGCCAAGACTGAGAGCTTCGAACTGGAAGAACAGGTTACCGCCAATGGTGTCCAGTACAGCCAAGTCACTTTCACGCTCTATACGGTTCACAATGGAAACACCAGGATGAAACCGCTTCCCGCCGATCAGTTCTGAAACGGGTGAGCAGGATGACAAGCACATGCCCAAGGCCGCGCGGCCGTTCCCACCATGCGGGTTAATACTGATGAATGCCGCGGCTCGACAAAGGTCGATTAGCTTGAGCTGATGTATGGGGATTGTGAGAAATTGAGCATAACTGCTTATCGTCGAAGTAAGCGGTCGAGGTGGGCCCGTAATAGGCCAGAAGCTGATCAGCATTCGCTCCAGAAAAGTACATGCAATTTCATTACAAAAGACACAAACCATGAATCGCGAAGAATTTAAGCAGCGCTACGATGATCTTTATCCGCTTTACGATAGGCTTCTAACTAATATACATAGTGTCATCGCAACGCAACTCCGCGATGCAGGTATCGCCTACCTGAACATGGAGAGGAGGGTCAAGACATTGGACTCGTCCTTTGAAAAGGTGAGTCGTAAACGATATAACGATCCTTTCAATCAGATCGAAGATTTCTGTGGCCTCCGCATCGTTTGCTTTTATCCCAGCGATGTCGAAAAAATCGTATTGTTGTTGCGTCAAGAGTTTAATGTTACTAGTGAAGAGGACACGCAAACTCGACTCAAGCCTAATGAGTTTGGGTATCGCTCTACACATTTGATACTCTCGATTCCCGAAGAATGGCTGAAAGCACCACCATATCGCGGACTACATGGTCTTAAAGCAGAGGTGCAGACGAGAACAGTTTTAATGCACGCTTGGGCCGAAATTCAGCACAAACTTGCATACAAAAGCGCTGATCAAGTGCCGAATGACTTTCAAAGAAAGCTCTTTCGACTTAGTGCCAAGTTTGAAGAGGCTGATGAGCAGTTAGAACAGATCCGTGATGGTCTCTTGTCTTATCGGTCAGCGGTTCAACCTACGGCAGACCTCGACTTCACTGCTCTACGAGGACAGCCACTTAATCTTGATACCCTGACTATTTTGCTTGATGCTGCATACCCGACGAGGAAGAAATCGGTTTCAGCGAACTCTGAACTTCTTACTGAACTTTCGGACGTATCGCTAACGATGGATGATTTGATTGACGCAGTATCTGCACAGGCTCCGATTATTGCTCAGCTTGAACAACGAGAGAACGATGATGGTGAGCCGATAGTGTGGGTACAAACTGGTGCACTTCGTAGCGCCCTAGATATTACGAATGACGCTTATTACAAATATCGTTTGGCGGAGTATTACGATATGGACGAATGGCGAGAGCCGGTGGAGTTTGGGAGGGAGTTACTTCGGAAAAATGCTACCTAGCCTCGTAAACCAAACTTGGTTTGGCAAGGATACTATTGCTAGTATGAGAACGCTGAACTCGACCGTGGAGGGCTGAACAAGGACAGCTTGAGGTCAAACTGCGTGGATTGCATAACTGCAACAATCGACCTCAAAACACCTGCTACGACGTTTCCTTTAAGCAGGGGAGGTAAAGAGACCGCTGAAACCAGGCGACCTACTGTTTTACACAGCCCTGCACAGAAGCAAACATTGCACCGGGCTGTAACAGTCGCACGTGCGGACCTTGGCTTGTAGTCTGGACGGGTTAACACCACCGAAGTAGCATAGGTTTTTTGCCTAATACATCTATGAGCGACTTAAACAATCTTGCCAACAGTGTGATGCGAGGCCGCATTGCACCATCATGGTACCAATGGGGCTTTAACCTCAACGGCAGCGCAAGTTGGCTCGAAAGCTTCACGAACTTCTTTACTTCGGTCGACGTGCAGATTCTCCCTGACTATGAGGACGATAAGCCAATGTTCTACGATTTCACCTCGTCCCACCTGAACGGTTTATCGGGAGCGCAAGCGGCCATGCGTGCGCGTGAGCTGCTGATCCTGTTCAATGGGGTCATGCGGGTTAGCCGGGGACTGGATTTCCGAGATTTTACAATTGGCGCAGGACGTGACCTCTGGACGGGCCAGCGGCGCAAGAGGATTATATCCGTACCGTAGCTGTATCGATGTTCCCGGAAGACGTGGAAGATTTGCGCTACTACAGGTCAGATAGGTTCACTCGGCCACTCGATCCCGTGGGTAAGCAACTGTTCCTATCGCGTTCTGACCGATACCTGCGCACCATTTATCGCACACTTGGCCGCGAGGGGATGAGCTTCGTATCGCTGTCGAAGGTGTTGGACACGATTGTTGCAGATTTCCATGAGAAAGGCACAAAGGGCACGAACGTGGAAATCGCAGGACTCGGCGGCAAGAGCGAAGACGATGTTGAGTCATTCAAGTACACCGCGAACAACTTCGATGTGGCCGGCGAAGATGCACGACACGGTCTCAAGGCAAACTTTAAGCCGGCGAAGAAGCTGCAGCCGTTGTCGCTCGAGCAGGCAGCCGAAATCATGCTGCCCATTATTCGTGGGTTCGTACTGCAACGTGTGAACGAAATGTTCGAGCGGAAGTGGCGCGCTGTACTGATCGAAAGCGCCGACCAAGCAGAGCCAGCCCCTTTTCCGCCGATTTCTGCAGGGGCAACAAAGGAGTGAGAATCGCCAAGATGTGGCACTGGACTCGCGAGTGTCTAGAAAAACCGTAGCGATTCAATCGAGGGTGTTGCGCACCTTTTTGCCGATAGTTCGAGTGTAGCTGTGGAAGTTGCGGCGAAAGTTGCGGGGTATTTTCTTACGCATTGCGCGCGTGCGCGCGTACGCGCGCGAAGGACTGGTGTCAACAAGTTCTAACATGATGATTGAGATCATCTGTCACAGCAGGAAAAAAATGCTTGATCATGTTTGGTATCGGGACGTTCGTCCTATCGATGATGGGACGAAAGCCAGCACATTGGTGGCGGTCCGATCCCGATTCGTCATTTGGCTGTGTTAGTCAGAGCGGCTAGCGACGAAACGGTTATAGGCGGGCGACCCGCTCGGAATAAAGTAGGTTGCATGCGGGAAAGCGTGACCCACGTGTTGCGTAGGACTGTAAACCCACCACCGCGGATCGGCAGCGATCATCTCGTACAATTGCATTCCTAACGTTTGCGCTGCCTTTGCCGTAGGGAACGTCTCGTTAAACTGGCGATGGAAATTGTGTTGTCCGCCGAAGTTGGTGAGCACGCGGGCGATGGCCTGCTGGGCATCGAGGAATGCACCGGGCTTAACGGCTGCCTGGTCGATCTCCACCTGCAGCGCCTGTGTCGTCAATCGGTGAAGCTGAGGTGCGGTGTCCTGGAAAGTAAAGTATTCGTCCCAATAACGAGGCAATTTTGCACGGTTAAGATCAGGGCCAATCGCTGAGCGGAACTGGTCGTTAGTGATCATAATTTCCTTAAGCGGCGAGCCGTCGAAAGTGTGTTTGAATCAGTGGCAGTCAAAAGTACGTTGCCGCGCATCGTAAAGCCTAACAATTTTGCGGGACCCGTCGGAGTAAAGTTATTCGTTGCTAAGAACCGGGCGGTGAAGCAGAGTCAAATTCCGGAAAGCGATCTTTCAGCCTCTCCACCGTGGTGCGCCATTTGGGCGTGGTCGGCTTGCAGACAGAGTTCTGATTGCCGAACATACCGACCTCCTGGATCGCCTGTGTGACCGGGACGGTCTCCAACCATTGCACAGGCACAAAGTACTCGCAGCGGTCCGGATCGTTGACGAACTCCCGGTGGTACCTGGCTTTCGCTAGCTCAAGGAAGGGCTTCTCGCCCGCCGCAGTAGACACGACAAACTCGCCGGCCGCCTGGACCCCTCCTACGACTCGGCCGACGCCGACAAAGCCGGAGCCCGGCACCTTTGCCCAAACCCGATCGCCGGGAGCAAGCAATTGCAGCGTGTTGCTATACCAGCGCCCACCACCCGCGCAGATGAAGCTGTACTGGACCGCTTCATCCCACAACCGCTCAGGACCATGACCGAATGAATGGTAGAACTCTCCGTTCCAGGGGTCGTTCGGGCCTGAGGGACGGACCGTGGTTTGCGTATGGACGGGGTTGAGCAACCACGCGCGGCTGAGGAATTGCTCGCTGCCGTTACTGAAGATCTGGAAACACAATACATTGATCGGGATGTCGCGTTCGGCCAGATAGGCGACGATCCGTTCGGTACTGGGATCGAGCGAAGACGAGACGATGACGATCTGGTGGCTCTGGTTCAGCGTGTCGTCGTCGAGCCGGAGGCCGAACGTCTTCTGGAACTCGGCCGCGAGGTTCTTGCCAGGGGCAAAGCGGCTGTAGACGGCGACAATCTGTTCAGGCTTGAGCTTTTCTACCCAACCCGCGTAGTCGAGGGCTTGTGCGACGACATCACGCGGCGTGCGGTCGCGCTTGAGTTCGATGAGCACCAGTGCACCGTCCGGGGCAATGGCGAGCAGATCGATGATGCCGCTGGCGCCCGTGCTCTCCTGGCGACCGATCAGCATCCATTCGTCGGAAAGTACCTTGGGCGCGGCAACGATCATGTCTTCGAGCAGCTTCTCGCTTGGCAGTTGGGCCTCGACCAAGGCTTGGGGTTGAGAGGATACTTTCCAGAGTGCGGTGCGGATGGCCATGACAATACCCTCAAGCGGCTTTGAGTGCGAAATCAATCAAGGTTGAAGCCAACTGCGCCTGACGGCTGCGGGATTCAATAAAATATTCCTTAAGACAGTCGCAGATGCCCATCAATTCATCGACTCTTGCAACAATGCGGTGCTGTTCTGCTAGTGGAGGAAGAGGCAAGCAAATTGACCTCGCTTTTTTTATCCCGAATACACCATGCGTGCTATTTGTTTTCTTGTCGCTCATTTCCCGAATAAATGAAGGACTGTCTAAGAAGGTTGCAAGGAATTTTGGATTTAAAATCAACTGGTTTGGCTGAATTAATATTAAATTGGCGGAAAGGCAATAATCAAATGGCTCTGGAAGAAAAAATGGCTGGCCCAGTGTACCTATCTTTCCAAACACAAAATCACCGATTTTCAGATCATATCTATCTCGGTGCTCTTTGTAGACCTGAGGGCTGACTTTCCTTGCTGCGGCAAAGTCGATGCCACTATTGTGATCTATTTCTGCGTAGCCAATATATGGAACCCCACCTTCGAACTCTGGTGGCGTTCTGTGACTCGGGTGAGGGTCAATGAAGTTAGCAACTGTTTCACTCCGAACCCACGCCCACCCGGGCGGAAGGGAAAACACAGGACTGTTTGAAGCCGTATTCTTCGATCCCTCAATATTGCATGGTGAAAAATCGATCATGCAATCTTTGTGGTTTTTCCTCAGCAATTCGCTCGCTGGCTCATCGCTGGATTCTTGCGATACCAACGTGCCCTTAACGGCTAACTCTAGGATCGATTGTTTGAGGAGCTCAACGCTGGACTCGGTAGTGAAGAGGGTGTCGAAATGCTCGGCGAGACGTTGCCAGTTTGCTGCAAAGTCAGCAGCACCAGTGCTCTGAGTGAGCGTGCTAAGAAAGGTTTCTACGAGTTTGGCCTGCGCGGATTCGGTGTCGGCCTGCTCACCTTCGAGCCTGTCACAAAGGGCCATCAGTTCTTCGACTTTCGCAACGATACGGTGCTGTTCTGAAAGTGGCGGAATTGGCACGGCGAACTGCAAAAGGGCATCTTGTTTTATTCCAGCAACGGTCACTCCAGAACCTTTTATTGAAAGGGTCTTAAAGAAGTTGATAAAATATTGCTTATGAATTTCTTCCGACAGCTTCAGGGCTTTCAAATCCTGGTTAATTGCTACGTCGATCATGGCCTCGCCAATCTTTCCGAGGCCCATGCGAGTGCAAATAAGGATTGAACCTGCTTTAGCTAGAAATGAGCCTGCTTCAAGCCCTGATGAAGTAATGTAGTCTTGCGTAAAGGTAAGTGGCACTCCAAAGCCTAGATCTTTCACACTTGCCCATGGAATATTACCCTTCCAAAATGAGGGGTTGCTTTTGCTTGGGGTTCCGCCGCTGTTGATTCCAAGCACGAGTTGTTCTAATCGTGCCCATCTCCAGTTTTTAGGGATCGGGAACAGTTGCTCATCCTCCTCCACTGGCAGGGCTGGATTCCGTTTTTTGCGAATTCCTGCTGCTTGTAGCCGTGCTTGCTCCTGCGCGATCCGTTGGAGCAGATCTCTCACTGGTTCCTCAGTAGGAATTTGTGGTACCAACTTGCCGCGTACCGCCAGTTCCAGGATGAGACCGCGCACTTTCTGAATGCCTCCTGGCGCTGCAGAAATGAGCGGCAGATGTTCGGTCAGCACAACGCTCATGCCTGCTCCTCCAGCGCAGCAGCAAGGATAGCCTTAAGTTTGTTCCGTGTTTCGATAATCTGCGTCTGCAATTGTACGAAGTTGGCGAGCAAGTCATCCGGGTCGTGACTGACCTGATCCGGACTGTGCGGGTTCTTGATATCAAGGTTGTAGTTGCGAGCCTTGATGTCGTCGACCCTTACCTTCCACGCGAATTCATTTTCGACACGGTCGTTCCACCAAGCCTTCTCTACCGCAAATTCCTCAATACGCATTGGCCTTGTCTTGGAGTAGTTCTTGTATCCGGCGGGATAGGGATGCTCGTAGAACCACACGTCCTGCGTCGGCGTGCCCTTCGTGAAAAACAACAGGTTGGTCTTGATGCCGGTGTAAGGGCTGAATACGCCATTGGGCAGGCGTACGACAGTGTGTAGGTTGCAAGTTTCAAGCAGCTGTTCCTTGATGCGCATCTTAATGCCCTCACCGAACAAAGTACCGTCAGGCAGCACGACGGCAGCACGGCCACCGTCTTTAAGCAGGTGCATGATCAGCACCAGAAACAGGTCGGCGGTCTCGCGGGTACGAAAAGCTGCCGGGAAGTTGTTCTCGATGCCGTCTTCTTCCATACCGCCGAACGGTGGATTCGTGAGAATGACGTCGACGCGGTCACGCTGGCTGTAGTCGCGTAGAGGGCGCGCCAGCGTATTGTCGTGTCGCACATTGGTCGGCACATCGATCCCGTGCAGGATCATGTTGGTTGTGCACAGGAGGTGCGGCAGTGGCTTCTTCTCGACACCAAAGATCGATTGCTGCAGTAGCTGTTCCTGCTCGACGGTCTTGACGTGCTGTTTGCGCACGTATTCGATGGCGCAAGTAAGGAAGCCCCCGGTACCACAGGCCGGATCCATGATCTTCTCGCCGAGCTGCGGCGCTGTCATGTCGACCATGAACTGCGTGACCGGGCGCGGGGTGTAGTACTCACCGGCGTTGCCGGCGTTTTGCAAGTCGCGCAGGATCTGCTCGTAGAGGTCGCCGAACAGGTGGCGGTCCTGGGCCTTGTTGAAGTCGATGCCGCCGACGATCTTGTTGATGACCTGCCGCATCAGGTGGCCAGACTTCATGTAGTTGTAGGCGTCTTCGAACACGCCGCGAATCACGAAGCCGCGCTTATCGTCGCCCTTGGGCTGCAGGTGCTTCAGCGTGGGGAAGAGCTGGATGTTGACGAAGTCGAGCAGCTCGTCGCCCGTCATTCCTTCGGCGTTCGCCGCCCAGTTGCGCCAGCGCAGGTGCTCGGGGATCGGCGACTTGTATTCGTCGTCGAACAGCTCGTACTCGGTTTCCTTGTCGTCGTAGATCTTGAGGAAGAACATCCAGACCAGCTGGCCGATGCGTTGCGCGTCGCCGTCGACGCCGGTGTCCTTGCGCATGATGTCCTGGATGGATTTGATGGTGGTGCTAATTGACATAAATCAGGTGCTCGAATCTATTGACTAATGATGGGGAGGCAATCGGCAAAGTCAGTGTGCAGAGTGCGGACCGGGACCATGTTTTGCGGGTCGCCGGTGACGATCGCGGCGAGTTGCGAGGCGATTGCCAGCATGGCATTCGAGTTGCGCAACACGTCGTAGGAAAGCTGAAAAGGATACCCAGTCTGGGAACGCGCCAGTGGATGAAAGCCGCCGTGATTATAGCTGTTGAGTGCCTTCCACATTACGTCCCGGCAGGTCTCGATCTGGTCCAGCAAACCGGAGGGCGCAGTTTCCGATTTCCTCAGCCCTTTCAGCATCTCGGCGACCATCAGCGCATCTTTCGCCGCCTCAGCCGTTTCTCTGTACAAAGGCCGGCTGAGCTTTTCGATCCATGTATCGCTGGCAGCGTGCAGGAGCCAGATGCCCCGGACCAGGGTCTCGAACTGAGGGCGCAACAGCGTGTAGCCAGACGCATGCAGTCCACCGGAAACGAGAACGAAGGCCCCCGCGCCATGCTCCGCCGACAGCAGTGCCGACTTCAGGGCGAGGTCGAAGCGCTGGTCCGGATACGCGGTTAGTTGCGCTAGGTCTTCGGCGACTCGTTGATGGAAACGGCCGTTCCTGTCCAAAAACGTCGCAAACTCCCGTTCCGTCATGTTCTGCGAGGACGGTCTTTCCCGATCAGCCATACAACTGCGCTTCCAGCTCGCGGATGGCGGACAAGTAGGCCGGCTTCCCGCCAAAAGACTGGATTAGTTCCGGCGCCGTGCCCAGGCGGCTGAACGGGTCGAGTGTCAGTACCTTGATGTCCTCGATCGTGTCGATGCCGGAATCGGCGTATTTCTCGACCAGCGCCTCCAGCACCGTCCTCGCCTTGTCCCCGTACTTCGCAAAGGCATCGCGTTTCCTGACCTGTTCGGCCCGCTCTTTCCGCGTCAGCGCAGGGCGATCAAACGCGACGTGGCAGACGAGGTCAAAGGGATCGAATTCGCGACCCTGCTTCTTCGCAACCTCGTCGGCTAGGGCGTCGAGGATTACACCGTGGGCCTCCAGCTCCTCGATGACGGCCCTCTTGCGATCGGAGCCACTCCAGCGGCGCAGGAAATCGTCGAGCGAGGCGTACTCCTTGCGTACAGCCCGGCGGGTAAAGTCCTTGAGCGATTCGGTGATCAGCTTGCCATCCGGGCCATAGTACTGGACGCGCTCAGCGATGACATACACCTCGACTTCGCCGCCGAGAACGTATTTGATGCGCTTCTCGCCCTCGCTATCTGGCGGCAGAGGAGGCTCCGGCTGGCCGGCCGGTCCTGCTGGATCAGTTTCGTCTTCCGGCAGTTCATTGGGCGGCACCGGCGGCTCGTCGCCTTTGGGCTCGTAGACCTGCTCCGGCGGCCCGTCGAAGTCCGAGTCCGCGAAGAGCTCGGTCGCCTTCTTAAAATCCATGATCGAGAACCAGAACTTTCCGAATTCCTCGTTGATGCGCGTGCCCCGGCCGATGATCTGCTTGAACTCGGTCATCGACTGGATGCGCTGGTCTAGCACGACGAGTTTGCAGGTCTGCGCGTCAACGCCAGTCGTCATCAGCTTGCTGGTTGTGGCGATAACCGGGTACCGACTTTCTGGATTGATGAAGTTGTCGAGTTCGGCCTTGCCCTCCAGTTCGTCGCCGGTAATGCGCATGACGTACTTGCGATTTTCCTTGACGCGCTCCGGATTGAGGTTGACCAGGGCCTGGCGCATGCGTTCGGCGTGGTCGATGTCTTCGCAGAAGACGATGGTCTTTGCCCAGGGATCGGTGGCGCTGAGGAATTCGGTGATTTTCTTGGCGACTAGTTCAGTGCGCTTCTCTAGCACCAGTGTGCGGTCGAAGTCTTTCTGGTTATAGATGCGGTCTTCGATCAGGTCGCCGTGCTTGTCGGTCTGCCCCTTGGCCGGGCGCCAGCCTTGCAGGTCCCTGTCGATGTCGATACGAATGACCTTGTAGGGGGCAAGAAAGCCGTCATCAATGCCTTGTTTCAGCGAATAAGTGTAGACCGGCTCGCCGAAGTAATTGATGTTGGAAACTTCCTTAGTTTCCTTCGGCGTCGCGGTAAGGCCGATGTGTGTAGCGCTGGAGAAGTAGCTGAGGATGTCACGCCATGCGGAGTCTTCCGCGGCGCTGCCACGGTGGCACTCGTCGATGACGATAAGGTCAAAGAAGTCGGGCGAGAACTGCTTGTAGATGTTCTTTTCTTCCTCGCTGCCGGTGACCGCTTGGTACAGCGACAGGTAGATTTCGAAATGCTTGTCGATCTGCCGCTTGCCGATCTTGGTCATGGCTGGGCCGAACGGCTTGAAATCGTTAGTGCGCGTCTGGTCGACGAGGATGTTGCGGTCTGCCAGAAAAAGAATGCGTTTTTTGGTCTTCGATTGCCAAAGCCGCCAGATGATCTGGAAAGCGGTGTAAGTCTTGCCGGTTCCTGTCGCCATGACCAGCAGAATGCGTTGCTGCCCCCGGGCGATCGCCTCGATAGTGCGGTTGATGGCGTTGACTTGGTAATAGCGGGGCGTCCTCCCTCGGCCGTCATCGTGATAGGGCGTTTCGACGGTTTCACGGCTCTCTGCGGTAACGAGTCCTTTCCACACGCAGTAACGCTGCCAAAGTTCTTCTGGCGTGGGAAACTGTTCGAGTGTAAGCGTCGTTTCGACCTGTGGCGCTTGGCCGGTGCGGTCATGGAAAAGGAATCCTTCGCCATTGCTGCTGAAAACGAATGGCAAATCGAGCGTTTCAGCGTAGCTTAGGCCCTGCTGCATGCCATCCCCAAGGCTGTGAGAATTGTCCTTGGCTTCAATAACGGCGATTGGCAGATTTGGCTTGAAATACAAGAGGTAGTCAGCGCGTTTTTTGGTGCCCCGGCTGTGCAGCTTGCCGCGAACCGTGATACGGCCAGCCGTAAAAGTCACTTCTTCGCGTACTTGCGTCGAAAAGTCCCAACCTGCGCGCTGTACTGCAGGTGTGATGAACTGGGTACAAATGTCGCGCTCGGAAAGGCTTTTCTTGGACATGATTTCTCGCGAAAATGATTCCAGATGATAACGGAATAAACCATCTTGCCCAATGGTTTGTTGTGGCTTGAGTCGCCTAACTTTTGCCGTCCTGCTGGGGTTCATGCCGCTCCATCGGTGCAGTTCATACCGCTTCATCTGGGGGAAGCCTTGCGAACGACTTGGCACTGGTCGCTCCTACAGTGTTTGCTTTGCGCGTGTATTAAGGCGAGATTGAAGTTCGGCGAAACGAGCACGGATGTGAATCGTCATCAAGCCGCTGACCTAGAGGAGCTGTCCTTACGCCTCTGTTGTTGGGGCCTGATGGGCCCAATGCGAGTTTGCGTGTACCTTGATCACGGCGAACCTCTGCTCTAGATGAATCGTGGATGAGGGAGTTCTTAAGAGAATACCGCGCTACATCTAGCGAAAATCGCGTGATATTTTCTAGCAGTTGATGTACTATCATAGCCAATATGGCCCGGTCCTCTGCGCAAGCACGGCCGGGTTTTCTCATTCTAGGGTGCAAAAATTTCACTTGTTCCATTTGAAAAGCCCCATCTCTCCTACACTGCACAGCTCGTCCTCCTTAAGGAGCGAGGCTTGGCTGTTAGCGACGAACAGAAGGCCCTCTGGTACTTAGAGGTAGCCGGCTATTACAGGCTCAGCGGCTACTTTTATCCATTTCGCCACCAGTCGGAACCCATCATCATTGATGGCAAAGCACACCGTCAGCCGAGGCAATCGAACTTCATCGCTGGTTCGTCCTTCGAAGCTGTGGCAGAACTGTATCGTTTTGACAACGAGCTGCGACTGTTAGCTCTCAGTGCCATTGAGAAGCTAGAAATCGCCATCAGAGCAAAGATTGCTCACTATCTAGCCGAAAAAGACCCGTGCGCCCATCTGAACGAAGAGCTGATGCATGTCAACTTCAGAGTGCCGCGTTCAGTCGGCGACAACTCCATTCTTCCGTCTAACTACGATGTCTGGATCGAGCAACATACAAAGTTGCTGCAACGCTCCAAAGAAGACTTCGTAAAGCACTTCCGAGAGAAGTACCATCCCCCCATCCCTATCTGGGTATCGATCGAAGTGTGGGATTTTGGGCTTTTGTCGCACTTCTTCAATGGCTTAAACGACAAGGACAAGGCTGTAATTTCAGCATCGTTCTCGCTTAACCGCTTCGCATTGCTGGCCAGCTGGCTTCGATCCATGAGCCACCTGCGAAATATATGCGCACATCACAGCCGGCTTTGGAATCGCGCGCTCATCGACAATCCAAAGTCGCCAGGACGGAACGAGATTCCGTTGCTGCAGCACCTTGCCGACGATGCGCATAACCGGACTCACGTGTACGGGACGCTTGCAATCATGCAGTACATGCTTTTACAGACAGGCTTTGGCGATGCCTGGGGCCGTAAGCTAAAGTCACTTATTGCCACTTTCCCAGCGCTGCCGCCAGCAGCCACCTTGTATGCGATGGGTTTCCCCGAGGGCTGGGAAGACTTGGCTTTGTGGACGTCCTCGGACAACGAAGCCGTCCAAGTAGATAAACATTCCGTTGTACTGCTGGGAAATCCTACATAATGCCTACATGACACCAGAAAGAAAAAGCCCAGCCTGTTTAGGGCTGGGCTAAGTCTTTGATTATATTGGTGCCGGCTGCCGGTTTCGAACTGGCCACCTGATGATTACAAATCAACTGCTCTACCAAATGAGCTAAGCCGGCGTAATCTGTACGGCTGGGATTATACCGCTATTTAATCCGCGTCAGCGTTGGGCGGCCGCCTTTTTTCGGAGGCTCGTCGCCACCGTTGTCAGGGGCCGACGGCACTTCCGGAGCAGTGTCCGGGCTGCTGTCGGGCACTGCCGACAGGGCTGGGGCAGTTGCCGGAGCGGGAGCCGATGCATCCGCTTCCGGCGCCGGCATCTCGGCCGCCGTCGTGCTCACATCGAAGGCCATGCCCTGGCCATTCTCGTTGGCATAGATCGCCAGCACATTCTGCACCGGCACGTAGATCTCGCGCGATACACCGGCGAAGCGGGCGCGGAAGTGGACTGCGTCGTTGTCCATCTTCAGGCTGGAGGTGGCGCCGTAGCTGATGTTGAGGATGATCTCGCCCTTGCGCACGTATTCCATCGGAACCGTGGTGGCCGCGTCGACCTTCACCGCAAGGTAAGGTGTGAAACCGCTGTCGGTGCACCATTCGTAGATGGCGCGCAGCAAATAAGGCTTGGTAGAGATGTCAGGCATGTGCAATGAAATCAGTTTGTCCGCAGGATGAGTGTGTAAATAAACCGCCATGGCGG
>Ga0308160_10001152_pt1 | contig 39891 bp, 43 predicted proteins | sample PhyFR1_FD_201036 | JGI IMG/M metagenome (GOLD analysis project Ga0308160, IMG submission 201036) | Phyllosphere microbial communities from UC Gill Tract Community Farm, Albany, California, United States - DLSLF.R1 | ecosystem: Host-associated > Plants > Phyllosphere > Unclassified | place: USA... | reverse complement strand
AAATACCGAATATGACTGTGAGCGATAAACTGGGTCACCTAGAGATGCGGGAAGTAGAGCTTGAAACGACTCAAGGTTTAAGTTCTACCCTTGATGAAGGGAAAACCCAATTGAATATTGCTTCGATTAAACGTACCGATCGAAATGTGCAGCAATTTGGCAGTGGAGAATTTAAAGATTTTGCTTTGATGATGAATACGGGGATTGATCAACATACGGTAAATTTTGATACTCAGCTGAATATTAAAGAAGTGGTTATGCACAAAATACCGACTTTGCAAAAGTTGCAAATGAATTTCAATCTGAAGGCGCTAAACAAACAAAAAGTACAAGCTTTCTTTGATCTATTAGAAAAAAATAGTGAAGTGTGTGTAGCTAAAGAAGAGCTGACTCCAGAATTGGCTAATCATCTTTTATCCATTGTGAATGAAGGTTTTGCTTTTGAATCGCAAAATAACCAGATTAACTTGGGTGAAGGGTTTGCTAAGGCAAGCTTGAGTGGCAAGGTAATGCCCGGTCATCAATCTTCATTTGCCAGCTTGGTTAAAATGGCACCCAGTTTAGTCGAGTATCAGGCGAATGTTGAATATGACAAGAAAATCATGAAAACCCTAATGAGCAATTACATGCAGCAAGGGGGTAAAACATTGTCTGATCAGGAACTTGAACAAATGCTAAATGGCATGCAGCAAGCAGTACAAGCCAAACGAGAAGGTGATGTTTTAAAGATAGGAATTGAATATAAATATGGCGAAAAGAAATTTTTAAATTAACAACTCGATTTTAAGTAAAAAAGGCTGCCAAATGTGCAGCCTGAACAAGCACAAAGTGCTGCCTTGTTCGAAGTCTAAGGAATAAGGATATTTTTGCTGCTACAGAATATCGGGAAGTCCTGAAAGCACATTGGTGTTGTATATAAAAATTGTTAGCGTTCATTATAAATAATAAAAAAGGAAAGCTCATCATGAAGATGAAAAATAAAAAACGCGTTTATAGTCAGCTACAAAAAGATATAGTGATCATAAATCTTCTGTTGATCATCTGTTCAGGATCTTATGCAGAAGTTCCGTTAACAGACCAAAAACTGTCAGAACAAAGGAGTGATTCTCGGCATCTGGATGCCGAGAGTATTCAGCGTGCTCAAAATAGTATTGCGCAACCGATTGATCAGCAGAAAAAAGAAAGTAAAAAATTAAGTGATCAGAACAATCAGGCGATTCAGAAGCAGAATATTGATGAAACGGCATTATCCGATTATCAAATGCAGAAAAAGAAAGCGGCTGAACAATTAATGCTAAATGAAAAACAAGCCAGTACTGAATCCACCATTCGTTTATTTGACTCGGTGAATCAGTCAGATAATTTGCGAATGAATTATTACGATGGCATTACCATTGAGATGAAACGCTAAATCACGCTCCATCTCAATTTGGATTATTTAAAGCAAAGCATCATTAGATTGGGTGATGTTTAATTTTCCATGCTTTATGGATTTTGGTATTGCGTTTGAAATCTGGCCCAATGGTTTCACTGGTAATTTCTTGCACATCGAACATGGCTTGGACTTCTTCATCCATCTCAAAACCACGGTAGTTATTCGAGAAGTACAAGGTGCCTTCAGTGGTTAAACGATTCATGGCACGTTTAAGCAAAGAATTGTGGTCACGTTGTACATCAAAAGTACCGTAGAATTTTTTCGAATTTGAGAACGTTGGTGGATCAATGAAGATCAAGTCATATTGTTCATGACCTTCTTTTAACCATTCAAAACAGTCACTTGAGAAGAATTGATGCTGTTCATCAGCATGATCTACCGTCAAACCATTAAGTACAAAGTTTTCTTTTGACCAGTTTAAATAGGTATTGGATAAATCGACACTTGTTGTACTTGCTGCACCGCCTAAAGCTGCATGAACGCTGGCAGTAGAGGTATAACTGTACAGGTTCAAGAAGTGCTTGCCTTTGGCTTCAGCAGCAATGCGTAAACGCATCTGACGATGATCAAGGAACAGACCCGTATCTAAATAATCGGTCAAGTTGACTAAAAGTTTGGCTTTGCCTTCTTGAACGATAAAACGCTTAGAAGCAGTACTTTGTTTTTCGTACTGAGTTTTACCTTCCTGACGGGCACGGGTTTTAATAAAGATCGCGTCACGACCTAGACCAGTGACTGCACGAATAGACGCCAAAGCCAAGTTAAAACGTTTTTTCGCTTTTTCAGGATCAATAGTTTTTGGGGGTGCATATTCTTGGACATGCAGACGGTCGCCATACAAATCCACCGCGACATTAAAGTCAGGTAAATCTGCATCGTATAGACGTAAGCAATAGATATTTTCTTTCACAGCCCATTTTTTTAAGGCTTGAATATTTTTTTGCAAACGGTTGGTAAAGTCCTCGGCACCTTCAATTGGCTCAAATTGTTGCGGTTGCCAAGTTGCCAAAAATGGCTGGCTTGCAGTTGCAGGTTTGATGGTGCCGAAACGTACGTAAATAGGAAGTTTACCATTCATCAAACGCAGAATTTGCGGATCATTGAATGCCAGCACATCGGCTTGTTCAACTTGTGCAGCAATGACTGCCGCATATTGATTCGGGAAGTTCTTTTGTAAAAGAGCCGATAAGCCTAAATACAAGGCGCGATTTGAGGCTTTTTCACCTAAACGCTCCCCATACGGTGGGTTGGTCACGATAAATGAAGTTTTTCCTTCAGCCTGGAAATCAGGCCAATCTGCAAGGGTACGTTCTTCAATTTTGATTTGATCGAGTATGGCTTCAAAGCCTGCTGCAATAATGTTTTGCTTGGTCGCCTTTACCGCTTCCCAGTCAGCATCATAAGCATAGAACTGAGGGAGTGGTTTTTCTAATGCGGCTTGATGGCGTTCAGCTGCTTCAGCTTTAATCGACATCCATAAGTCATGATTATGTCCATTCCAGCCACTGAAACCAAAACGACGGACCAGACCCGGTGCACGATCGGTGAGCATCATCAATGATTCAATAATGAATGTTCCTGAACCACACATTGGGTCTAAGATAATGTCAGGCTTACGTTCGATTAATTTGGCTTTTTGCAGAATTGCAGCTGCAAGGTTTTCTTTAATTGGCGCATCGGTCATGAAATGACGGTAGCCACGTTTATGTAAAGAATCACCTGATAAATCCAGGCAATAGGTATGCTGAGTTTTACCAGCAAGCACATATAAAGTAATTTCAGGTTGTTTGATGTCGATGCTTGGGCGTTTGCCTAGAGCTTCCATAAAGGAATCGACCACACCATCTTTTACTCGTAACGTCGCAAATTGAGTATTTACTTTGATGTCACGTTCAACGTGTAAACGAATGGCAAATGTACTTTGTGTTGCAAAAATAAGAGACCAGTCAAAGTTCATTGCACCTTCGTACAATTCTTCCGCCACATCACGTGCATCATGTGTGAACTCTAATTCATGGGTATGAATAGGTGTCAAGACACGAGAAGCCAAACGTGACCACATGCAAATACGGTATGCATTTTCTAGCGTGCCTTGGAAAACTAAACGTCCTGGAAAGCGTTCAATATTTTGAACACCTAAACCTTCCAATTCTTCTTGGAGTAAGGTTTCAAGCCCATCTGCACAGGTGACCCAGTATGTAGAAAGACGTAGTTTCGAATTCATGCAAATTTCCAAAAGCAGCTAAGCAATCTATCATTTTAACGTATTTTAGCCCTGAAAAGTTTATAAATTCGGGCAAAGCTTGGGCTTGATGAGGAAATATATGATTTTTCTCTATTAAGCTTGCCTAACTGGTATGTATTTTGCTGATCATCCTGTTTATTGGTTATGAGTCATGTGATTTTGACTGTAACTATTATTTTTTAATTCGTTTGATTTGATTAGGGGACATTGGATGCAAGACACGACTATAAATGGGTTTTTGAACCGTTCTGAAGCATTTTCTATTGCAACATTGATTTATGCCCGATTAAGGCGGGTAACAGGGCGTGTGATTGATGTGACGTATCTGATGCAAAATCAAGATTATACAAAACATGTGATTGATCTTGCTTTATCTGCGAATGATTCCGAGTTGCAGCGGCAAGCTGAGCGTCTGCGTTCTTTACTGGTATTTGACCTTGAACCTGATCAAATTAAGATTGAGAAAGAAATAGCAGAAACATATGAATCGGAAGTAACAGAAGAAGAAATTTATAGAGCACAAGTGTCACATCACTATATTGGTGCATTGCGTTAATTTTTTAGGCTCTAAAGACTGTCTTGATTTAGAGCCTGATTTTAATCAATCTCCCATAAATAGAATTTGTTAAATAAGATGTTGGGACAGATCAATGGGTAAAAATAATCACTTACTTTTAATTAATAAATTTACATGACATGTAAATAGTCACTGAATGCTGAAAACTTCAACTGCCAACCACAGGGGAATATCTGTATAATAGTTCAACTTAACTGAACGGGAATCTCTCATGCACTTGGCGGCATTGCATACTCCGAGCCAGATTCAACTCAATCAACAGGGTAATCTCAAACATTTCTTGACCATTGATGGTCTTTCTAAAGAAACCCTGACCAAAATCCTTGATACAGCCAATTCCTTTTTTAATGATCAAAATCAACTGATAACGACTCCTTTATTAGAAGGTCGTACGGTCATGAATTTGTTCTTTGAAAATTCCACCCGTACGCGTACCACTTTTGAAGCAGCAGCAAAACGCTTGTCAGCCAATGTACTGAACATTGATATTGCACGCTCAAGTACCTCAAAAGGTGAAACATTACGAGATACCTTGTGGAATCTTGAAGCGATGGCAGCGGATATTTTCGTGGTTCGTCATTCCTCTTCAGGTGCGGCACATTTTATTGCACAAACTGTTTGCCCACATGTTGCGATTATTAATGCCGGTGATGGCCGTCACGCACATCCGACGCAAGCGATGCTGGATATGTTGACCATTCGCCGTGAAACTAAAAAGCCATTCGAAGCTTTAAGTGTGGCCATTATTGGTGATATTAAACATTCACGTGTGGCACGTTCAGATGTGGCGGCCTTGCAAACTTTAGGCTGTAAAGATATTCGCGTGATTGCACCGAATACCTTGCTGCCGTATGGCTTTGAAGAATATGGCGAAGATGTTCGTCTGTTCAATGATATGGAAGCCGGAATTAAAGATTGCGACGTGATTATTACCTTACGTATTCAGAATGAACGGATTGATTCTCCTGCGTTGGCGTCACAAGCTGAATTCTATAAAATGTACGGTTTGAACAAAGAACGTCTAGCAATGGCGAAACCGGGCTGCATCGTGATGCATCCGGGGCCAATGAACCGTGGCGTCGAAATTGATTCCAGTATTGCTGATGGTCCACAAGCGGTCATTTTGCATCAGGTGACCAATGGGATCGCGGTGCGTATGGCGGTACTGGCACTGTCTATGCAAGGTCAGTTGCAAGAAAAAGGTTTAATTGAAGCAATTGCGGGATAAGGTAAAGTCATGAGTATTGTAAAAATTAAAAATGTACGTGTCTTAGACCCTATTCAAAAAACTGATCGCGTACAAACGGTATTTATTGAAAACGGCAAACTGGTTGCGGAAACAGATCAGATCAGTGAAAGCATTGATGGTCAAGGTCAATGGCTGATGCCAACCATGGTCGATTTGTGTGCACGTTTACGTGAACCGGGTCAGCAACAGCATGGTACTTTAAAATCTGAAGGAAAGGCTGCGCGTGAAAATGGTATTTTGCATGTCTTTACACCGCCAGATTCAAAACCCATCGTACAAGACAATGGAGCACTGATTCATGGCCTGGTTGAAAAAGCCATGCTCGATGGCGGCATTTATCTACAAGTGATTGGTGCGCAAACACAAGGTTTGCAAGGTAAACAACCGGCCAATATGGCAGGCTTGAAAAAAGGCGGTTGTACGGCTGTTTCGAATGCCAATGCACCGTTTGCGGATGATGACGTGGTAATTCGTACCCTTGAATATGCGGCCGGCTTAGGCATGACAGTCGTGTTCTATGCAGAAGAACATCAAATTGCGAAAGATGGCTGTGCACATGAAGGCTTTATTGCTTCACGTCAAGGCTTGCCGATGATTCCCGCATTGGCGGAAACTGTTGCAATTGCCAAATATTTGCTCATGATCGAAGCCACTAAAGTGCGTGCACATTTCGGGCTGTTATCTTGTGGTGCGTCTGTTGAATTGATCAAAATTGCAAAAGATAAAGGCTTGCCTGTTACTGCTGACGTGGCGATGCATCAACTGCATTTAACCGAAAACTTAACCGACGGTTTTAATTCTTTGGCACATGTACGTCCGCCACTTCGTGCTGAAAAAGATAAATTGTTACTTCGTCAGGGTGTGAAAGACGGTGTGATTGATGCGATTTGTACCCATCATGAACCGCTTAGCAGCTCTGCAAAGTTAGCCCCTTTTGCTGAAACGCAACCGGGTATGACGGCTTTTGATACTTACGTTGCATTTGGTATTCAGCTCATTAATGAAGGGTTATTTGAACCTTTAGAATGGGTTGAAAAAGTGACACTTGCACCGGCAAAAGTTGCCAATATGATCGATCGCTGGACTGAGGAATCGGGTTGGGCTTTGGTTGATCCTAAACTTGAATGGACAGTTTCTAAAGATTCTATCCTTTCACAAGGTAAAAATACGCCGCTTATTAACCAAAAAGTTGTAGGTAAAGTGGTTCAAACTTTTACGGCTTAATTGATTTAAAATTTTTTTTAAAAATTATAAAAGTCAGCCTCGGTTGGCTTTTTTTGTGATCAAATTGTTATTAATTGCTAATTTTGTTTATAATTATGTAAATAAAAGAGGGTATATTAATGAAACTTAACAATAAAACACTTGTGGTCTTTGCATTAGTGTTGGCTTTAACTGGCTGTAATAGTCTTTTTTCAAAACATGTGAAATGTGATGATGAATCCGCAACATCATTGGTAACACAGGTATTACAGGATAATTTGGAACAATCTTTAGAACGTGAGCTCAAAGAATTAATTAAAAATGGTTCGATAAAGGATTTAGATCCGGCAAAACTTAAACTATCAGCAAAAAATATCCAATTTAGCCTAGTTGATAGCAGAACAGATTTTATTGATCCAAATAGTCCAAAAACGACATGCTCAATTGATTTAACAGCAACGATTCCCTCTGATTTAGTCAAAAAATCTGATGAAGCGAGAGCTAAAGTTGATGCAGTTAGTGTAGAAGAACATGCCAATAATTTAGGTGTTAATTATGAAAATAATAAGATTCATTTAACTCTAGAGTATGTTCTGCAACCGACTGACAAAGGTGACAAAGTTTTAGCTCTACTTAAGAATACCTCTAACGTACAAACCTTAATTTCAGAAACTTTAACTTATGCATTCTTAAAACCACAAATTGAAAAGAATCAAATTAGAAATCTGGAAGCGAGTAAAGCCGCTATACAAAGAAATAATGCCAACACTGCAACTTATGATGCAAATAATGAAGCCATCGTAGCTGCTGATGCAGCAACAGAAGCAGCACAAGCAGCCGTTGCAGCAGCGGAAGGCTATGACGAAGAGTATGAATAATTAGTTTTTTAAAATAAAGATGAATTGAAAATAGGATAATCATGAAACTTAAATTATTAGCATTAGTGGGTTGCATGTTGCTTGTGTCGGGTTGTGACAAAGTACAATCAATCGCAGGCAGTACAGTGAAATGTGATAATGAAACTGCAAAGCAGTTGGTTGTTGAAAGTTTCAGTAAAACGGTAAGCGATATTGCTGCAGAGCGTGTCAAAGAGTTGATTGATAGTGAAAACGTTACAATTGATATGGGGAAATTAAGAAGTACTCTTCAGCAAATTACATTCAATGTGAATGATGTCCGTACCAATAATTCTGATCCCAATAGTAATAAGCAGTATTGCGTAACTGAATTTGTAGTCAAAGTTCCAGATCAAATGGTAAAAGATGCGGATGCCGCTCGTGCTGTTTATGATGAAAATAATATTGCTCAGGCTGCAGTATTGTCAGATCTGTCATTTGAAGCAAACCAGCTGAAAAAAGAAATTGAATATTTAGTTCAGCCAACAGATGACGGTAAAAAAGTTTATGTCACTTTAGAAAATCCAGATGCTCTAGCATATTTCGTCAGGGATATCGCAGTTGATTCCTTGGTTAAAACTGCACGTCAAAATGCAGCTGAAGTTGCCAAGCAAGAAGAGATTAAACGTGTAGCGGAAGAAGAGGCGACTGCTCAGGAATACCAGTCTGTATTAATGTCAGAAGCGAAAACCAATTTAGATAAAGCCAATGAGAATTTAAATTTGGTTTGGAATTCGACCACTAAGGAAGTTCGTAGTCAGCTTCTAGATGAGCAAAGACTTTGGCTTAAAAAACGTGAGTTGGAATGTAAATTAGAAAGTACTCATTCAGATAATCCAGAAATCCATCGAATCAATTGTGAAACCAATATGACAACGCAACGGACTTCAGAGTTGCGTCAAAAAATTTATTATTTAGAAGAATAATTATTTTTTGAATATAAGGAAAGTCAGCCTCGGCTGGCTTTTTTATTGCTGAAAAAATAAGAGTATTCAAAGAATACAATTAATTACACTGTCTGAAAAATGAGCAGATAAACTGAAAATACACATGATAAGACCAGAATAAGAGGAATAATGGATGAATATTAATTTGATTGATCTATTGAAGCAGAAAGTATCTGCGATTGTCCTTGAGGGCGAAACAGAATATCTCAGCGAGAAGAGTCAGGCATTAAGCAGTTTTTTCCCTATCCTCTTGGCACTTTTCAAATCTAAGCCAGAGCTTATTGGAAATTTACAGAGTCAATTAAATCCAAGGTTAAGTGATATTTTTGCAACACATCCCGATTTAAAGCAGCAATTTTTAGAACAGATTTCCGGAACAGTCCCGACTGGAACCATTGAATCCACTTTAAATCACTCCATTGCGCCGACACTGGGGTTTTTAGAAAGCGAAGCCGGTTCTTCTGAACCTAGCGCGATTGCACATCTTATTGAGACACATTGGCCAGCTGTGTCGAGTGCCTTGCCACATTGGGCACCCGCACTTTTAAGCGCTTTGGGTATCAGTATTGCATCCGGGCACGCATTGCACCAGGCACCCGCAGTTGAACCTTATAGAGCAGTTGAGGAAAAAAATAAATCGAGTTTTCTCTTGCCGCTGATTGCTTTTATTATTTTGGCAGCACTGCTGGCTTTAATGTTTAAGGCTTGTTCCGATAAAAAGGAAACTGAGCCTGCAAATGGTGTGTCTGCTCAAACTGCAACCAGTGAGCCTGCAAAATTGCAACTCAGTACCGGCTCGACAGGGGATTTAACCACGTGTCAGCTCTATTCTGGCAATGCGAGTTATATCGATATTTTGCAAAAAGACATTAAACAAATTTTTAATCACAATATCGGTTGTGGCGTAGAAACGAATGCAAGCTACCATACCGAATTTATTGATCAAGATGCTATTCCAAGTGTATTGAAATTAGTCAAAGGTGTTCCAAATGCATCATTAACCTGGATGGGAGATCAACTTTCTATTCAGACCGCGAATCCTGCTGATGCAGAGCAATTGGCAGCTAAAATTCAGCCACTGGTTAAAAATATGACCGTGATGACACAAGCTGCTAGCGTTGCTTCTGAACCTGTTGATAACACGACTGCAATAAGCGCAGGTAATATCAGCGCTGAAAAAGCCTTGGCAGAAATTAATCCAGATAATATTAATGCATTAGATATTGCAACTGCACTGAACATGCAAATTATCAATTTTGATACCGCAAGCAGCAATATTCCAGATGCCAATAAATCGATTTTAGATCAAGCTGCAGCCTTGATTAAGCGGGCATCACAGGTACATTTAACCGTTAAAGGCCATACCGATGCTATGGGCGATGTTGCAGCAAATAAAGCCTTATCACAAAAACGTGCACAAGCCGTTGCAGACTACTTGGTAAAACAGGGGGTTGACCCAGCACAGCTGCAGGCTGTCGGTTATGGTTCGGAACAGCCTGTAGCCGATAATGCAACACCTGAAGGCCAGTTTAAAAACCGTCGTATTGAGTTTGAAGTGTTAAATACTGAAACAGGTGTCGCGCGTGAAGTAAATGAGCAAGGCGTTAACAAACAGTAGAAGTCTAGTTTGGATCGCTTTCATAACTAAATCCCTGTATGACGCAGGGATTTTTTATAAGTATTTTTTTTCAATGGTGATTCAACAAAAGGATGAATTGATTCATTCTTTTTTTATTGGCATGCTGTGATCAATTGTAAATTGTGAAAATACTATGCGTATTAGCTTTATTGGAGCAGGGCGGGTTGCATATCATTTGGCACATGCCTTAAGCCAGCATCATCAAATCATCCAAATCTATAGTCGCAGTTTCGAGCCGGCACAGACTTTAGCTGCACAAGTGGGTGCAACGGCAACGGTGAATATCTGCGAAATAAATCCTGAAGTAGATTTAGTGATTATTGCAGTCAGTGATCAAGTGATTGCATCCGTAATTGCAGAAGTTCATCATCAATTAGCTGATGCCCTGATTGTACATACCTCGGGCAGTACAGATGTTCAAGTCTTGGCAAAAATCCATGCACGTGCTGGCGTATTTTATCCTCTACAAACCTTTAGTCTGGATCGGGAAATAAGCTGGGCAGATACACCGCTCTTTGTAGAAGCCAAGTCTGAAGATGATTTGGTTTTATTAACAGCGCTTGCCAATCAGTTAAGTCATCGCGTTTATCAATACACATCGGCACAGCGTTTAAGCCTGCATTTGGCTGCGGTATTTGCCTGTAACTTTAGCAATTACTGTTATGACATGGCGAAGCAGGTTGTCGACGCACAGCAGGTCGATTTTTCCCTGCTTTATCCACTGATTTTAGAAACCGCCCATAAAGCCGTTCAGCATGATCCTAAACAGATGCAGACTGGACCTGCAATGCGAGGCGATCAAAATATCCTGAATATGCATCAACAGATGTTGCAAGATGCTCAGCGAGAAGATTTAAGAAAAGTGTATAACTTAATGAGTCAGCAGATTTTGCAATCGCATCATCCTCAATAGTCACTTAAACTGAGACAAATAAATGGATGCAATAGATGGCAAAAGGAGGTACGTATGGCAAAGGATTTTAACAGCCAGTATGTGGTGGATGGCTATGATGAGCATATTCGAAAATTAATTCCCGGCTATGATGTTGTACATCAGCAAATCAAGGCTTTATTGCAAACCTATGCGGATGAATATGCACATGTATTGATTGTGGGCTGTGGCACCGGCTATGAGCTGGGTTATCTGTTACGATCATTTCCTGACTGGACCTTTACTGCAACAGAGTTGTCGGAAACCATGCTGGATAAAGCCAAACATCATATCCATGCTTTAAATGCATCGCATCGGGTGGAGTTTGTGCTCGGAGATGTAGACCAGTTAAAAATAGGTCAAACATACGATGCTGCGCTTTCTATACTGGTTACGCATTTTGTAGATTATTCAGATAAACGCAAGTTCTTTAAAGCGATTTGTTCGCGTTTAAAACCTCAGGGACTATTCATTACTTTTGATTTGACCAAAATAAAATCCGATCAGGAGCTGGAAATACTGAAACATGTATGTGAGGCAAATGGCTTAACGACTTCGCAATCTGCGGCAATGATTGATCGTTTAGACGATGACTTTTATCCGTTGTCGGAACCGGAAACATTTGAACAATTGAAATTGAGTGGCTTTGATTCTGTAGAGCGTTTTACCCAAATTTTATCCTATCAAGGTTATCTGGCGATAAAAGCTTAAATTTTGATAATAAAAAAATGGCCCATCTATCGATGAGCCATTTTTTAATCTCTATTTAGTTTATTTAATTTTCTTGAACAGGAAGTCATTAATGGTATGACCTTCCTCTAGGCCGCGGCGTTCAAACTTGGTTTGTGGACGCCAGTCAGGGCGTGGGTAGCTATTGCCTTTACCTGCCATGTTTTCAAGATTTGGACGGTTATCGAGTACATCCAGCATCCATTCAGCATACGGTACCCAGTCTGTAGCCGAGTGGAAAGTACCACCCATTTCCAGTTTTTGTTCAACCAGTGGCATACGGTCATGCGATACAAAACGACGTTTGAAATGACGTTTCTTTTGCCAAGGATCCGGGAAATAAAGCTGTACGGCATTAATGCTGTTGTCTGGCATTTCACGAAGCACTTGAATGGCATCGGCATCGAGTAAACGCAGGTTGGTGATACCTGCCATACCGGCTTCATATACACATTGCGCGATACCCGGAACATGCACTTCGATACCGACATAGTTGCGCTCAGGATTGGCTTTTGCCATAAGCACCAGCGAACGGCCCATACCAAAACCAATTTCAACCGTTAAAGGACGTTCTGGATGTTCAAAGTGCTGACGTAAATCACCCACCGGATATTCCAAAATTAGGTGACCATATTGTTCAAGCGCAGTACGTTGAGAGGTATTCAGCGGAGATGAACGACGCATAAAAGTGACAATTTCGCGATGTTCATTCAAGTTGTCCAGCTCGACGACTTGCGGGTCTAATTGATCGTTCGACATAACTTTGGCAAATGTAAAAAATTCGAATGCGGTATTTTAAGTCTTAAGACTGGCAAGTCAAACTTTTCTAGGATTTTTCATGGGCTAAAATACTTTAGCAGGGCCAAAAATATAAAAGAGTCCGAAGACTCTCTATATTTTCTTTATATTTGATTAGGCTTGGTTGTATTGATCAACCAAGGTGCTGCTGGCGTTATTTAACCCGACAACTTTTACTTCAATATTCTGATCTTTAAATTTCTGTACGACATTATTCAGCATATTGACTGAAGTAATATCCCAGATATGCGCATGGGTAAGATCAATCTCAACCTTAGAAATATTTTCTTTAAAGTCAAAAAACAGGAAAAACTTGTCTGAGCTGCTAAAGAAAATTTGTCCTGAAATCGTGTAATGACGTGTGGATTGATTGACTAATACAGAACTGACTTTTACTTCGCTTTCCAGTTTATTCACTAAAAACAAAGCCGAAAGTAACACACCGACAAATACGCCTAGCGCAAGGTTATGGGTTGCTAAAACGATAATGACCACAGCTAGCATCACAATATTACTTTGCTTCGGATGCTTCTTGAAATTACGCAATGAATCCCAGTTAAAGGTGGTGAAAGACACCATAATCATAATGGCAACTAGTGCTGCCATTGGAATGTAAGCCAGCCAATCTTTAAGAAAAACCACTAAACACAGTAAAAATACTCCTGCAACCAAAGTTGATAAACGTGTACGTGCACCAGATGATACGTTAATAATGGATTGACCAATCATGGCACAACCAGCCATGCCGCCCATAAAACCACTGACGATATTGGCATAACCTTGACCGCGACATTCCTGATGACGGTCGCCTTCAGTGTCGGTAACTTCATTCACCACGGTCGTGGTCATCATGGTTTCTAATAAACCCACGGTTGCAAGGGTAATTGAATAAGGGAAGATGATTTTTAAAGTTTCAAAGTTCAGTGGAATTTCTGGGATCAGGAAAATAGGCAAGGTATCGGGGAAGTGCCCCAAATCACTAACGGTACGCATGTCACCGCCTAAAAACAAGGCAAGCAGACTCAATACGATAATACAAATCAGTGGAGAAGGAATCAGTTTGCCAAATCTCGGAATGTAGGGAAAAAGATAAATCACCGCCAAACCTAAAGCTACAAATAAATAGCCTAAGCTATTCATCTGGCTTAATTCGGGAATTTGGGCCACAAAAATTAAAATCGCCAGTGCATTTAAAAAACCATACACCACCGACTGCGATACAAAGCGCATCAACTTGGCGACTTTAAAATAACCTGCAATCACTTGAATAATACCGGTCAAAACGGTTGCAGCTAATAAGTACTGCAAGCCATGTTCTTTGACCAAGGTAATCATCAGCAAAGCTAGCGCACCCGTCGCTGCAGAAATCATGGCAGGGCGACCGCCAAAGAACGCAATGGTGACGGCTATACAAAATGATGCATAGAGACCGACCTGCGGGTCAACACCAGCGATGGCTGAAAAGGCAATCGATTCGGGGATGAGGGCTAAGCCCACCACCAAACCTGCCAATACATCGGTACGGATATTGGAAAACCATTCTTCTTTTTTAAGGCTAATCACAAGGTTAATTTTCATCAAACTTTAAAGTGGGGTATGTTAAAACAGTTTTATGGAAAAAAGCACCTCGGATTGACTTGAAAAATACTGCATTTTGGACAATATTCTAAAGGTAAAGGTTTTTTACGCATTGATGCTTTTTTGCAATTTACAGGTATGATCACTTGAAAGTTTGTTAGAAGAGATTTAAAACAGTTAATAGTTAAATAACAAGGATCAGATATGAAGCTTTATTACGCCCCTGGCGCGTGTTCACTAGCATCACATATTATTTTAAATGAAATTAATGTCGATTTTGATTTAGAGCGTGTAAATTTAAAAACCCATACTACAGAGAAAGGTGCTGATTACTACGCAATTAACCCAAAGGGCTATGTTCCAGCTTTAGAAATTAACCCTGGCTTGATTCTGACCGAAAATGTGGCAATTTTACCGTTTCTTGCACAACACGATCCCAAACAAGATTTAATTCCGCCATCAGGTTTAGGGCGTGCCAAAGTTCTTGAATGGTTGGGTTACTTGAACTCTGAATTACACGATGCTTATGCGGTATTTTTCGGTGCGCCATTGTCAGATGAAGCAAAAGAAAAAGCCTATGCAGAAATTGACCGCTTACTTGCCTATATTGAAAAAGCCTTTGGCGAGTCTGATAACGACTATTTAGTCGATGATAATTTTGGTCCGGCAGATGCCTATTTATTTGTGTTAACCAACTGGTCTAAGGGTATTGGGCATGACCTTACGCCGTATACCAAGATTAATGCCTTGCGTAATAAAGTGGCAGAACGCCAATCGGTACAAATCGCCATGCGTGATGAAGGTCTGATTCCTTAATTTTTTGCATTGATTTGAAAAGCACCTGAGGGTGCTTTTTCTTTGCTTTAAAATAATAGAATCTTGAATGAGCTAATTATTCTATTGTTGATTTTTTATCAATAATGTTTTGCAAATTTATGAATTTTTAGCAATAAAATATTGAAGTATATTGGCCTCTGAAAACAAATCATCAAAGGCGAATGAATGAGTAATATCCTGATTGTGAATGGTGCCAAGCAATTTGCACACTCGAATGGCGAATTAAATGACACGTTGACTGAGTTGGCAAATGCTGTGCTTGGCGAGATGGGCCATAGCGTTAAAATTTCTCGTGCAGAGAGTGACTATGACATTCAGGAAGAAATCCAAAAATATATCTGGGCAGATGTCATTATTTATCAAATGCCGGGCTGGTGGATGGGCGCGCCCTGGACAGTCAAAAAATATATTGATGATATTTTTACAGAAGGGCATGGAACTTTATATGCCAGTGATGGCCGGTCACGTTCAGATGCCTCGAAAAAATACGGTTCAGGTGGTCTCATTCACGATAAAAAGTATATGTTGTCATTAACCTGGAATGCACCCATGGAGGCATTTAATGATGCTGATCAATTTTTTCATGGTGTCGGAGTAGACGGGGTATATCTGCCATTTCATAAAGCCAATCAATTTTTAGGGATGAGAAGTTTAAACACCTTCATTGTGAATGACGTGATTAAAATGCCTAATGTGACTCAATATGAACATGAGTATCGTCAACATCTGATCGATGTTTTTGCCTGATTGATGGATTTTTTAAGGAATAAACTATGTTGATCGTTATTGCAGATATTCAGATTCGCTCAGGTGCCCAACATCGTGAAAATGTATTAAATGCATTTAGAAAGATAACACCTATAGTTTTACAGGAAGATGGCTGTTATGGCTATGAGTTACTGGTCGATCATGAACCGGATGTGGGTTATCAGACTAAATTACCCGATTCAATTACGATGTTGGAACATTGGGAAAGTATTGAGCATTTGAATGCGCATTTACAGACACCGCATATGCAAGCTTATCAACAGCAAGTTAAAGATGATGTGCTTGATGTTAAAATCCGGATTATGCAAAAGGGTTTAAGTCTTTAAGACATTCTTGATATATAAAAAAAGGACTCTTTTGAGTCCTTTTTAATGCTTAAAACTTTATTTAAAGAAATAGCCTGTTTCAGGCGAGCTTGCATTTGCCATACGTTTACGTGGCATGCGACCCGCTAAAAAGGCTTCACGACCGGCTTCTACGGCTTTTTTCATTGCAGATGCCATTAAAATCGGATTTTGCGCAGCCGCAATCGCGGTATTCATCAGTACGCCGTCACAGCCGAGTTCCATGGCAATGGCAGCATCACTTGCTGTGCCGACACCGGCATCGACCAATACCGGAACTTTGGCATTTTCCTTAATGATAGAAATGGTGTGCGGATTCAAAATGCCTAGACCGGAACCAATCAGGCTGCCTAAAGGCATAATTGCAACACAGCCCATGCTCTCTAACTCTTGCGCTACAATCGGATCATCCGAGGTATAGACCATAATTTCGAAGCCATCGTCAATTAAGGTACGGGCAGCTTTTAAAGTTTCGGTAATATTCGGATAAAGTGTTTTTTCATCACCCAACACTTCCAGTTTCACCAGGTTATGACCATCCAGCAGTTCACGTGCGAGCATACAGGTACGAATAGCACTGTTGGCATCAAAACAGCCGGCGGTATTCGGCAGAATGGTGTACTTTTCAGGGGGCACAACAGAAAGCAAATTTGGCTGGTCAGGGTGCTGTCCAATATTTACACGGCGGATCGCTACGGTCACAATTTCTGCACCGCTGGCTTGAATGGCTAAATCTGTTTCAGTTAAATCTTTATATTTACCTGTACCGACCAATAAGCGTGAATTAAAGGTACGAGAACCAATTATAAGCGGGGTATCTTCCATGGGAGCTCCGAATTAGCCGCCACCGACGGCATGAATAATTTCAATATGATCGTCAGCGCAAATCGGGGTATGTGCCAATTTGCTTTTGGAAATGATCATTTCATTCTGTTCTACAGCAAAGCGTTTGCCTTCCAAGGCCAATTCTTGAATCAATTCTAATAAATTAGTGCATGAGGTATTTTTTGCTTCGCCATTTAAATAAATATGCATGATCATTTCTCCCTGTTGCTTAATTATCTTGATTAATTATCTTGCGTATTTTAAAGCATTCCATGCCAACACCAGCCAACCAGCAATCATTAAAGCGCCACCAATCGGTGTGATCGCACCCAACACGCGCGGTAAACCTAGGGCCATTAGGTAGAGTGAGCCACAGAAAAATAAAATACCGACTTGAATCAGGATAAAACTGGCTTTAATAGGCAGTTGGGGAATAACTTTACTTAGAATGGCGAGTGCCAAAAGTCCAAGGGCATGATAGAAAAAATAATCAGTTGCTGTATGCCACCACGCCAATTGTGCTTCGCTTGCATGTGCTTTTAAGCCATGTGCGCCAAATGCACCTAGCATGACCGCAAATGCCAGGTTAAGGGCTGAAATTGCAATCCACATAAGCAATGATCACCTGAGTAAATTTGCGCTTAACTTAGCATAAATTAGGGTTTATACGAAAGGCAAAAAGCAACAATACAAATGTCTAAATATAAAAAAAGAGCACGCAGCCCTTTCTTTAAAAATGAATAAATTGAGTCCAATAACTTAATTAGAAGACATTGCGACTTTGATTTTTTCCATGGCATTTTTTTCTAGCTGACGAATGCGTTCCGCAGACACATTATATTCAGCCGCCAATTCATGCAGCGTTGATTTTTCATCATCTAGCCAACGGCGCTGCAAAATGTTACGCGAACGATCATCAAGCTGACCCATGGCACTATGCAGGGCAGACGTACTTTGTTGCTCGTAGTCTTCTTCTTCAGCTAAACGTGCTGGATCGTAACGATTGTCTTCTAAATATAAAGCCGGTGCGACATGAGTTGAACCTTCATCATCGTCATCACCCTGAGCTTCAAATGCTGCATCATAAGCGGTTAAACGGCCTTCCATTTCCAAGACTTGTTCGGGTGTCACATTTAAGTCATTGGCAATCGATTTCGCTTCTTCGAGTGTCAGCTTTTTACTCGATTTTTTTAAGCTACGTAAGTTAAAGAACAGTTTACGTTGCGCTTTAGTGGTCGCAATTTTAACAATACGCCAGTTACGAATTACATATTCATGAATTTCAGCTTTAATCCAATGCACGGCAAAAGAAACCAAACGCACACCCATATTCGGGTCAAAACGTTTAACTGCTTTCATTAGACCTAGGTTGCCTTCTTGAATCAGGTCGCCCTGTGGCAAACCATAGCCTGCATAACTGCGTGCAATATGAACCACAAAACGCAAATGAGACATGACCAGCATTTTAGCCGCGTCTAAGTCTTGGTCATAATAATAGCGCTCGGCCAACTCTTTTTCTTGTTCAGCCGTTAAAATAGGAATCTGATTGACAGTACTGATATAAGCACCGAGATTTACCCCTGGCGCCGATAATGACAGGGGCATCAATTGATTGCTGCTGTCACTCATGTGTTCTCCTTCAGAATGGATGACATAACCACTTAAATTTTATCTTAATCCAATATTTTCCTGAAATAAGGAATATTGGGTAGAGAAATGTAATTTTTTATGCAAATTTGAAAAGTACTAGTTTAATTGAAAATAATTAAGATTCAATTAAGTAGTGATATTCAGCGTCAGTTATTTTTGTCATCTTGCATTTCAATTGATGCATTTGACAATAGCGAGTTACATCTTGCTGACTATGTGGATCTGACGATTTCAATAAAAATAGATGATCTGATTTATTCTTGATCGCTCGCTTAAGCATCAATAATGGCATGGGGCAGGGTTGGCCCATCGCATCTATGATAATTTCTGAATTGGCTAGATCATTCATCTCATTAAATTTCTGGCAAAACTTTGTGAAATATTAGCAAATTTGGTGCCAAATCTAAATGAAATTATATAATCTCAACATAAAAAGTACCGATATAAAATAGAGAAATAATTAGTAAAATAAAACTCGATCAAAAGGTAAATTATTCAAAAAAAACAGTATGAATTGTCATAAACCCATGATAAGCTCGTCGCGTATTCAAATTAATGACACAGTAAAATTTGTCTTAAAGTTGGATATTGAAATGGATGTAACCGGGATTTTGTTAATAGTAATACAGAATGATTACAAGCTTAGAAATAATAAATATTTTTAATCCTTGTTTACTCTGCTGTTTGCAACACCGGGTGGTCCTTCTATTAAATACAATGAGGATTAACTTATGACAGCTCGTGAACAAGGCGTAGTTAAATGGTTCAACGACACTAAAGGCTTCGGCTTTATTCAACGTAACGGCGGCGACGACGTATTCGTTCATTTCCGCGCTATCCAAGGTGACGGTCACCGTTCACTTCGTGACGGCCAACGTGTTGAATTCAGCGTAGTTAAAGGTCAAAAAGGCTTCCAAGCTGAAGAAGTACAACCTTTAGACTAATCGCCTGATTATTCATGAGAACGCCCCAATGTAATTTGGGGCGTTTTTGTTTATAATAGGCTACAATTATCCTGATTATTAAGTTAGAGCACATTTATATGTCATCTGGTTTTGAAACCTTAAATTTACATCCGAAACTGAAACAAGCGATTGATGCTTTAGGTTTCAAAGAAATGACACCGATTCAGGAAAAGGTTTTAAAATTCACTTTGGCTGGACATGATGCCATTGGCCGTGCTCAGACGGGTACTGGGAAAACAGCCGCTTTTCTGGTCAGTGTGATTAATGATTTGCTCAACAATCCGATTAAAGAACAACGTTTTCGTGGCGAAGCACGCGCACTCATTCTGGCTCCAACACGTGAGCTGGCTTTACAAATTGAAAGTGATGCTAAAGAGTTAACTAAATTTACCGATTTACATGTGGTTACCTTGTTGGGTGGGGTTGATTTTGATAAACAAAAAGCCCAACTGGATAAACAGTTTGTCGATATTATTGTGGCGACACCAGGTCGTTTAATCGACTTTGTTGAACAAAAAGAAGTTTGGTTAGATCAAATCGAATTTTTAGTGATTGATGAAGCAGACCGTTTACTCGATATGGGCTTCATTCCATCTGTTAAACGAATTGTGCGTTATTCACCGCGTAAAGAACAGCGTCAAACGCTGATGTTCTCTGCAACCTTTAGTTATGATGTTTTAAACTTGGCGCAACAATGGCTGTTTGAACCCGTTACTGTTGAAATTGAGCCAGAAAAGAAAACCAATGCAGATGTTGAACAACGCGTTTACATGGTTGCAAAAACAGATAAATATAAGTTACTGCAAGAAATTTTACGTGATGAGCCGATTGAAAAAGTCATGATTTTTGCCAATCGTCGTGACCAGGTGCGTAAGCTGTATGATCATCTAAAAAGAGATGGTTATAAGGTGGTCATGTTGTCCGGTGAAATTGCCCAAGATAAACGTACCAAAATGCTCGATCAATTTAAAAATGGTCAACATAATATTATGATTGCAACCGATGTTGCCGGTCGTGGTATCCATGTAGATGGCGTTTCACATGTTATAAACTTTACTTTGCCTGAACAATCGGATGATTATGTGCACCGTATCGGTCGTACAGGCCGCGCAGGTGCACGTGGTGTAAGTATTAGTTTCTTGTCCGAAGATGATGCATTCTATCTTCCGGAAATTGAAAAGGCCATTGGTCAAAAACTGCCATTAACCCGTATGGAAGGTTATTGTTAATTTGCCTTAGCAATAAAGTGTTAAATAAAAAGCCGCTTATTTTAAGCGGCTTTTTTGTGCATCTCTCTAAACTTCATTGAATTTCTATAAACATCATTATTTGATTGATACGATGAAATAGAGTTATTTTCTAGGAGTTTAGTTAGCTCGGCAGCTAAAGGTAAGCACGGTTTGGTAGTCTTCATCACGAGCGAGACTGCCACTATTTCCTGTCAAAGTACCCAATACGCTGGTTGCAGCTTGAATCATTTGTCCGGTTTTTTCATCAACAACGCCTTTTAAAGCACCGTTGTATTCAGTTTTTTCATCAATCACAACTGCAGTGGCTTTTTTGCCGCAAGTATTGTTTGCAGCAGTAATCGCATTGTTTTTAGAAATGAGGTTACTTTTACCTACACCTGTCACTTCATATTGGTTATTTTGTTTTTGAATGGCCAGTGATGTGGTTGGATTGGATGCACATGCAGTTAAGGCTAGAGCAACAGCGACTGTGGAAGAGAGCGCAAAAACTTTATTCATCTTTTTCCCCTGATTCGTTTTAAAAGAATAAAAAGTATTTGAGCATAACTTTTTGGATGTATTTTGAAAGAGTTGTATGAAATATGCAGTTTTATAGGGTCCATCTGTGACTTTCTTATAAGCAAGAATGGAATTGAGTGCAAGGCGTCGGCTAATTGCTCTAGAGTATCTGAATAAGAATATGCTAATCTTAATGAAATATTTTAGTACACAGATATAGAAGTTAATGACTGATTCCACGGTAGATATGGTTCATTTTAATATTCATCAACGTCAGTCGATTGGTCATTTGGTCGAGCCTGCCCCAAACGCAGAGCAGTTGGAAAAGGCCTTTCAGGCGGCATTGACGGCACCTGATCATCACCGTTTAAAGCCCACCCGTTTTGTGGTTATTCCGGCTGATCAATGTGAAGCTTTTGGTGAGTTGCTGTCTAAAGCTTTGGCAGATTTGGGTGAAACCGATCCAGCTCAGTTAGACCGTGTTAAAAACCATCCATTTCGTGCACCACTTTTGGTTTTGGCCTTAACTCAATTTCAGCCACATCCCAAAGTTCCCAATTTTGAACAAACTTTAAGTACCGGTGCGGCAATACAAAACTTTTTGTTGTCGCTACAAGTTCAGGGTTTTTCAAGCATGTGGCGCAGCGGTGCGGTAATTGAATCGAATCTGTTTAAACAGGCTTTAGGCCTGGCAGAGGATGATTTAATTTCTGGAATTATTTATATTGGAACGGCAGCAAAAGCCATTCCCGCACGTGCAGAAATAAATACACAAGATTATGTGAGTTATTGGAATAAATAACTTTATTGAATACTGAGTCATTAAATACTGAGCCATTAAATACTGAGTCGAGATATAAAAAGAATGTCAGAGTTGAAATTTTCAGATCTTGTTGAACCTGTTTCAGTTGATCAAAAAACGGCGTTACGCGTAACAGTTTTAGGTGGTGGCAGTTTTGGTACTGCAATGGCCAATACAGCAGTGCGTAATGGCTGCGATACCATGATCTGGATTCGTGATGAAGTTGCCGCAGCAGAAATTAATCAAACACATGTGAATAAACGCTATTTACCCGATTTTAATTTAGAGCCGGGTTTAAAAGCAGTAACCGATTTGGAAACGGCCATTTGTAATCGTGACATTATTTTAGTGGCAATTCCAAGCCATTCATTTCGTGATGTGCTCAAACAAATTCAACCCTTCATCACTTCACAAGCAGTCATCTCCTTAACCAAAGGCATTGAAGCAAAAACCTTTAGTTTTATGAGCGATATTATTCGTGAAGAATTACCCGAAGTGCCTTATGGTGTACTTTCTGGGCCGAATTTAGCCAAAGAAATTATGGCGGGACAACCGGCAGGGACTGTGATTGCAAGTCAGTCTGAATTGGTGCGCTATGCAGTACAACAAGCCTTGCACAGCGCATTATTCCGTGTATTTGGCAGTGATGATGTACATGGTGTGGAACTTGGCGGGGCGTTAAAAAATATCTATGCCGTTGCCATGGGTATGGCTGCTGCCTATAAAGTGGGTGAAAATACCAAGAGTATGATTTTAACCCGCGCATTGGCAGAAATGAGCCGTTTTGCAGTGAAATTGGGTGCAAATCCGCTGACCTTCCTGGGTCTATCTGGGGTGGGTGATTTATTTGCGACTTGTAGTAGTCCACTAAGCCGGAATTACCAAGTCGGTTTTGCTTTGGGTTTAGGTAAGAGCTTGGAGCAGGCGACTCAAGAGTTGGGTCAAACGGCAGAAGGGATCAATACCATTGTTCAGGTACGCAGCCGTTCAGAAGAACTGGATGTTTATATGCCTATTACCAGTGCCCTATATGATGTTATTTTTGAAGGTGCGCCGCCTTTAAGTATTGCACTTTCACTGATGAAAAATGGACATCGTAGTGATGTGGAGTTCGTTTTGCCACACCATGAAGTATAATTTCAAAATATTTGAATAAATAAGTGCTGTCATAAAGCTGGGTTATAATTGCTGCATATTGAGAATAAGGAAATTTTATGCAACTCACTTTAGTCCGTCATGGTGAAGCCTCTGCAGCGGTCAATGGAAATGATGACAAACGTCCATTAACCAAGCGAGGGCATAAGCAGGCGCAACACACTGCAGAATATTTAAAGGACATGATTAAACCCGATGTATTTGTGGTGAGTCCTTTATTGCGTGCACAAGAAACTTTGGCGCATCTGCAACATTATTTTAATGATGTACCTGTGCTGGTGTGTAATAAGATTAAACCTGAAGATGATGCGAAATCCGCAGTTGAATGGTTGTCCCAGTTGCCTTATGAGTCGATTGTTGTGGTTTGTCATATGAATGTGGTGGCACATATTTCATCATTATTGACATCCGAGTCATTCCATCCTTATGCTCTGGCTGAAGCACGCATATATGAGCAAGCAGTCATTGCAGCTGGATTATCAACACAGTTAAAAAGTTTTATTCCAAACACATAAAATATTATTTAAAACGGCAGAAAAACATTAATGTTGTATTTATGGATGCCTGAAGCCAATGGGGTTTGGCAATGGTCGACTGGAGAGAGCTGGTATCAGGCTTCCAGTCTCGAGCATTTGATTCAAGAGACGCAAGCCTGTCATGGTGAAGAAGCGGTCGTGTTTTTTCCAAGCCGTGATGTGCAAATGGTGCAGCAGACTTTAGCTAAATCACAATATAAAAAATTGGGTGGGGATGGGGTTAAATATCTGTTAGAAGAATTTGTGGTTTTACCTATTGATTCGATGAAGGTATTGCATCATTTTCAAAATCCGGATCAGTTGTTTATTTTGGGTGTCGCAAATAGCACAGTTGAAATGCTGCAACATGCCTTGAGCTTGATTCCTGTTAAAGTCATTTCCCTGTTGCCAGATTTTCTGATTTTACCCATTCCTGAAGCAGGACAAACCGTCATTGCCAATGTATCAGGGTGTTTGTTGGCACGTGAAAATGAATTTCTGGGAAATTCGGTTGATGATTTAGCCTTATTTTTGGATTATCAACCGCAAGGACAGCGTTATAAAATCAGCAATTTTACTGCTGAACAAATGCAGAGCCTTGAAGCGATGGTTACGCATGAGCAGATTGAATCTTTTCATTATGAATTACCGGTCTTAAAAAAAGCCAAAGCTCATCCTTTTAATATCCTGCCGAAAGTGAAAAACAGCACCGGTGTAGCAGGGTATTGGAAAGCATGTGCGGCTGTATTGCTCGCTGCTTTAATGGTGCAGTTCATTTATGATGCAACACGCTGGTACAAATATAAAAAAGTGGCAGATCAGACTGCAGTACAAGCGATTGACCAGTATAAATACTGGTTTGGGCAAAGTAGCCGGGTCACTGAGCAGAATTTAAAAAGTCAGTTTGAAAGTCATGTGCGTTTGAATAAAAGTGCCAATACTCAAGCCTTGCAATTACTCAGTCGGGTGGGGCCGGTTTTAATGCAGAATCAAATTGTGGCAAATCGTATCAATTACGATGCTTCAGTTTTAAATATGGAACTGAAAGCCAATTCTGCTGCGGCATTGCAAACATTAACGCAGCAGCTTAATCAGCAAGGGTTTAAAGTTGAATTGGGCAATATTCAGCCGAATGGCACCGGTGCAATTGGATTGGTGAAAATACAATAATGAAAACATCAGAAAAACTGCAAAATTCGATTGATCAATCTATCGAGAGAATCACCGATTATTTGGATCGGCTGTCTGTACGTGAACGCTACATGGTTATTTTTACCAGCATTTTTGTTCTGGTTGCGGCCATTGGCTCAGCACTCTGGTTTACGCATGCAGCGGCCAACAAGCAGCAAAAACGGGTCAATGATTTAAAAGACATGATGGTCTGGATGCAAAGTAATGCGTTAACCATGAAACCTGCAGATGATTTGCAGTTAACTGCGGCCGATAAAGTGCAACGTGTTGCCCAGCAGCAAGGGTTATCTGTTGCATCACAGCAAGCAGGTGAACAAATTCAAATTGTGGCAGCGCATGAAAATTACGCCATTTTGGCAAATTTTTTAACCCAATTGGCTCAGATGGGACTAAGTCTTGAAAAAATAGAATTAATTTCCGAGGCGGGGCAGATTAAATTAACAGCGACAGTGCAATAATGGGTAAAAATAAAGACCTGCTAAGCATGGTGTTTTCTATGGGCTATGCCTATAATATGGCGACTTAAAAAGCAGTAGACTTTTACAGATATGTTGTATTCTCTTGCCCGCCCTTTGTTGTTTTCTTTAGCACCAGAGCGTGCACATGAGCTGACACTATCGTTATTGAAATCAGCCCATCGCATGGGCATGATGCGTCAAAGCATTGCGGCTAAACCAGTGACCTGTATGGGAATTCAATTTCCCAATCCAGTAGGTTTAGCTGCCGGCCTAGACAAAAATGGCGCTTATATTGATGCCCTGGCTGGACTGGGGTTTGGTTTTATTGAAATTGGAACCATTACACCGCGTCCACAAGCGGGCAATCCGCATCCCCGTTTATTCCGTTTACCTGAAGCCAAAGCCATTATTAACCGTATGGGTTTTAATAATGACGGGGTAGACAAACTCATTGAAAATGTCAAAGCTGCAAAATTCAAAGGTATCTTGGGAATTAATATTGGTAAAAATGCCGATACTCCAGTTGAAAATGCAGTCGATGATTATCTGATCTGTCTTGAAAAAGTCTATAACTACGCCTCTTATGTGACTGTAAATATTTCATCACCGAATACCAAAAATTTGCGTAGCCTGCAAAGCGGTGACGCGCTGACAGAATTGTTGCAAACTTTAAGAAAGCGTCAGCTTGAATTGGCTGAAGAACATCAGCATTATGTACCTTTGGTGCTTAAAGTTGCTCCGGATTTAACAAGTGAAGATATCGAATTTATTGCAAAGCAATTGATCCAGTTTAAAATTGATGGTTTGATTGTAACGAATACCACTTTGTCACGTGAAGGCGTGGAAAATCTCAGGCACGGTAATGAAGCGGGTGGCCTGTCTGGTGCGCCAGTCTTTGAAAAAAGTACCGCTTGTCTTGCAGCATTTTCAAAAGCATTGAAAGGACAGATTCCCCTGATTGGTGTCGGCGGTATTTTGTCAGGTGAGCAGGCAGTTGCAAAACAGGCTGCTGGTGCAAACCTTGTACAAATCTATAGTGGCCTCATATATACAGGTCCAACACTGATTAAAGATTGTGTTGATGCGTTAAATGCACCATGAATACAATGGATATCTTCATACTGATTATTTTGCTCATTGGAGGGCTCAACGGTTTGCGACAAGGATTGGTTTCAGCCTTTGCGAACTTGGTAGGATGGATTTTTGCACTGATCATCGGTGCAAAATACGCAACCATCCTGGCACCTTCGATGGTCTCACTCAGTGGAGATCCGGTGGTACAAAAAATTGCAGCTTTTGCATTTATTGTATTGGTTATGGTGGTTTTAACCTGGATTATTACTGCATTTCTCAACAAGATATTAAAGAGTCTAAAACTTGGCCCGCTCAACAGACTGGCAGGTGGTGCTTTTGGCTCTTTGAAGGGCTTAATGATTGTACTCATTACCATGCAAGGCATTGGTCCTTGGGTGGAAAGTTCTCCGCACTGGAAACAGTCTAAGTTTGTACAACTTCTTATCCCTTATGCACCGTGGGCAGCTCAACTTTCCAAAGAAGCTGCAAATGGAGCGCTCAATCATATCAAGTCCGATGAAGGTGCGCCGACATCTTCCGACTCATCATCTGATAAAACGCAAAAGCATGCAACGCGTACAGATGAATCAACAAATAATCCTTTTTATTAATCCTAGCTTGTTTGCGAGGTTGCTATGTGTGGAGTAGTTGGTATAGCTGGTAAATCACCTGTTAACCAAATGTTGTTTGATGCATTAACGATGTTACAGCATCGTGGTCAGGATGCAGCCGGAATAGTAACTTGTCATGAAGGGCGTTTGTTCCTGCGTAAAGACAACGGTATGGTACGAGACGTCTTTCATACGCGTCACATGCGTGCACTGCTAGGTAATTACGGTATTGGTCATGTGCGTTATCCAACTGCAGGTTCTTCAAGCAGTGCAGAAGCACAGCCGTTTTATGTGAACTCGCCTTATGGTATTACCCTGGCGCATAACGGTAACTTGACCAACGCTGAAGAAATTCATGATGATTTGTTTAAAACAGATCTTCGTCATATGAATACCGATTCAGATTCTGAAGTGCTGCTCAACGTTTTTGCGCATGAAATGCAAAAAAATGGCAAGTTGAATCCTGCTGCAGAAGATATTTTCCAGGTGGTTACACGTGTACATGAGCGTTGTAAAGGTGCTTATGGCGTTGTGGCAATGATCACTGGACATGGTCTGGTGGGTTTCCGTGATCCAAACGGTATTCGTCCACTGATTTATGGTTCACGTGAAACTGAACAAGGCATGGAATATATTATTGCTTCTGAATCAGTGGCCATTACTGCTTTAGGCTTTAAAGTTGAACGTGATATTGAACCGGGTGAAGCAATCTTCATTACTTCAGAAGGCGAAATGTTTACCAAGCAATGTGCGGAAAATCCTGAATACCGTCCTTGTATCTTTGAATATGTCTATTTTGCACGTCCAGATGCAATCATAGATGGCATTTCAGTCTATAAAGCACGTTTAAAAATGGGTGAAAAACTTGCCTATAAAATTTCACGTGAGTGGGGCGAAGAACACGATATTGATGTGGTGATTCCAATTCCAGATACATCACGTACTTCAGCTTTAGAGCTTGCCAATATTCTGGGCGTTAAATTCCGTGAAGGCTTCATGAAGAACCGTTATATCGGACGTACCTTCATTATGCCGGGCCAGCAACAACGTGAAAAATCAGTTCGTCAAAAATTGAACCCGGTTGAACTTGAGTTTAAAGGCAAAAATGTTTTGCTGGTGGATGACTCGATTGTTCGCGGTACAACCTGTAACGAAATTATTCAAATGGCACGCGATGCTGGTGCGAAGAAAGTGTTCTTTGCTTCCGCTGCACCGATGGTGAAATATCCAAACGTCTACGGTATTGATATGCCTGCGAAAGATGAGCTGATTGCATCGGGTCGTAGCGTTGAAGAAATTCGTGAAATTATTGGTGCTGACCGTTTGATTTTCCAGGATCTGGAAGATTTGAAAGGTGCAGTTCGTACCAGTAAAGTCCCTGCACTGCAAGAATTTGACTGTTCAGTTTTTGATGGTGTGTATGTGGCGGGCGGAATTGATGCAGCTTATCTAGATGAGCTTGAGCGCAAACGCAATGATTCTGCAAAAAAAGCCGTCGGTGGTTATATTGATGTGAATATTGATGCTGCATCGGTTGATCTTACCGGAGTGAAAGAAGAATAAAAATTCTTCTTAATTCTATGAAAAGCGGGAATTTCCCGCTTTTTTAATTTATGATGTTCAAACAAAATATAAGGTAATAAAGGATCTTCACATTGAAGAGTGCGGGTTATTCTTTTATTCAAAACAAAAATATGCTTTGGTCTGCAAGTATTTGTATGCTTGCGGTAGTGCTCACACTATTCATTTTAAATACCATCACCGGCTTATGGGTATTTTATTTTGATCATAGTCAGTCTGTTTTTTGGCATGCTTTGAGTCCTTATCTCATCGTGCTGCTGCTTAGCATGATGACGATTTCCGTCCTGTACGAGTTTTATGTGTTTCGTTCCGGTGGGCATTCGCTGGCAAAACAGTTGGGTGCACGTCGCTTAAGCTTAATTGAAAGTATTCCTGAAGAAAGTGTTGCGCTCAAAATTACTGAACAATTGGCAGATACCTTTGTAATTGATACCCCCGCAGTCTATGTACTTCCCGGTGAAGTGGGCGTAAATGCACTCACCGCAGGTTTTTATCCGCGTGATATTGTGATTATTTTGACTTGGGGTGCATTGCAAAACTTAGATGAATTAGAGCTTTATGGTTTGCTCAGCCATGAATTTAATAAAATTCTATCGGGTGAAACGGCAGAAAATACCCGTCTGAAAATCCTTTACAGCAGTCTGACGACCTTTAGCCAGTGGGGCAGTAAAATTGCCAAACTGGGTTTTACCAAGCACGGTCAAGCACATACCCATAAATTTGCGACTTTTTTTGTTGCGATGGGTGGGGTGATCTGGCTGATTGGAAGTCTTGGTGTTTTGATTACCCGATTTATTAAATATATTTCATTGGGTGGACGGACCTTTAAAAATGACCAAAAAACCAGGCGATTAATTCAAAACGATGCCAATGTGCAAACTTTATTAAGGGTTTATGTGCATCATTCAGGCTCGCAAATTCACAGTGAATATGCTGAATCCATTGCTCATATGTGTTTTGCCAATTCTTTAAGTCCGCAAAACTGGATGAACATTCACCCAAGTATTGAGCAACGTATTTATGAGTTGAACCCGGGTTTGGTGCAGGATTTACAGCTCGAAAATTTAAAAAAATTACGCAATCAGCCACTTTTTAGCTTGTTCCGATCATTAGATGAAGTGAATGGTCAAGTATATTCACCGTGGAGTTCACCACAACCCTTGCCATTACTGCGTTTATCGCCGATTAGTTTTGCCATTAATGACGCGATTAAACCTTTAAATCCGGAAATCCGAAATAATATACAGCGTCCTGAGCTGATCCAGCGAGCATTACAAACGGCAACCGGTTCACGGGAAGTGATGGTATCCATTTTAATGATTCGACAGTACCGTGAATTTATTCCTGCGGATGCGGAAGTTAGCCGGGCAATTGTCGATTCATTGCTCAATTTAGATGGTCGGGTTCATATCTCTATTTTTTATGATGCGTGTAAAAATATTGGCGCAATGCCTGCCACTATTGCGCGGCAGTTTTTAATGAAATTAGCGCGCATTATTCAAGAAGATGGTGAAATTGGTCTGTTGGATGCCTTGCTGCTTGAATATGTGAAATTTGAATTGAATCTTCTTCCATTACATACACCGACTTCACTGGAAGAAGTTAAACCGCATATTGTGCGCCTGATTGATGCCTTGTTACATGTGCAGCAAATCAATAGCATGAACCAGCTGGATGTACGTGAAAAGATTCTTAAGCGTGTACTCACCGCCAAAGAATTGGAAATGTATACCGAAATCTCGGATGAACCCATTGATTTGGCCGAAATATTGAATGATATCGCAGGCTTACTACTGCGCGACCGTTTAAGTATTTTGGGTATTGCCGAACTGTGCTTATGGAATGATCGTATTATTACTCAGGATGAGCTGGATGTTTTGCAATTACTCTACTGGCGTTTTGGTTTTGAAACGGATGAAATTGTTGAACAAATGCAGAAAAAAAATAGTTTGATGATTGTATAAACAAGCTGCGATAAAATTATAGATGAGTGATGATTAAACTAATCTTTAATAAAAGATCAGCAAAAGGCAACTAATCTCGTTAGAATACCAAGCATTCAATGGGTGATGAAAAAAGATGATAGGGCATCAGCGTGACATACTGGCAACATTAGGAATCGATATCTGGGTTCCTAAGGATGCTGCATGTCAAAATATGCCGTCCTCATCCATTTGGCGGGATCAGGCTGCACCCGAATATCTAAGTGAAATTGTGGTTGCGAAAGCTCAGCCGCTCATCGTGCCGGAACCAAAGGCTGAACCGCTTAAAACGCTTGATCAAGCAGAGCCCTTACCAACGCCGGCTGTCAAAGAAGTTCAAGCTGAAATTGCGCTTCCAGTTGTTGAGGAACGACCTGCGCTACACATTGCAGCTTTTCAATTGCAGGCTTTTGGTTTGCCGCATTGTGTCATCGTGACTGATGCGACTGAACTGAGCGCTGAACAACAGCAACTGTGGAATAATATTCAGCAAGCTCTTCAAGCGGAATACTATGAATTGCAGTGGCCATTTCCTTTAATCAATTTCCAGGATGGCCGCGGTGCAGAAAGTTATGTGCAAGGTTTTATAGATGCCATTAGTGCAGATAAAAATATTATTTTTTTAGGGCAATTTCCTTATTTTAATCATTCAAAAAGTATTCATTTGGCTGGCTTGCAAGAGATGCTGGATCAGCCTTTATTAAAAAAACGTTTATGGCGATTTATGCAAAAAACCAATCAGAACACGGATATTACATGAAGAAGAAAGTTGTTGTTTTTAGCCAGTTAGATTCAGATGTGCTGCAACGTTTACAAGCTCAATATCAGGTGGAGATCATTAATCCAAAACTGGGTGATGTTAACCAGCAGATCAGAGTACAGGTTAAAGATGCAGATGCCATGATTGGTGCAGGGCGTCTACTCAATGAAAGCAATTTGGCGACTGCACAACAACTTAAAATTATTTCCAGTGTCAGCGTCGGTTATGACAACTATGACCTGGCTTATTTAAATCAGAAAAAAATCTGGTTATCCAATACGCCTCATGTGCTCACAGAAACCACTGCCGATTTAGCTTTTACCTTGCTGATGAGTGCTGCGCGTAAAGTTCCTTACTTGGATCAATGGACCAAGCAAGGACAATGGAAGCGTACTGCAGCTGAAGCCCAATTTGGCCGCGATATTTCTGCTAAAACCTTAGGTATTATTGGTCTGGGTAATATTGGTGCTGCTATCGCGCGTCGGGGCTTTTACGGCTTCAACATGAATATTCTTTATCATAATCGTCGTGAAAAGCTGGAATTGGCACAGCCTTTAAATGCTCGATATTGCGGTCTGGATGAACTGTTACAGCAGTCAGATTTTGTTGTGGTTGCTGTTGACTTAAATACAGAATCTAAAGCGCTGATTGGTCAGCATGAGTTCGATCAGATGCAGCCGCATGCGGTGTTTGTCAATATTGCACGTGGTTCTGTGGTCGATGAGCAAGCACTCATTGAGACCTTGAAAGCTGGTAAAATATTTGCTGCAGGTCTGGATGTCTATTTGAAAGAGCCTTTACAGGAATCTGAACTTTTTAATTTGGATAATGTGGTGACGATGCCGCATGTCGGTTCTGCAACTGCGGAAACACGTAAAAAAATGGCTGAACTGGCTTATCGTAATGTGGTCGATGCACTGGAAGGGCGAACCCCAGCTTATGTGGTGAATGCTTCATTTTCTTAAAATTTGATAACACTTCATTGCAAATCCCTCCAATTTTCAATGTTATAGTCTGATAAATTGAAAAAAAGCAGTTTGAGAATATAACATTGAAACGGTATTTATTGGCTTGCAGTATTGGTTTGGTCTCAATTGTGGGATCGACGCACAGTGCGAATCTGAATTCAATGCCCCAATTTAATGTTCCTGAAATTGGCAGTGGTGTCGGTTTAATAGACCAGCAAAAAGAAAAAATGATTGGCGAAAAAGTATTTCGTGAAGTTCATAAACAAATGCCTGTGCTGCAAAATCCATGGCTAGAAGATCAATTGGTCAGTGTATTTTCCCATATTTTAAGTCAAACCCAGCTTGGACAGCCTATAGGGCTGGTCATTATCAATAATCCTCAAATCAATGCTTTTGCCGTTCCTGGCGGGTTATTTGCCATTAATACAGGAATGGTGATTTCTGCTCGAAATATGGATGAAGTGGCGGGCGTCATGGCGCATGAAGTTGCACATATATCACAACGTCATTACAGCCGTTCGCAAGAAGCTTTTAAGGGGCAGGGCTTACTGACTTTGGCAGGGCTTTTGGTGGGAGCATTGGTGGCTTCGCAGGCCGATGGTGATGTGGGTACAGCCGTGATGTTGGGGTCGCAAGCTGCATTAATGGATAAGCAGTTGAATTACAGCCGTAACCAGGAGCGTGAGGCGGACCGGATTGGTATGCAATATATGTATACTGCAGGTTATAATCCGCAAAGTATGGCTGACTTTTTTGAAGTGATGGACCGATCAACCAGTAAGGTTAGCTTCTTGCCTGACTTTTGGTTAACCCATCCCTTAAGTACGGAACGGATGAGTGAAGCACGTTTAAGGGCGAACCAGTTTCCTAGAGCGAAATCAAGTTTGCATGATGAAGATTTTGAAATACTGAAATGGTACAGTCGGGTAATTTCCAATCAGGCCACTGAACAGCAATTACAGATTCTAGCCAATCGTAAAAATTTTGCAGGGCAGTTGGCTTTATCCGCTTTTTATCTCAAACAAGGCGACTATGTTTTAGCTCAGCAAGTTTTGGATCAGGCAAAGGCACAGCAGCGCTTAAATAATTTGTTGGTACTCATTCAAACTGATATTTATTTGGGGCAAAATAAAACCGATGAAGCCTATAAATCCCTTCAGTCTGCCGCACGAATTATGCCTGAAAATCGGGCTTTAGCATTTAAATTGACTGAAGTATTTATTCGTCAAAAACAGGTTACTCAAGCACAGAACTTGGTTCAGCGTTTTATCAATAAGAACCCTCGTGATATTCAGGCCTGGCGCTTAATGCAGCAAGTAGCAAATATCGATCAGCAGTCACCGTTTAGAACCGTCAATGTATTGCGTTATCGCGCGGAAGTAGAATATTGGTCCGGCTGGGAAGAAAATGCGATTAAGTCCTTATTGCATGCACAGCGCTTGGTTAAAAATAATGAACTGTTGTCTACAAAACTAAAAATTCGCCTTAATGAAATGCAAAAAGAGCGACAGCTAAGAATCTAATCGCAGATGATGATTTTGCAATGATAATAAAAAGGAGTTAAGCATGCTAGAAGGTCAATGCTTATGTGGAATAGTGAAGTATCGTTATCATGGTGAAATTGAAAAAACCATCATATGTTACTGCAAAGACTGTCAAATGGCTCAAGGTTCAATTTTTGGCTGGAACAGTCCTTTGCAAAAATCCAAATTTGAAATTAGCAGTGGCATTAAATTTCTAAAAGAATATTTTCATAGCCCAAATAAGGCACGGGTTTTTTGTCAAGAATGCGCTAGTCCAATTTATTCTTATCGGGTAGATTTGCCTGAAATTATTCGTTTGCGCTTGGGAACGGTCACTTCGGGTGAGTTACCGGCACCTACAGAGCAAGCTTACATTCAATACAAGCCATCATTTTTGCATATTGATGAATAAAATTTGCATCTGGAAACTTCAAGTCTATGATAATCTTAGGCTGGATGTGTATTTCTAACGATGAACAGTATTGATTGAATTATGAAAAAAATATTATTTTGTTGTTTTTTAATGGGGTGTGCGACATCAAATATTGCTTTGGCAGGTGTTGAACAATATGTAACATCGGTGGAGAAAATTTCTGAACAGTATAAGCAGGACGTCAGAATTTTTTTTAACAGCTTGGATGCTCAGCAAACCAGTTTTACTTCACAACAGCACGTTCAATTTTGTGGGATCGTGGCTAATTACGTGGAACAGCTGTATCAAGCGGCAGATCGGAACAGGGATTCTTTAGACCGTCAATTTAGAAAGATGACCAAGCAAGATGTGATTCATCAAGTGATGGCGTCAAAAGAAATGCTGATATTGAAAAAATATAATATTCAGTGTGATCTGAAATAAGAAGGGAATACGCCTGAACTGTCTTTGAATAAAGGCAGTTCAACGTTAAAGAAAGAATTATATAGAAGTGGGGTTATGCAAGTTTGGCTTTAATTTTAGCTGACACTTGTGCAGGATCGGCGCGCCCGGCTATGAGCGGACGCAGAGAATTCATCACCTTACCCATATCTTTCATGCTAGTAGCTTCTTGTGCAGAAATAGTCTGCGCAATGATAGAATCAAGCTCTTCCTCAGTCATAGCTGCTGGTAGAAATTGAGACAAAATCTCAAGTTCGGCTTGTTCCTTACTAGCTAAGTCTTGTCGATTAGCGCCTTCAAAGGCTTTAATCGAATCTTTACGTTGTTTGATTTGCTTTTCAATGACCGCAAGAACTTGAACATCGTCAAGCTCTTTGCGCTCATCGATTTCGATTTGCTTAATTGCCGCCTGAAGACCACGTATTACCGTTAACTTCGACATTTCTTTGGCACGCATAGTTGCTTTCAAAACGTCGGTTATTTGGTTTTTTAAAGTAGTCATTTATCTTGTCCAGGCAGTCAATCACAAATTAATCTTAGTAAAGGCGAGTAGTACGTACAGATTCACGCGCCAATTTCTTTTGGTAGCGTTTAACTGCAGCAGCTTTTTTACGTTTACGTTCTTGAGTTGGTTTTTCGTAGAATTCGCGTTTACGAACGTCCGCTAAAACACCAGCTTTTTCGCATGAACGTTTGAAACGACGGATAGCTACGTCTACTGGTTCGCCTTCTTTCAATTTAACTTGTGGCATGAAGAATCCTCATAAGTTATGGATAAGATCTAGGCACGATTGCCTTAGATCACAAGTGAAGGACAGTATTTTACTCATTTACATCTCATATCACAAGTCTATAATAGCTTTAGCAATATTTAGATACGGGTAAAAGGCAGTTTAATGATCGTTCTTGGCTTAGAAACTTCTTGTGATGAAACTGGGTTAGCACTCTATGACAGTGAAGTCGGCTTGATAGGACAGGTATTATATAGTCAGATTAAACTGCATGCAGAATATGGTGGTGTTGTTCCGGAACTGGCTTCACGCGACCATGTAAGAAAATTAATTCCTTTAATTAATCAGTTGCTTGAACAAAGTAATATTAAAAAATCAGATATTGATGCCATTGCATATACCCGTGGTCCGGGCTTGATGGGCGCATTAATGACGGGTGCATTATTCGGTCGTACCCTGGCATTTGCATTAAATAAACCGGCCATTGGTGTGCATCATATGGAAGGTCATATGCTTGCGCCCTTATTATCGGCAACACCACCAGAGTTTCCGTTTGTCGCTTTATTGGTCTCTGGTGGTCATACCCAGCTCATGGCAGCGCATGGTATTGGTCAATATGAATTGCTGGGCGAATCGATTGATGATGCAGCGGGTGAGGCTTTCGATAAAGTCGCGAAAATGATGGGCTTGGCCTATCCGGGCGGGCCAAATATTTCTAAGTTGGCGCTGCAAGGTAGTGCAACAGCCTTTGATTTCCCACGTCCAATGTTGCATCAAGGTTTAGACTTTTCATTCAGTGGTTTAAAAACAGCGGTTTCAATTCAATTGAAAAAAGTTGAAGGTCAAAACCGTGAAGCGGATATTGCGGCATCTTTCCAGGAAGCCTTGGTGGATACCTTGGTGAAAAAGTCGGTTAAAGCGCTCAAGCAAACAGGTTTAAAACGTTTGGTAATTGCGGGTGGTGTTAGTGCCAACAAACGTTTACGTGAACGTTTAGAAGCAGACTTAGCCAAAATTCAGGCGCAAGTGTATTATGCAGAACCTGCTTTATGTACCGATAATGGCGCAATGATTGCCTTTGCCGGTTATCAGCGTTTAAAAGCAGGGCAGTGTGATGGTTTGTCGGTGACCACGACTCCGCGTTGGCCGATGACTGAATTGACCAATCCTTCAGAAGCATAAGTTTTAAAAATTTTAAAAGAGGCGCAATGCCTCTTTTTTTATTTCAGTTAGAATTGATTTTGCAAAAAATAATTACTCATCTCCATACTTATCTGTCTAGATATTACGTTCAGGATAAGTTTTACTCAATTCTGGAAAAATCTTTTAAATTAGATTATGAAAATTAATTATTTCATGACCATAAATATAGGCCAACTTGGATGGATCATAAAAATTTCAGAAGTTTTCAAGACGCTGGACAAGCTGTGTTGCAGTATCTCTACCAACGCTTCGGATTTAATTTATGGATGATTACCCGGGTAGAAGCTAAAGACTGGATTGTGCTCCAGAGTGAGGATCACGGCTATGATGTTAAACCTGGACAGGTATTCCAGTGGGCTGATTCTTTTTGTTCTCATATGGTTGCCGGCAATGGGCCTAAAATTGCGCCTCGTTCTGAAGACATACCTTTATATGCTACTGCGCCCATTAACCAACAAGTCAGTATTAAATCCTATATTGGGCAACCTCTGTTTCATGAAGATGGAAGTCTGTTTGGTACGCTGTGTGCCATTGATCCGCAAACAAAATCAGAAGCCATTATTCAGGAGGTCGAATTAATTGAATTATTCGGTAACTTGTTAAGTAATATTCTGCAAGCTGAATTGCGTCAAAATGAACAAATCCGTCAGTGTGAGCGTTTAGAAGCGGAAGCTTTAAGAGATGGATTAACTGGACTCTACAACCGTCGAGCTTGGGAGCAGTTGGTGAATGCAGAAGAAGAGCGTTGTAAGCGTTATGGGCATCCCACTGCAGTTTTTTTTATCGACCTGAATAATCTAAAAAAAGTGAATGACAGCTTAGGACATAATAAGGGGGATGACCTGATTCAACAGGCTGCCCATGTATTACGTGACACCGCACGCAGCAACGATATTGTGGCGCGCTTTGGTGGTGATGAGTTTGTGATTTTAAGTGTAGAAAATGATGAGATGGGTGCGAAGCTACTTTTAAATCGCATTAAAGAGGCTTTGGCACAAGCAGAAATATGCGCAGCGATTGGAGTTGCCATGCGTCATCCTACACATGGATTATTCAAAGCAATTATAGATGCGGATCAAAAAATGTTTGAGCATAAACGTCAAATAAAGTCTGAAGATCAGAAAATCTAAATAAACATTACTTTTGGCTATTTATTTTCAATCAAAACTTAAGTAGCTCTCTTCATTTAAGATTCTCGTTATCTAATTTTACTTTCCACATTTTTTAAACATTGGGCAGCGATAACTTTAGCATTCTTGTACAGCAGGAAAAGTCATGAAATATTATATCTTGAAAAGTGATTTTTAATGATAAAAAAAGAGCAATTTCCAAATTTGAAATTGCTCTTTAAGTGTCAACTATTATTGATAATTCAATAACAGCGTTGAATTAATCTTGACGGATTAACTCGTTGAATTGTTCTTTAAGCTCAATGTATTTTGGATTTAATTTTGCCTGATCACTTTTATCTTTAAAAATTTTCGCAACAGCAGCTTTCACCTGATCTTCAGTATTACGTGGCTGTTTTTCAGATGCAATAGCATCATTAACCTCTACTTTAACTGTAGAAGTAACGCCTTTATTTTTTCGGCCGGTTTTGTGGGCACCTTTTTTATGATGTGCATAACGACGTGCACGGGTATAGCCCATCAGCAAAAATTTTCTGGCCATGTCAGCGCCAACAAAATCATTTTTTTCTAAATAATCTAAAAATAATGCAAAAATCTTCGCGCTACTTTCGGTGGCTTGAGCTTCATCTTCAAATTGCCAAAATGGCGAAATTTCAGATGTATAGGGTTGAACCAATAAAACACCGTCTTCACCACGACCAATACGATATAACTCTGGACGTTTTCTAAAATTAATCTTTTCAAAGTCGAGTGAAAAGTCAAAGCTACGTGAAAATGGTTTAGCGTCAGGCTTAGGCGTTAATGAATCTTGTTCGTTATCGGTCATGGGGAGATTCCTTAAAATGTGTGAGTCTGCTGAATAATAAACAATATTCGTGACTCTCAAGAAGTTTTGCAGAGTTTGAAGCATTTTGATGGACTTTGATATGTCAAAATTGCAATGGGCACAACAACAGTTGTTTATATGGTCCAAATAAAATGATTCAAAGCTTTTTCAGAGCAAAGACTGCAAGTTAATAATCCAGAATTTTTATAAAGTTTAGCGATCAAAATAGAGATTTAAATCCAGCGTGGTGTGAAGTTTAGATCTTTGTTTCGGTATTTAAAAAGGGGTGAAAATGGCTAAATAATGAAAAATGAAAACCATGCCAATTTTTGCCAACCCATCTAATGTTTAGAAAACTGCTACGCAGCGCATAGCGAATATTGTTTATTGAGCTGATATCAAAATAAAGTTTCAGTCCATTTTTGACTTGTCCATTTTTTGATGTGTCTGTATCTGGATTTTTCACTTTCATTATTTATTTTTAATTCCATGAAAATAGTAAAAAATTATTATTTATAATTTTTTCGCCGAGGTCATCAAAACCATTTTGTTAAAATATTGTTGTTAAAGTTACAAATCATATAAATATTATTCTAAATAATTTTTTTTCGAAAAAATTTTAAAGCCTGATTAGACGGGGTTAAGTCTAGAAAAAATGAAATAATAAAGCTGCATTAACAGCTTTTTAATATTGCTGGAAACATACATTAAAATTACAGAAAAAAATTTGACTCTCATTACTATTATTCAATCAATGCTATGCGAGATCAGGCAATAAATAGATTAAGTACGGTGATGGAGTTTTATCGACTTAATTTTTATATGGCAAATGTCCATCTTTTCATTAAATAAAAATGCAAATAAAGTTTAGGGAATAGAATCTCATGAAAAAGAAAACCACATTATTTGGAATTGCTTTTATCTCTGGTTTATTGAGTGCTTGCGGAGGCGGCGGAGGTAGTTCCGATAGCCCGTCATCTGTGACCACGCCTCCCAATGTGCCAAACGATAGCATTTTGATGTGTGCTGAGAAAACAGGAGGTTTTAACTTGGTAAACTATAGACACTCATCAGGAGTTTACCATGAGCAAGAAACAGAAGACTTACACCGCAGAATTTAAAGTTGAAGCAATAAAATTGATT
>Ga0308160_10001150_pt1 | contig 39997 bp, 38 predicted proteins | sample PhyFR1_FD_201036 | JGI IMG/M metagenome (GOLD analysis project Ga0308160, IMG submission 201036) | Phyllosphere microbial communities from UC Gill Tract Community Farm, Albany, California, United States - DLSLF.R1 | ecosystem: Host-associated > Plants > Phyllosphere > Unclassified | place: USA... | reverse complement strand
AATAAACGAAACAACTTAACCAAATCAGCTAAGTTCGTTTGCTGTATCGCGTCGGGATGCTGCGTATTCTATACAGTTTCTCAAGGCGCGCAACCCCTATTTTTACTTATTGGTTATGAGTGTTTATTTTTTCAGCTAATTTATTAAAAAAGCTCTATTTGGGCCCGTTTTTTAATCATATCTATAAAAGACTTTATCTAAAAGGAGTCTTTAAACTCATTTTTATTCTAGCTTTCACATCTAGGAGTGTTATTCTCCTCTCTTATTCTATTAACAGTTTTTTATTTCGACTTTGCTTATTTTGAAGTCAATGATCTCAAAAATGAATTTAGCTAGAAAACTGTAATTGAAAGGCTGTAATCAGTCGTAAGTTGTCTGGTATTTTTCTAAAGTCGTTTAGTTCAACTTTAGACAACAAAAAAATAAAGGCATCAGAACTCCTCTTTTTGTCTCATTATTAGCTTGGTCTAAATCGACTCATTCATTTTCCAGGCAGACCAATTTATTGTGCTTTCCCAAATTCCACACGTTTTAAATAATGAATGCTAAAGCTAGACATCTTTAATGGCATTTTAACAATCAAACTTATTTTGTTATTCAATACCGAAGATCAATTGCATATTCATTTTAATTCTACCTGCATAGATCTTCTTTCAACTCATTAATATCAAATTGAAGAAAAAATAGTCTTAAAAATAAATATCTAAAATAATATGCTGAAAACACTTAAAGTGGACTTTACCGTAATTAATTTCTGATTAGCAGAATTATTTAGTAAGTTAAACAAAGATTAATAGGCCATATAAATACGTGAGAATACTATGCAAGAACTTATCTGCTACAGGCACTTCCCCCTTTGGATGCATGATTCAATTCCTCAAGCTTTTCAAAGATTACATAATACTAAAGCTGGGACATGGGCAAAACTGACGATATTAAAAGGTGAATTAAATTTTGCGATGTTGAGTGAATCAGGACAAATACAGTCTGAACATGTTTTTTCTACGACCCATCAACCGCCTTTCATTGAACCTCAAGCATGGCACAAGATTGTTTCCACCAGTCAGGACATTGAATGTCAACTGAGTTTTTACTGCAAACCTGAAGACTATTTCTCGAAGAAATATCAGATCACGCCTACTCATTCAGAAATTTTAGCGGCAAGGCCTCACCTGCATGGTGGGAAAGCGCTGGATGTAGGCTGTGGTTCAGGACGTAATTCGCTATTTTTAAGCCAGCATGATTTTGAGGTGGATGCTTGGGATATTAATAAGAATAGTATTCAAAAATTAAATGACATTATTCAGTCCGAACAAATCGGCAATATTCACCCTGCAATTCGTGATTTGAATCTAAATCCTGATATTCATGATCAATATGATTTTATCTGCTGCACTGTCGTGATGATGTTTCTAGAATCAACAACCATCCCGCCCCTCATTCAGCAGATGCAAAATGCAACCAAACCACAGGGACTTAATCTGATCGTTTGTGCGATGGATAGCGAAGATTATCCTGCTAAGCCTGATTTTCCATTTGCATTTAAACCAGGTGAGTTAAGCGCTTATTATCAGGACTGGACCATCATAAAATATAATGAAGATGTCGGAGAGCTCCATCGTATTGATAAAAATGGAAATCGCATCAAACAGCGTTTCGCCACATTATTAGCGCAAAAAACTTAATAAAGGGATACTTTAAAATAAAGAGTCTACATTGAGTAAATTAAGCGCTGACTATGACTATAGCTGTCATTTTCACTCTGAACTTCAATGGCAGAAATTAAACAATATCAAATAATAAAAGTAAAAAACCTAAATTTTAAAGATTTAGGTTTTTTAGAATTTGACTTTTTCATTTATTATTTAAGATGGAATTAGTTTTATCTATTAATTTACCTTTTAGAGTCCATAAATAAGAAAATAAAACCCATCAAGTCCTGAAGCTGTATTTTAGGCAATATCTACACATAATTTAATAAAAAGAAATTTACCCATCAAAAAGCCATCCGAAGATGGCTTTATTAAATTCTGAGGTTAATTGGCCATTTGTCCTAGACCATATATAACAAGTATAAGCATTAAAGTTGAAGATGAAGTTACAAACATTTCTATTGTACTCATTGCTCTCATTCCCTGCTTTTATTTGTTCTTTTTTTATACAGAAAAATAAGAGTATGATCAACATTCAATTGAAACAGGATGTAAATATTATGAGAATTATCAACTATTAAACTTCTTCACAAGTAGAAATGAATTATTTCTTTTTCCACTCGAATAAAGGTTCGTCATTTGTAGCGACTCCAATTTCACAGCCTAGAAATTTCATATCCACAATACCCGTATCCATTGGAGTAGTGCTAATAAAATGACTTTGCTCCTCGAGTAATTTTTTATAGCTATCGGGACTTATTAATAGATAATTTGGTACTTTATAGTTCTGATCTATGTAATCGAAAAATGCCTGTTTTACCTGTTCCGATAAGTTCATTTTACACCTCCACAAATAACCTGAAATAAGATGCAGAAAACGATCAGATGGTCCGTTTTTTTACAGTCATCTTATCCGCTTAATTTTTATATACCCAGAATACATGCTCATTTTTTAAACTCAATATCTGATTTGTTCGTTCTCACTAAGCAGCTATAAACTCTGGTTTTCCTACAAGACTCGTGCTTTTATACCATTCAAATTAAAAGTGGCCTTCTAAATACGACTGAATAGAGAATTCATGATCCGTTTCCAACAACTCTTCCGTATAAAAACTCCATCAATCTTCGCAAGCGACCGGGTTGTTATGTGTTGTATTACACTAGTCAAATTGGAGAGAATTTAGTCTGGCTTAGTCTTGTTATTTTCCTGATATTCAACTTCAGCAAATATATTGAATTCATAATCGTATATAGGAAGACAAAATAATTTACTCAGAAATCTAATCATGGTTTCATCCAGGTTAATAAGTTAATGTTCAGAAAATAAAACTATTGATATAATTGTTGATATACCCATTTTAGGAATTCATTTTTATCCCTTAATGGGCAATGCTCCCCGCAAATAATTGGACTTAAAAGTAGAAAATCGAATACCCTTGATTTAAGGAGATTTTCTATGAAAATATCTAAATATTCAGACAGCTTAATTATGAGTATTTTGAAACAAGCTGAAGCAGGAACACCTGTTCCAAACCTTTGCCGTGAGCATGGAATGAGCACCGCAACTTTCTATAAGTGGAAGTCTAAATATGGCGGAATGGATCTTTCCATGATGACTAGGCTTAAAGAATTAGAGGCTGAAAATGCCCGTTTAAAACGTATGTATGCTGATGAGCGGCTTAAATCTGACATTTTACAAGATGCTCTTTCAAAAAAGTTTTAAGACCAGTTCAGCGGAAGTCTCTTGCACAGCAGGCTGCTGAGCAGTTTAAGATTTCTATCAGCATGGCCTGTTTAATTTTTAATGTTAGCCAAACCTGTTATCGCTATAAGGTCCTTTTGAAAGAGGAAAATGTTCAAATCGCTGAGTGGTTGATTAAGCTAACAAATGAAAATAAAACGTGGGGTTTTAAACTCTGCTATCTGTATTTGCGCAATGTCAAAGGTTATGGATGGAATCACAAACGCATATATCGGATCTACAAAGAGCTTGAACTTAACTTAAGGATTAAACCCAACAAACGAATTAAGCGAGAACAACCAGAAACCCTTGCAGTACCAACAGCTAAGAATGAGTCGTGGTCAATGGATTTTATGCATGATCAACTCAGTGATGGGCGTAGCTACCGTGTGCATAACGTCATTGATGATTACAATCGAGAATCGTTAGATATCCTTGTTGATTTCTCATTACCGGCTGAACGTGTCCTGCGGGGGCTTAACCAATTAATTGAATGGCGAGGCAAACCTAAACATATTCGATCCGACAATGGGCCTGAATATATAAGCGATTTAATGAAAGAATGGTGTGATCAACATGATATTGAGCATATCTTCACTCAGCCAGGTAACCCTCAACAAAATGCCTATGTTGAACGATTTAATCGCACAGTTCGATACGAATGCCTAAACCAATATTTATTTAGAGAGCTTAGTGAGGTTCAAGACTGTACAACCTTATGGCAGTACTTTTATAATCATGAACGACCTCATATGTCAGTAAATGGTTGTCCACCTAATTTTAAACAATAACAAGGGCTTTGGATTTTCTACCCATTAGTTCAATTAAAAATGGGGGTATTACCTATTAAGCGGACTTAAATAATTGTTTTATCTATTCTTCTAGTTGTTTCTTTCTTGGAATAACTAGAAGATATCATTAAAAATTCATTAACAAAGTATAGAGAATATAGATAAAATGTTTTCAATCGTTTACTTTAAGTTGTGTTTTTTATCAATATCAATTATATAAAAACATTAAAAAAGCCCCATCAATTGACCGAGCTTAGTTTACTCCATTATTGCAACGACATTTACTTACTATCCGCAAGATGAGATAAAGAAGTTTCTGCCTCCATTATCAATATTCTTATTCTCTCTGATTTTTTTCTCTTAAAATCTGCATAGACCTGCATACCCACTAAAGACAAACTTATCAGAAATATTCCACTTAGAATAATAACCCTTTTTCTATGCATGGCTTAACCAGATTGACAATAGTTATTGTAAATCCTAGTTTTACATTCATTCCATACATGGCGGCAATGGCGGAAAAAGCCTATTCACTTTAAAAGTTTTTTTGTTAATCATTAATACGGCATTAAATAATGCTGAATATTCCTTCAATCTTTAGAATAATTTAAATGCATATTTAATTTATTTTTATATATCAAGAATATAATATTGAATCTAACCCTTATGAGTTAATGTTTCTTTAATTAAATGTACTTACCTTTTGTACTCAGCTTTTTATCGCATAATGGATAAACATGTAGACAATAAAAAACCTAATTTGGAGGCATAGATTAGAGCTGCTGGAAGGTAGCTGGCTCTACAAACTTATATATATTCAATATTTAGCGAGCTCAAGTATGACTAAAATTAGCTACTGAAAAAAATCACCTTTATTTATTGTTCTTTATATATGGTGATTTCTATCTTTACCCCTCATAAAAACAATATATCCCAGATCTCATGCAAATCTTATTCATTATCTAAATTTAGGAATTTAATTGTTTATATACCCATTCTAAGAAATCAGTTTTATTTCTTAAGGGAGGTGATAAATCAATATTGACTATTTTACGGCTTCCAAACATAAGAGTAATTTTAGAAGGTGAATCAAATCTTATCCCGGCTTCATGATCTTGATGAATTTCGGTAAAAAAATCTAATAATTGTTCCTGATTCTTTTTTACTTTAAATCCTGGTCGTACTACAATAAAATTGTAGACTTGCTCTAAGAGATGAAAATTAGCATTTTTGTCCATTTTTTATTATCTATGGAAGTAACTCATGGAGGTTTAATATGCCCGACTTATCAAAAGTTATTTGTAGAATAAATGTTAACTCTCCTATTAAAAACTATTAAACTGGCGACTTAATTTATTTATCTTTATCCATTGAATGAGGTGAAGTCGTTTTATCTTGTTGGGCAGTATCAGTATCGTGTTTCTGACATGCAGTTAAACCCACCATTGCGACTAATCCAACGATCATGACTAATTTCATTGCTTATTATCCTTATATTGCTTGAAAATTAATAATATAAGAATTACTCAATTACACCGTTTAACTTTTATGGCATAAATGTAAAAAGCCTATCTATCGATGAGCTTCTCACTTATGAATTCTATCTATATTTCAATTATTATAATAAGAAATTAACCACAGCTCGCATGGCTAATTTTTCTATTAGCAAAAAATGAGTTAACTTTACTGCTGAATTTAAGGGTTTAAATATGCGTGTATTATCCATCCAGTATTCACTACTTGACCGGAATCATTAAATGCTGGTACGGCGTTCCAGACCACATTACGTAGGGAACAGTGGTGTCCGGCTGAGCATTCTTAGGGTACATGTCGTAGAAGCGGGGTTCAGCACCAACGATCATGACATGGGGTCCAGTTTTGATCCATTGATTGCCAGCAGTGGATGGGTTTCTTGGCATAGGGATCCACATTACTGGCATCAGTACCCCCTGCAAGCATATACATAAAGCCGACGTTACCCACCGTAGGCGGTTTGTGAGTCATCCAGGCATCTGCCCGCTCTAGGGCTGCCTTGTCCATACACATCGGTTCAGGACCTGGTGTAGTTGGATTGTCAGGCATACAAGTAAAACCATTCGTGCCTTGGCGCAAGGTGCGCATTTTGCCATCAGCACCTATAGCCATGATCGTGGCTGCCGCACCTACTTTTTTTGGCGCTGCACTCATTGTACTGCTGATGGCATTCTTATCGGCTGCAGAGGAAGCTCCCCCCGAGCTAGCTTTACCCGCCATGGGCTGGTCAGCTGCTAAAGCGACGGATGCAGACAGCGCAACCCATCCGGCGATAAGTAACACTTTGGGAAAATTCATGGCACGTTCTGCTTGAATCATAAGTGATAACACTTGAAATAAGCTGGCACAGACCCGATCACTTTTCAGCGCTATCTTTTTTAGGTAAGAAAATAAATCGGGAGAGAACAGCCTTTTAGCTCAGCCAAATTTATCGCTGATAGTTCTTCTAACCAGGACTGATTTACTTTCCCAAGCGATTATCTATCCAATCCTTTTTGTTGCCGCTGTTGGTCTTAAACACAGCAGCTACCAAATTGACGCGGAATCAGTGACAAAGCCTTTTGGGACAACAAGACGTACTTCTAATGATCTATTAGGGCTTCTACATTTACCAAGCTCATCAAGCGCGAAAATGCCGGATGCACCTGCTAAGTAACTTATTAGCTAAATAGCTGACTCAAATGCAACGAGGACGCATGTTGTAGCCTTCCCGCATATTCTCCGAATGGCAGAGTGCATTTTTAAGGGTAGAGTGCTTTTTTAACGCCTCAGTAAAGTTGCACCGCCTATTTATCAGAGAGCTAAAACAGCATGAAGCATAGCTATTGTTAAATTAGTTAATTTTTAATCATATTTCATTTTTACTTCAACATGATGTACCACAATGCACAGATTTCATAACAAACAAAATTATTAGGACATAATAGATTACACAGCTAAAAAGCTATATTGCGAAGAATTGAGTTAATATTTAACTGAATACGACAACTATTAAATAACGTATAAATATCCGCAAAATTAACATTTAACTCATTAACTTAACTAGAAATATATAATACAAGCTCGTATGTTGGTTCAGCTTAATTATCGACAAGCATAAGAAAGCTTGATCACCTTAGAGTCAAGCCTTTCTACCTTATATTCAGTCATATGAAGCAAGGACATCAACTGAACTCGACTTATAATTTATTAATTTAAAAGCTAGCTCGGCAATCCAGAATTGATGACATGTACTATAAATCGGGTAATTGTTTAACTTCATTTATCTAAAGATAGCGGTTAAGTGAGGAGAACTAAACATTGGAGTTAAACTACACAGCAAAGCAACATCGACTTAAACGAATTATTAGGACACCCATGTCTCAACCACGAAATGCTGCCTCAATTGCGGCAATGTCAATTTTCTTCATTGTCATCATCGCATCGAATGCTCGTTTAGCGGCTGCACGGTCAGGATTGGTAAATGCCTTGGTTAGGGTGACCGGGGTAATCTGCCAAGAGATACCCCATTTGTCTTTGCACCAGCCACATTCACTCTCCTGTCCGCCATTTCCAACAATCGCATTCCAGTAACGATCCGTTTCTTCCTGATCTTCGGTCGCAACCTGAAATGAGAATGCTTCGTTGTGCATGAACGCAGGCCCACCATTCAGCCCAATACAAGGAATGCCCATGACAGTAAACTCGACTGTGATGATGTCGCCTTCTTTTCCGGATGGGTAATCTCCGGGAGCAGCTACGACTGCGCCAATAGATGAATTCGGAAACGTCTCGGCGTAAAATCGTGCAGCACCCTCGGCGTCGTTATCGTACCAAAGGCATATCGTATTCTTTGCAATATTCATGATTTCACCTCTCTGTTGAGAGCAGGATTAGGTTGCGTCCCGTATACCCCATATACCAATCTCACCAAGATATTCTGTACCTTTTTATATTTAACTAAAAATTGGAACAGACCTATTTCATAATTGTATTATTATTGATTTGAATATATTTCTTAGTGATCAAAACTATCTTTTTTGTAATATTTAACAGAACGATTTAATGATCAAAAAATATTTAATAGATCGATTTATAACAAACAAAATCATTAGCTTAGTTCGGTTGTAAAATCCAATCACTCAAGGTTTATTCACCTCTATACTTCGAAAATAAATAAACTAATATCTGGAATTTACCGTACGTACCAGTTAGTCATATTTCGATAGCCTGATTGCAGCAGTTCAATCGATAATCCAATGATACTCATTCTATTTGGCTATTTTTATAATGCTGGAATTGTATGAACTCTTTTAAAAATGGAAAGTTAATTTATTTTGAGAAGGTGGGGGTTGAATCAAGCTTATAAATAATTGAATTCCCATTTTTATTAGATTTTGAACCCTTACTTAACCCATATTTTTATTAATTTTAAAAAGTATTAAAAGAAATTTTTCTTTTTTACAGCCAATAAAAAAGCCTTTAAACTTAATGTTTAAAGGCTTTTTTGAATTTTGGTGGAGGTGGCGTCAATTGAACTCAAAACCCAACCAATTCATTTCAAACACAATTTTATAAATATAAATATTCATTGACCCAATTTTGACCCAAATTAGATTTAGTGCATTGAATCACTTTAAAATCTTGTTCAAATCCGGGTTCAGGATTTGAATTGGTGTACGGCATTATAGCAGAACATTATACTTAAAAATAATTGTAATATTATAACGTTACAATTATTCTCTTGTGATATTAATAATCACCTTAACCTCATTATGATTCAATTTTTAATTTGTATTTTTGCTTAGGACTCTTAGGCTTATCAGGAAGGGTGCGTTCAATCACACCTGCTTCTAATGCTGGAGTTAAATAATTTTTTTGGAATGTTGCTCGGTGTGACAAGTCTAATAGAGCCATCAGCTCAGTTAGGCTATATTCCTTCTGTTCCATATTCTGGATGAGGCGTTTAACTTGATCGCTAACTTGATCGCTAGCTTGAGCGGTATCTTGATCGCTGGCATCAGAACTGAGTATTGCATCTAGAATCATCTGCAAAATAAACTCAATAAAAGGTGCAGAATCTGAACGATCTGTGCTCGCTTGCAATGCATCGTAATAAGCTTTTTGGTTTTGATAAATCAAGCTTTCTACAGGGATATTGAGAAAAATTGGATTCCACTGGCTTAAGATTAAAGTTTGCCATAAACGCCCCATACGCCCATTGCCATCAGCAAATGGGTGTATAAACTCAAACTCATAATGAAATACTGAACTCTGAATTAATGGGTGCTCATTGCCTTCATCCAACCACTGCAATAACTCTCCCATTAAACGGTGGACTTGATTTGCAGGCGGAGCCATATGCACGACTCGATCCCCTGACATCACACCAACACCACCATGGCGGTACTGTCCAACCTCATCAATCAGTCCTGTCATCAATATTTGATGTGCTTTCAACAAATGAGATTCTTGATCAGGATTCCAATCTTGAATTTCTTCATATGCTTTTAGGGCATTACGCACCTCTTGAACTTCTTTAGGTGGAGCGATAATGGTCTTGCCATTCAGGATCGCTGTGATTTGCTCTGTACTCAAGGTATTCCCTTCAATTGCTAAAGACCCTTGAATCGTTCGAATACGATTGGCTTTTCGCAATTTAAGGCTATCTTGGATTTGGGTTAATGCAGTCAAACGCCCTATTGATTCACTAATTTGTGCAATCAAGTGAATAATTTTAGAGGTGATCGTATAAGGCGGTTGATATTTCATGCCATTCCTAATTGATGTAAAAACAAAGCACAGTTGATTAAACTCTAAAATATTAATATTTCATAGCTTAGTGAGTAATATCTGCTATCAACATGCTTATCTTTTCTGAAACAGTGAGCTAACTAATCGCTATTTCTTTTAAAATAAACCTATGCATTCTCGTTAAAATACTTAGGTTTCTTCATTACAGGACAGCATTATGTTTATTCATGCCGACTTCTCACAACCCGTCATCATCAAGCCAGAGGATTACCATTGGGTGAAATCTCCAGGAGGTGAAGTCGATAGAATGATGCTTGATCGTATTGGCGATGAGAAAGCACGTGCAACTAGTCTTGTGAAATACGCACCAGAATCTGCCTTTCCTGAACATCAACATCCTTTGGGTGAAGAAGTCCTCATCTTGTCAGGCATTTTTACCGAGAATGCTGAAGATGATTATCCAGCAGGCTGGTATTTACGTAATCCCCATCATTCAACTCATCGGGTTTCCAGTAAAGCAGGTTGTTTAATCTTTGTGAAACTGATGCAAATGACTGAACATGAGATAGAGCCCACCCGGATTAATACCAATGATCCAGCGAATTGGAAGCTTACCGAACATCGGATGATATGCCCGTTATTTCAATCGGAACATGAGCAGACCTATTTAGAAAAGCTAAAACCTGATCAAATTTTCATAGAGAAATCAGAACAAGGGATTGAGTTTCTAATTATCAAAGGTCAATTATTTTGCGGCACTGAAATATATCCAGCAGGTTCATGGGTCCGTCTTCCCATCAATAATAGTGCCGCTAAATTTCAGGCAGGTCCATCAGGTGCAACGCTTTATGTCAAAACGGGTCATCTACAACATGCCATCAACGTATGGGTGAAATGAACAATAATGTGTCTTCAAAATGAGACTGTCTCATGTCTAGGACACTGGGAAATGTAATGATATATCACTACATTTCTGATATTTATTTTTTCATGTCTTATCGACTAAGACAAATTCAGGGATACGGTTATGTTTGAAACGATTGATGATTTAAAGAAAAAATTAGATCAACATCGCCCTCTCTCTCCATCAATTGTCAAAAATTTACAAGAAGATCTGATTGTCCGTTGGACCTATCATTCCAATGCAATTGAAGGTAATACACTCACCCTGCTAGAAACAAAAGTAGTACTGGAAGGTATTACTGTTGGTGGAAAGGCATTAAGAGAACACTTCGAAGCGATCAACCATAGAAATGCAATTTACTATATTGAAGATATCATTCGGAAAGAGGAGCCTTTTTCTGAATGGCAAATTCGTAATATCCATCAGCCCATTCTAAAAAACATCGATGATGACAATACTGGACGCTATCGCCAGCAAAATGTATTGATCTCGGGTGCTACGTCTACCCCGTCTGATTACACATTATTAAATGACAAGATGGCTCAATTCGTAGACTGGTATAATAGTGAAGCACATAAGCTGCATCCAATTGAACGTGCAGCCAAAGTACATGCTGATTTTGTCGAAATCCATCCATTTATTGATGGCAATGGTCGTACCTCTCGCTTACTCATGAATTTAGAGTTAATGAAAGCGGGCTATCCACCTTGTGTTATTACAGTAGAAAATCGTTTGGCTTACTATGAGGCTCTTGATCAGTGGATGGCTTATGGTAAGAACGAAAAATTTAATCAATTGGTTGCTGATGCCGTATTGGAAGGATTTAAACCTTATCAAATTGTATTAAATATATAAGCTAGAGGGCTAACCCTCTAGCTTATAATTATTTTATTATTAACCCGAATCCTGCTTAAGGAAGTGAGATCATTCATCTTGAGACTTATCTATCAGTTTGAGCATAAAAAAGTCTATGATTTGATCTAAAAATACTAAAAACTGATTAAAATTAATCATAAAATTATAGTTATTTTATGATTTTAAAGAAAAAACCTTATCCGCGATTCGGGTTAACTAATATATTTTTCAGGAGAAAACTCTGAGATGGTTGAATATCTCCCTAAAACTATTATTTGCAGAATCTAACAAAGCTATCAACAGAATCTCTTGGCGTGACCAAAGCATTAATCTTACTATTATTATCACTGTAACCAAGAGACATTCCACAAATAAATATCTCATCAGAATCGGCACCTAAAATCGGCATGACTATTTCATGATAGTCGTTCCACGATGCTTGCGGACAAGTATCCAAACCCTGTGCCTTTGCTAATAGCATAATATTCTGCATCAACATCGCAATTGCCATTTTAGCACCCGCCTCAAGTGCTTTATGAGTTGTAAAAAATAATCCAACAGGCGCATCAAAAAAGTGAAAATTTCTAAGTTGTTGCTCATGCATAGCCAATTTATCACCTTTAGTAATACCTAAAATTCCATACATTGCCCATCCATTTTCACGCCGTCGACGTAAATATGGATCAAACCATTTTTCAGAATAATAAAGGTAGGGTGGTTTAAATTGCTCTTTAGGTTTTTCCCCTAAATAAACTGCATTTACAGAGGCTACAACCTCATTAGTAATTTGAAGCTTCGTTTCGCCCTTAACCACATAAACTTTCCAAGGCTGAGTATTAGTCCCCGATGGCGCACGTGAAGCTTTACTTAAAAGATCCAAAAGACATTCATCACTTACCTCTTGTGATGTGAAGGCTCTTACTGAATGACGCTCCAAAATCACTTTTTCAACTTCATTATTTGCTTGTAGCCTCATAAAATTTATCTCACAATTTAGAAGTTATACCCAATATTGATATTCCATCTGAATTTCCAGTCATTGCTATAAGCGGAATCTGCAGAGGTATAACCCGTAGAATTGTTCGCACCACCTAAAGAATTGACATTTTTACCCACACTACCGTCCACCCAAATCAAGAATGGCATGGCATTAAACTGTACACCAAAGGTATCCATTTGCGAGTCTTCCCAATCCGAACGATCTTTCAATAAAATGCTGTAATCATTGTAAAATTTTACTGTTTTTAAATTTGGAAAATATTTTGAAGTCACAGGCTGAGTATAACCAATATTAAATATCCCCAAAGTACCTTCTGATGCGACAAAATATGCAGGCGTTAACCCATTGGACTGCATCAAAATTTTATCATCATCAATTTCATCAGGATTTTTGGCGTCATATTGATAATGAATGGCTGACGTCTGGAAATCCCATTTCCCATAATTATTCAAAGCATGCAAACCTACAGTATAGTAATTTCCATCTTTATCAGTTTCTTTATTATGCAATTGCGAATATGCACCGCTTAGACCGAATTCCTGCTTACCAAATTCATAATCCAGTTTTTTGGCAATCCGAAAATTCACCTGATTGCGCTTCTCATTGACATATTCTTGCTGTGATGGCAAAACATAGTCTAAATCATCTGCTGAGCCCGCTTCAGGCGCATAACGGATGCTGCCGTCACTCATGATCGGCATATAAGCAAGTGTCAGATCATAATCACTGGTAGAATTTTTCCAACTGATTCCAGGAGCTGCACTGTCTGCAAAACCTAAGAAATATGGAATCTGGAAAGTCCAGGCATGTTCAGGAAACGGGTAGATTGCAAATGGCTTATAAATAATACCAACCTGAATATCATTATTGGTATCAGGCTTATAACCCACAAAAGCATGTTCAATAGAGCGCTTGTGATCATCCTGAAATGCATAGCTTGTATCTAAATAGAATTGATCATATTTCCCTTTGATATTTAAGCGAGCATTATCAAACATGTATTTACCATTATTCTCACTCTCCCAATGCTCATCACGATAATTAACCCGAACAAATCCGCCTATAGTCAATGATTTAGAACCATCCTCAGTTTGCCATTTAAATGGCGATCCTTGCGTATCTGCATATACCTGAATGGATAAAAGACTGCCAACAACTAACCCCAGGTAACTTTTTTTAGACATGAATTTCCCCTTTGGCAAATAATTTTATGGATTATTTGCCCATTCATATTGATAAATTATTTATTCACTAAAGCTTTCGGTAAGGATAAAACGATCAGACAACTGAGAAGTAAACAGCCTGCAAAAACCATTAATGCTCCTTCAGGTTTACCTGTAATTTGAATTGCATAACCTACTAAGGTGTTGCTAACTAAACCAGCTAGGTTGGCGATCGAACATGCGAGAGCAAATCCTGTAGCAGCTGCAGTTCCAGATAAGAATGTGGCTGGCAGGCTAAAAAACACAGGAATCGTACCTGTCGTCGCAATCGCTGCTATTGAGAACAAAATCAAGGTCATGACAATATCACCACTAAACATGTGCGTGAAAAATAATGCAATTGAACCCAGCACAAAAGGAATAACAAGGTGCCAGCGACGTTCTCTTAATTTATCTGAACTACGGCCAATCAATAGCATAGCAACTAGACCAATAATACTTGGAATCGCCACAACTAAACCGATATGCAACACGTCTGTCATACCCGCATTTTTTAGAAATGTCGGTAACCAGAACCCCATAGAATATGTACATAACAACATAGAGAAATTGATTGCACCTAATTTCAAAACATTCAGGTTAAAGAATCCATCTTTAAAACTGTGTTTTTCTTTAGCTGCGGTATTACCTTCCATATCTTTTTTTAGATTATTTGCGATAATTGATTTTTCTTCTTCATTCAACCATTTCGCTTTGGAAAAATGGTTCGGTAAGATTTTCAAGATTAAAATCCCTAACAACACACTAGGAATTGCCTCCAAAAAAAATAACCACTGCCAGCCAGCTAAACCGTGAGTTTGGTCAAAAGTTCGCATTATCCAGCCTGACAACGGACTACCAATAATCACGGCAAGCGGTAATCCAATCATAAATAATGCAATAATTTTCCCACGATAGTAGGTTGGGAACCATGTTGTTAAATAATAGAGAACACCTGGTAAAAAGCCCGCTTCAGCCGCGCCAAGAAAAAAACGCAACACATAAAATTGCATAGGTGTGTTTACAAACATAGTTAACCCAGACAATATTCCCCAAGTGATCATTATGCGGGCAATCCATATTTTTGCCCCGACTTTTTCCATAATCAAATTACTAGGTACTTCAAAAAGAATATAACCTACAAAAAACAAGCCTGCCCCAAGACCAAAAGCGGCTTCACTTAAATGCACATCACTCAGCATATGTAATTTAGCTAAACCAACATTAATCCGGTCTAAATAAGCCGCAATATAACAAAAACAGAGAATTGGAATAAGTTTCCAGATCACTTTTTTATATATCGTCACTTCCAGTGCCGTAAAACTTTCTTTTCCAACAGAATCTGAAACAATAACATTGGTGGACATATCTAACTCCTGTTAGATAACAAACCAAGTTCATTTTACTGTAATGCAAGTCACCAAATTTATCAGCAGCACCTTATTAGCTGATTTTGTTAAACTTTACATTACATTTCTCCCCAGGCTTGAAATCTCAATCAATTTTTTTTTCATTGCGGTATCTATTTCAATATCGTGATATTTTGAAAATAATTCATAGCTTCACCTTTGGACACCACATCCCCATACTTACTGTCGATATCAAATAAATTCGCTTCATGGGGGGCCTGATGGCGATCTCCCACACATTCCCGAATCACAATTGTTCTAAATCCATGTTGAACAGCATCGACTGCTGAAGCACGTACGCAGCCACTTGTAGAACAACCAACAATTACAATAGTATCAATATCTTGCGTCCTTAAAACTGATGCTAAAGACGTGCCAAAAAAGGCACTTGCATAGTTCTTTGTGATCACTAATTCACCACTTAAAGGTTCAACTTCAGGACAAAATCGGGTCGCTGGATTAGATGCAACCATTGCAGCCATCACAGGTGACTTTTTTACCCACATTCCACCATCTAACTGATCTTTCGCTTGGTATAAAATATTGGTATGAATCACAGTAACTCCCTGTTTTCGTGCAAAATTTAATACTTCTTCAGCCTCCTGCACCGCCTTGACCACATCTGGTGCATAAAGCGGTTCTGATGATGTTGTATAGGACTGCATAAAATCCACAAGCAATAGGGCCGGCTTTTTTCCAAAGCCAATTCTGTTCCCCCATACGCCCTGATAATTATCATTCAAAGTCTGTTGTGACATTATTTTCTCCTTATAAATCCTAAGCGTATGCGCCAGACAATAAAGCACCTGCACCTGGTGCAATTGGTTCAAGATTCAGCGCTTTTAACATTTGGTAAGTTGTAGCAATGGCAGCGGAAATTACAGGTTTACCTGTCAGAGCTTCAACTTTTGCAACTACTGGTAGAGATTGCATTTGGACACAAGCTGAAAGCACAATGACATCTGCGTCTTGGTAGTTCAGTTTCTGAACAATTTCAGGTAAATTTTCAGGATCATGTTGCGCAACTGCGATGTTGTCGGCAATTTCCAATGCCACATAATCGAGTACATCAAAACCTTCAGCCTTGATGTAGTCCACTACAAGTTCGGTCAAAGGTTTCATATACGGAGTAACAACCACAATTTTTTTTGCGTTCATTACTTTTAAACCTTCAACTAAAGCCCCTGCACTTGTAACAATCGGAGCAGCTGCATCATTATCAACCGTCACCTGATGCAGACGTTTTTCAGATTCACGATGGTAGCCAGTACCCATAGACATGATTGCAACTAAACATGCATAGCCCAACACATCTACTCTTGCATCTGATAACTCCAGTGCACAACGGTCAGACTGGGCATCCATAGCAGCCAATTCTTCTTTTTTCACATGTTTCATTCGCATACGACTTGAATGAAATGTGAATTTTTCAGGACGAATCAGCTGACGAGCTTTTAACATCGCAGGAATTTCAGTTTCCATTGTTGTATTTGAACTTGGTACGATCTGACCAACTTTATAAATTTTTTCCATGATGCCATTCCTTAGACAATGTGCTGTCCTAAAAAATTTTTAAATCCCTGATAAAAACCCTGCTCATCATCCCAAGGAATCATATGCCCAGCATTTTCAACATAATTCACTACAACATTTGAGTTCAGTGCTTTTATTTCCTTAATATCTTCAGAAAGAATGACATTCCCTTTACCCGCAACCATCAGTAAAACAGGTACAGAAATCGCTGGAATATACTGGTGAATATCAACATCATGAAAATCATTAAATGCTTTGACAATTGCTGGCAAATAGCAGGTATGTAACCACTCAGCACGAAGCTGTCTTTGTTCGTCAGTCCATGTTGGACAAAATGCCTTCATTTGCTCTGCATTCATACCAATAATAGATTGCTGAATCGAATCAACATACCAAGGCAACTGACTTGGATAAGCACGACGACCTGGTCCTGATACTGGAGGGTCAATTAGCACAATTTTTTTCAATCCAGCAGGTTGATTAGCTGCACAACGAATAGCAAAACGTGCCCCCATAGAATGACCAATCAAGTAATACTCGCTCAGCCCAAGCATCTCAACGAATGCTAAAATATCCTGTGAACAGCTTTCAGTATCGTATTCAAGATGATCACCAGAAGAAGACAACCCTCTCCCTCGGACATCTAATACATAAACATCAAAATATTCAGCAAGTTTTTCTGCGACAAAGCCCCAAGTGATGGCTGGACTAGTAATCCCTGGTATCAAAACCAGTGGATGCCCCTGACCACCATATCGGAGGTAATGCAGGCGAATTGAATTTGCAGCTACATTGCCACCGTATAGCAATTTGCTCATGCAACCTCCTCCTCATTCAAAGGTTGTGCATAAACGTCATAACCATATACCCAAGAAGGGTCTTCCTGAGTTTTCAGGAATGTGTTGGCATTGGAAATTTTTTGTACCTGACTCGCACGCTCTTTACGATTATGCTCATAAAGGCTGAAAGCCTGTTCATAGTTTTCCACACCTTCTTCAAGCAAACAGCGAGTCAAAATTGCCGCATCCTCTATTGCCATACCTGCACCCTGTGCCATATGTGGCTTCATTGGGTGACAAGCATCTCCCAACAGTACCAGGCGATCATTACTCCATACAGGTAAAGGATTACGGTTGTTTAAAGGCCATTTCGTGACATCATCACTAGCTTCAATCATCGCTGTAATGGCTGGATGGAAATCTTTAAACGTTTCAAATAACTCTGCTTTTTCACAAGGAATAAAGTTCTTACCTTGGAAATCCCAAGCAGGATGAGGAACCCCAGTTACAAAATAATATTCATCACGTTCTTTAGTTGTACAGTACGCCATGATATGACGGTCTTCGTACCACCATTTCACACAGTCATCCAGCTTAAATTGTGTTTTAAGTTTTTCGAGTTTTTCACCTGAAATAATTGCTCGATGTGCAACCCAGCCACTATATAAAGGTGCTTCAACCCCAAGAATCGTTTCACGAATCACCGAGTTAATACCATCTGCACCAATCACGATATCCGCTTCTGCAACCGTACCATCTTCAAAAGTCAGTACCACACCATCATCATTTTGCGCAACATGGCTTAAACGCTTACTGAAATGCAATTTATCCTGTCGTAACGCCTGAACTTGACGAGTATGTAAGTCACCACGATGGATTGTCAGATATACCGCGCCATAACCTGTCAAAGGGGCCTCAGCAACAACCTCACCAGTGTTGCCATCACGACTAATCCAGTAATCTGGATGACAACCCATTTCCTCTAAATCTTTTTCCAGTCCCATTTCACGAAAAATTTTCATGATGTTTGGACCAATATGAATGCCCGCTCCTAAACGAGTGAATGCTGAAGCCTGCTCATAAACATCAACATCAAAACCTGCTTTTTGCAGCAGAATCCCAATGGATGCCCCACCAAGACCTGCACCGATAACTGCGATTTTTTTAGAATTACTCATTGTCCACTCCATCAAGTAAATATTTCCTATCAAATAGATATACATTACGAGAATAATAAAGTCTACACACTTAATTAACGATATTTAAAAATTTTCAATAATAAACATTAACTATATGTTTTTAAATATATTTAAAATAAATAAACACTTTACAAATTAACTTTATTATTAAATATTAAAGTGTATACTCTTTAAAACTACAAAATTCGATTAGTAAAGGAGCTCCATCCATGCCCGTAAATTCTTCTGAATTAACGCAAATGTTTGAACACGTTTTACAGCTTTCCAAGGTTGATGCTTCACAAACTGTTGCCATTCTGAAATGCCATTATTCACATGCGCAAACAGTACAGGCTGCAATGGATGCAGCTATTCGGCTCAAAGCAAAAGTTTTCATTCTGGAATTACCATCATTCAATCACTCCAAAGCGATGGGTAACGATATGACGGCATATTGTGGAGATACTGCATTAACTGGAAATCTTGCAGCGCAACGAGCTCTGGAATCGGCCGATTTAATTATTGACACCATGATGCTGCTCCACTCACCCGAGCAGGAACAAATTCTAAAGACAGGGACACGCATTCTCTTGGCCGTTGAACCCCCTGAAGTTTTAGCCAGAATCCTGCCAACCCTTGAAGATAAGCAGCGAGTTTTAACCGCTGAAAAATATCTAAAACAGGCAAACAGCATGCATGTCACATCCAAAGCAGGTACAGACTTTCACGCACCTTTAGGGCAATATCCTGCTGTGACAGAATATGGTTTTGCAGATGAACCTGGACGATGGGATCACTGGCCAAGCGGTTTTTTATTTACTTGGCCCAATGAGAATACAGCTGAAGGAACGCTTGTTTTGGATGTTGGCGACATCCTATTACCCTTTAAGAACTATGTTCGTGAAAAAGTTACCTTGGAAATTGAAAAAGGCTTTATTACTAAAATTCATGGTGGATTTGAAGCAGAATATTTACGTGATTACATGAAATATTTCAATGATCCTGAAGTATATGGTATCTCTCATATCGGCTGGGGTTTGCAGCCTAGAGCTCAATGGACTGCAATGGGTTTACATGATAAAAATGACGGAATGTGTATGGATGCTCGTGCATTTAATGGCAATTTCTTATTTTCAACAGGACCAAATACTGAAGTTGGTGGAAGTCGTAATACACCTTGTCACATGGATATTCCTTTAAGAAATTGCACTATTCAACTAGACAACCTGACTGTTGTCGAAAATGGTATACCTATTGATTTAACCTAAATATAGAAAAATAACGACCATATTTCTGGTCGTTATTTTTCTATCTGACTTATAATTAAAATAATTTTTTATATTCCATTTTTAAACATTAGGGCCAAAATGAAAAATACTTCTCATGAATATATCATTGAAGATCAAGTAGGCTATTTATTACGCCGTGTGTATTACTATCATCTCAATATATTCCAACAACGATTGGATGAAACTCAACTAACTTCTGTTCAATTCGCAACTTTATATTCAATCAATAAATTGCAAGAATGCTCACAAAAAGAATTAGTCAATGATACTGGAATTGATCAAGCAACAATCAGAGGGATTATTCAACGCCTAAAGGATAAAAAACTAATTTCTCAAGACCCTGACCTTTTAGATAAACGTAAAGTCCTTATTCATATTACAGAGCATGGTAAAGAAGAGCTAACACAAGCCATTCCTATTGCTGAAACAATTACAGATCTCACCCTAACTGCACTCAATCCCGCTGAAAGAATTGCATTAAAATTTTTACTACAAAAAATTATTGAACACAAAAACAATGATTAAGTTGTTGATATATCAATGAATAATTATTATATTTTTTAATTTTTACTACCTCAAACTTGATCAGACATTGATCTTAAAAAAAGAAAGCTACTCATTTTGATAAATGGTTTTGTATCCTAATAAAAGCTAGGCTACTTCTCATCTTTAGAAATATTGAAAACTGACTTGCTCTACTTTTACCCCCTACCAATATAAATATATTTAGAACTCCCTGATATTTTTTGAGATGGTGACAGTTTAACTAAGTATTTAAATATCTAAATTATATTATTTTTTAAAAACTGAGTTACCCAAATTTACCCTATCAAAATAAAAGAGACCGTGGCTAAAGCCACGGTCTCTTTTATTACTTTTAATTTAGGAGATTTCCTGCTTTCTCCGCAACCGTTCCACCAGCTATCAAATGCTGATACAAGTGTGCTACAGCATCTGTACCTTTAATCATTCGATATTCAATATCACTCATACTCGCGTACTCCTTTGCTGCTTTAGCTTTAGCCAATACAGTAGGGTCTTCATATTGATGATCCCCTTTCACTTCCACAATGACGTATTGACCATTTTTCAATTGCACCAAGAAATCAGGATAGTAGTTTCTAAGAGCATAAGAATCTGGATCAATATATTGGAAGTAAAACTCCGTTTTTGATTTATCAGTAAACATACCCGTAAAGTAAATTTTCTCTACACCTTCATCCTTTAATAAATCCCAAAATAATGCGTATTCTGGATTCGAATCGAAACTATAAGTATCGAGATTGAAGCTTTTATCTCTCAATTCTGCTTGAGTATTTGCATAAAAAGCTATACCACCTTTACCTTCAGAGATTTCATAGAAAGATAAACCGCCGACTGTAGGAGGTATGATCAGCTGAACCTCTTTCTCGATCGTCTCTTTCTCAACTTCCGTATCGTAAATAGCATTGAATAGTCTTGGGATCACAACGTCATATAACAGCTCATTGAACGCATTTACACATTCTAGAATTTGCTTTAAACCTTCTTTAGTTTGATCAAGCATAATCTCGATACGAATGGGACTAATGTTCAAGTAACGTGATATCTCAGCTACTATTGTTAAGGCTGAATATTCAACTTTCTCTTTTTCATTGGTTCGGTCCGTAGTCTTACTATATTGGGCCGAATTGAAGTCCCTTGCTTCAAGGTTTGTCGTTGTTACTTGAATAATTTTGTAGTCTTTAGTGAGTTCATTCCAAGCATCAACATTCGTTGGATCAAGCTCAAGTGCAGTACACTTCACAAACTCTTTTTCTTTTAACTTAATAGTTTGCTTAACATGCTTTAGTTTGATTTTAATGTCTTCACGCACCTGAACATTGAGCATATTCTTCGTTTTAGGTTGCTGATCATTAAACTCTGAAGCTGTCATTCGGAAGTTAGCTTGAAGTTCGGCATCAAGTATGTCGTAGTTCTCTTTGCTTAAATAAATAGAACCTGTGTATTGTTTATTACCTATTGAACGCAGACAACGCATCGTTGCTTGGAGAACAAATACTTTTGACTTTGGTGAGCGATACATAGCCACACCAAATAAAGAGCGACAGTTCCAACCCTCTCGGCCTTTGTTCACAAGCAAAATAAACTGCTTTTCCGATCCTTCAGTTCCAGGCACATCGAGATTATTAAAATTACGAATATCATCCGAAGTAGTACGTTTTGCATCACCTACATTGACTAAAATCTTGTCAGAGGAAATACCATGCTCTGCCAACTGACGCTCAAGTTCTGGTTTTAACTCTTCTGTAAGCTCTTCTACTGTAGATGCAAAGAAAGCAAGTTTAGGTAATAGACCTTCTGGCTTTATATCTTTTGTCGCTTCCAAGAAATCTTTTACTGCAATTTTGACAAAGTCTTCAGTACGGGTTGTTGTATATGAATGAACAGCTGGGCTCTTAAGATAATGCTCTTGAATGGCATTTTTTAAGTTAAATGCATAAACAACCTCAGGAAGTACATCCTCACCCACATAGGGTGTACCTGTGTAGTTGAAACATGCAACGACTCGTGTACCTGCTTCATTTAAATTTTTAGCTAGTTCGTCAATGGTTCGACGTAAACTGTTATCAGTTTTTGTAGTACCACCCATCATGTCTTTCTTTAAAGCTTTGCCAAAAGAATGATGTGCTTCATCTACGAAAATACCAAGCTGAGGCAGACGTGATAATTTCTCAAAACGTTGGTTCGTTTTAAGATCATCTTCATTGGCTGGTAGGCCTAGATCACCGTATAAGTCAGTAAACTCACCATAGTCAGGTTGGTTATTTTCAAATAACTGCTGAGCTGCTGACTTCTCAGCATGTTGACGCTTCAGAATAATTTTTTGTGTATTCGACACGATCAAATTAAATTTTGATCCGTCCATCGTGCTGAGGGATGTACCTGCCTCATCCAAGAAATGGAACTTTAGGTTTGCATCAAAAATGCCTACATATTCTTTAGGTACAACTTTAGAGATATCAAAAGTTTCTATTTCGCGTAGCGACTGCAAGACTGTTTTATCAGGTGCAAAGATCAAAGCATTATGGCAGTATTTTTCATCTTTTGGCCATTTGTTTGCTAATAGGAATTCATAGAAAATACATGTCGCCATGAGCAAGGTTTTACCCGTACCCATGGTTAAAGCAAAAATGTAGTTAGGATAGCTTCTACTGTTATCCTTCATTTTTTTTAAAACGGCTTGATAGTTTTTAAGTTCAATGACATCACCAAGCAATAAACTGCCCTGTAATGAATCGTCCTCACCAAAACCTGTCGCTTTTCGATTTTCGAATTGGTTTTTGGAATCGTACCAATCTTCAAAAATTTTCTCGACTTTTGCATTATTCAAAAACTCTTTTAAAAATACATAGGTCTCTAAAGCTTCAAACTGTGGCCTCCGTAAAAAGGCATCTATACGGTTAGTTGGATCGTTATAATCCAGAAATTTTTTACTCAGTTCGCGATAACTTTTTCTGATCGTACCTTTATTCTCTTGGTAAAAAGCCCATAGATAATTAAAGAATGCAAAATCTAAAGCAGCAGAAGAGCTTTGTTTAGCCTTAGCCATGAGCCAACTCCTCAGCGGTTAGATCACGCTCTAATGACTCGGAAAGAAGGTCTGTGATTTTGATTCGAATTGTTCCCGCATCTTTTGGAATGTCGTAGCTACCTTGTACAAGCTCGTTCTTAGCAGGGATGTCTGTAAGTGCTGGTTGGAATACAGCTCCATCATAGTTCCAATCAATCATGATGCTTTCAACCATTTCTCGCCAATCAGAGACGGTATCTTTGGTTTGAGAGAGCTTTTGCAGTAAATTCATTGGATAGAATTTATCTACGATCAGTTTCCCTTCTTCAACTTTAAATAATGCTTCTGAGTCACGTTTAAATTGCAGATCTGAGCGATCACGTAGAATATCAACAACTTCGACATCAATTTTATAGCCAATCTCATGCTGAACAAATGCAGCCAAGTCTGGCTCATGCCCCATACAGATTAAAGTCATTTTTTCGACTGGTTGATTTGGTTTCTCATCTTTACGTTTTTCGAAAGCTTTGTAATCCACACCATGAATCAAATCAGCTACATCTGCTTTGGTCGCAATATGATTGACTGGCATAAGCTTGACCATACGACCATCTTTTTCACCATCGTAAATACTATTCGGAATTGGCTGAATGTCTAAAGCTTGAATCAGTAATTCTTTCGCTTGAACAGGGTTACGGAACACGTCGTAATGATTGACGTTATAAACTTCAAAACCCGTATATAAAGTTTTTTCCTCACCTAACTCAGGTTGAGTATTCTTCAATTCTTCTGAGACTTGTAACAGACGTTTTGTAGATGTTTTGATTGCACCTAAATTAATATCCGCACCGATAAAACGGCGACCGAGTTTCATAGCTACAGCTTGGGTTGTACCTGACCCCATAAAACAATCAAGGACTAGATCATTGTCATGTGATGCTATTTCAAATAATCTTTGAATTAAAGCTTCTGGCTTTTGTGTTGGATAATGTTGTCTTTCAACAGCTTGTGAGTTCACAATCGGGATATCCAACCAAATATTTTGAATTAGTTGCCCTTTATATTCATCCAAAAATTGTCGACGCATTAAACGCCCACCTACCTTTTTAGGAAACTCTAATCGCCCCTCTGCATCCATTCTCTCCATTGTGCTTAAAGCTACCGCCCATCCATTTGCTGGTGGTTTACAGCCTTTATAATCATAAATTAAGTTAGGTCTATATTCGGGGTTTCCTAAATCTCCTAATTTATAAATTCGTCCTTCTTCATTGGTGTAACGGTATCTTTCCTTTATATACTTTTGAGTATTTTCATCATCTAAAGAATATAGAGGATTAAAAGTAAATTCATCACTCTTAGAAACCCAAAAAATAGTATCATTTGAGACGCCTAGTTTTTTCGAAGCGTAAGAAGTAGCTTGCTTTCTTTTCCAGATAACTTCATTCAAAAAATTTTCCGAGCCAAATATTTCTTCTAAAATACATCTTAAATGATGCGACTTATGCCAATCGCAATGTAAAAACAAACTTCCTTTATTGGATAAGAGTTCTTTCAATAACACGAGTCTTTCATACATAAATTGAAGATAATCATCATTCGACCAAATATCTTGGTACTGCTTTTCCTCAAAAACCGTATTATCGTTCTCAATTTTCTTAGATTTTAGACTAACTTTCTTCTTATAATCTGCCTTAGAGTCAAATGGTGGATCAATATAAATTAAGTCTACTTTGCCACGAAACTCTCGCAACAAATGTGACATCACCTGAAGATTATCTCCCCAGAAAATTTTATTTAGCCAACCATTAACCGCTTCACCATGCTGCTCTTTTAATTGTGCTGGATAGTATCGAGTTGAAGTAAAAGGACGTTTACCTTTCCAATTCAACATCGGATAGCCTTTAATCGGCTCGAACTTAAATACTCCTTCTTGGATATTTTCAGCATTCAAATCTAGAGTAATATTTTCAGTCGTCATTTAAAGACTTTCCTTCACAAAATTCCAATTCTTTCTGTCGCAGTAAAAGCGCATGTCACAGTTTGGACAAAGCTTATCAGGTCTACACGTCATCCCATAATCTTTTGCTTCAATACGAGACACCACTTGATCAAACTGTTTCACCGTTCTCTCAATTTGATCAGTTTTCTTTTCAAAACTCACATACGGAGAGCCATCTGATTCACCCGTATAGTACAAATGCATACGACTTACGGTTTGGCCTGTCTTCTCTTCTAACAGATGCGCATAAAGTTGAAGCTGGCGTTGATAAGTTTCCAATCTCGACTTTTCTTTTTCTAAATCAGGTTTTCGCTCTGATTTAAAATCAATAATCTCAACTGTGCCATCCTCTCCACGAATCAGATCAATACTTCCTTTGAGAATGTATTGATCCTTCACCAATGAAATTTCAACCTCTGCTTCCTGCAATCGATGCAAGTGGTGCTTCTCGCGATCGTAGTAATTCAGGACATGTTTCTCAATAGCCTTAATCGTACTAGGCGCCAAGAACTGTCGCTCTTTTTTGGACAAATAAATATAGTTTGTATTCAACCAGCTTTGAATCTGCTCATGCGTAACCAAATGGCTCTCATTACGTAACACTGCTTTATGAATATCTTCAATCGTTTGATGTACCAGCGTACCGAATATCTGGGCACCCGCACGAACAGGATGAAATTCTAATTCTTTAAAGAAGCGATACTGTTCAGGACAGCCCTCAAATAAAAGAATATGCGAGGTGAAAGCATACTCTCTCTTTAAATTCATCTCCTTCACCTGAGCAAACTTAATTTTAGAAAGATCCAACTCAGGGTGTCTCCAACTCACCAAACCATCGACCACTGACCTAAAATATTTCGATGGTGAACTCCCAGCACCTTTTTTGATCTCAGCTGAGAGCACCAATAAATTTTGAGCCCGTGAAAATGCTGTGTAATACAACCGCCAAAAATCAAAGTTTTTGATCAGGTCGAATGGCTCATACGGTGGTTTACTGAAATAGTTATTTTCCAGAATTTCATCTAAGTGATTGTAACTTTTTCGTGGAACGCCTTCCAAACTACAAGTAACAACGACTGGGTATTCCAAGCCTTTAGATTGATGAATCGTCAGGAATGATACACAGCCACTCGGTGCATACTCAGAGTCATCTTCATACTCGCCAATTCCCCCATCTTTTAAGAATCTGAAATATTGGTTAAATAAATCTGTTAGATTTTTATCTATAAATTCTTTAGAAATGACCGTCACATAATGTAAGTGTTCGAACTTGGCCAACAAAGATGAAAATTTAGATAAGTTACGTGCGGCACGACCTTTATCAAGACCATTCAAAGCTTCATCTGAGAAGTGTCTGCTAAACAACGGAAATTGTAAGGCTTGGTAGAATAAGGCAGTAAAGCCATAGTCTGTGTTTTCAACCAACTGATGGTGTGTTCTAGCACGCTCCTGTGCCCACTTCAGAAGATCTTGGTTTTCTACCTTTTTGAGTTCTTCCGAGATGAACGGAATACATTGCTGATCGTAATAGTCCCAGATCGCAAGTTTAAGGTTTTCATTCCATTTACGTATCATGAAATACTTAGGAAATAAGAAAATAAATAAACCAATGATCAGCTTAATCTCTTCACGGTCAAAAAACTGATTAGAACGTGGTGAATAAACAGGGATACCCTTTTCTTCTAAATAATTTGCAAGTCCTACAGCTCGATCACTTTGTACAGAGCGAAATAAAAATGCGACCTGATTCCAATCTTCTAGCCCATCCTTTTGCAAAGACAATAGAAATTGGTAGTTTTCCTCATACCACTCTTCTCGGCCTTCTGCTGTGACTTTAATAACTGAAGGGACTTCTGGAAAATCATCATCACGTGCGCGAATGTTCTTGTCATAGCGGTATCTGTTGACGCCTGTTCCCCATTCTAATCTCTGCATCCACTGGCCAAAGAAATTTACAATATCGGGATGAGAGCGGTAGTTGGTGGTCAGTTGGATCTGCTTACACTTATTTGCATCAAAGTTTTTAGGAAACTCTAAAATATTTCGAATCGTCGCACCACGGAAACGATAAAGACCTTGGTCATCATCGCCAACCACACAAAGGTTCTGTGCTTCTCCCATGAGTAATTTTAGAATTCTTTCCTGAATCGTATTGGTATCTTGATATTCATCGACCATGAGATACTTCAATTTTTTTTGAAGTTCCTTCAATATTTCAGACTGACTTTCTAAAAGTTTTAAAGTCTCATATTGAATTGTCGAAAAATCTAATGCGTTATTTTCTTCAAGCAACTCATGGTATTTCTTCAGGCAATGTCCAAGTACAGATACTTCAATATCGTTTGCTTCTGTTAACTCATCAGGAGTTAGTGCTTCTTCTGTGACCTTATTCAGCAGACTAAGCAATTGATTTGCCTGATTCCATCTTGATTGTTCTTCTTTAATTAAAAGATGAAAGTCCTCTATCTCTGCAAAATCTTTCATCTTTTTATAGATTAGAAATTGCTGATCAAATTGATCATACAAGGTGAAGCTACGCTTAAGACGAGTATATTGCTGATTTTCTTCCAAGATTCTCAAGCAAATAGAGTGAAACGTACCCAAATACATTTCATTCAAATTAAGGTCAATTTTCAGCTCAAGAAGTCTATTTGAAATACGTGTCGTTAACTCTCTTGCAGCCTTCTCAGTAAAGGTTACGACCAAAATTGACTCAGGCTGAATGCCTTTAACTTGAATTAACTTTACGATACGCTCGACTAGGGTAAATGTCTTACCTGAACCAGGACCCGCAATAATGAGTACCGGACCATCCAATGTATTGAGAGCTTCTTGTTGAGCTTTATTGATGTTTGACACTTTCCCTCATCTTGCTTTTAAATCATTCTTATTTATCTGTTCATAGCTTTATAAGACCATCTTGAATGGCCTTATAAAAGTATCGGGCTAATCTAATCGCTATAATCATGCTACTTCTGATTCATCAACCATATTTTGAGCTTCATCTTCTACAAGATTATCCTGCGGTTGATAATATGTTTTAGGATTCCAAGTATCCTCAATAAACTCAATAAGTACTTTTTGACGTTCTCGAATTGATTCTACTGTCCAATAAAACACATCTTCCTCTTTAAGAGCATACTTAGTTAACTCCCCTTGACTAAGAAAAGTAGAGTTCGTGCTGAGCGCTTCAAGCTTGTCAGAAAAATCATAACTCCCTTTAGATGAGTTAGCAGAAATAGAATCAATCACTAAATTTCCAATCCTGTGAGTCGCAACTTCGTAAAAGTGTTTAGGTTCACCCTCATCCCACTCGACCACAATTTCACTGATAGGATTTTTTCTTGCTGCAATATGTTCTAAACTCAATTTGGTCGCATTATCCTTAGGCTTTAAATAGTGTTTCCAGGAAAGATGCTCTACTTTACGGCCGGTTTGTGAACGTAAATAATTTTCATAACGCCAAAGAATATACGTAGCATCAATACGGTTTTGATTATAGAAAGTAGGACTTTCTATACTATTACTAAATCTATTTTCCATATCCCACCACGAGGACATCGAGAATAATAAATCTTGCAATTCCATATAGTTACCATCGAAATCTCTTGCCTTAGCATACAGTGTTGATAAACCAGCATCTGAGCGAATACCACTTAAAGCATATCCTCTCACTGCAAACACTTCCATTAAACGCGCAGCTAAACAAAATTGATCTTTCTTAGCTGTTCTATCCAACACAAATGTTTTAATCACAAGAGGCCAGAATACCGCCATCTTTTTGACCATCAGCAGGTGTGTGAATTCAGTATAGGTATCAAGACTATTGAATAGTTTTGTGAAAACTTTGTATGTTTCTTCAAGGTTCGATACAAACTCTATTACCCACTCTTGAATGAGTTCAGGCTCCATCTTTTGAATAATTTTTTTGATTAATTCTTTAGGGTGTCGCCATTCATCCGAGTGCCAATTCAAATAACTTACAGCGTGATATGAAAGAATTGAGTCTTCAGTCGGAATAAGCTTATTTTCCAACTGTCTTTCAATGTGGCGATAAATGTTAGAAAAATGGGTTTGTACGACAGACAGACTATCATTGGGATTTTTAGCATGCAGGTAAACTAAATGCATTAGATAGCTTTTAAGCGCTTCTAAATCAGTTAAACGTTTACCTCTATCATTTTGTAGTTCAAAAATAAGCGTTGCATCAGCTGAATCCTGTACCGAATAGACCATTACTTTTGCATTGATTAAAACTTTAAGCAACTTGACCCATTCACCTGCTTCTACTTCATTTGTAAAATAGTCATAAGCATCTTTTAATCTTCTAGATGAAGGGGAACTTTCTGTGATAGCCCCTTTAGTCGTTCCCAGAATAGCCGTTCTAAAAAACGAATTGTCCTCTTGAATTGTATTGAATTTATGAACTTCTTCATCATCATCAAAGATAAAGTTTCTATATAGCGATTTAATTTTTAATGATGGATCATCAATAAATTCTTTATTGTTTTCTAAAAAATTTAAGGCAGCGGCAATAAAAATTACTGAAGTTGTCAATCGTTGTTGGCCATCAACTACATGAATGTTTTTATCATTATTGAGTGGATCAACTTGGTGAAGTAACAGCGTTCCTAAAAAATAACTCTTATCTTTATTACGTTCTGAAGCAAATGCCTGTTGTCTTAGGTCATCTAAGTATGTTGGTAATTGCTTATCCTTTTCCCAAGCATAGGCTCTCTGATACTGAGGTATACTAAACACAGAAATTTTAAAAATATTTTGCAATGTATGGATGGTATTTTCCATTATGATTTTGCTCGTTCAAATACAAAGTTTTAAGTAATAAAGATTTATTTTACAGCCACGTAATTTCAATAAGCTCTTTAAAATTCAGTACTAAAATTTACCACAAATTCAATTGATCTTTTTTATTAAGGTAACTTTTCCCAAAATAAATAGTTATTTTCTATCGCTTGACCATAAGCCCAATCAGCTACCTTATGAGAGCGATCCTTGTCTGTCAGAAAGCCAAGTGCAGAAATTCGATCTACAATGATGAGATCTTGTTCTTCATTCCGCTCTCGCCATTTGTACAAAAACTCATCTGAAGCAAGTAAATTACTTTTCTTAGAATTACAGCTTGAATCTGCCAACACAAAGTTATGCCCAGTATCGGATGGATACATTGACCATGGAATAAAATGATCAACTGCATAATTGCCTTTTTTTATTGGCTTATTACAGTAAAAACATTTGCAATCCTGTAAATCAACCAGCACATTAGCCACCGCATTCAGCTGATTACGGCTCGGCTCAAACATAAACTGTTCAAGGTTTGGGAGTTTATTTAAGATGGGTGCATTACTACTGTTTTTTCGAATGTAATCAATCCATCGCTTTTGACATAGCTCTTCAATAATCTCGCTAAACTGGCGTAAACAAAACATGACTTGGGGTAGTAAAGTCAGCTGTTGCTTAGATTGCTCAAATTGATATAAAAACTCAAAATTTTGACCATTGATGTTTTGCAGATAACGTACTGGCATTTCTTTAACCGTACGTGCAACATCTTTAACTAACTTCGACCAAACAGCTGAATCTCGTCTTAATAATCCAAGAGATGAATAAATCTGCCTTAGCTCAATGATTCGATTTACAATCGCTGCTTGCTTACCGTTGTTCTGATTTAAAATAAGCTGCCCTTCGTCATTGAAAGTATATGGCACAGCCTGTTTCCAATACAGTTCGATAAACTTCTCAGCAATGTCACTGTACTCAAGCGCCAATTGCTCGCCATTATCCTCACCCTTTTCAATGGCTAAGCGACTCAGGCTAATGAGCAATGCAAACTTATAGGTACTGCTAAAACTACCTGACTGTAGGATCAGCTGAATATTTTTAAGAAACTTGAGCTGCTCTTGTGCCGTGGGAATGGAATTAATCATTTTTTTTCAAAAGCAGGTTTAACCACTGCTCCTCTCGCTCCGGTCTTTTATCAACCGTGATCCACTGCTGAACCAAGCTCACCTGATCAAATTGGGCTAATAATTCTTGAGCTTGTTGTTCATTCAAATCCGTGAACTCCCGTCCATCCTTCTCCCGATCTGAATCTCCATATTTGAATGACATATAAATCACTCCATTCGGCTTGAGTGCTTGAACCATTTTTTCTAGAACTTCAGCTAAGCGACTACGTTCACAATGTAATAAGGATGCACACGCCCAAATTCCATCATAAGCTTCATAGTCATCAACCTCATAAAAGCTCTTCAACTTAATAGGAATACCTGTAAGTCGAGTTGCTTTTTTAACGAGTTCTTCTGAATAGTCTATTGCATCTACCTGATAGCCTTTATTTTTAAAAGCCAAGGTATCACGACCTGAACCACAGCCAACGTCAAGAATCCGAACACCTTCCTGCAGCTCAGCTAGAAATGGCTGATACAGGCTTTCCATATCAACTTTAAAAGTTGATACCGCAAATTCATCTGCATGCTTATTGTAGTAATCTCTTGTTTTCATTACGGACACTTAGGCTAAAAGACATTTTCAGTCTACAAGAAAACAAAAAAATAAGGGAGCTAAGAGCGTCCCTTACTCTCGATTCGCCAACTTACTTTCAATCCATTGATGGATCTCATAAGCTGACCAGCCGATACGATTTTGAGTAATTTTAACTTTCTTTGGGAATGAAGGATCGTAATAAGGTGAGTTTTCATCCATCATCTCATAGATAGTAGAACGCCCCACTCCAACAAATTCCATGACTTGCTTGATACTGATCAGTTGATTCATTTGAAAAGTTTGACCTACAAATGCATTCATGATGTTTACTCCTATCTCATGATTTCGAGCAACTCGCTCATGAGATACGGCAATCTCGTAAGGTTTTACCTTGTCTGATTTAATTCAAAGCCGTCACTGATCCTTTCAATCCCTGTTGAATATCAAATGCAGTCTGAGTCTCTTCGATCTGCTGGCCTCCGACAGGCTGATAAAACTCCTCAATTACCTCCAAGCCTTCCTCAATGTCTACGTCCATCCTTCCATTCCCAAAACCCTTCCTTGCGGTAAAGTCTAAAGCCTCCTGATAAAACCCAGCCTGCTTACTCTGCTCATCAATTTGCTTTGCCTGAATAATGGCTTCATTCAAGCTAATCCCCTCCCTTAAAGTTAGATCCACGTAATACACCGGCTGACGGTAGCTTTGTGTCGTACTCTTGCCCCGCAATATCAATTGCAAGGGTAGACATGACAACAAGCCATTTGATGCTGCATGGTAATAACTCAGCCGTGCAGCCAAAGTGCGTATGCTGTTAAAGCCCGTGGTTCTAAAGATAAAAGTTCCAAATTCATCAGATTCATCTAAGTTCACATGCAAACGTCCATAAGGTTTGCAATTGCCACCTTGAGCCAATGGACATAAATCAGGGGATGGACAGGGAAGTTGCTCCGCGCCTTGGTTGGTTAAACGTTGGCAGGTTTCACCATTGCCCACACAGACGGGGCGACCGGTCTGACGGTCAAATAAGGTGTATTCTGCACGTAGGTTTAAGTCAGGATCATTGAAGATCATTCTGACCGGGATTGAGCGTAGCTTTTGATTAGGCGTATTCGCTCGAAGCTGATCATCTAATGGATGTTTGACCCAGCCTTCTTTGTTTTGAATCTGGGAAGTAATAGTGAACTGGTCATCCTTTTCAGGTAGGCGCTTGCCGTTCCTTTCAACCATACGACCGATACTGATACGCCCTAGGATTGGAGGGGTAATTGCTAAACCTTTAATCATGTTGATATTCCTTAATGTATTACCTTACGAATTTGGGTCTATGTATGTAGGTCAGAACAAGGACCAAATAAGTGACCCAAAGAATGTAGAGCCAGATAAAGTGCTACAGAGATCGCGACCGATTTGCTCTCTACCGAAGGGTAGAGAGCGGGGAGCGATTTTTGTGAATTTTTGATTTGGTGCTGTGTAAATAGGACTTAGTCGGTATAGATGTTGAATCGACGACTGCCCTGCTTTTCAAGTGGATAAAGCTCGATGAGTTCAGGCTGGTGCTGAAGCAATGCCTTGGTGTTGAGGCTGATGGAGTCCTTGGCTTTCTTCCAGACCACTGAGCCATGAGCAAAGACAGCCCTTTCCTTGTCTTGCATCATCATCTGAATTTCATGTTTAAGTTGGTCAAAGCGTTCCTGCTGATGCTGAATCTCTTCCTTCATTTTGATGAGTTTGTCGAACATCAAATTGGCATTTTCATTTTGCGAGAGATCCTCTACGGTTAAAGGTACATGCGCTGGATAGAGTTGTTGAATCGCTTTAGCTGCGGATTCACTGGCATCAACTGATGGCGGAGTATCCTTCTCCACACATTCCCAGAAATATCGTTCTGCTTGAACAATATGCTCAATCACGGATTCAGACCGTATCACTTTGAAAATCCTAGTTTCATGCCCACAGATCAAGACACAAACATGCGCTGCCTGTTTACCAGTCACTGCCAGTTGATGTTGTACCTGACACAGCACGTATAAAGGCACACCATCACGCCACAATTTTGCTCCATGCTCACCTGCTGTTTTACATTCCAGGATCTGAACGTCATCACTACCGACCACGCTGTAATCCAGATTGGCTAACATAAAGTGTTTATCGGGATCAGGATGCTGTAGTACCGCATTGATCCGTCGCACCTTGTTATGGGTGTGCATGCTATAGAACTCTGCCACCAAAGGTTCCAGCTGCTTGCCCCAATACAATGGTGCTACACCTGAGCTTTCATCTTCTATGAATTGAGCCTGTCGTCCGGTTTTGATCAGCCAGAGTTCAAGCATCGACATATAGGGATTGAGACCACAGGCAGTCGCGGCATCACTGCTGCCAATGCCTTGCTTACGAACTTCGAGCCAGTCCTGATATTCCATCCCTTTGGTGTTGACTAGTCGCTTAGCTGCTGTTGAGCGTTTAGTGGTGATGGTTGGATTGACCACGATCTTTGATCCTACAGTCGTAGGCTGATGGGAAATAGATACAATTTGATTCATGGAATTATCCTTATAAATTCTGATCTCTGTAAAAGAAATGCATAAAAAAGCCATACCCGACACAAGGTCGGGTATGGCGATTTGTTTGCTGTTTTAATTGAGAGGGGTTACATGAGTGCTATGACTAGCATTTGTTTGGGGTGACTTGATTTCGACATAAGTGAGTCAGTTAATCTCAGGCGATCAAAGCAAGCGCTTGCTCCAATCCTCGTTGTTTCACCCCCGCACCTGCACCGAACCAGGCTGAATCCAGTCGATGGTCGGTACTCATGGCACGTCGTTCATGATCCACAAATTCTGTGATCGAACACAGTAAGCCATAAGCCGTATCTTTAGCTGATGACAATTCAGCACCGCGTCCTTGCCCATTAAACATCTCCAAAGCTTTATTCATGGCACGACCATTCGGTTCAGGCTTTTTCTCCTGAACTTGCTGCGCCACATTACGATAGAACTGAATAATGTTTTCTTCAGGATCGGAAATTGACATGGTGCTATTATTAAACACGGCATCAAAGTAAGCCTTCGCTTCCTGTTGACTCACCTTACGCTGTGTGAGCTGTTTCATCTCATACATGTGCTCATCCCATGCACGAACTGAAATACCCAATTGCTGTTTCACTTTCTCTGCATCAAACTTGGTACTATGTGGAACCTTCACTACACCTGCACTACTGCTCTGTCCACGTAGAGCAATTGCTAACGTGTTGTTACAGACCACCCGGATACTAGTGAACTGTGCTGTCGTTGCCAAGGTGCCATCACACGCAGTAGCCAGCAGGATATAACCATTACTGACATCCTTAGACTTTAAAGCGGAACTTTGACCTGTACGTGCCAATGCCCAGAACTTCTTCCCACCTTTCAAAACCCCTGCGGTTTCTAACTCAAAGCCAGATTGCTCAGTCAGATCCCGGTAGAACTCCAGAATCTCTTTAGGCTGAACTTCCTGATAACGCTGACTAACCACAGACAAAGGCGCATGGGTATCCGAACGATACAAGACACGCTGTTCTTCAAAGGGCATGATGATGCTCTGACCACGTTCATTCTGTGCCATGTAGCTGACGTTCGAGGATTCAATCCGCCAGTCCATCCCGGCTTGCTGTGCCCAGATCTCCAGTGGTTGATTCGGACTTAGCTGATTACCCAGACCATGCCAAGGAGTTTCGCCAACATAGGCGATTTGTTCGATTTGATGTGCCATCGTTCTTATCTCCTAAGATGATTCAACGAAAATTCTGCTGACAGTGGTTGCAATGGTAATAGGTCATAGTGATCGGCTTTTTAGGCTCATCAAACATGCTACTAAATAGACCACCAATCACTGCACCTGCAAGCCCGCCAAGCAGGGGTGATACAGGCAAAGGTAAACCCTTTGAAATGGATGCACCGATGGTTGCGAACGAAGCTGATGCTGCTAGGCCTGTAGAATCAGAACCATTCACCTGCTGATTGACAACCTGAATGATCTGATCCGATAAGCAATAAGGACAATTTAAACTCATAATATATACCTCTAGAAATGACAAAGGCTCACCGATGGGCAAGCCTTGCAAAGTTAAAAAACTCGTTTTCATCTAGATAATGTATATCTGAGATTATTTTCATTTAGTGTCTATCATACTGCACTCTTAACTGACCTTTACCAAATACTCTTCGCCCTCTCGGTTTAACTCGTAAGTATTGAAGGGTACGTTTGTGATGATCGGTAAGGTATTCCATTGCCTCAATGAAATTTGTCACTTGGGTTGAATCGCGACGATAAATCAAACCGATCCCTAGCTCATCTCTACCTCGAAGCTCCTTTACGCGTTCGCGGTTCCAACAATTATAGCCTTGACCATAATCTCGAGTAATCTCACTCCAAAGCGCGATAATTTTATTCCCCCAATATGCTGCGCTTCCATCACGAAAGGCAGTATCATAAATGATTGCTAAATGGCAATGAAAACCTTTACTTTTACCACCTTGCTCTACTCCCCATATATATCCGATCACATGTTTAAATATGCCATCTTTATTTTGGATACGATTAAGTAGTATATCTAAGTCCTTATAAATATCTTCAACTCTAATTCGACTAGAATATTCTTGCAAATAACCCAAGTCTACACGAGCAACTAATATTCGACTGCATTTATTAAGTATTGACCTACAATATTCCTGCACTTCAATTTTATTTTCATCCTTCTGTTTTTCGATCATTTTATAATCTTTTTCAAAATCCTCAGATAAGTCTAAAAACCATGATCTCATCTCTCCATATCCAATTATCTTTAGCTCATCCATAAGATCAAAATAATCAGAGTCTATTCTCTGTAAGTCATATCTTAGAATTACAAAGAATTGAAGATAACCTAGGTATTCATCATCAGGATCATAAATATCATCAAAGTCTAATAACAGATTAGTAAGCTGTGAATAGAATTCATCCCATTCCCTACTTTTTCCTTTTAAATGTTTTAAGAATTTCTCAATATCAAGTGTAAGTTGTGCCTGATTAATTAAATTTCTCATTTTTAAACCTATGTGTGTGATACTTACATAGGTATAGGGAATTCTGTATATATATAATTTTTACTTCTCAATCAGGTGTTAGCTAATAAAAGATAATATATATAACCAAAGCTCTAGAGAGTCCAAACTTTACCTGCAGTACAGCATCCCCTCCCCACATTAAGAATATTTTCTCCATGTTTTACGTCTATGTTCATGTAGATACTCATCTTAAAAAAGCTAGAATTAGGGTAATAGTTAGCATACACTATAAGAAATTGGCTATAAGCTACTACAATGAAAAATCGACTATAATTTTATTCTTGAAAAATACTACTATAAATACTACTATAATTACTACCAAAATATCTATGTAAACGCTATGTTAAAAATAATTAATGAAGTGCACCCTAATTATCAGCTAGCTAAACAATTCTTTAAAGATTTTAAAGATGAGTCTTTGATTTGGACAGCAGATCGTTGGGCCGCTAAAGAAAATATGAGTAAAATTGGGATTTTTAATATTCTTAATGAAAGACATAGTTTTGAAGCAATAGCTACTTATTTAGAAAGTGAATTTGAAAAATCTAATGCAGAAGAAATAAAAATTTTCTTAGAAAAATGTTATAAATATAAACTTGAATATATCCCTAATGAAGATCTAAAATTTTTAGAAAAAGATAGGAGATTATGCTGGCTAATTATTAATGACTTTAAAAATAAATATAAAGAAATGATATACACAAGATACAGTTTCAGAAATGCTTATTTTTCACTTGTTTTTTTGATCCATATTGAGTTATTTAGTCATCATATTAAAATAGATTATTTACGAGAATATATAAAACTTATTAACAATGAAGAAAACCCATTATTATTTCTAAGTAAATATATAAATAATCCTGATTTTATAACTTGGGCCCTAAAATATACTGAAAGAAAAACTCGTATAACCACCTCCCCCAATTCTACCTCTACTAATATTGATGAACAACTTGATAAATTTTTAGGATATTGGGATTTCCTGTATATTAATGACCAATACAGATATTCTATTGAAATAAATAAACTTAAAAAGGCATGGCAACAAAATATTTTTAGGATTAAAAACAAAGATAATCCTAAAAATAAATATCACTTGCCCTTAAGAGCCAATACAAAAAAACTTTTAAAAGAGTTAGCAGTGTTCAAAAATATTTCTGAAACTGAAGTTTTAGAAATATTGATTAATGAGACATATGAAAATGAAATGTGTGATAAAAAACGAAAGGCTCTTTATTGAGCCATCCACCCTTTCACTTTAATCTCATACCACTCCATGATCTTCACCCGCTCATCCCAGTACTGTGCTCTATTATAGGCCGAGCGAATTCTATTCTGTGGCACATGTGCAAGTTGACGCTCAATAGCATCAGGATTGAATAGATTCGATTCATTCAGTACGGTACTAAAGAGCGATCTAAAGCCGTGTGTCGTCATTCGCCCTGCATAACCACAACGCTTTATCACAGCCAAAATAGATTCACTACGCATAGGCTCTTTATTGTTTAAACGATGAGGAAACAAAAGGTCTTGATTATGTGTCAAACGTAAAGCCTGAAGCTCAGCAATCATCATATCTGTTAGGGGTACACGATGGGGTAAACGGTTTTTCATTCGCTCTTCTGGGATATCCCACTTACGTCCCTCTAAATCAAACTCATCCCACTTTGCTTGTAATAGCTCACTCACTCGAACGCCTGTCAGCATGATCAGAATAATAGCGTAGTGTGTTTGAGCATCACTTGGGTATGTTCTTACCTTTCTTAAAAATTCAGGCATTTCAGAGGCAGTAAGCGAAGCCAGGTTTTTGACCCGTTTATTCTTGAGGGCATAAACCAAATCACCTGCCGGGTTGTCATAGCGGTATCCATGGGCAATGGCATACTTCATGACCATGCCACAACGAGACAAGGTACGTTTTGCAATTTCAAGCGAGCCTCTTGCCTCAATTTTCTTAATGATTTGTAGAATCTCAGGAGCCTGAATCTGGTTGATACGCTTATTAGCAAGAGCAAGATAAAGCTCATCCAATGAAGCTCGTACATTACTGATATGTTTGGATGACCAGGTTTCTTTTTGATTATTAAACCAATCTTCTGCAACTTCTTTGAAATAGGGCTGCTCCTCTTCGACCTCAACTGTATTCTTGAGCTTATATCTCAGATCAAGCGCTATCTCTCTTGCACGCTTTAAACTCAGCTCAGGATATAGACCTAATGCTTTGGACTTCCTTTGTCCATTTTCCGTATACCGGATAGACCAATATTTTTTCCCATTCGGATCTATTCGTAAAGAAAGACCATTAACATCAGAAAGGCGGTACTGTTTTTCCTTCGGTGATGCTTTTTTACACAGCACATCAGTAAGCGACATATCTTTGTCCCACATAATTAAACTTATTTAGTGGGTCAAATTGTCCCAATTTTGACCCCCAGAAAGCAAAAATAGGGTCAAACAGCTTAGGATCGGGTCGGACAATACAGCCAATAAAAAAGCCCTTAAACATTGAGTTTAAAGGCTTTTTTAGATTCCGATGGATTACTTCGGAAAGAATTTTGGTGGAGGTGGCGGGAGTTGAACCCGCGTCCGCCAGCATTACGCTCGAGAATACTACATGCTTAGATATCGTCTATTGTTTTAACTCTTTGTGACCCGACGAACAGGGTACAAATCGCGATCCTCTTAATTTAGTACAAAGCCCCGAGGCTTGACTTTATACGGCCTTGTGTGCGTGCGCTTCAGTCGGTCTCTCTAACCACA